>Ga0315281_10002342_pt1 | contig 28129 bp, 8 predicted proteins | sample YL17G07_0_MG_FD_204540 | JGI IMG/M metagenome (GOLD analysis project Ga0315281, IMG submission 204540) | Sediment microbial communities from Yellowstone Lake, YNP, Wyoming, USA - YL17G07_0 | ecosystem: Environmental > Aquatic > Freshwater > Lake > Sediment | place: USA: Wyoming | collected...
GATATCAACCAGTCCACGGATGTTGCTGTCATAAGCGACAAAGGCGGGTTGAACCTTGTTGATTTGGATTCATTGCAGAGCAGCCTCTACTCAACACACTTTGATGGCGGTACCGTAGTAGTGGACAGGTACAGAAACACTGCCCTCATCAACGGTGACAAAAAAGTCGTCGATGTGCAGCTCCCTAACCCCGTGCCTCTGATTACGAAACTTACCCCAGCCTCCGCACGCACAGGATCCCCAGGGTTTACTCTGAAGGTCGAAGGCAATAAGTTCATTACCACCTCGGTGGTCAAGTTCAACAACACCGACGTCGATACGACGTTCAAGGACAATACGGAACTCGACACCTTCATTCCCGCGAGTCTTATTACGGCGCCAGGCATGGCAAACGTAACTGTTACGAATCCGGCGCCTGCAGGAGGAACGTCAGAGTCCTTTGCGTTTACTATCCTCTACCCGGTCCCGCTGGCCACATCATTAACACCGACCATGTTACCGGCTAGAAGCGCCGCATTCACCCTCACGGTCACCGGCACGCAGTTCTTGCTAGGCGATATAATTACATTCAACGGCCAAAATCTCCAAACCACGTGTGCAAGTGCGAATAAGTTGACTGCCGTGGTCCCCGCATCTTTGGTTCAGACAAAAGGTTTTTATCCTGTAGGCGTAGTAACGCCTGATGGAGTAAATTCAGCCGCTTTGTTCTTTACGGTCACAGATTCATATCCTTTCATAGCAGGGTTTTCACCGACCGAAGGCCCTGTTGGCACATTGGTCACTGTCGTCGGGTCGAATTTCAGTAAAACACCTACGACGCTGTCTTTCAATGGGATACAGGCTGTTATAGCCAGTCTGAGCGATACTGAGATAAAGACAACGGTCCCCATGGGCGCAACAACAGGGCCGATAACGGTAAAAACGTCCGTCGGCAGTGGCCAGAGCCCTGCTTCCTTTACCGTTCGCCTACGGCAGGATTTTACGATGAACGTCAGTCCACAAGCTATATCAATTCCACCCAATGGTCGTGCTTCGTCAATTATCAATATCCAGAGCACTGGAATAGAGGCCTTTACGGGACTTGTGAAACTAAGTCTATCTACCGATGGTAGTAATATAAACTCAGCAATTTCAGCAGTATTTAATCCTGAATATGTAAATGCGAGCAGAAGTTCTATCGTTACCGTAAATTTAGCTTCATCCTTAACTACGAGTACCGCCATAATAATTACAGGTACAGGTATTGTTGATGGAAAAAACATAACGAGAATGGCTTCTTTGACCATCAATCCCATTAACAATGGCGTAACGAGCATCATCGGGCGCGTTGTCGCTTCGAAAGATGAAAAATCGATAAAGGGAGTTACTCTCAAAATCGGAAACCTTTCCACTGTTACTGACGAAGCTGGAAATTTTCTTTTTACAAACCCACCTCTTGGCGACCAAGTAGTGATAATTGACGGCCATACGGCCAATACGCCAGAATCAACTTACCCTTCAGCCATACCGGTGCCCATAACTGTAATAGGCGGGCAGAATAACACCCTTCCCTATTTTATTTACCTTCATGAGGCTAATACGAAGCATTTTACGCCAATTAATCCGTCCACAGATACGATTGTTACCGACCCTGCGGTCCCCGATTTTGAAATGAAAATCCCTGCAGGCGTACAAATCATAGGATGGGATGGATTGCCGAATACGAAGGTGTCATTCGAGACCGTTGCTCGGGACAGGCTCCCTATACCGCCTCCTCCTGCGAACTTGCTCGTTCAGACGGTCTATATGTTCTATTTTGGGAAGCCGGGCGGCGGCATTCCTACTGCGCCAATCCCTGTAAAGGTGCCGAACCAGCTCGGCTCAGAGCCGGGCGAGAAGTACGATATGTACTATTACGATGAGGAATCGACCCCCAATCCTAATTCTCATCAATGGAAGAAGTTCGGTACGGGCACGGTTTCCGCTGATGGCAGGCAGGTGGTAACCGATCCGGGTTACGGTATTCCGAAATTTTGCTGCGGAGCAATCTATATTGTTACCGTAAATGTGCCGGTGCCGTGCCCGAACCCTGATGATCCCGTGGAAGGAGGAGAGCCGGTAAGTCTTTCCTCAGGGGTATTTACACTCGAAAAAACAGATATCGATTTAAAAGGACGAATTCCGGTATCCATAACACGCTCATATAGGACATTGGATTACACGAGAGGACCTTTCGGAGTGGGCTCGGGCCACAATTATGACACAAGACTAACGCTTTCATCAAGCGGCCAGAGGATAACCTATATCCTCCCTGATGGCGGTAAATACTATTATGCCATTCAAGCAGACGGAACGTTTAAAAACACGACATCAGAGAATATGTATGGTACCATTGCGCTTCTAAACGCCGACAATACGAGATCGTTGCGGTTTAAGGACGGGACTGTCCACAAATTCGATTCAAGCGGCATACTCATGGAAATAGATGACAGAAATGGAAATGTCGTGACAATAGCAAGGCAGAACGGGTTGATCACAGCTATAATAGAACCGAGTGGTCGCTTGCTGAAATTTAATTATGATGGTGATGGAAGAATTAGCTCGATAATAGATCCAATCGGAAGAAGTGTAAAATATTCGTATACTAGCAGTAACCAGCTGGATAAAGTCGTAGATCCGAACGGCGGTGTAACTAGTTATTCATACAATTCCGATAACCGAATGCAGTCGATAACAGACGCGCGGGGCATCACGTATCTTCAAAATTATTACGATGGGTTCGGCAGGGTTTCACAGCAAATAAACGCCGACGGAGGAAAATATAAATTCCTTTACTTCGGTGCTTCAACGCTTGTTCGAACAGAACCGCCGGTCGTTAATGCTCGTTCCTGTCCTCCTGTATTCGTGCGAGAAGGGGAAACACCGCCATCGAATGCCTTGTCATGCGGGATAATATACGTTAACGTGCCGAGCAGGTCGGGTGTTCCCATAGATTCAACAGCCCAATTCTCTATAAACCAGACCGTAATAACGGACCCAAGGGGGGCGATGACAACCTATCGCTTTGATGGACAAGGCTATCTCCTCTCGGAAACCGACCAGTTGGGAAGCCAGGTTCAATACGAGCGGCAGGCCGGAACCCAGTTACTCCTATCAGTAACGGACAAGATCGGCAGAAAAACGAGTTTCACGCATGATGCGAACGGGAACATCAGTTCCATTGCCGATCCTGACGGAAATATTGTTTACTTTGAATACGCTCAGGCATACAATAAACCGGTCAAGATTACTGATGCCCTTGGAGCTGTAACAAACATTACCTATGACGAAAAGGGAAATCTGACGCAGCTTATCTCCCCGGGCGGCGGATCGATCTCGGTTGGCTATAATCAGCAAGGACAGCCCGTATCCATCAGCGATGCACTGAATAACACCAGAACCCTTGAATACGACGATCGGGGTAATCTGATTTCGACAACAGACCCTCTGGGGAACAAGGCACAGAGAGAATACGATGGAATCTCCCGGCTTATCAGTCTTACGGACGCTTTGGGCAAAAGGACGGACTATGTCTATGATTCATTGAACAGAATTGCCGAGATAACAGATAGATTGGGCAGGAAGACTCTATTGACGCATGATGCAAACAACAACCTCCTGAGTGTAACGGATGCGAAGAACCAAACGATTACCTATGGGTACAACAACTGGAATGATGTCGAAAGCATGACAGATCAGTTGGGGCACACCGAACATTACATGTATGATGCGGGCAGAAACTTAATCCAATATACTGATCGAAATGCCCAGACGGCTAACTATACATACGATTACCTTAATAAAATCATCGGTGCACAGTACTCGGACAGCAGCGTAGTCTACGCTTATGATGCAGCAGGAAGGCTTGCGACGGTCAGTGATTCTGCTGGCGGTACCAACAGCTACAGCTATGACCAACTTGACCGGATGGTCAGAGAGACGACAGGTCAAGGCAGCATCTCCTATACCTATGACGCGGTTGGAAGACGTACGAGCATGACTGTTTCCGGTCAGTCGACGCAGAATTATGCGTACGATGCTGACAGCAGACTTACTGACCTCAATACAGTCATTAATGGCAATCCTGCCGTCTTCAGCATGCAACACGATCTGTCGGGACGAAGAACAACTTTGGCCATGCCTAATGGTGTGACGACATCATATGGTTATGATAATGCGAGTAGACTATTGAGCCTCCAATATCTAAATCCTTTGAATGCTGTTCTTGAAGCGATTGGTTATACATATGACGCAAACAGCAATAGAACGAGCATGAGCAGGCTTGCAGTTAATCCGGCATTGCCGAAACCCGTAGCGAATATAGCGCATGACGGCGCAAACCGTCTTCTCACCTTCAACGACAAAACCATCAACTATGATACTAACGGCAATATGACGTCCATTGCTAACTCCTGCGGAACAACGAACTATCTCTGGGATGCGAGAAATAGACTTGTTGGGATAAATGGATTTAGTAATGACTGTTTTCCTATTACGGCAAGCTTCAGATATGATTCATGGGGCAGAAGAATCGAAAAAACAGTTAATGGTCTGACAATTCAATATCTTTATGATAGACTAGATATCGTCCAGGAAATCATGGGTGGTGTGGTTACGGCAAATTACATCAGGACGCCAAATCTTGATGAACCTCTGGCAAGAATCAAGGCAGACGGCACGGTACGCTATTATCAAACAGATGCCTTGGGCTCCATTACGGTACTGACTGATGAAAATGGACTAATTAAAACACAATACAGCTATGACCCCTTCGGAAATGTAACTGCCTCGGGCGAGGCGAGTGACAACCCTTTCCAATACACAGGACGTGAAAATGATGGAACAGGTCTTTACTATTATCGTGCGAGGTACTATTCGCCGGAATTGCATCGGTTCATAAGTGAAGACCCGATAGGACTTGCTGGAGGGATTAATAAACTCGCATATGTGGGGAATAATCCAGTCAACTTTATTGACCCATATGGCCTGGAACTGACACCGGCTCAACAAGCAGCTATTACGGCGGCCGCTCAAAATTGGTCAAATGCAAACGTTCCCTATGTGTTTGGTGGGTCTACCAAGAAAGGAGCGGACTGTTCCGGGGCGGTATCAGGTATATACAACCAGGCAGGTCTCGATATTGGCAGATTGACAAGCCAAGAGTTTGTTACTAGTCCATTATTCAGCCTTGCAACGGGTGCACCTCAAATTGGTGATGTCGGAGTATACTCGGGACACGTTGATCTCTATGGCGGCAATACTGGCACCAATATGGATGTCTGGAGTGCATCCCACACAGGAGGTCCAGTCTTCGGACCGGCTAACAGTTCTTGGTACGGTCAACCAACTTGGTATCGTTACAACGGGAAATGAGGGTTTTCGTAAAGGAGCCTATCATGAGATGGAGTCTACCGATTTCGATTGCCGTTGTAATAATTTGCACGGCGGTCAGTTTTAGTTCAACGCGTGCCGATAAAAAAGCCGCTAGTCCGTCGTCCCAATTAGAGTTGGGTGATTTCTTATCTAGTAACTACCTTGAGGTTCTGGAGAAGACGCGTTCCCCCTTAACAGCCGAGGACGGGCGCGCTATAAATATGGTGGTCGTGCAGAAAAACCAGGGTGTGACTGACGTGTTAGCAATAATGAACTTCCACGAGGGAGGATCGATGTTCCGAGTTGACCAATCCGGTACGGTTACATTGAAAAAAACAGCGGGGATGGATACCAGTCACTATACCGTGCAGATCATAAACAACAAAGAAATTATCGTTGGGTTCAATCATTTTCCACCAGAACGGTTCATTTTTGTAAAGGACTTACAAGGTGTCATCAGCGGCAAAAGCATGGCTGGGAGATATGTAGACCACGAGGGCCGCCCATACACGTTCTCATCTACCGGCGTGGCGACGATGCCAACAGGAACGTTTAAATTCACTATTGGCAGTGATCATGTCCCTTATCGTTTTGACTATATCGAGAATTCAGACACGCACCAGATTTATAGTTTTATTAGGCAGAAGTGCCATCTCGATATCTACCAGGTTCTTGATGCCGTAGAAAATCAGCATGGCAATGATGGAAGCCTCAAGAGACTCTTTGTGTCGCTTCGAGAAGTCGACTGCAAGGCAGAGTGATACACAGGAAAACTTTTGGACCATCCTATATTACCGTCTTCGCCTTCTCACTTCCCAGGAAGGCATCGAGAATCTGCACAATCTGCTTACGCTTCGGCGGCGGGAGTGTTTTCATGCTGACAAAGCGACCCTAAATTGTTTTTTGCAATCCACGAAAGGATTTTCTCGGGGCTGTTTTGATTGAGAGCTTTGAGTACATCCAACTTATACAGATAGTAATGGGCTTTGGCCGGGAGCTGCAATTTTGGTTTTTACCGGCACCGCGACTCACCATTTTTAATAAACCCCTTCGCTGCCTACACTTTTCCTCTTTTAGCAAGTCCTAAAATTGCAATTTTATACCTACCCGAACGGGTAGTATCTTTTCCAAACACATCGGTATATTTTGATCAACATGAGACTAGGTTCTGCGCATAGAAAGGAACTATACGCAGAACCCCCTGCCAAGCATCCACTATCTCCGAATCTACGGGTCATCGGATCGACATAATTTCAAAAAGGTGGGTACCAAGAAGATATGGAGGGAGAGTATGAAACCATTCGGAATAGCTGCGTTAGTATTTTCAATCGTAGCAATTGTAATTCCCGTTGCTGGTGTTTTTATTGCCGGATTAGCAGGTATTTTAGCGCTTTTTTCTGTAGGAAGAGGGACTACGATGGGTGCATCGGCAGTAATCATTAACTTAGTTAATATTCTGTTCTTATCTCCGTCAATTATATTGCTTGCCTCAGATAAATATGCAATAAATCCCACACATCAAGCTCAATCCAAAAAAATATTTGTAATACTTCTCGTTATACAGATTGTCGCCATTGTAGTAATTATAACAAAGACGATCCTAGACAGGAATACAGGCGATATCTTTGATCTCACGTCAAAAGGGGAACAAGATAGATTGCCTCGACGACGACCACATCATTTGGATCTGTAAGACCAGGGAGAATCAGGATAGATTCAGTAACATCGAACAAAATTCAATTGTATCTACCCTTATAATACCCATGCCCTTAAAATACCCCTACCGGGGTATGGTTGTCTACCCTGTTTGGTGATACAAATACAGCGATATCCGAGGCTTTATCTTTTTCAATCTTCACATCTTAACCGTACGAGGTGAATGATAAGATAATGAGATCAATAGAACAAGTTACAAGATTCGCAATCGCCGTATATACAGATTACTGTAACCGCGGATTAAGTTCAGACGTTGCACTGGAGAAAACCGTAAAAGAAGTAATAGAGTGTAATACCGGCGTCTCGTTTGTGAGGCCTCTGTTGAACAGGGACAATGAATAAACACAAGGTTGTAGGATGCGGTTTGAAATTGAAAAAAGCAGCAAGAGGGGTTGGAGGCAACACAGAATATTTGACGGCACTATCTCATTCCATTCAAGTGGTTCATTGCACTGATGAAATCACCGAGATAAAGATTAGTCTTCGCAATTTCAATTGAGCATAAAATGACACGCGAGTGGCGGACTGCGCTGCCGAATAGGAGGAAACAGTGGCTGAACCGAATCCCCTGGCTGTTGCTAATGTTATGCAACCATTTGAGAGTAGAGACACACCCGAGTCGAGAAACCACATTGCACTGACTCCAGGGACAAATGCGCTACCGGCGCCGGTTATTGAAGAGCCGCTAGTCCATCTCGAGGGCGGCTTGCCCACTGCGATACTTGCGTTGCGCCCGCGCATCATCGCCGTTCCGGGGCCAGGGTGCACGCTGATGGGACTCGCGCGCAGCATGCTCTCAACTTTCAATTCGGCAACCCCTCGAACCACGGCGGGTGGACCGCTTACGGACCTTGAGCTCGCCCAGGCGCTTTTTGCCTACAACCGAAGGCTTCTTGGGTTCACCGTGGTGAACACCTTGCCCTTACTCCCTTTGCCGAACTGGCGCGTGGGATTGCTTCTCACGCTTCCCATGGAGGTCGCTGTCGATCGTCAGGTGTGGGTCACGAATATTTTGACTATCCGAACACTTGCCGCAACTGTGACGGCTGAAGAGGGTCCGATGCTGGGCCAGAAGGCCACGCCTCTGTCGGTGCCCGACGATCCAAACACCATCAAATTAGAGCTGCCCCCTATCTTTGGTTATATGCCAACCCTGCAGGAGCTTATTACACAATTTCGGAACGAGATTCTGACAAATCCATTCGATACGGTTTTTCGAACGATCGTGCTTTTGCGCGAACTTCGCGCCGTACGGCCGGCAGAGGTGTACCCTTTCGTAATCGAGCTTTTCGAATCCCTAGTGCTGGGACACGCGCAGGCATTGGGGCAGTGTACAGCCGGTAACGCCCTTCTGCGCCAATTTCAGCTCGTTCTCGATGGCTCCGATTTGGTAGCTGCGGGAACTATCGATCCTGCTAAGGAATTGCGAACGCGCACCATTTTGGCCGCAGGGCTCGGGCTTTCGAAGGCCGACGGTCCGCTCGTCGGTACGGCATGGAAAGACATGAGAACCTGGGGACCATCGGTGATTCCCGAGGAGATCCCACTGACTGTCGGACAGCTTGAGCGCAAGGATAGCCATGGTAACCTCTATTTACAGGAAATGTCGCTGGGTCGTATCGTGGACATTTCGAAGGGAGGCAAAAAGCAGGGCGTCGGTTGGGTTAAGCTATCCTATTCAGGCGACACCGCCCACGAGACGATCAATTGGCTCGATAAGTATGGAAACGACCCGGATATCGATCGGGCCATTTCGACTTCGGTTATCGCGCCATTGCTTCCGTACGTAATCGAGAAGGAGAAGGTAAGGGCGCGATTGCAGGTCGCCGCACGTATCGCAGGGAGCGAGGGCGGTCTGGATTCCTGCCAGGCCGGAGATGGGGGCATCGTCTCCTTTGGCCTGCAGCAATGGGCCGCCCATAATGAGCAAGAGTTCACAGTGCTGCTCGAGCGCTTTCGCATTCAGGCTCCCGATCATTTCGACCTCTTCTTCGGGATGGCGGGTCTGCAGACGGTGCGCTGGGCCGGAACCTGGACGAACCCTGGACTCGCCCCTGATAAAGCTACCTGCGACGCTGCTAATCCCTTCGGACCGGATCCCTCGGGCTTCTCGCCTGCCGATATCCAGAACTACATGCCTTTCTTTGCCACCTTTCTGAACGTCAAAGCCTCGGAAGCGGCTGAGTATCTGCCCCACCAGCCTAAGAAGCCGCGCAATGATTTCTTCAGAAGTGGAAAACGCGCCGGTATGTGGTGTGCCCGGGCCCGCCTTGCGGCGCTGTGCTCGCGCGAGTTTCTGCGCGTCCAGCTCCAGCAAGCGGCATGGCGGTTTACCCGCATCGAGCACGAGGACAGGAGTGGAACCTTCCAGTTGAAACCTCAGGTTAGGTTTAAAGTACCTTCTGCGATACGACACACGGAGTTGACAGTGAAAGCTACTGTAGGAGCCACCAGCATCAAAGTTCACACTGGTAAGATCTTTTCCAGCCGCGGCGGCTACCCCGTGCTCTGCGAACGCGAGATTCTTCTTTGCACAGCCAGCGCGGGAGGCGTCTTGACGGTCTTGCGTGGACAGGAAGGAACCGTAGCGGTGGAGCACCCGGCAAAAGCCGATATCAGACGAATATATAGTTTTGCCACTATTGCAACAGCGCTCAACGATGCCGATCTGATTGTCAATGTGACGAACGCCGTGTTCATCCCAGGAACGACGACTGTGCGTCTTCTCTGTGAACAGGAGATTATCTTATGCACGGTGCGTACAGCCAATTCCATAACGATCGTTCGAGGCCGTGAAGGCACAGTTCCAGCTGCCCACGCTGCGGGAACCATGTTCTATCGCCTGGATGGTGATGCTGTTTTGACGGCCGTGGTAGGAGATCAAGATGCAGATACCGCAATTCGTGTATCAGACGTTGGCTTTTTGCCTGCAGGCGGCTCTGTTCTACTCATGTGCGAAGACGAAGTACTGAGCTGCTCAGCCGTTGCGGACAATGTCCTTACGGTTGCTCGCGGTCAAGAAGGAACCGTGAAAAAGCAGCATCCGATTGGCGCCCCCGTGTTTCGCGTTTGCGGCTACAGTGAGCTCTTCACGTCGGAGTTTTCGGCGGGAACCGTTCTTGACTACCACATCAATCAACCCGGTTTTACAATTCCGATAGTAGAAGCAGCCATCGAACGAACTTTGGGAGATACACACGCCGCCGACGGTTCTTTGAACGAACCATGGTTGCGTCGCTTTGCCGTGGACTTTTTAGCTGCGCGAATTCAGAATCCCGATGGCTCGCAGTGGATAAATGAAAAGGATCGAAACTCCTGGTTACTATCCTGCCACGATATTAAGCCTCGCTTTCGAGGGCAGATTGCACGCGGACTTTCACCCGATCCGCACACCTTTATTGCTTGGAAACGGTCAAAGCCATGATCCCCGTCTCGGGTCTTACTCCAGAAGTGAAGGCCATCGGAACCGCACTCGGCCTGCTCAAGCCTGGTACGAGCGGCCTCGCACTCGATCCTGGATTCTTTTCAGCGCCGTGGGATCGGGTGCGTCAGATGCTGTCCGATGAGACGCAGCGGGCGGGGCTGATAACTGCGATGGAGGGATTGCTTCCTCCCTCGGACCCGACTGTGGCCGGTGCTGCCGCAGCCGGTGTTGTGCGAAACTGCTATCCTCTGCTGGAGAGGGGCAATCCAGGCCAGATCTTCATCTTCGTCCAGCGAGCCAATCCTGCCCCATCAGCGGCCATGCAGATTGGCGTTCTCGCAGAGGCGCAGGTCTCGGGCGACGGACCTGCAGTCATGGCCGAACTCATACTTGTGGCTGCGGAAGGTTCTACCCTTAAGCTCGCCACTGCCACACCCGAGTATCCGTTCCGACTTGAAGCTCGAGCGAAGGTGGGCTCAACCGGCGCTGAAGTTTCAGCAGCCCTCTGCGTGGTTGCACCTCCTGACGCCGACAAGACGCGGTTTATAGTAAGAATCGATGGGCTTGCCGGAGGGGCGGCACCCATTGAATTGGATCTCACGGCCGCAGCGCCGAGCATTTCCCGTATTGCGGCTGTCCTTCTGCAGCTCGGGCTTGCGGAGATGAAGGGGACCGTCTCGTCCGAAGTCGAGCGGATAGCTGAAGCCATTCCCACACTGCTGGGGCTTGCGGGGGGGGTACCGCCCCTGCCGCTCGAAAAGCTGGTTCACGATTCCAGCGCGTTTCGCTCGTGGATTACCACCCTTGCTGCGGCGACAGACACCGGCCACACAGCGCTCGTAGCGTGGCTCGATGCCTTGGGTCAGCTTCTCGGTACCCCCGCGCTGCCCGCCCCCGCGCCCGCAGCTACAGAAGAAGATCCCGTTCTCATCCCCCTGGTTAGCAACGGCGGCACGAGCTTGACAATGAACGTGTTTGTGCGCACCGATCCATCGACCTGCGCACCTGTGCTTGTTTTCGGATTGCGCGCCGAGGTTAATGGGATCGCAAGCACGAGCCCCGCCGTTCTTCGGGCCGAGGCCGTGCTCCTCGCACTTCCATTATCAGGAACCGGGGCTGCCACCGTGCTCGAAAGCCTGGATGTGCGCATTGATGCGCCGTCTACTGGGGCGCTCATCGACAAAGGGGGCCCTCTCGCCGTGGGCTCTTTGCGAGCTGGCATTCGCTACCGTCCCCAGGCGACGGGACCCATTATCGTGCCGCTCTTGGAGCTTCTCGACGTCGAAATGACCATCGGGGGGAAGACAATTTCGTACGACGTCCTCGACCTCACGTCGACGCGAACACTAACATCCGCTGCCGATGCACTTCTCAGCAATGCCCTTAATACGGGGTTCGGGTCGGCGGGCGATAAGGTCAAAGCCCTGCGGACACTAGTCGGCCTGGAAGCGGGGCCACCGACGATCGATCTCGGTTTGCTCGCCAGTGCCCCCACACGCGCATTCGTCGATTACTATCGGTCTCTTCGCGGCACGATCGACGGATGGACGCCCGTTCTCCGTTCCTTCGGCACTCTTCTCGGAACGGCGACGCAGACCCCCATCACAGGCGACGGGACGATCCTTTCACCTTGGCTGCTACCGCTCGAAGCCTTCGGCGCAGCTGTCGCAGGCTCACCTGCACCGCTTGTTCTTGCGCTGTGGGACGCCGGCGATTCGACAGTGCCGCGACTCTGTATGGGTCTGCGTGCGCAGCTCGGCGCCCCCGCGTGGTCAGTGGGCGCTCAGGTCTCGCTACTGAGCATTGAGCTGCGCGAGGGTGGGGGAGGACAGACTAACTGGCTTGGTGGTTTGTCCCTTACGTCCAAACTGGTTCCACCCGAGGCACCCGCCCTGTTCGGGGGTCTGGCAATACGCGCCTCTCACGTCGGTATCGACATCGATTGGGCGCCCGGGACGCGTCTATCTTGGCATGCGTCTATCGCGGACCTGGCCATCGACACTGCGACGGGCACAGTGGAACTCGGCACATTGGTGCTGCCGCCTGCGAGTCCCTTGAACACTGCTTTGCCTGACCTCGGACTGGGGCTCGACCCGACGGCGCTTTGGGATGCTTCGCGGCTGCTTCTGTCCCGGTGCGCATCCTCGTGGGGCGGACCTACCGAGCGTGCCGCGCTTGCCTTGCTCGGGATAGCAGGCCCCGAGACTTACGGCCTTCCGAACACATTCCCGCCACTATCTCTGCCCAAAGGTGGGGATCTGGGCTCGCTCCTTCGCCAACCGCTTGAGGCCCTGCGCACTTGGCTGGCGGGTGTTTTATCAGAAGAGACGACTTCTTTGACCGCGGAAGGCGTTCCTTTCTTCTTGTCCCTTCTCGATCTCGCCCAACTCATCCTCACGAATCGGGTACCGTGGCCCGGGTGTGAGCTGACGCCACCCGCACTGCCGGTACATGGGGCGGGGACACCTGGTGAGCCCTGGGCTATTCCGCTTCACAGCCCAGGTACAGAGCCGGTCGAGGTGCTGACGTGGCTCGAACCCGAAGGGCCGCCGACCGCCTGGAGCAACGCCGCCGCAGGAATCGCGGGCGATGGGACGCTCGATGCCGATGACGTGATTTCTTTGGCTGCACAGATCGGGGATGCCTGTCCCGAGGTCGCACAAGCCCTCGTCGGCCGCAATCTCGAAATAGCCACCGCACGGTTGCGTATGCTGGCGACCTTGCTCACCGACAGCGACGGTCTTTTGCCACTTGTTTCAGCTACGCCAAGTGTTCCTTGGGAAACCGGCGAGCCGGTGTACGCGTCGCACGACCAATTACCGAGCACGCCTGAGGCGAGTGATCAAATCCGCGCGTGGTTGGACAGCATCACCGTCGCAGCAGATCCTACGTCGTGGTCGACGCTGTTGCTGGCCCCTCCATTGGCAGGTCCGAAGGCCTGGAAAAATTTTCTCATGTCCACGCCACTTGCCGAGCAAGCGACCATCAACCTGCGCGTGCCCGGCGTTCCACCAGGAAATGTGGATCTGGGAGGGGTTCCTTCCGCACACTGGTATACGGTCGACCTTGCCGACGATGGTACGGAGCCGCTCGTCGATGTGCTTGGTTGGCTTGGGCGTATTGTAGCAGCGGTTCGAGCTGCCAAACCATCGTCGAGAGTTATTATCGTCGCCCATTCGTACTTGGGATTGGTGGCTCAGGCCTATGCGTCGGCTCATCCTGACGAGATGCTGGGCCTCGTCGTGTTGGGCAGCCCGGTCGCGCAAGCGGATTTGATCAACGTCGACGATCCCGAGATCGCCGAGGCGATTTGGCTGGCATCGGCCCTCGCTCCACGCGGGTTTGACGGCACGCCAACGGGATCGGCCCTGACCTTTCTGACCGGCCTGGTCGAAGGATATCGCGACGACGGGCTTGGTTTGCCGCCGCAAAGCGCCCGCCTTCCGCTGGCAGCTTTCCACCGCGGCGCAGTTTCTTCGTCAGTCGATCTGCACGGCTGTCCCGCCCTGGCCATTGCGGGTCTGCTCGATGACGATGTGCGGGTGAATCTTGCATACGGACTGGTTCAGGCTGTGTCGGTCAACAGCGCACGTGAAAATCCGACTCACCTGGCGTGGGGCGTACGCACCGGCTTGGGCCTTCCCAAAGCCGCACAGGGTGACCCCGACGTCGACGTGACGGTTCGTCTGCCCTGGGGCATTTTGCCTCTATCGTTCGATTCGAGTGCATCGGTCGCTTTGCCACAGTCACTTGAAGTGCGTATGCATCTGGCCATGCCCGAAGGTTGGCTTCTTCTCCAACGGAATGCATCGGGCGCGGTAGAGACCCGTGTGCGGTCGATGGATTGGATCTTCACTCTCAACGCTGTAGGTGGTGTTTTGCAGACTGGCCTCGACGTGCGGCTGCACGAAGTGGCGCTACGAGGTTCGGCAGCTACTCAAGTGGGACTCGATGATCCTCGATGCCCCGAACTTCTCGACGCCGTGATCCGTTCCCTCGACAAAACGGCCGTCGCTGGCGGACGTCTTGCGGCCTTATTGGACTGTCTCTCGTCTCTCGGTGTTGTCCGTCGAGCAAGCGGTACGGTCACGGCGGGCGTGGCTACGGACGGGCTTCTGGCAATTGCCACTGGAGGCGTCGCTGTTCTGGGTCCGCTCGTGGCAGCCATGCTTGACCGGCCTGCCGGATTATTCGGGCTTAGCCGGGCTGCCGGTACCGTTATAGGCGGAGGTCCGTGGCGCTATCAGCTCGATCCGTTACCTTTCGAGCTCGTGGTCGAAAAGACGCCCTGGCGGATCACGGTCCAGACGACGAGTGCGGGATTATCTATCGGTCCCGGCAGTACACTTGCCACGCGTGGAGTGCTCGCGCTTGCCGACCTCACCACCGAGGTTACGGGCTCGGTTTCTATTGCGGGAATCGTTGTGGGAAAGGCGAACCCTGGCGATCCCATAACTCTGACCGCACCCTTCCTCTCTGCACCAGTGGCTTTGGCTCCCGGCGATCCCAAAGACCTCGAAGCAGTGCTCGTGGCGGAGTTGCCCGGGTTCTTGCTGGGTGCAGTGCTCACGGTGCTCCTTGAGGACCGCTTTCGCGGTGTGATGACCGCGGGACCTATCCTCGGGCTTCTGCGCGATCCTGCCGGCTGGCTAGCGAGTGAATCCAGCCTGGGTGACGGCACCTTGCCGAAGGCAGATAAACTTCGTTCTTTGCTCGCGGCACTCGCCATGCCCGCCGGCTTGGCCACCTCTGCGGACAAGCCGCTTGTGCTTCCTGGCGGACTGATCCTCGACGCCGCGGACCTGGCCAACGGGATTCTGCAGCTTTCAGTTCGTACCAACGGGGCTGTGCCGCTGTGGAAAGTTGACAGCAAGAGTGCGTCCTTGGACCTGGGCGTTCAGGTAGCAATTGATCGGCAGCGCCACGCCACACCTGGCGGCAGCGCGACCTTGCATATACCGCTGCCAGGTGGGTGGGGCGGGATCGACCTGCGTGTGGCTGCCGATGCCAGTGGATTGAGTTTGGGCATCTCGACCGATACAGGTCTGCACCTTCAGCTGCTGCCGACGGTGAGCGGTCTGGACACCTTGATCGGCGCGGTCAGCGGGCAGCTCTTCCCCGCCGTGCTTGACCAGCTCGACACGAACCTGGACGCTCGCATTCCCAGGCCGGCGACACTCGATGATGCCCTCGCTGTGGCGAAAGGGTTCGGTATTTACGACGATAGCCAACCTCGCGGTCAGCGGTTCAAGTCCAAAGCCCCCGCCCTGATCACGCTCATCAGCGATCTGCAAGCGGGCAATTTCCAGACAGAGGCAGTCGCCATTTCGGGCGCAGTTAACACCTTGCTTGGCCGCATTCTTGGCCCAGGACTCATTTTCGCCTCAGCGGCTCCTGGAACGATCGCGGTTCAGGTTGGAAACGTGGCCGGCGGTTCTTTGATAGTTGCGGCGGATTTCGCCAATAAACCGCCAGGCATACGCGTGAAGGCGCAAGGACTCACCTTGGGACCCGTGACGGCCGACGGCGAAGCAGGTTACGTCTCGGGAGCGCTGTTAGCAACCGTCGATCTCAAGACGGCGTTCGATACCAAGCTCGGCGTGGTGCTCACCCCACGGCTCAGCGCCGGTCTCACGACCGTTGGCACGACAATCTTTGCCATTGCCTTTCGCCCGCTCGGCAACGACGATGTGATCGTGTCGCTCGCGCCCATCCCTGCGCCGCCGAGTCTCGATGATCTGGCCAAGCTTGCCCGAACCTGGGTCATACCCTTTGCGGGCGCACTGCTTTTGAGAACCATTGACAAGAAGGGGATACTTGACTATCCGCTATGGACTAACTCAACGAAGACAATAGGGGATTTGATCCTTTCGATGAAAATCGCGGACCTAAACTCCGGCGTTTGGTCGCTGGCTGATCCATTGCCCGACCAGCATGCGCTGCTTAAGGGACTCCTCGATGGATTGACAGATATCCCCATTAACCTTCCTGGAGACTTCACCTTGCAGGCGGTCAAAGATGGTACACGTTACGGCCTTGTGCTGCGTGGCGAACAATCGTTCGCATTAGGCGATTATGCCATGACTCTTTTCTTTGGTCTTCCTGCAGGGCTGGATCCGGAATGGGGTGATGCCGGGCACGGGGTCGGGCTATTCCTTCTTGACCTGACAACTCCGAGTTCTCCGAAGGTCGCGCCCGTGATCCGTCTCGGCGGTTTTGGCATCGGGATCGAACGAAACGATAAGATGCCCATTATCAGTGTCGATGGTTTCCAGCTTGGCGCGGGCAAAATATACGTAAGTACCGATATAGCCCTCACCGGGACGAACGCACCAAGTGTCGGGACGGCGTTCGTAGCAGCGGAACTGGACAAGCTCGGCATGTTCATTGCCTCGGGTGACAACTCGAATCCAGTGGCCGCTTCAATGCTGCAGTCCGGCGGTTCGGGAGATTCTGCTCCCGCGAATCCGCCGTTTGACTTGATGGTAGCCTCGAGTCCCGCGAACCCAAAATTCAAGATTCTCTTTAGCGGGCAGTCTGCACTTCGATTTGAAGTGAACAAGACCTTTGGCCCGCTCCATATTGAAGAAATAGAACTCCTGTATAAAGCTGCAAATGCGGGACCCGGGCTTGGTTCGATCGGCATAGGAATAGATGGAGGGATTTCCGTCTCCGGTCTTTCACTGGAGACGGATGATCTGAGCCTGCTCGTTCCTTTAGAGCATCCTGCGGAGCTGAATCGCTGGACGGTCGATCTTGCCGGTCTGGCTTTGAGTTTCCAGTCTTCATCGGTTTCGCTTTCCGGCGGATTGCGCAAGGCCCTCCTTACATTGGCTAACGGCACCCAGGTTGTGGATTACGAAGGAGCACTTGTGGTGCAGGTTTCCGGCCGCGGACTCTCAGCTGTCGGCGCATATTCGCAGGTAAAGGACACACAATACGGGCAGTATGCCTCTTTCTTCGCATTTCTCGCAATCAATATGCCCCTTGGCGGTCCACCTTACTTGTATGTGACCGGTCTGGCGGGCGGAGTAGGTTACAACCGCCGGCTGTTGACGCCTCGCGATCCCTCGGCTGTTGGCAGTTTCCCCCTGGTCAGCGCCATGACGGGTTCGTGCACAGACCCGATGCAACAACTGAAGGAAATAGGCGCTGATATCCCGCCGAGCCATGGAGCGTTTTGGCTGGCCGCAGGCGTGCGCTTTACTACGTTTGCATTACTACGTACAACGGCGCTGGTTACGGTTTCGGTCGATCATGGATTCGAAGTTAGTTTGCTGGGACTTATGCAGCTCCAACTCCCGCCGGCGCAACCAATAGCCTCACTCGAACTGGCTCTTTCCGCCAAATACAGTACCGTAGACCAGGTGCTTTCTCTTCAAGCCGCGCTGACGCAAAACTCATGGTTGATCAGCCGAGACTGTCAATTGACCGGCGGTTTTGCATTTATCATATGGTTCCAGGGACCGTCATATCCCTTAACTGCCGGTTCGCCGGAAGTCTTGTTAAGCATAGGAGGATACTCCAAGTATTTCGCACCCGTTCCGAATTATTATCCGGTGGTCCCCCGTGTCGGATTCCATTGGAACGTGGGGGGTGGGATCGTTGTCAAAGGCGAATCCTTCTTTACGCTCACTCAATCCGCCATCATGTTCGGCGGCGCGCTGGAAGCTTCATATGATGTTGATCCGATACGGGTCTGGTTTGCGGCGGAACTGGATGTGCTGGTCATATGGGATCCGTTCAATTATTTCGCGGATATCGGCGTGGAGATCGGTGCGCAATTTCATTATGACGTTAATCTGCTTTTCGGGACTGTTACCATCAGCGCCAGTATTACGCAAGGCGCCTTGGTGCATATTGAGGGGCCGCCTTTGCACGGGGAGGTCACTGTTGAGCTTTGCATAGCAACCATAACTGTGCCTTTCGGCGCGACTAAGCAACCGCAGCACTTTCTTCTCTGGCCTCAGGCATGCCTAAAGTATCTCGAGGCAGGGGACCCCGCTCAACCTGGGACATCCGCAGCTGTGGCATTGGGCGCGCAAGCGGCTACGGACCAACGTGATGGTTCGGAGGAAAAGCCCTGGCCAGTGTCCTGTCAATTTACCGTGCGTGTTGACAGTAAGATGCCTGCTTCCGGGTGGCGGTTTATAGGCTTGACTACCCAGGAACACACGGATAATTTCGGGGCGGATAAAGTCGATGTCGTGCCCTGCGGTCCTAATATAATCAAAGCAAAGGGCCTCCTGGTTATCAAGATCGAGCGCAAAACAGGCGGTGCAAGGACTCCCTCCTGGGAGAGTGTGAATACATCGCTGTTCGATACAAAAGCCATTGTTGGTTACTTCCCTGTCTCGGTTTGGGACAGCAAACATGTTCCACAAACGAATCCGAATACCGGGAAGCCTCTGCAAAACAGCGACCACCCGGACATGTTAAAGGCATTGGGCTCCTTAGAACTAAGCGCCGGAGCGACCGCCAGCGGGATGCTTCCCACTGACATACCATTTGCTTCGCTGATTGAAGATGATTTACCATTGTTGCCCTTGAACTTTGGTCCAGCAGCCGGAAACGGGGCGCTCGTCGTCGATCGCTCCCTTGCACGCAAGAAAAAGACGGTTAAGCCTGTCGTAGTGGTAAAGCCGAGGATACCGGAACTCCGGATGGTTCTCGGAGCGCCCTTCAAGTTGACAGGAGAGACCCTTGCTGTGAAAGGATTGCAAAAGGGAAAGAAAGGTGTGAAGGCTTCTTCAGCGCACTTGCCGCGCGGAGGCGCTCACGTTTGGCTGGTTGACCCTTTACATCGCCATAATGTTGATATCATCGATAAGCTTAGCGGCGTCAGGGTCACCGCATTGAATGGTACGGGAGGCGTTCTCCTGGATGGCGTTGCCGCCAAACGCGCGGCATATGCACCCATTGGGACATGCCGATTGCTTGTAACGGAGCATTCACTCGATGACTTTGCGGGATGGGAATTGGATACTCCGCTTCTTTATGCCGGTTCGGCTACCGCGCTTGCACCCGGCGCAATTGTCCTTACATCAAGTCAGTGGACGCCGCCGAGTCGTTTCGGTCGACCCGGAACTATATGCTGGGTGCCGGCTGTTGCGCTCAGCGCTCACATGGACAACATTACAACTCAATTTACGATCGCAAAGGGTAGCGCACCCACTGTCGTTATTGTGCGGCTTGATCGGTATTCAAAAGGAGCAAGGACAGCAGAGGTTGTCGTTGAAATTGACGGGAAGCGAATGACCGCTGTCCAGATTGTGCAGTCGGGTGCGCGTGTTGACATGATCTTCCCCGTACAAAATGTAAAGCCAAATGCTGATTCTCTTTGCGTAAAGGTTACTGCCGGAGAACATTGGCGGCTGGCAGGGGTCGTCGGAACGCGGGGCGGTGCTGCGCGCTGGACCTCGCGCCTCACGGGACAACCCCATACACGCTTGATCCGGCCAGGAGCGTTATCTGTTCAGGGGCATACCGCGGTCAATAGGCGGTTTTCAAAAGCGGCGCCGATCGTCCGGACGCGCGTGACCGTGAGCGCAGTCGAATTGAAAGCGAAAACTCGCAAAAGGAAAGCACGATGAGCGATACTCCGAATGTAGGGTCCATCCGATTGTATGATGCAGTGAGACCCGGTCTTGAGGCGGGCATCTACAGGGTCACCAGTTCTCTTGAGATTCACGAAGTAGACTCTTCCGGCGCGCCCGTCTTGAAGAACGGGCAGCCTTCTATGCCTGAGGCTCCGCCGTTACAGAAAGCTTGCTTCGAGGTGATGAGCGCCAGGTTTGTTCTTGACGCAGGCGACTTTCAGGGCTGCCACCCACCGCGTCAGGCGGCCGGGGCCTTTGACGATCGCCTGCCGCAGATCGTGCTTGGCCGGCGAACACTCCCCTGGGAGCGGCAAATCGACAACACGGACGACATGCCGTGGTTGGCATTGTTGGTGTTCCAAAAGACGGAGCTTCTCGACAATAATGGGAGTCCCCTTTTTTCGGGCAACATCAGTCAACTTCTTCCGTCATTAAAGAACAGTCTTGATCTGTCGGATGATCCGCAGATAACGGTTGTGAAACCGGGGGATGTAAGGACCTTGCAGACGATATTGCCGACGCGAAGTGAAGTGGGTTTGCTCGCACACGTGCGTCAAGTGAACCTGTCGGACACTGCGCTGGCCGGCACCGATGACGACGGCTGGTTTGCCGTTGTGACCAGCAACCGGCTTCCTTTTGCAGCAGAGAATGATGTACCCGTAGAGTATTTCGCATGTCTGGTGTCGCTGGAAGGGCGGAACGATCTCTGGCAGCTTCAAGACGGAAATCCAGCTCCTCCTCTTATCGTTTTATTCAGCTGGGCCTTTACAAGCCAGAGCGAGAAAGGCACGTTCGAACATTTAGTAACGCATCTTGATGCTGCGCCGTTCGGTGCTCCGGAAAAATCGACGGTACCACTCATCAATCCTGATGGGACGATTCCTGTTCCGAGAACTGATCATCAGGGCAATAGTTCAATGGCAGTTTATCGCGGGCCGCTCTTAGGGTTAAATTCCGATGCGCCGGACGGTAAAACGATAAATGACATTTCGCTTTCGGCTGCCTGGGAATTAGGCCGGCTTCTTGGAGCTGCTGATGGGCATTTCATTCGTGAAATGCTCCAGTGGCATCGGAAGAGCGAGGCGCAGGCTCGTTCAGCTATTTCCGTCCGCAATTTCATAGAGACACTCTCACCGCGTGTCCCTTTCCTGTCAGCACGAAAGTCGCAGGATTTTTTTCAGACGAATGATTTGAACCAATGCGTTACGGAAGTTATTATGGCAAAACCGATGCTCCGGGCAAATTTACAGCGAATTAACCCGGCGTTGGGGAATAAAGAAAAGAGCATAGGTCATGCTCAAACAGCAGGGTCGCTTAAGCGGCACGAAAATTTGCCGAAAGTTCCTTTTGTCAAGAAGCAACCTGCCGGCGCACTGGTATTGGCGGAACGACTCAAAGCACTTCTGGAACCATCCGCGCAACAATCTATTCAGCAACGAAGTTTCATCATTTCCCAGCCGGCAACAGGGGTTATAAGCGGGACTGATCTTATGGGGCTCTCAGACTATATCAATCATGCTCTTGCCCAATTTTATCTACTCTGCAATATTCCTTTTCGGTATCTCGTCCCAGACGCGCGACTTTTGCCGAAAGAGGCTATCCGATTCTTTACCTTGGACGAAGATTGGCTTAACGCTCTCGCGGCCGGAGCGCTTGAGCAGGACATCAACAGCACTCGCGAGCGGGCCAGGGTCCGGCTTGTATTGCCCAAGGCCATGAAAGCGCGCACTCAGCAGCTGCGCCTTGTGCGTTCTGTCGCGCGCCGGATTATCCTGAAAAATGCTGGTGAAAATCTTGATGACGGGAATACGACTCCAACCACTGTTTCGGGATTTCTCCTGTGTTCCTCCCTGGTTTCCGGGTGGCCTGGTTTGCAAGTGCGTGCGTGGAAAAAGGATGTTCCCAGGAATGTTGATCCCACAGACCCTCGTGTTCAGGGCCTGGCTGTTCCTATCTTGCGGCTTGAAAGGCTTTCACCTTCGGTGCTTCTTGCGCTTTTTGATGGCATACCGCGCCTCATCTGGCTGGAGGAGCCTCACCATGGCGTACAGTTCGGTTGTGAAATGAATAGCGACAGGCAATGGATCGTTACTCCTCGAAGTCCATTGCAAAACAATACCGGCGCTCCGATACAGGTGCAATTTCGGCCCACACGCGGCGTGATTGACATAACAAAACTTGCGAAGGATCTGCTGACAAAAGACTCATCAGCAGCTTTGGGATTGCAACTCCTGCGACCTCCGGTGCGTCAACGATTTTCCGCAAGTCAGCCGGTATCTACTCCGAAGTCAAAGAGGCATCAATGAAAACACTCCTTGTTCCCCTAGCGCTTGACGTACTTATGGTTCGCCAAATCGGTTCTGCCGAAGATTGGGCGCTTACGGCTCTTAACATTCCCGCGAAGGATTACAAAGGGAAGCCAAAAAAACACAAACTTCTTCCTGACCCGTTTCAATCATTGTCCCAGGCAAGGCCGGCAGGAGCTTACCTGCAATGGGCGCTCCCGGATGCCCTTGCCCGAAGCGGTGTTGAGAACAAAAGCAGACCGGAATTTTCACCGCTGCCCAACCGGTGGCTTATCATGCGGCTCTCGGGTGCAGTCACCTCGGGTAATAGAAATGTAGCTGCATGGCTCCTCCCTGATTCCGGCGCAGAATCACCGATCTGTATCCCGGTTGCTCCGGACATGCCGGGTCTCGATACTCCGACATTTAGCCTGACGGCGCTTGGTTATGGCGATCCAGCCTGGTCAGGTTTCTATGACAATGTTGTCAATCGTTTTGCTTTATATGATGCACTGCCGGGAGTAACAGGGCCGATTGCATATGTTGTTTGTGGATGGTACACCGATCCTGGCAAAGATCCCATTTGTAATTCCTCGGAGACCGATTTTTATACAAAAATGAAAGCATTTCAATGGCAGCTGAACACGCCTTTGCTTTCAGGCACCCCATGTCCTTCGCAATCGGTGTACCATGGAATGGCAGTTTCCATAGGCTGGCCCGACCCTCATTGGATTAACGACAAGAGTGGAATTTTGGGTACGGAGCCTGATCTCAGGCCAGCATCCGAGGCGATAGAGGTTGTTCTCGGCGAAACTCTTAATGAAGCGATCGCTGCGTTGATCACACCGGAAGGGGCCAGCCCCGAACTCAATAACATACTCGAAGGAACTTTAAAAGGCATTATCGGGGATCCAACGAATCCCGACGGTCCAGCCACCCTCGATACCGCTCTTCACGTTAGCCGCTTTGGGTCAAAGCCGTCGGGAAAACAGCTCTTTAGCATAGACATGCAGTGCCGCAGCGATTTGAACAAAAATAAACTGCCGGTAAGCGTACGACAGGGGTTTGCGGACCACGATATCGTGCTTCCGTCGGACAACCTTGTCGAGGTCATTGTAGAATCAAAAGACAGTCAATGGTGGATAACTGTTCGTGACAGCGATCAGAATATCGTGGATTCATACAGTGTGATCAAAGAAAAGAGTAAAATCAGCATTTTCACAAGCGCTCATACAGAGCATATTTGGCAGCCTGCGCCCGCGTCAATGGAGCAGGATGTTTTCGCCGGATCGCTCACTACGGTTCGTCGAACACTGCCCCGAGTATGGCATCCGCTTGATCCGAGCGTCATAATACACGGAGGTGGTCGGAGTCCGAAGCATGGCGGTGATGGGCGCTACACGGAGACCGGAGACCTTGTGTGCCGCATGAACGGCGAGACCTTGACTGCGTTCGGAGTCGAAGCGGGGAATTCAGGAAAAGGAATATCCGTTCTTCCTCCTTCACCGTTGAGTTCTCTTCCGAAAGACTACGGAGTGCCATTAGCTGCAATGGATCTGCTCGTTGAGCTTTCTTGTTTGGATCCCGGTTCAGCACCGGACTTATCCCAGGCCACTTCGTTGAACCCATCTCCCGTGGCCAAAATACGCGCACAATGGTGGAAAACATTTGGGAATGACCTCTCGGTGCCTGCCGGAGCGTATTTAGAAGGGCTGCTTCCGAGCCCTGTTGCCGTAACCCCTCCAATGCGGCCATGGACACCGCTGCACCTCGAATGGGCCGCAGCTTATTTACCATCGCCCCGTGGCGCTCACGATTGGAGCCTCGCTTCGGTGGATTTCGAACTTCCAGAGGCATTAACCCGGCCTGATCCTGATCCGGCTCATCAGCTTTCCGGTCGTGTATTGCTCAACAGCACGCCTTCCTTCCTGATCAATGAAGTGACTTCTCAAGGCGACGGATTAAATACTCACAGTGACGCCGACCTTCTTGGGGGCAGTCTAACGGGCATATCTGAACAGTTGAGGGGTGATTGGCTGGGCGCAATCCTTCGTAAATCCGATGACAGCGCCGCTCTGAAAGACGACCCTCGTCCTGCGGATTTCCTTGCGTTACGCGCGGGCTTCCTGCGCATCGACCGGCTTCGGCTGGTCGATGGGTTCGGTCAATATGTAGATCTTCTGGGCGGACTATCTCTCAATCCGGCGAAGCTCATTTTCGGAAACTCGCTGACTGTCCGGAACCAGCCCGATCTGGCGGCATTGCGTCCCCGCTTTACGGCGCCGGCACGTGCGCTCCTCCGATTTGTAGATGGAAAAGGCGGCCAGGTAGAAGCAGGGTCCGGCGTGAGTCCTGTCTGCGGCTACGTGGTTCCGTCTTTGCTTGACGGCACCCTTGAATTCTTTGACGCTGATGGGAATGGTTTGGGGCAACTAAGACCAGACCCGACAATGGGAACGGTGTGGGAGGAGGACCCTGGACGCCCCGCCACGCTTGGAGCCCGTCCCCATGCGGCAATGCCGAAGGATTCCTTTCTCGGCGACTTGGCGGAGGGAATAGTCGATGCAGACACGGCGCTTGCGCAGTCGCAAATGAAGGGCGACAATGAGGCGATAACATCAAGTTTACGATCGCTTCTTGCCATTCTTGACATAACGCGATGGACGGTGGACTTAAGCGGACGAGCGGGAGATGAGCACTTGAGCTTGTTGCTCGGTCACCCGATTGCCGTCGTACGCGCGATTCTGGAAATTGACGTGCAGGATCCGCGGACACCGCCCGAAAATGAAACCACGGCGGTTCCGGTGAAGCTCGGAACGCTTTTGCACTCACAGGACGGCCTACTTGCATACTACGTTTCCGACAATTTTGATCGGGTGTATGTTGTTGATCCGTCCGTAGCGGACCTGATGCCGGCAACAGGATCTGGGACCATTGATTCTCCCTATATTGATAAAAGTGGTGTATTCTATGCAAACTCGGGCCGGATTGTGCCGCTTACGCTCCTTATGATGCCCTGCACCGATGTCCATGTCACGACCGGGCTTCTTCCTCAAAAAAAGGCAGGATTGCTCAAAGAATGGACAGCAGCGGCTCTCTCGCGCATATCACCGGCCCTGCGCCGCGGCCCTATTCTCCGCGATCCATCTGCAACGCGATTGCCGATTCCGGCGGACATTCGTGCCAATTGGCTGTGGCACCGTCGAAGCGATCCCTCGAATTGGGTTTCGGACCAGATTGTAGCGGCTACCAGCGAAGCAATAATGCCGAATGAGCCGATACAGGCAAGCGATGGTTGGTTGCAGGCAAAGATGATTCCAGATGCTGCTTATTCAACAACTCCGATCCAACTGCAAATATCCTTTATCCGAAGTAAAAAGGCAAGGGGAGGGAAACAAGTGCTGGCTATTGGCGGGAAGAATCCGGACGGCACGTTATACCTCCTCTCGGTAGCGCAGGCCGTGCAGATGCAAGAAAGCGGGCGATATGTTTATTACGTTGAGATTGACCCTCAAATTCTTAAAAATGATTTGAAGCAGCTTGCGGTTTTAGTGGAAAAACTGAAGCAGCCTTCTGATGACATCTCGAGCTACATCGAGTCTCGTTTGTCTATGGCCACTCAACAAGCACTGTCACAATACCACGGCGCCAAGTCCGATTTGGGAAAGCTTCAGGATCTTCTGGCAAAAGATCTGAACGATATTATCGTCGGCGATTGCATTTTCAACAAAGCTATATTCTCTGTGATTAATTTGCGGCCAGAGACAAAGCAACTTCTGTCTGAAAACCCGCAGGGCACCGAATTGGAGCATCTAAACCGCCGCCTCCTCGAAGATGCCTATCCAAATGAATTACGAAGAATGCGGGTTTACACCCAGGTGGTCAAATTGGGAAGCGGTACAAAATATTTACGGACTATCCAGGACAGAAAAAGTCCAAACAATCTGCTTAATCTACCGGAGTTTAATGTCCAGGCGAATGACAATAAATATAAAAAAGTATTGGACGCGATGCATTAACACTGAGTGCAAATGTCGGAGGGTGATGGTGAAAATAAAAGAGACGTCAGTGCGGATTCTCACAAGCAGAATATGATAGTTAAACGAAGTCATTTCTAATGGACGATTTGGTGAATTCTGCGTGAGAAGAATTAAACAAATAATTGCGTTTAGTTCTCCAGAAAAGGATGCTTTCCGAAGTGGATAAGTTGCCATCCATTGAATATGTCAATTTTCATTCCGTAACTATTTGCTTTTCACCCATGACATACACATTCGATACCGTTGACATCGCGCAACAGAAGGCATATATTCGCGTCAACAAATGGTAAATAATTATTGGCGTGAGACTGCATGCGTTTTTTGACCATCCGAGGTGTAATTGAATGCTATCACACGTCAAACTTCAAAAATTCCGTCTTACCTTACGAGCAAAAGAGTGCATATCCCTACCACCATATAAAGGCTCCGCATTGAGAGGCGGTTTCGGCCATGCTTTTCGCAAGGTCGTGTGCGCGGTCCGGAAAGAGAATTGCGACGATTGCCTGCTGAAACACCGATGTGCATATTCCTACGTTTTTGAAACTCCGCCCCCGCCCGATACGACAATGTTGCGCAAATATCCGAGAGCGCCGCACCCTTTCGTGATAGAACCGCCTGATGAAGACAAGGAGATTTACGAGCCGGGGGAAGCGCTGACTTTTTCGCTGGTCTTGATCGGCAAGGGCCGGGAGTATCTGCCCTACTTTGTTTATGCCTTTGAAGAACTCGGGAAGATGGGTATCGGCAAAGGCAAGGGACGGTACGTTGTAGAGGAAATCCGGGAAGGAAATGATGTGATCTATACAGCGGAATCGAAACGCCTGAGTAATCCGAACAGCCTTATCGTACTACCGCAAGAAACTAATAATGTCCATCGCCTTTCACTTTCATTTATAACCCCCGCCAGAATCAAGTACGATGAACAGATCACCACTGATCCGGAATTTCACATGCTGATAAGAAACCTTCTCCGAAGAATATCCTCGCTGTCTTATTTTCATGAAGGGATAAAGCTGGAATTGGATTATCAGGGGATTATTGACAGGTCAATGGCGGTGACAATGACTCGCAAGGATATCTCCTGGAACGACTGGGAGCGTTATTCCTCACGTCAGGATGCACGCATGAACTTGGGCGGATTCGTCGGGAACCTGGAGTTCGCGGGTGAGCTTGGTGAGTTTATGCCTTATTTGAGGCTGGGTGAGTTTGTGCATATTGGGAAGGCGACTAGTTTTGGGTTGGGGAAGTATGTGATTCAGAGTAATAAATCGTAAAGAATTACAAAGAGGGGAGATTGTATGGACGACACAATGCTAAAAGGATATCAGGCCGTTGTACTCGGGGCTTTGCTGCATGATATCGGAAAGTTCATGCAGAGAGCAGAATTAGAAAAGATTCATCCAGAGATCGAGAAAAATTATGACGAGTTTTGTCCAACAGGGAAACATGGTCACTTCGTCTACCAACATGCAGCACATACGGCATATTTTATTGAGTATTATATCCCGGATGGCCTCGTAGATAAATCCAAATTATACGATGCAGCCCGGCATCATAAGAACCTGCGCGGAGACCTATTCAAGGAAGCTGATATGCTTTCTTCGGGTATAGATAGAGATCAACGAGAAGCGGAAAATGAAAATTGGCGAAGCTCATATAAGCAAGAGCGGCTGT
>Ga0315281_10002343_pt1 | contig 28119 bp, 24 predicted proteins | sample YL17G07_0_MG_FD_204540 | JGI IMG/M metagenome (GOLD analysis project Ga0315281, IMG submission 204540) | Sediment microbial communities from Yellowstone Lake, YNP, Wyoming, USA - YL17G07_0 | ecosystem: Environmental > Aquatic > Freshwater > Lake > Sediment | place: USA: Wyoming | collected...
CGATCTCCGTAAACGATTCCCCTAAGAGCGGACTGTACGCTCCAAGATCCAATGCCACAGAATTCTCGGGTCTGGTGGGCCGATCACTCTGTTGGAATCGAAACACATTCCACACGAGGCGTTTCGGTTTCCAGGGTCGGACGGAGGCAAGCTGCTCGGGAAAATGATTTGCATCGTCGGCGGCCTCAAAAGCCTCTGCCGCGAGCGCTGCCGAGCTTGTGTGATTGCCGTGACCGCCAAGCGTGGGAGTGAACCTGGTGACAATCACATCGGGTCGGAATTTTCGGATGATCCAGACAACATCGGAGAGGATGCGTTCCTTCCCCCAAATTCTCATCGTTTCCTCCGATGTCTTCGAGTACCCGAAGTCAATCGCTCGGGTGAAGAATTGTTCGGCCCCGTCGATACGACGAGCCGCGAGAAGTTCCTGCGTCCGGATCACGCCCATCAGGTCCCCTTGCTCAGAGCCAATCAGATTCTGTCCCCCTTCCCCGCGCGTCACAGCGAGGTACGCCGTCCGCATCAGTCGTCCTTTCGTCATGGAAGTCAGGAACGCGGTGTTCTCATCATCCGGATGCGCCGCAATGTACAGAACTGATCCGAGAACCGTGAGCTTCTTGAGGGCGAGCCGCAGCTCGGCTGCGTGGAGCATCTTTGGAGAACTGCCCTGCGCATGCAAGTGGGTGGGGAGGATGAACAGGAAGGAGAGGAGTGCAAGCACAGTTGTGGATCGTCGATGGGCAGGCATAGGTTTCCCTTCTTACGCCTCACTGAGTGATTGTTAGATTTGACTAGACCTTTGAATGACCGCTCGCGGAGTGAGAAAAACCGGAGAAATATACCATTCCCCCCCAGAAGCCGCAAGAAAAATGTCACGGAGCGCGACCTCCGACAACATTCGAAGGCAACCTTTCTCCCTCGTGTATCGTCTAAAAGACATTGTTGGGGAGACAGACTTGCCCTGCCCAGAGCGGGACTTCACTCAGCAAATAAGTCCCCAGTCTTTCATTATCTTCTGCAACAGAGGATGTCGCGCACGTAGAGAGGAGCTATCGTGAGAGCGGTGGACTCTCAGTCGCTGACAGCAGCCTCAGGACCTCCCTTTTTTCAATTCAATTTCTTATCTTGTGTTCGACCACGCCACATTCGTCTGAATTTCAACCGGGCGCCCTATGAGTCCCTCGCTCTTTTTCGTTCTCCATCTCCTCAGCTTCGGCGTGCTGGTCACAACGCTCTTGGCCGGCTTCATCCTCGATCGAAAACTCAGATCGGAAAAGAACCTCGGCCTGAAGATTTACGTGGGCACCATCGCACGCATGATCGGCCTGCTTTCGCCGCTCGCTGCCGTTCTGCTGCTGCTCTCAGGCATTGGCAACATCTACAATCGGTACGCGGGCTCGACGATGTCCTGGTTTCAGGAGGGATGGCTGGTGGCAAAGATCATGTTCTTCGCTCTGATGCTGCTGAACGGCGTAGTCTACGGGCCAAAGCTCAGCCGGAGTAGGATGAACCTGCTCAAGGCGATTCGAGATCAAGCCGCTCCTCCTGAAGCGGAGAAGCTGCTTGCGTCCGTGAACCGCCAGCTTACTCTGTTCTACCTGGTTCAAACCGTGCTTCTCCTCGTCATTCTCTATTTATCCGTGTTCGGTTCAGGAAAACATCCAGGAGTCATTTGAATGAGACGCACCATAACAACTCCAACCCTTCTCTCGACACTACTTGCTCTTTGTGCACTAGCCCTTGCAGGCTGCGCAAGGCCCCTTCCTCAGGAAGGATTGTGGACCGGAACCATTGCGCTTCCTGAGGAGCGGCAACTGCCATTTCAGATGTATCTGGATCTGAAAGGGGCGGCGCCGACGGGATATTTCATCAACGGTCCCGAGCGGACAGCGATACCCGAGATCTATCATCGTGGTGATTCGCTCATCTTCGTTTTGTCGGAATACGGTGCAGCCATGCAGAGCGTATGGAAGGGTGGCCGCCTCTCCGGAGAGTTCCTGCGATTTCGCAAGGATACAATCTCCATGGCATTCGAGGCAAAACCTTTTGAAGCGTCAGTGGACACGGGCAAAGTCGCCTCCGGAGCCCAGCCCCCGCTTGTCGGGAAGCACCGGGTCTATTTCCGCAAGGACGACATGGCCGATAGCTCAACGACGGCGACGTTCTGGACCAGAGGCGACTCTGTCTTCGGAACGCTCATCGCACCCGATGGCGATCTTGGCCTCCTCGCTGGAAAGCGCGTCGGCGACCGATTGCTGTTGAGCCGATTCACGGGCTGGCAAGCCAATATGCTGGAACTCCGACAAGAGAAGGGCCATTGGTGGGGAAAATTCTTTGCGCGCTCCACTACCCCCGTGTTCTTTTCTCTTGAGCCTCTCATCCCGCAAAAGAAGGAAATGCCGGGTACGGTCAAGACGGCGATGAAGAATCCCAAGAAGCCGTTTGTTTTTTTCGGCGTCACGATCACGGGAGACACCCTTTCGCAGTCCGATGATCGCTTCAAGCGTAAAGCGTTGATCATCGACATCATGGGAACGTGGTGCCACAACTGCATGGATGCGGCACCGCTGCTTCAGAAACTGTGCAGCGAGTTCAAGGCTCAGGGGCTCGAGGTTGTCGGGCTCTCGTTTGAACTGAAGGATGATTTCCTCACAGCGCGCAAGAATCTTCTGTTGTATGAGGAACGGTACGGAATCACCTACACCCTGCTTTTCTGCGGAACCACCGAAAGCGCGAATGTTGAACAACGACTACGATCTCAACTGAACAACTTCTTTGCCTATCCGACAACGATCTTCGTCGATCCGAAGGGGATCGTGCAGAACATCCACGTCGGTTTCAAGGGACCAGGCACGGGCGAGGAGTATCAACGAGAGGTCCAGATGATCTATGAGACGGTGAGATCGCTCGTTAAAGGGAAACTCGATTCAAAAAAATGATCGAGGCACCCTGCAATGAATCCCCCCAAGCAACTTCACCGGTGGGACGTGACACCGCAGGAGGCGATTGCCATTCAGCAACGACTGCGTTCTCAGGTGATCACGGAACGGCTTTCGAAACCGGTTTGCTTCGTTGCGGGCTGCGATATTTCGTTCGACAAGGGTTCCGATGTCGTCTACGCCGGCGTCGTGGTCCTGAAGCTTCCCGAGCTTGTTGAAGTTGCGCGTGGGACAGCCGTCACGAAGGTAATCTTCCCGTACATTCCGGGGCTTCTTTCGTTCCGGGAGTCGCCGGCTGTGCTTGAAGCATGGAACCACCTCGACACCGTCCCCGATGTCATCATGGTCGACGGCCAGGGATTCGCCCATCCGCGCCGATTTGGCATCGCGTGCCATCTCGGCCTTCTTCTCGACCTTCCATCGATCGGGTGCGCGAAGAGCCTTCTTGTTGGGAAATTTGAGGAACCTGCTCCAGAAGCCGGAAGCTACTCCCCTCTCGTCGATAGAGAAGAAACGCTCGGTGTCGCTCTGCGAACGGAGGATCGTGTAAGCCCTGTGTTCATCTCCATCGGTCACCGCGTTACGCTTGAAGATGCGATTCGACTCGTCATGACATGCACGAAGGGCTATCGGATTCCCGAACCGACCCGACAGGCCCATTTGCTCGTGAACGCGCTGAGGAGGGGCGAAGTAAGCCCAAAATCCTCAACTCCGATACAGGAGTCGCTGTTTTAAGACTGGTCGCGTCCGCATTCTCACGGGTTTCGGAGTCTCAGTTCTGGGACGAAGGGTGCTGAATCGGCTGGTCTCTCAGATCACTCGGCTGTTTACTTTTCGCTTTTCCCTTTATACCTTTCACACGTCGTTCGATTCGTTCTACTCAACACTCACCCACAATATCTCAGCGATCCTTATGGACCACTCACTCGTCACGACGAACTTCCAGCTTGACGGATATCGAATCGTAAAAAACCTCGGAGTCGTTCGAGGCATCGTCGTTCGCTCCCGTTCCGTGCTCGGAAACATCGGCGCAGGGATCCAGATCCTGTTTGGAGGTAACATTACGCTCTATACCGAGCTCTGCGAACAGACGCGCCGAGATGCCTTTGAGCTGATGATCCAACACGCAAATGATCTCGGAGCGAACTCCGTGATCGGCTTCCGGTACGATGCGACAGAAATCATGGGCGGGGTAACGGAAGTGCTCGCGTACGGAACTGCATGCGTCGTTCAAAAGATCTAACAGTCTTCAACTGATGAACTCTGAACAGTACCTAATCGGCTAGCTATGGATATCCACAATAAGATCGTCCTGGTACTCGGTGGATGGGGCCTTGTCGGGTCCGCAGTCTGCCGGCAAATGATGCCACAGAAGCCAAAACGCATCATCGTGTCATCGCTTCTCGAATCCGAAGCGAAGGATGCCGTTGCCACTCTTCGCCGCGAGTTCCCGAAGGCAGGCAAGAACTTTTTCGTCCCATGGTGGGGCAACATCTTCGTCCGTCACGAGCTGAAGGACACTCCGCGGGAGGAAATCCTGCATGACGAGGCTCTGCGCCAGAAGCTCATTGACGACTTGCTCGATGAGCTGACCTTGCCGGTCCTTGAGCGATCCGCAATCTACCAACTCCTTGAAAAGTACAAACCCGACGTTGTCGTCGACGCGATCAATTCAGCAACGGCCATCGCCTATCAAGACATTTTTCACGGCGCCCGCGAAGTGCGGAAAGCGATTCGGCAGGCGAAAGCCGGCAAGGAGAACTCGCTGCTTGAACAAGTCGAACGCCTGCTGGCGACACTCTATGTCCCGCAGCTCATCCGGCATGTCCAGATCCTCTATCGCTCCATGCAGATGGTGGGGACAAAGATCTACGTCAAGATTGGCACAAGCGGTACGGGCGGGATGGGGCTGAATATCCCCTACACGCACAGCGAGGAGCGCCCTTCGAGCGTGCTGCTGAGCAAGTCATCCGTCGCTGGAGCTCATACGATGCTCTTGTTTTTGATGGGCCGAACCCCCGACGCGCCGATCACCAAGGAGATCAAACCGACGGCTGCTATCGCCTGGAAGCGCATCGGCTACGGCGAGATCAAGAAACGCGGAAAGCCGATCGAACTGGTTGACTGTCCTCCTGAAAGCGGGTTCTCACTTCACGATACGCTGAAGCTCAAGGATGAAACACTCGCCTTCAAGCCGCTCCATCAACCGCTGCGATCGGTCTTCATCGACACCGGCGAGAACGGCGTCTTCTCGCGTGGGGAGTTCGAGGTCATATCGACTCCCGGACAAATGGAGTTTGTGACGCCAGAAGAGATCGCGGAGGCGGTTCTGTTCGAGATTCAAGGGCGCAACACCGGGCACGACATCATCAATGCTCTCGACAATGCTTCACTCGCACCAACGTATCGCGCCGGCTTCATGTTTGACGCAGCGATGGATGCCATGAAGGCGTTGGAGCAAGAGCATCAAACGAAGAGCATCGCGTTTGAAATCTTGGGTCCGCCCCGACTCTCGAAGCTTCTCTATGAAGCGTACCTGCTTCAGCTCACGCTCGGGGATATGCTCTCCGTCGCGAAGGCTTCGGCAAAAGGAATCTCCCAAAAACTCGAATCACGCATACGTGAAGATGCCCACCTCCGAGCGCAGATTGTCTCCATTGGAATTCCGATTCTGCTCTCGGACGGAAAAACGCTCCTCCGCGGGCCGGAGATTAAAATTCCACCGTATCGTGGTGAGAATGAGCTGAAGATTACGGCGAAATCGCTCGAAGCGTGGGCACATGACGGGTGGATCGATCTGCGGACGAAGAATATGGAGCGGTGGAAGAACCGTTTCGAAATCATCATGGAGAAGGTCAGGCAAATCCCCTATCAAGAAACGTCGTCCCGTAATATGCAGAACAAAGCCTATTGGTCCAACTTCAAGGAGATCGATCCGGGCAGGCTGGTTGGGTGGATCTTCTCGGAAGAAGAAAAAGGAAAGCGCATGAAGGCCTAGAATTCACCATCAATCTCGGAGAAGGGTATGGCAACCAACACCAAACTGCTTCTAGTTGAGGACGAGGAGGAGCTCATCAAGATCGTCGAGACGTATTTTCGCGATGAGGGGTTTGATGTGCGAGTCGCCCTGAGTGCAGAAATTGCGCTCTCGCTCCTTTCCAGCTTCACGCCCGATATCATTATCTCAGACGTCAAGATGGGTCGGATGGACGGATTCCAGTTCCTTGAGGTTATCCGGAAAATGCCCCTGGTAAAAAACGTCCCTCTCATCTTCTTGACGATCGTGGACGACCGGACCTCTGTCGAACGAGCAGCAAAGCTCGGCGCTTCCGGATACATGACCAAACCGTTTGATGTTGAAGAGTTGCATGAGAAGATCAGGGAAGTATTGGGAGGGGGAGGGAAGAAGTGAGATGTGCGATGTGAGTGATAAGTATGAGACGTGAGGCGCGAAGTCCGGCCTTCGTTCTTCAACATTCGGACTTCCCTTCATTCGTACCGCAATGCCTCAATCGGATCAAGGTTCGCCGCTTTCCAGGCCGGATAGACCCCAAAGACAAGGCCGATGAAAGCGCAGAGAGCGAAACCGATCAACGCCCAGTCAACGGGAAACACCGGTGGAATCTCAAATGCTACCGCCGCGAGATTGCCGCCAAGAATTCCCAACCCAATTCCGACGATTCCCCCGATCTGGCAGAGGACGATCGCCTCAGCAATAAACTGACTGAGGATGTGGCTCTTTCGTGCGCCGATCGACTTCCGCAACCCGATTTCTCTCGTCCGCTCGGTAACAGAGACGAGCATGATGTTCATGATCCCCACGCCGGCAGCCAACAGCGAGATAAAACTGATGAACCCAATGCCCAGTTTCACGTACAGTGTGAACTCATTAAACGTTTCAATCAGAGAGTCGTTCGAAAAGATGGAAAAATCGTCCTCCTTCCCCGGATCGACTTTGCGCGCAGTGCGGAGTATCAGCGTCGCCTCGTCAACGCATTCATCGTAGACTTCTGAACCTTTTGCCTTGACGAGGATACGGAGCGATCGCTCTTTTCCGTAAAAGGAAAGGAACGTATTCAGCGGGATTGCCACCATGTTGTCGCTGTCCCCTCCGAAAGCGGCTCCTTTCGACTCAAAGGTCCCGATCACTCTAAACGGCTCGTTCTGAATCCTCACCTCGCTTCCTAGAGCACCTCCCATCGGAAAGAGTTTTTTGACAACATCGTTGCCCAAGACAACAACCCGATCTGCCAGACGGTCGTCCGCGTCGTTCAATCCCCTTCCCTCCTTCACCGTCAAGTTGTTCGTCGGGATGCCGTTCGGTGTTATGCCATAAAGCCCGACGTTGGGATTGGTCTTCAGTGAGCGATATTGGACAGTCAGACCCCAGCGTGATGCCTCGATCCCCACATACTGTGCGGTTGTGATGCGCTCTTCCACTTGCCGCGCCTGAGCCAGCGTGATATTCTTCCGATTTCTGTACTTCTGCCATTGGCCGTGGCTCATCATGATGGCAGGGAATTTCTGAATTTGAAACGTATGCGTCCCAAGCACACTGAGACCACTTTCAATACTGTTTTGCAGGACGCGAAGAGCTGTCATCACCCCGATGATCGAGAAAACGCCGACAACAACACCAAGCAATGTCAGCGCAGAGCGGAGCTTGTTTGCTCTGATCGCTCGAAGTGCTTGAGCTATAATTTCTCCCAGAAGCATGTGATTTGCTTTCGTATGTCAGAAATAGGGCCCAGCGAGCTGTCATCTCCCCATTCGAGCAACGGTTGGAAGTCGATCAACCCCCGAGCCACGAGGAAAACTCAGCCCTAAGTTAGAACGGAGAAAGCTCAAGGTCAAGAGAAGAGTTCGCCGCAAGAGGCATAAATGACAAAGAAAACAGAAAGCTGTTTAAGAAAAGGAAAGGTGGGTGATAGAATGAGGGCGTGGGAGGATGAGTGGGGGAATGGGTGAGTGGATGAGGAGAAGTGACAGAGAAGGTCAGGATGAAGACCGAAGAGAGCTGATTTGCGACGCAGACGTGCGAAAAAGGCGACCTCTATGCGTGCGACTTCATGGCCTCAACTTTCTCGCGCTCCGAGCTTCCCTTCACTCGTAGCGTAGTGCCTCGATGGGATCGAGACTTGCCGCCTTCCAGGCAGGATAGACACCAAACACAACGCCAATGAAAGCACAGAGAAGAAAACCGATGAGCGCCCAGTCGGCCGGAAACACTGGCGGGATGGAGAATGCCAAGGCCGCGAGATTGCCCCCCAGAATCCCCAATCCAATCCCGACTACTCCTCCGATTTGGCAGAGAACAACGGCTTCCGTCATGAATTGGCTCAGGATGTTCGATTTCCGGGCCCCAACGGATTTGCGAAGTCCGATTTCCTTGGTCCGTTCGGTTACGGAAACGAGCATGATATTCATGATCCCAACGCCGGCAGCCAGCAAGGAAATGAAACTGATGAATCCGACCCCGAGCTTCACGTACCGCGTGAAGTCGTTGAATGTCTCGATGAGCGAGTTGTTGGAGAAAATGGAGAAGTCGTCTTCTGCACCGGGAGGGACCTTTCGCAGTGTGCGGAGGATCATCCTCGCTTCTTCCAGGCAGTCATCATAGACTTCCGGACCCTTCGCTTTGACCATGATGTGCAAATCACGATGCTTACCGTACTCCTGCATCCATGTCGACAGAGGGATCACAACAAAGTTGTCGCTATTGCCGCCGAACGACGCACCTTTCAGCTCAAAGACTCCTATGACGGTGTAGCGACCATTTCCGATTCTGACCTCTGACCCGACGGCGCCACCTGTCGGAAAGATCTTTTTGACCACCCCGTCACCGAGAATTGCCACGCGGGAGGAATGCCGCACGTCGTCGTTGTTGAGCGATCTCCCCTCTTTCACGATCCAGTTATTCGTTGGTACCCCTTCGGGGTTTTCTCCTGCGAGACTCACATTCGGATTGGTCTTCTTCGATCCAGCCTGTATCACCTTCCCGGACTCCCATCCCTCTATACCAACGTATTGGGCAAGCGTTATTCGATCCTTGAACCTCTCCGCCTGCTCGATGTCGATTTCCTTCCACTTCAGAGCTTTCATCCACTCCCTTCGACCTGCCATCTGCGGCATTCTTTGGATCTGAAACGTGTGCGCGCCAAGTACGCTGAGGCCGCTCTCGATACTGTTTTGCAGCACGGCGAGCGCAGTCATAACGCCGATGATCGAAAACACACCGACCACAACACCAAGAAGAGTCAATGTCGAGCGCAGCTTGTGCGCCCGGATAGCATTGAAGGAGATGCTGACGATCTCACCGAATTGCACGGGTTGGTACTCAGTAAATGGTGATTGGTAGTTGGTTACCTGTCAGAGGTCCTTTGAGCTTTTACTCATATCGTAAGGCATCCACAGGATTCATCCGTGAGGCGCGATAGGCCGGTAGGAAGCCCGAGACCAAACCAACCAAGACCGAAATGAGTATTGCGACCCCCACAATGCTCAATGGCATTGCGGTCGGCAACACTTGGTCAATGATCAGACTCAACGGAAACGCGATGATCAATCCTATGATCCCTCCGAGCAAGCAAAGGGCTGCTGACTCCATCAAGAATTGCTGGAGGATGGTTCTACGCGGCGATCCGATTGCCATACGGACACCGATCTCTTTGGTCCTCTCTGTCACAGACACGAACATAATGTTCATGATCCCGATGCCACCCACGAACAGGGACAAGCCCGTAATGAAGAGGCCGACACCAGCAATGACGACGCCGATCTGGTTGAATGTTTGGATCAAGATTTCCTGCTGATTGATGGCGAAATCATCCTCCTGCTTTGGCTTGAGGCCTCGTGCTTTGCGCATGATGCCACGGACCTCTTCTTTCGTCTCATCCAGTCCTTCCAAGGTCTTCGCCTTCACCCAGATTTCGATGCCGCCGCCGCGAAAACTCCGGAACTCCTTGAAAAATCTGTTGATCGGGACGTAAACGCGATTGTCGAGGCTCTGCATGCCGAGGAAGTTGCCCTGTTTCTCGACCACCCCCAAGACACGATAGGCATAGGAGCCGACCTTAACCACCTTGGCGATCGGATTTTCGTTCGGGAAGAGATTCGCTGCGACTTCCGAACCCAAGGCGCAGACCGGTCTGCCGCCATCAGCTTCCGCCGCTGTGAAATAGCGCCCGAACGCCATGTTCACGCCTGCGGTTTCCAAGAAATCCTGATTCGTACCCACGACGACAACATTCTCGACGACCTTCCGGCTATATTTCACCTGCCTCATCGTTCCCGTGACAGGCGAGACCGCGCGCGTGAGCTCAGCCTGCCGCTCAATGGACTTGGCATGCTGAATCTTGATATCCCGTCGGTTCCGAATCCTCCACCAGTCCTCCCCTCCCCCCCATGGCCACTTCTGGACGTACAGAACGTCGGCACCGATTGCCGCGATGCTCTTATTGAACGCGCGATTCAGCCCCTCGATCGCCGTTCCCATGAGCGTCACCGACACGATGCCGATCACGATACCCAGGGTGGTGAGGACCGACCGCATCTTGTTGGCCCTGATCGCCTGGAACGCGATCAGAAGCCCCTCTCGTATTTCACTGATCATGAAACGCATGGTTAGGCTGAGACCGCTGCATGGTTGACGATTCTTTTGTTCTGCACCAATTCATCTTTCTGAACCATTCCATCTCGGAGTCGGATAATTCGGTCTGCATGCTCCGCAATGTAATCCTCGTGCGTCACGAGAATGATCGTATTTCCTTCCTTCTGAAGCTTGTCGAACAACGCCATAATTTCATCGCCCGTTTTGCTATCAAGGTTTCCTGTCGGCTCGTCCGCCAGCAAGATGGAGGGTTGTGTCACAAGGGCCCGCGCAATCGCGACGCGCTGACGCTGTCCGCCGGAAAGCTCGTTTGGCTTGTGATGGATCCGCTCCGTCAAGCCGACCCTCTCAATTGCTTCCCTGGCCATCTTCTTTCGCTCGCCCGAACCGATTCCACCATAGATCAACGGGAGCTCAACGTTGTGCAGCACGTCCGACCGGGCCAGCAAATTGAACGTCTGGAAGACGAAGCCGATTTCCTTGTTCCGGATCTTCGCCAGCTGATTGTCGTTCATGTCACTCACGTTAACCCCATTCAGCTCATAGAGCCCCGATGTCGGCGTGTCCAGGCACCCGATCAGGTTCATCAACGTTGACTTCCCGGATCCGGAAGGACCCATGACCGCCACATATTCATTTTTCCTGATCTCTAAGGAGATCTCCTGGAGAGCGTGCACGTCTTCCGATCCGACATGGTAGATTTTGGTGATGTTCTGAAGCTTAATGATGGTGGACATACCGACGTTCCTTTGAGTGAATTGTTATTGAAGCTCTTGGATCTTCTGTTCAATCGTCTTCTTTTGATCTGGATTCAGATCCATGCTAAGAAGGCGCTGGTAGTTCTCTCTCGCTTCCTTTTTTTGACCTTTCAACTCCTGTGCATACGCCAAGAAAGAAATAGCGTTGAAGCTGTCCTTCTCCAGAGCGACGGCTTTCTTCGCCGCAATCATTGCAAGATCCGCCTCCTTTTTTTGGAGGTACGCTTGAGCAAGGCGCGCATGTGAATCGGATGTATCCGGCCTCAATGCGACGTACTTCTGAAACATCACAATCGCATCATCTGACCGCTGGTTTCGGAGATAGATCGATCCCGCTGCTCTCCACGCGCGCCAGTCTTCGGCCCGGTTCGTCGTGAGCGTCTTCAACTCCCGATCGGCTTCAGCGATCTTCTTGTCAGCCAGATACAGACCAGCTTTGAACGACCTGCCTCGAACTTCATCCAACTGTATGATCACGTCAGCCTCTTTCCACGCCTTCTCCATATCTCCGCCCATGATGCCCGGGGCCCGCTGATAGTACTGAGCCAGCCCAATGTGCGCCTCCACGTGCCTGGGATCAAGTTCCACAGCTCTCTGAAAAGAACTTTTTACTTTGGGTGCAAGAAATGCCTGTTTCAGGAAACCGGCATTTTGTGCTTTCGAGCCGTACGCGGCGCCAAGCCCATAGTAGTAGTCGGCGTTCTGAGGCGCAAGCTCAACGGCACGCTCCATGTGGTCAACTGCCTCGTCCTCGTTCCGGAACGAGCGATTCAACAAGATCATACCGAGGCGATAATGAGCTTCTGCGTTGTTGTCATCCTTCTGAAGGATTGATTCAAACACTTTCTTCGCGTCTCCGAACCGGCCCTTCGAGTAGTATGCCGTGCCTTCCTCGAGCGATTGCGCCGGAAGGGCAATGGGAAGAGTCAGCAAGAACCAGAGCCAACGCAGAGTAGACTTCGGCTTCATCGGTTACTTTTTCTCCGTATCCGCAGAAGCGCCTGTCCGCTTCGCCATCTTGTTCTCGACCTTCACTTTGGATCCGTTTTCAAGATCTCGATTGATGGCCTTGAACGGTCCTGAAACCACTTCGGCACTGTCGAGCTTTTCGCCCTTGACTTCCACGTACGTGTCGTCGCTGAGCCCGCGCTTCACCGGAACCGTCTTGGCGGCACCATCCGCCACGAGGAACACCACTTCCTCAAGCTTCTCTTCTTCCTTCTTCTTTGCCTTGTTCACATCCAGCCGAGCTTCGCCCTCACGCGGCTCCTCGACTTTCTTCTCTCCTTCTTTGGGCATACGGACCGTGACCGATTGTATGGGCACAGCCAGGGCATCTCGATGAGTCTCGGTTTCGATGTCTGCTGTCATCGACATGCCAGGACGAAAATTGACATCCTCAGGGGCATGGACAAGAATCCTCACTTCGAAGTTCGTTACCTCATCCTGCGTCCCAAGTCCCCTGGACTTCGCCGTGTTCGCGATCTGGGTGACCGTGCCGACAAATTTGCGATCGGGATACGAGTCCACTTCGATACGCGCCGTGTCCCCGGCGGTCACCAACACGACATCATTTTCACCGACGTCAACGCGTGCTTCCATGCGGGAGAGGTCCGCAATGGTCATGATCTCAGTTCCAGCCATGAAGGTGCTTCCGCTGGCCCGCTGACCTATTTCCGCGAGACGCTGGCTGACCACTCCATCCATTGGTGAGTAGATTGCCGTCTTGGCTACTGTTTCCCTTGCCTCTTTCAACGATGCCTGCGATTGGCTGTAGGAAGCTTTCGCGCTTTGATAGCCTGCTTTCGCAATATCCATTTCCGCATCAGAGACAAGCTGCTTGGCGTAGAGTCCCGTGACTCGTTTGTTCTCGGCGTCCGCTTTGATCAGATTCGCTTCATTCATAGCGAGCGCCGCCTCCGCTCGCTCAAGCTGCGCCTGATAGGCATCGGGCTTGATGCGAACCAACAGCTGTCCCTTTCGCACGACCTGTCCTTCGCGAACAGGCAGGTCAATGATCTCTCCACTGACCTCAGCATTGATCTTTACCTGCGTCACGGGCTGCATCTTTCCTGTCGCTGAGACGATTTGTGTGATCGTGCGTTTCTGAATCTTCTCGGTCTGGACGGTGAGGACTGTCTCTTTCTTGCTCCCAAGAATGACGAGCAACACGAGAACGACTACCACAACGCCGATGATCGAGAATACGATGATCTTCTTTTTCGACTTCTTCTTTCCGTTGTTTGCCATCGGAGCTTACTCCTTGCCTTAAGGTATGAGGGAGACCTTTTGATCCGAGCTAGTAGTTTCTCTCGCCGAGCACATAATCCAAGTTACGGCTTGCGGTAATGTAGTTGTACGTAGCATTGATCTTGTTGTACTGTGCATTGACGAGCCCCGCGTTTGCGGTGAGCAAATCGATGAGCGTTCCGGAGCCGAGGTTATATCGTTCCTCAGCGACCCTCCGGTCTTGCTCTGCCGATTGCAGACCCTTCAAGCTTACATCATATTGCTTCTGCGCTGCTTCGATATCGAGCAGTGCATTCCTGACGTCGACACTGACGTTCCGCTGAGCTTGCAGGAGGCTGAGTTCAGCATTTCTTCGACCGACAAGAGCATTTTGAATATTCAGGTTCGTCTGAAAACGGTCGAACAAGCTCCACGAAATGCCAATCCCCCAGGACATCCCTTTGCTATCGGAGAGCTTGCTGAGCTCTGTATTCGACATGCTATAGCCCGCAGAGGCGCTGATCCGCGGGATGTACCCACTCCAAGCCGACGTTACGCCGGACTCGGCTGCGTCAAGGTTTTCGATTGCACTCTTGTAGTCTGGTCGCAGAGAGAGGGCGCGCTGCCGCAAATCCGAGAAGCTCTTCACCTTGGCATTCGTGGCGTCAAGATCCGCTTGCGTTATCTCCGTCGGCACCGTGGGATCGGCAACCTGGTAGTCCTCCGAAACATCCGCTCCGATGAGAGCAAGGAGACTCGAGATGGATTTGTCATACGTGTTCTGGGCGCTGATGAGGCTGAGCTCATCCTGCGCGACGATTGATTGCTGGCGGTACACGTCACCAATGGACAGAGCGCCGACACGGTTCGATTCCGTTATGCGGTCGAGCTGTCGGCGATCGCGTTTCAGGTTCTCTTCGCTCACCTTTACCAGCTGCTCGTTCCGCAGCACCGTCAGATAGGCGCTCTGGACCTGAAAGACGGTTCCTTGACGCGTTCGAGTGGCTGACAGCTCTGCAGACGAAGCGCTGGACACAGCCTGATTGAGTCTTGCCTCGCGGCTAAACCCATCAAAGATCGTGTATCCCAAGGAGATGCCGGTCGAGAAATTGTTCGTCGTCGAGGAGGAAGCCGGAAGTTGAATTGGCTGGCCTCCGATGAGCTGCGTCGTGGCACCTCGCTCGGTTGCCTGCCGCGTCCAACCGCCACTCGCGTTGAGCGTCGGAAGGTAGGTACCGTACGCAGCGAGCACCCCGCTCTCAGCGGCCATTGCCGTGTTCTCTGCCTGTTTCAAGGGGACGTTCTGTTCCAAGGCAATCTCAATCGCCTTGCCCAGCGTCAGCGCTTTCATTTGGGTCGTTGTTGCCTGAGCAAAGAGTCCAAAAACGCCGAAGATGCTCAGTACCAAGAGGATTTCCAACTTCTTCATGAGTAAATCTCCAAGATTATGGTGGGAAGTCACCAGAGTTTATCGACAGGATTTTCGAATATGCTAAGTAATAGACGGCAAAAGGCACCCAAAGTTTCAAAAAATCTGAGAATTCTTGAGAAAAATCGACATTTCCCTTCAATTAGGATCGACCCGCGAAATCAGAGCGGCGGCGTTATCGAAGCGGAGGGATCTCCAACGAGAGGGATCTGGTGTAGACTAACCTCAAGAATATCTAAGAGGTTCCCTGGATGATGTGATCCTTAATCTCCAACAAATACTTCAGCGCTGCGTCGTGCTCATTCGGGATCCGGCCATCCAGGATTGCTTCCGCGATCTCATCCTTCAGCTTGCCGACGAGGGGCCCCGGCTGCAGCCCGCACACCTGCATGATCTCGTCACCCTTGACGGGCGGCTGCCAGCTACGCCAGTAGTCCTTCTCTTCAACCTCTGCCATCTTCTGCACGACAAGGTCGTAGTTCTTCTTCACCTGCTCCACCAGCTTCGGATTCTTGGAGGTGATGTCCGCCCGACAGAGTTTCATCAGGTCATCGGTGTCTTCACCCGCTTCATACAGGAGCCGCCGGACAGCGGAATCCGTTACGCCCTCGTCGACCAGAGCCATCGGTCGAAGATGGAGGCGCACGAGCTTCTCGACATAACCGAGGTGCTCGAACGGAAAGCGCATGCGGCGGAAGATGGGTTTCACCATTCTCGCGCCAATCTCCTCGTGACCGTGGAACGTCCAGCCGACACCTTCCTCGAATGCCTTCGTGCGCGGCTTGGCAACATCGTGTAACAGCGCAGCCAGGCGAAGCCAGATGTTCTCGGTGACCTCACAAATGTTATCAACCACTTTGAATGTATGAAAGAGAACATCCTTGTGGTGATGATCATGCCGCTGATCGACGCCCCCCATCTGCGCGACCTCAGGGAAAACCACCTTCATCACGTCGGCGGCGTCCATAAGCTGGAGGCCAATCGACGGTTTCGAACTTGAGAGGATCTTGAGAAACTCGTCGGAGATCCGTTCCTGCGAAACGATCTTGAGCCTTGGAGCCATCGCTTTCGCCGCTTCGAAAACCGAGGACTCAAGCGTGAAACCGAGCTGGGATGCAAACCGGAATGCGCGCATGATCCGCAGCGGATCGTCGTCAAACGTCGCCGTCGGATTGAGCGGGGTGCGCAGAATCTTCTCCGACATCGCCTGCTGGCCGTTGAAAGGATCCACCACCTGACCGAAATCCCCAGCGTTGAGTGATGCCGCGATCGCGTTCACCGTGAAGTCCCTGCGCGAGAGATCGTCCTCCAGCGTGCCCACCTCCACTCGTGGTTTCCGAGAGAACTTGCTGTAGCTCTCTTTCCTCGCTCCAACAAACTCCAGCTTCCAGTCGTCAAGCTGCAACATTGCTGTGCCGAAGTTCTCGTACACGACCAGATTGGCTCGGCCAATGGCATTCGCAACGTGGCGGCCGAAGTCAACACCATCTCCCACAACGACCACATCGATGTCCTTCACCTGCCTGCCCGCCGTCTGTCTGGCAGGCTTGCCAAGCAGATAGTCGCGGACGAAACCGCCGACCACGTACGCCCGGATGGAAAGCTGATCGGCGATTTGGCCAATCTGCCTCAGCAATGGTTCTTCTATTTGTATGTTTTTGTTCACTGCGCTGTGATAAGGACGACCCCATCCCCGCCACAAATTGTGGCTGGCAAGCTTTCCTTCCCCGATGGGGAAAGGGACTGCATCTTTCCGCCTTCGAGCGCGACGTGAAAGAAGAGGCAAAGGAATGCTCTTACTCTCTGTTGGTCAAAATGACCTTGCTGCTTGAGGAGATCTTCTTCAGAATTTCTTCAGCCACCTCGAGTGCCTGCAGGCCATCTCTGCCGGTAACAGGCGGTTCTCTGTTCTCCTGGACCGCTCGCACAAACAACTCAAGCTCGTATTTCAATGCGTTGACTTCTTTGACCTCCGGTCGCTCGTATACGATGAGCCGTTTCCGCTTGCCCTGGTCAATTCTCCCCAACATCATCGTCGGTTTCACATTCGGATCCCCTTCGTCCACGAGGCGGAACACTTCTGCGAGGCCCTGCAAGAAGTCGATCGAGATATACGCGTCGTGCTGGAACAGACGCATCTTCCGCATCTTGCTCTGTGAAATCCGGCTCGCGGTCACGTTTGCAACGCAGCCGTTTTCGAATTGAAGCCTGGCGTTCGCGATATCCTCGCCTTCAGAAACTACGGCAATCCCGTTCGCATCGATACGGACAACCGGCGACTTCACGAGGCTGAGGATGAGATCGATGTCGTGGATCATCAAGTCGAGCACAACCGCGACATCCGAGCCTCGCGGGTTGAACTGCGCGAGGCGGTGTGATTCGATAAACATCGGCCGGAGCGTGAGCTGCTCCAACGCAAGAATCGCAGGATTGAAGCGCTCAATGTGCCCAACCTGGAGCTTCAATCCCCTGGAGTCGGCGAGCTCAACCAACCTGCGCGCCTGGTCAATGGTTTCCGTGATAGGCTTCTCGATGAACGCGTGGATGCCTCGATTCAAGGCAAGCTCTCCGACGTCGAAGTGACTCTTCGTCGTCGTCGCAATGCTGACTGCCTGAACAGAGGAGAGCAATTCCACCAACGTCGGGAACGCCTTGCTTCGCGTATCACTGGCGACCTTCTCCGCTTTAGGCTTGTCAATGTCAAAGACGCCGACAAGATTCGCGGCCCCAATCTCCGCGAGCATCTTCGCGTGCAGGCTGCCGAGATGCCCCGTCCCAATTACACCAACTTTGAGTTTGCTCATCGTGTTGCCATTGTCAAATAAGCTGCAAATGCCACCCTCCGACCATGCAGAGGTTGACCGAGTTGGTTGGATATTAATCGGATGTCGCTTCTGATCCGCCCGGGCTCACTCGTTGAATATAACCAACAATTCTGTCGAATCCCCCGAACCGGCTGTCCCGATAATAGACGAACGCGGTGAACACGTTTCTCGCCCGCCAGTCGTTCCCTTCCAGTGCAATCCAATCGCTCGTTCCTACCACATATTGATAGTCGTAGAGTCCTCTTCGGAGCCACGTCGTCCAGAGGTATCGCTGGGTTTCGTCGTTGTACGCCATCGAGCACTCCGCAGAAGGTTTCCACCCGTTGAAGTCGGCAACGACGAACACGGAGTCGTACGGACGGGATTCCGACACGAGTTCAAACTGAAAAGGGACGTAATCTGCATAGCGGTTGCCCGTCGTCAGCGTGGATGTTCCATGGTTGTCACCGGATGGTTTCTGCAAGAATCGGCTGACATCAGCTCCCAGCCGGGGTCGAAGCTGTGCGCCGACAGGGTATTCATCGATGCTGCGCAGATCCATCCTGCGGTAATCGTTTCCTGGAGTTACATTATCGACGACGAACTTCATTTTCGGTGTGCCAAACCCATCCACAAAGGTATTCGGATTCTGATCGTTCACGTCGATACGCCAGGGATTGTAGAACTGCCGGTTCCTGTAAACATCAACGCACGTGAAGAACAGCGGATAGAGCACTTCGCCTCGGGATGAGTCCGCCCTCGGGATGGCGAATCCGACTTCGATCTTGTTCACTTGATTGTACGGATTCGTTGCGGAAGGCAAGGACCGATTGCTGATTTTCATTGTGACGACGAGCGTTTGCTCAACGACAAAGAACCTTCCGCGGGCCAGGACCTCCTTTTCTTCTTTGTCGCAGATCTCAAAAACGTAGTTTCCAGTCTGCGGGAATCGCTCGACCCCTGGAAATCCGGGTAGCTTGATCGAATAGTGAAATCGGTACTGCTGCACACCTGCAGGAGCCGGCTCATATGGGATCGGTGATCTTGTTCTGTTCCGCATCTCGTCATTGACGAACGATGTCGGCGTCACATACCAATTTCGGTCGCAATGATAGACCCTGACGCGCAAGTCCGGTGGTACTGTCTCGTTGACGTCAAATTCAATCGTGATTGGACGCGACTGCAGTCCTGCGATGGGAAGCCGGGCGTCCGCTGAACCGTTCACGCGCAATCCTTTGATCCGGCTCGAGTTGATCTCTTGCGCTGACAGGACGAGCGCGCAGAGACAGCTCAGCAGAACGATCCTCGTTATCATTTCGAAACCTTGTAGAGCGTATAATAAACGGGATCAGATCTTGTCAGGCCGAGGCCGGGGAACAGCCGCGTCATCACCGGCCGGGTCGAGTCTGCAGCAAGCCTCTCGGGGGTTGGCGACCGATCAACAACATAGTCGGGCCGGAGAACTCTCTCGTATCGCCGTTCCAGCATTCCTTCGTCGTAGTTGGCCCCGCGGAAGGCCCTTCTCATGGCCGGCGTCACCAGCCCCGCGGTCTCGTAGACCACCCGTTCAGACACGTATCCCAGCAATCCGATATCCGGCGCCAATATCGTCGCGCCCTGCGGCGTGTTGGAACGGAGCCAGTAGGCGATTGGTTTCAGGCCTTCGCTCATGCCGAGGGTGAAATTCCGCATATGAGGAACCACTCGCAAACGGTACACATATTGGTTTTGGAGAAGCGAAAGCCCGGTGACAACCAACAGGACCAGCATCGCTCGTTGGGACGAGATAACCACCCCCAACTCAAGCCTCTTGATTCCCCACGCACCGTAAATGACAATAAACGGAGTGAGAAGAAGCAGATAGCGCGAGACGACCTGAACGTTTAAGAGAATGTACGCAAGTGGGAGCGCGACGACCCACAGAACGAGAATGCTCTCCTGTCTTAATGTGCGCCAACTGTAGTTCCGCGCGGTCACGACAATTCCCAGGATCATCAGAAGCAGCGGCACGATTTGAGTTGCTCCCAGGATCTTCAGCGTGGAAAGCGTCGTGAACCACAGCACGGAGAGCGACACCTCCGATGTCGATTTGGCTTGAAGTGTATTCGGAACGACCGTACCAAAATACGCGTAAGCAAACACCAGCCACACGGAGAGGATCATCCCATACATCACGACTGATCCAGCCAACGCTCTCCATCGGACCGCTCGATCTCGAGTGTTGAGGAGAGCATCCAACAGAACAACGACGAACAAGAGCGCTCCTTCAGGTCGCACCAGCGTGAGCGTAGCCGCGACGAAGGAAGCGACAACGTATTCTTTCCGATATGCATACCATGCCGCGATCACCGCCAGAAGAACGGCAAGGGAGGTTTCCATGCCGGTCGCCGCCCATCGCAAGTACCAGGCGTCAAAAGAAAAGATCCATGCTGCAAGAAGGGCATACACCCTGTCGCGGATGATCGCAAACCCCAAGGCATACACTGCGACAATAGCCAAGCTCGAAAAGAAAACATCCAGCGTCTTCGCCACGATGTAGGGATCAAGTCCGAGCTTGGTCCCGCCGGCAATCACGAGCACCCACAGGGGCCCTGTGATTCCGTAGCTTGGCTCACCAGCGTTGAAGGAGAAGCCCTCTCCCCGGGCAATGTTCCTGGCGTACTGAAGGTAGATGTACGTGTCGTCGGGAGTATAGTCAAAGTGGAGATTGACCGTCACCAAAAAGAGAAGAACGACCACGGCAATGCCATACCGGAGGACGAGATTCAAGAACACCGAGCTCCAGGTTCGTTCCTGACCGTTTGTGCGATCGTCAGTCAAATTGCATCCTCAGCCAGTCGTGAAATTCCGCAACATCATGAAAGACAAAGTCTGTCGGCAGCTGGAGGACATTCTCTTTCCCGTAAGAATCCCAGAGTACCGCTGCAATCTTGACACCCGCTTCGTGAGACGCCTTCACATCGTTCACCGAGTCTCCGACCATCAGGGCCTCAGCCGGCTTGAGGCCGAAATGCGACAAGATCTTACGTATTCCTTCAGCGGATGGTTTGTGATTGACGACGTCGTTTCCGGTCACGACATAGTCGAAATAGGCCTTCAGTCCGAATTCCTCCAGTGTGATCCTCGTCGTGTGGATTCCCTTTCCGGTGAAGAGAGCGACAAGGATGCCATGCTCCTTCAAATACTTCAGCACTTCTTCGATGCCCGGGTAAAGCCGTGCCAACCTGTTGTGGTGCGTGCGGTAGAACTGGAGGTAATCCTTCATCACCTGATCGATGTTCGCCTCTTCTACGATCTGCAACAGCGCCCCTTCCTCGGGCGGCCCGAACATCGCCGTGATCTCACCGTCGGAATACTTCCTCCCTTGGTACTTCTCCGCAATGTAGTTGAAGGTGTCGAAGATCAATTGGTTGGTCTGGGTGAGTGTTCCATCCATGTCGAAGACGATACACTTCAACTCACGCACGGAGCCACACCTCCGACCGACCCGCCCACACAGTCCTTATCACGGTCTCAAATTTCAATGATGTTTGCAACTGCAGCAAAAACAAAAAAGGCGCCAAGCACATCCTCCGCCAAGGTGCTTGCCCCGAATGATTCGCGGCGAGGCGGACGGGCTTGACGCCTATGAGTGTACTCACCTCGAGCTCACCTCAATCCAACAAACCTGACAAGAGACGCGCAATCCTCACGCGACGGTAACATCCTTGGAGAGATACACGTCCTGGATCGCGTTGAGGAGCTGAACACCATCCTTCATCGGGCGCTGGAAGGCTTTGCGTCCGGAGATTAACCCCATGCCTCCCGCGCGCTTGTTGATCACCGCCGTCTTGACGGCTTCCACGATGTCGTTCGCTCCGGATGGCCCGCCTGAATTGATGAGTCCGATTCTTCCCATGTAGCAGTTCGCCACTTGATAGCGGGTCAAATCGATCGGGTGATCGGACGACAACTGCTCATACACCTTCTTGTGGGTCTTCCCGAAGTTGAGCGCAACGTAGCCGCCATTGTTCTCAGGCATCTTCTGCTTGATAATGTCGGCTTCGATCGTCACGCCGAGGTGGTTTGCCTGCCCCGTGAGGTCAGCGGACACGTGATAATTTTTCTCCTTCGTCTTGAACGCCGCATTTCTCGTGTAACACCAGAGAATCGTCGCCATGCCGATCTCGTGCGCTTGCTGGAACGCCTGGCTCACCTCCCAGATCTGACGGCGCGATTCCGCCGACCCGAAGTACACCGTCGCCCCCACTGCCGTTGCACCCATATCGTACGCTTGCTTCACACTCGCGAACATCGATTGGTCATACGTGTTAGGGTACGACAGGAACTCGTTATGGTTGATCTTCAGGATGAACGGGATCCGATGCGCATACTTTCGTGCAACCGAGCCAAGCACACCGAGCGTGGATGCGACCGCGTTGCACCCGCCTTCGATCGCGAGCTTCACGATATTCTCCGGATCGAAGTACTCCGGGTTGGGGGCAAAGGAAGCCCCTGCCGAATGCTCGATCCCCTGATCAACCGGCAGAATCGACAGAAAACCAGTCCCGCCAAGTCGACCATGATCGAACATGGACTGCAGGTTCTTCAGGACATTCGCCGTCCGATCCGAATGGATAAAACACCGGTCGATGTGGTCCGGTCCGGGCAAATGCAACGATTCCTTCGGTATCGTCTTGCATTGATGCTCCAATAGGTTCTTCGCTTCACTACCAAGTAGTTCTTGGATATTGATCATTGTGGACTCCTATTCTGTTCGTTCATGACGTCAGCAAATCGACCAAAAATATACCAAACCTTTCCCTGTGTTGCAATAAACGTTGCAGCAGCTCCTTTTTTGCAGACGACACAAAAGTCCCCTCCATCTGATTCTCTGCGATTGGCCATCCAAGAACTTCCGAGAGCCTCTGTTGGACGGAGATGCATACTCTCGGCAGACATGACACGCAGCCGGTCGGTGGTGTTCCTTTCGCAATGGCCGGAACAATAATAGAGAGAGAATCGCCGAGGTTCGCTTTCACAATGGAATACGGCCACCTTGCTTCTCATTCCAAAACTCAATAGCTTAAAACTATGAAAAAGCAGATTGTCTTGAGGAAGAATGAAGAGCACCGGATCCTCTCGGGTCACCAGTGGGTGTTTAGCAACGAGATCAAGACAATCAAGGGGGATCCGGAGGCGGGCGACGTGGTTGAGCTTCTACGCTACGATGAGAAGTTCCTGGGCGTGGGCTTCTTCAATCCGCACTCGCTGATCGCTTGTCGGGTCCTGAGCAAGGAGCGCGAGACGATAACCTTTGAATTCTTCGAGCGCCGGATCAGCCAGGCACTTCAATTGCGCAAACGCCTGTATCCCGGGGCCGAATCGTTCAGACTCGTTCACGGCGAAGCAGATTTCCTGCCAGGGCTCGTGGTTGATAAGTATAATGAGTACCTCTCCATTCAAACGCTCTCCGTAGGGATGGATCGGCGGCTGACGCTGCTTTGCGACGTGCTCGAATCCATCTTCCATCCGAAGGCCATTGTAGAAAGAAATGAATCACCCCTCCGCTCGCTCGAGCAGTTGCCGCTGGAGAAAGGGGTCGTGCGCGGCACCATTGGACAGACCATCATCTCTGAGAACGGCGTAAAATTCAAAGTTGACTTGCTGCAGGGACAGAAGACGGGCTTCTTCCTGGATCAAAGGGAGAACAGGAAAGCGATCCAACGATACGCACTTGGGGCGACTGTGCTTGATTGTTTCTGCAACGAAGGGGGATTCGCATTGTACGCCGGTCTCGCAAAGGCAAAGAGCGTCCAAGCGATTGATATCTCAGAAGCGGCAATTGCCAACGCAAAAGTAAACTCTGCCTTCAATGAAGTGTCTAACGTTCGATTTGAGGTCGGGGATGTGTTCGAGAAGTTGCCTCGGCTGGCCGAAGCCGGCGACAAGTTCGATGCCGTCATTCTGGACCCCCCGTCATTCAGCCGGAACCGGAAAACCGTGGCGACGGCGCTGAAAGGATACAAAGAAATCAACACAGGAGCACTGAGGCTCGTCAACACCGGGGGAATTCTGATGACCGCATCGTGCTCACATCACGTCACCGAAGAGTCGTTCCTTGATGTCGTCGAAGCGAGTGCCCGGACCGCTCACCGATCGCTCCAGCTGCTGGAATTCAGAGGTGCCAGCCCCGATCACCCGACGCTTTCCACGATGCCTGAGACGAAGTACCTGAAATTTGCTACCTTTGCTGTGTTATGACGGCTGCACTGCACCTCGTGGTGTAGGAACTATACGGTCGCACGTCGAGTTTTGAAAGTAGGGACATTTCGGGAGAACTGATCATGAAACGCGCATCGAAGGTCTTGATTCCTGTTGTGTTGCTGGCTCTTACTCCCCTCCTTGCCGCCGCTCAGGATGTTCCTGTTCGCGACTCATCCATCGTCTTCACGCCCTCCAGCCCTGATCTTATCCAGAAAACAACGTACGAACCCTTTCGGAATGCCTGGGGAATTGATCTGATGCTCTCAAACAACGGCTTCGGCGCGGGGGCGTTCTTTCGCCGTGAGTACTCGGACGTGATTTCGTGGTTTGTGCAGTTGGCGATCTCGGATGTGAAGGATGAGGGAGAAGTTGAGTACTACAATCAGTTTACGGGCGAGAGCTTCGTTCCGGGCAAGAAGAACCGGTTGTTGCTCTTCCCGCTCACGCTTGGCGTGCAGTACAGGCTCTTCAAGGATGACATTGTGGACAATTTCCGTCCTTACGTGAGCGCGGGGATTGGTCCGTCAATGGTGTTCGTTGCTCCGTACTCAACAGCACACACGGTACCGCTTGCCGACGGGGGAACGATGACGTACACTGAGCAAGTCGAGTTCTTCAGCAGCTTGAAGCACGGGCAGGCGAAATACACACTCGGAGGGTATATCGGGGCCGGGGTGTACTTTGGTCTGGACAAAGGAACGCTCTCGGGCATCAGCATGCGGTACTACTTCATCCCGTTTCAACATGGGATCGAGAGTCTTGAGAATGTCTATATCAAGCGATTCGGGGGCTTTTACATCACGTTGAATTTTGGTTCTCTCTTCTAGAAGACTGTTTGCAACGCTCAGGAAAAACAAAAAGCGCACAACCTGTGCGCTTTTTTTGTTTCAGAAACTTCTTACGTCAGCCACCTGAGTCTGGTGCCCCCAAAAGTGCTGAAGCACCTCGAGAACCAAAGAGCCTCCCCTGCGCTCTAAGGGACTGCAAGGTGCTTCAGATAGCTGATGTTAATATAGCGGCACACCACACACTGCGGTGTGATTCGAGTCACTATCTGACTGGAACGCATCGACGCGCGAGCACATGCACCGCATCTTCACTCCTCTCCACAGCTCTCTTCAGTCGCAAAATTTTTTGGGAACAAGTGTAGCGTCTCGACGAGGCCAAGCATCTCACACATGAACCGGTAACCGGGAGATGACAGAACGAGAGACTCTCTGGATTGAAAAGGCAAAGGAGGGCGATCACAAGGCATTCAAGTTGTTGTACGAACTGCACGTGACAGCCCTTTTCCGCTTTTTGAAGCAGTTCTCTTCAGATTCGATGCTGGTGGAGGACTGGGTCCAGCGGGCATTCATCAAAGCGTTTGAACACCTCCGGGATTTCCGCGGGAGCGCACGGTTCTCAACCTGGTTGTTCACGCTGGGGCTGAACGAAATGAGGAGGGACAGACGGCGAGCGCAGATTGTCCCAATGGCGTCTCTCGAAAATGACAAGTTTTCCCCCTCGGAAAGCGAACCAGAACAATGGGAATGGGACGAAACAATGAAGACGTGGATGCGTGATCTGGATGAGACCAAACGAGCTGTCTTTGTGCTCTACGAGATCGAAGGGTATTCTCACGCCGAGATTGCAGAGATGCTGAACGTCGCCGAAAGCACTTCCCGGACGCTTCTTTCTCGGACGAAACGCTACCTTCAAGAACGATGGAAGACGGAGGAGACCAGACAATGATGAGACCCGGCCAGTTTTACACATCTAAAGATCAGCCGACGGGAAGGAGCAGGAAGCGGATGTGGCGGGCGATCGAGCGCGAGATTGCTCCGCATCGAGCAACGCTCTTCTTCATTGCGGACAAGCGCAGTTTCGTGTACGGAATAGCTGCCGCGGTCCTTCTCTATCTGTCGACTGTCGGCGGAATCACCGTCGTCCGTCAGCTTGTCGAAAACGCGCAGCCGCAGGAAGTCAGGGTGGACAAAGCCTATCGGACAGCGATCTCCGAATTCGAGCGCGTCGTACCGGACATCTCTTCGGACTCATCACGCTCACCACAGGCCACACAGGAATTGTCATCGAGAAAGGAACAGATGCGTCTTGTCGACGGTGCGATCAATGAACTCAGGCGAGAGATGAACGGAAACGACATCTCTCCGGTCAAGCGTGAGCGATTGCGCCAACTGTACAGCATGAAATTGCAGATTCTTCAACGCATGATTGAACAAGGAGAAATTGAGTTATGAAGACTTTCGCCATTGCCGTAGCCACGACCCTTCTGTTATTTGAAGGAAGCCCGGAGAAACATCGAGAGATCGAGAAGCGCTACACGACACAGCCAAGCCAGCGAATTGAGATCAAGGGATTCATGGGCTCGGAGATCACGTTCCGATCATGGGAAAAGAACGAGGTGTACATCAAGCTGGATATCAGCATCTCTGCCTCGGATGACAGTTATGAGGTCAATTACATCGACGGCGTTTCGGTTACAGACAAGCAGTCGGCCGAGGCGCTCGTCGTGACGTTTCGAGAACCGGACGGATCGTGGAGGAAGTCCTTTTGGAGCGGTTTCAAATCCTTCTTCTCCGGTTGGCGCGTCCGGAAGGAGATCTCCGGAGAGATCTATCTCCCGCAGTCGAACGCCTTCACCACGGACATGAAATACGGATCGATTGCGCTGGAGAACATGAAAGGACCCCTGCGACTTCTCGGAACGAGTAATACGCTGACGCTCAAGAACTGTTCATCGGTCCAGGAGATCGAGAACAACTATGGAAAGACCACGCTGGAAAAATGCGGGGGCTCCCTCGACCTTCTTGGGGAGAGCTCCAAGATCACAGTGGAGGATTTCAACGGTAACGGTACCATCGACGCAAACTATTCGACGATTACGATCCGAGGTGTAGCGAAGCCGCTCACGATCAACTCGCAGAGCGCAACGATCAAAGTGGACGACCTTCAAAGCAGCCTGACTGTTCATTCAGACTATTCCACAATAACCGTCAACAAGATCGCGGGCATGGTGGATATTCGGACGAGCAGCGGCAAGGTTCGAGTGAAGGAAGCCGAAGGCTTGAGCGTCGATGCAGACTACACGACGGTCGAAGCGAGCTCCATCAGCGGGAAAGCTTCGAAAGGAATCTATGTGAAAGGCCAATCTGGTAAGCTCACGCTCGAAGATGCCGTAGGGGATCTGAAAATCGAGAATCCTTACTCTCAGATGGATTTGAGAAGGATCAAAGGGAGCGTCGAACTCTCGACGGAGAGTGGACGTGTGATTGCAGAAGATATCTCCGGAGATTGGAACTCAACGTCACAATACTCGACGGTGATCGTCCGCGGCTTGGGGGGTCAACGCGTTGTGATCACAAACAGCAGCAACCCCGTTGAGGTCCAGCTCAAGTCGGTGCCAACACACATCGACATCAAGAATCAGTACGGTTCTGCGAGCGTTTCGCTGCCAAGCGGCTATGTGGGAGAAGTGTCCCTGGAGGCCGCATACGGTCAGATCGAATGCAACCTCCCCATCAAGGTGAAATCGTTGGGCGGCGGTGCGTACGGCACCGGTAAGATGGGCACCGGCACAGGATCAATTAACATCGAGACGGAATCAGGCAACATCAAGCTGATTCAGCGGTAGGTGAACACAGGCCTTGCGAAGGTTTTCAGATCCAAACAGGACCTTCGGAAGGTTTTCGCCGCCAGAGAGCGGGAAAGCCGCAGACGACTCTCGACCAATCTCAGGTTAGACAGACATTCTTGTCTGCGCGTACCGCCATCGGCAAGCGCAGATGATGACGCCATCCCCGCCAAAAAGCGCGGCGGGCGAGCTGCCCTTACCCTGGCCCGAGCTCTTGGCGTGCGTTGGAGCTGGATCGCTGTTCTCGGCATTCACACTTGTTGCCTTGGAAAATGCTCCCTTCGCGGTTCGCCTGGAGCGAAATGAAATCTCGCTCTACAAATAATCTTCTTCGTCTGACCCAGGGGGGACAAAATGAAATTTCGTCCTACAAGTACTTTCTTAAGAACTGGCCGGTGTACGATCGATCAGACTTCGCAATCTGCTCCGGGGTCCCGGTTGCTACGACTTGCCCCCCAGCCTCTCCCCCTT
>Ga0315281_10002344_pt1 | contig 28116 bp, 28 predicted proteins | sample YL17G07_0_MG_FD_204540 | JGI IMG/M metagenome (GOLD analysis project Ga0315281, IMG submission 204540) | Sediment microbial communities from Yellowstone Lake, YNP, Wyoming, USA - YL17G07_0 | ecosystem: Environmental > Aquatic > Freshwater > Lake > Sediment | place: USA: Wyoming | collected...
AACACTTACCTGCTCAGGGATCCCTGGTACACTATTGACGACGTCGCGTTCTACGCTCAACTCTCAAACGTCACCAAAGGCTTCCTGGTCAGGTTTTTCCTTGATTACGAGATTTACATCAAAGACAAAGGATGGTTCCCGCAGCTCTTGCAGATCCCCATTACACTTATCAGGGCAGACAGCCTCAGCAACTACGTGGCGGACTATCCTAAGCTAGTTCGACGCTCTTCGCCATTGACAACGGGACGCTACTACCGACCAGGTGAAGAGCCCAAGGAGATTGCCACCTACCCCAACAATGTATATAGAACGATGATTCGTATGATCAGGACGGCTTACCATCCCGATGATCTGAAGCTCAAGCAGGTCGTCGTCCAGCTCATCCAGGTCGAGCCGCAGTTCTATGACTACTACAACATCGTGAATGGGTTTCGGGATCTCACGTCCATCCGGATCGACCAACCGGATTACACGAATATCAAAGGAGGGATTGGAGTCTTCGGGGCTTTCACGGTGGACTATCAAACCTACGAAGTGCCCGACACATTGGGCTTCAACCGTTAGTGGCTCGCGACGCTTTACCTCACTTCTTCAACTTCAACATTGTTATCTCTGCTGGTGCGTGATAGCGGATGGGCGCAAGCGTAAACCCGAGCCCATTTGTGACGCTCACCAGCATGTCCCCAACCTTGTGAAACCCGCTCACGAATCGTGATTCGAACGTCGCCGGCGCTACAAGAAAAAGGCCGGGAATCCCAAAGGCTATTCCGCCGCCGTGAGTGTGTCCTGCAAGAAACAATTTGTACCCTTTTGCGCAAGCGAAGTCGATCAGCAATGCAGCGGGCTGATGGACAAGAAAGATCTCATACGCGCCGTCTGTGCCCATGGATGCATGCAGAAGCCGATCACGCGTCGGTCGTTGTGAGTATGTATAGGTTACGACCGTTAAGGCGACAGGCGCCGACCTCACCGTGAGAAACACCGTCGAATCTTCCACAACGCGAATACCATTTCTCACGAGGCTGGCAACAACCCGACTTTTGCTCGAAAAAATGTCATGGTCTCCTATCGCGGCATAGGTACCGTACGTGGAACGCAACTCGCCCAGAATGCTTGCTGATGAATCCACGTACTTCGTGCCGGAGGTCACCAGATCGCCTGCGAACAGGATGAGATCGGGTTGGAGGGAATTCACCCGACGCACAAAGCGCCTCATCGTCTCATACGTTGTTCTTCCATCACCCTGGACATCGGAGACCTGAACAATTCGCAGTCCGTCGAGTGCGCTGAACGACCCTGGCACGTGAACCTCCTTCTCGACAATTCGCACCGTCCAGGTGTCCGCGTAAATTCTGAATCCCGAATAAACCAAAATAACCAGGAACGCTCCGGCAACAAAACGTGGCTCGACCTTTCTCCACCATTCCTGTTGCGTTCGAAAGAACCGGAGAATCCAGAACTTCGTGATGTCGGCGACAACGTAGAGGATGAAAAGCTGAAACGTGATGACGAGCGTAATCCAGAACGGATAGGTGAGAAGAAGATCGACGAGGAGGTTGTCGCCGGCGAACTCCGGTACAATGACCCGCCCCTTTAGCTGGTATGCCGCGAAGAACACGACCGGCAGGAGGTTCACAAATCCCAATAGGCCCGCCAACACCTGGCGGATTCGCCTTCGACTCCACCCTTTCAGAATGGTGATGGCGTCAAGGAGCTTTCTCCCGACATAGAAATTGATCGCGAGAAGAGGAAGATAGATCGTGAGAACGAAAACCAGCGTCCAGGGCATTCAGCGAACTACTTCCTCTCCGACTTGTACAGGTAGGCACTCTCCACGAGCCGGCTTTCTTTCTCACCCGTGTTGAGGGCAAACCTTGCTCCGCTCCATATCGAAGCAGATCCATACTCGCCCCGCTTGTTGAGCGCATAGAAGACGACCTGGAACTTGAACCGACCCTGATCGTCGAGCAGGCGCTTCTCCCTGGTCTGATCGCCGATTCGCTTACACGCCATCAGACAAGCTTCCTCGGGAGACTTCCCCTGCCGCATGTACTCGACGATCATGACGCTGCTGCATGCCAGCAGGTTTGCCTCTCCGCGCCCGGTGGATCCGGCGGCACCCACCTCATTATCGACGTAGAGACCAGCTCCCAAAATCGGCGAATCCCCCACCCTTCCGGGGATCTTGAATGCCAGGCCGCTTGTCGTGGTGACACCGGAGATGTTGCCGTTTGGATCGATCGCGTCACAGTTGATGGTGCCGTAGTGCTGCAAGAACGGTTTCAGCTCCTCTCCAACGTCTTTCGAGTCGATATCGTGAGGCGGGAGCCAGTCGTCTTGATTGCTGAGGTTCTCCTTCCATTTTAACCAGATCGCTCGGGATTCATCGGTAAGAAGGTCCTCTTCCTTGAACCCATGGGCTTTCGCAAACTTAAGGGCTCCCTCACCGACCAGCAGCACGTGATCGCTTCTCTCCATTACCATCTTGGCGACCTTGGAGGGATTCTTGATGTTCTGAATCGCCGCGACTGCACCCCCTCTACCAGTGGGACCATGCATGACAGAGGAATCCAGCTCGACCACACCTTCCTCGTTCGGCAAGCCGCCATAGCCGACACTGCGGTCATTTGGATCATCTTCGACGATATTCACCCCTGCAACGACGGCATCCAATGCGTCGGTTCCCTGCTGGATGAGCTCCATTGCTTTGGCCGTTGCCTTCAGGCCGTTCCCGCTTGAAATCACAACCGGTTTGACTGCCGACTTGGCCTGAGCGCGCAGTTCGCGAAGCCCCCCGACCTTCTCTCCCACGAGTGCAGCTGCTCCAGCCAGCGTAGCCGACTTCAAGAAATCTCTGCGTTTCATCGAAATATGCATGATCGAACCTCCTTATGTTGAGTGAACTCTACGTTTCAGTTTGTCGTGGAATCCATTGAAGACTTTTCCGACTGGCGAATGCTTCTAAGCGATCTCTCCGAGCCGCGCACCTTCAACACCAAGTCGTATGTTTATACACTTCCTTTTCTCCTGGCGGCATACTTCTCGAGCAGGAACTCTTTGAGTTCATCAAAAGAGCCAAAGATCCTTGTCGTGCAGCCAAGAACCCATCCAGGGATGTCCTCGGGCTTCATTTGCGTCACCAAATACACGGGTTTTTCCAGGAACCTGGCAATGGTGATTTCACCCTTGGTACCTGCTCCCTTCTGGGCACTCTCATCCCAGAAACAGACGATGTAGTCTGACCGATGAGCTATCTCTCTACTATCGAGATCGATCAGATCACGCACGACCTCCGTATATCGCTTCACGTTTTCGTACTTGAGCTTCCGGAAATTTCCACTTGGGAACTTCTTCAAAAGGAACTTTTCGCTTTCGCGGTTAGGATTGAAGATGCTGTGCTTAAGATTCTTCCGAATCCAGTCCTCCATCTCATATCGCCAGTCGGCTCCTTCACCCTTGGCGAACTCCATCCCTCCAGAAAGATATGCTTTGAGTGATTTACGAGCTTTCACATGCCCTCCAGAGAAATGTTGCGGTGTGCATGAGCTCAAACGCCAGACCCTCTTTTCGAAGTCCATGCTGAATCTGTACCAGGCAACCTGGATTTCCCGTTACGACGATATCCGGATGAACAGCCCTGATGTTCCCGATCTTGCGATCAAGCAGCTTCATCGCGTCGTCGTAGTGAACAATGTTGTAGATTCCGGCGCTTCCGCAGCACCACGTGGACTCCGGCAGCTCAACGAATTCGATATCCGGGATCATCTGCAGCAACTGCCTCGGCTGCTGGCTAATCTTTTGCGTATGGACGAGATGGCACGCGTCGTGATACGTGACGCGCTTGCCCGCTAATGACCTTCTTGAGTGGACTCCGGAGCTTTGGGCGCCATTGGATGCAGGTCGAAAACCTGTCTGCACGAGGAACTCGGTGATGTCTATTACTTTTCGGGAGATTCTCTCTGCCCGCCGCCCCAGTTGCTCGTCGTCAGCGAAGACATGTCCGTACTCTTTCATGAAGGCTCCGCAGCCGGCTGAGTTCATCACAATATAATCCAAATCGTCGCGATCAAAAAGGGCGATGATCTGGCGCGCCATTCGGCGGGCTGTCACCAGATCGCCGTTATGAGCCTGCAATGATCCGCAGCAGGCCTGCCCTTTAGGGATCACGACCTCGCAACCGTGATGGAGAAGCAGCTGAACGGTGTCGAGATTAATATCGGCGAACGCCACATCCATAATGCAGCCGGTGAGGAACCCCACACGGTAGAGAGGTTGACCACTGGGACGAATGATTTCGGCTAGCACATCGCTGGAGAATTGTTTCGAGATGCTGGGACTCAGAGGTTGGATATCGTGCAGCTTTCGGGACAGAGCCTTGAAGAGACCGGCGCCTTGCAGGAACCGCTGAAGTCCGGACTGCTGATAGAATCGGAGCATTCGCGCCAAGGCCTTCAAGCGATTCTGTTTGCTGAACGCCCAATCCATCATCGTCCGTTTGACTATTCTCGACATCCTCCCCTCGTGGCCTCCCTGGAAGATCTGTGCCCGCGCAGCTTCCACAAGCGATCCGTACTTCACTCCCGCCGGGCATGCCGTCTCACATGCTTGGCAGTCGAGGCAGAAGTTCATCTCACGGATGAATCCTTCGGTGATTGGCAGATCGCCATCCGCGACCGCCTTGATGAGACGAATTCGTCCCCGCGGCGAGGATGTCTCCAGGCCGGTCAAGGCGTACGTAGGACATGTCGGCAAGCACAGCCCGCAATGCATGCAGTTGATGATGACATCGTAATTGGGGATGTCGACACCACCGAATGCAGAAGTTGTCGATTGTCCGGGGGCCATCTTTGCTTATCGATATTTCCTGAACGGGAGAATGAGAATCAGGCCTGCAACGAAACCACCGACGTGCGCCCACCACGCGACGCCCCCCATTCCTCCAGTTTCGTAGCCGAGCGAGATCAAGCCGTTGAAGAATTGCATCACGAACCAAAACCCAAGAACAACCAGCGCTGGTAACTCGGCGAATTGAAGGAAGAAGAAAATCGGGATAACCGTGAGCACCCGGGCACGAGGAAACATGAGCAAGTATGCGCCGAGAACTCCGGAGATCGCACCGCTAGCCCCAACAGTCGGCATGGAGGAAGAAGGAGCGATGAACACGTGAAGGAGCGAAGCAGCGAGACCGCACACCAGATAAAACACCAGGTATCGCCCATGGCCAAGTTTGTCTTCGACATTGTCTCCGAACACCCAGAGGTACAGCATGTTCCCGGCAAGATGAAGCCACCCCCCGTGCAGAAACATCGATGTGAAAAAGGGGGAAACGGCACCAAGGCGGATTTGACCCGACGTGAGCGACTCAACGATGTCACTCGGCACAACACCGAAGGTCAAGAAGAATTGCTCGATCCTCGGACCAAGGGACACCTCATAGAGAAAGACTGCAATGTTGGCGACAATAAGCGCTATGTTGACAACCGGAACCCGTTGCGTCGGGTTCTTGTCCTTCAATGGAATCACTTCAGGAGATTCTTCTTCAGAAAGTCGACCGTCCGTTTGTGGGCATCCTCGGTAGCAGCTTTGTCGTGCTTCGGATTGCTCGGATTCGCGAAAGCGTGATCAGCGTTATACATCTTGACGGTGAGTTTCTTGTGAGCCTTTGACATGGCCGCTTCAAATTCCTTCACCTTCGCGGGAGTTATGCCCTTATCCTGCTCACCAAAGATACCGAGCACCGGAGCATTGAGTGTCTTCAACTTCTCGACGTCCGTCTCGGGCATACCGTAGTACACCACGCACGCCAAAACGCGCTTGCCGCCCATCAGAGCCGACTGGAGCGACCAGCCTCCTCCAAAGCACCACCCTATCGTCCCGATTCGCGCCTTTGGACCTGCATAGTCGAGCGCGCCATTGATGATAGCTCGTATGCGATCCTCTTTCACCTCACGCACATACTTCGACGCGTCCTCGCGCGTCGTCGCGACTTTCGAATCGTACAGATCCAGGGCTAGGACATTGACGTTCCCCAAGTCCTTCTGCAGCTTCTCTGCTTCCTGCTGGATATAGTCATTCAAACCCCACCACTCGTGGATCACGAAGAGATACCTGTTCGTTTTGCTTGCTGCTTTCACCTCAAATGCGCGCCCGTCTGCGCCATCACTTGTCTTGAACGTGATGAACGTGCCGCGTTCCGGCGCGAAAGTGAATGGGACTGGCTCCTCGTGAGTTGCTTTGAACTTCTCATCCGACACCAACATGACAAATTGCTCCGTTGATGAGGTTGAACAGCACGACTTGACTGCCTGAGCGAAGACGGACAGTGGCAAGATGAGCACCAAGACCAGGAGTGTTTTCATACGAGTCTTTCCTCCTTACTTTGGGTGAGATGGTTTTTTGAATAGCACGATCCGATTGGTGTTCGTTCCGCTTCTGTTGTTCCGGATTCCCCAGATGTTTGAGGTCTTGGTGAATCGTTGTTGATTGATGAGTATCCCCATGCACGTGAACCCTGCATCGATTCCTAGGGGAACAACAACTTCATCAAGCCTCAAGTTTCGTTTGCGAATCTCACCGACCTCAAAGGCCACGTATCCGCCGGGACTCGTAATGCGGTGCAGTTCGCGGAACGTTTGACCGATTGTCTCACGCCACGCCTCGAGTGAATGCACAACCGTCAATTTCTCACCGATTGTCTCATGGTTGATCCCGTTAAACCAACACCGCAGCCAGTTATCCTGCGCATAGTTCACTGTGTCAAGAAACGGCGGCGATGTTACCGTAAGCTGGATGGAGTCGTCATGAATGGATCGCGTGCACCAGGCGTCTCCAGTGAGAACCTTCGCTCGGCGCCCGGCTGAACTCAAATTTCGTCGTTGCTCATCGCTGAGACTGGGCAGAAGCGATCGAGATTTCTTCAAGATAAGATCTTTGACGTCGCGATACGCGGGCGTCTGTCGCCGCTTGCGGTTGATCTTGCGCTGATTCTGTGGCGTCGCTGCTTGGTTCGGTGGAAGCGTATAGACCGAGAAGAACCCTGAGGAGTGCCCTGTCAACCTGTTCGTTGCCACCATGCGTATCCACCGGTCAATGTGATCTTCTCTCCCCCTTGCCTTCCTTCGCCTCAGGTACTGTTGGAGCGAGACAATTTCAGCAAGAGTCTTGGGATGATAGAACATCGACAGATCGATGGCCGCTCGTGCCTTCGCCATGAAGCCGATGCGATCCATCCTCTCTACTATTTCCTCAACGTACGGTACGTTGAAACGAGGCTCTGTGAGTATCCGGCTCAGCGGATTGATATCATTGCCGATCACGCGTCTTCTCAGAAGCGCTGCTTCGATGAGAGTCGTTCCTCGGCCCATGAACGGATCGTAGACGAGATCGCCAGCGACCGTCAAACGCGCGACGAAAAATCGCGGAAGCTGCGGCTTAAAGCATGCCCGATACGAAATCTCGTGGAGCGAGGAAGCCTGTCGCTGCCGTGGGGTCCAGAATTCAGCGGTGAACCGAGGAACCCGCTCGCCATGAATCTGAAGCTCATCGGTCCTGAGGCCCGTCCGAACGGCTTGGCCGGGCGGGCCCGTCCCAACGGCCCGTCCGAACGGCTCTGCCGGGCGGGCTTGGGCGGTCGGTCCCGATCGAAGACTCGTTTCAGTGAAGAGAATATCGAAAAGATCGATGGCGGAAGTTCGCTTGACGGGAAAGTATTTTTCAGAAAAGGCTGGCACGGACTACGTAAATGCTCCGAGGTCGGCGAACTTCTTGATCTGTTCTCTGTTCGTGGGCAGCGGCCCTTCACACCGCGGTCTCAGTGAGAAGATTTTGCCGGGGTTCAGCACGCCATTGGGATCGATCGAGAGCTTGATCTTTCGCATCATATCGATGGCCGGTTCGCCGGTCAGCTTCTCCAGGAACTTCTTCTTCGCCAGGCCAACGCCGTGCTCACCGGTAATGGTGCCGCCCATCCGGACCGCTTCGGTAAAAATCTCTTCGATGGCGGCCTCGGCGTGACGGATTTCATCAAGATCGCGTTCATCCGTAAGACACGTTGGATGCAGATTCCCGTCACCAGCGTGGCCGAAATTGCCGAAGGTCAGATTGTGGTTACGGGCAATCGTGTTGATCCGCTCGAGCATGGGCGCCACCTCGCTGCGCGGCACGGTCGCATCTTCCAAAATGGTGGTCGGCCTTACGCGCGCTAGAGCTGAGAACGCCGACTTCCTTGCAGCCCGCAATTTGACCGCTTCCTGTTCGTTCGCTGCCACTTTCAAATCGACTGCGCTGTGGCGTCTGCAGATGTCCATGACCTTCGCCGCGTCCTCCTCGACCTCCCCCCGGCGTCCGTCAACTTCTATCAGCAACAGCGAATTGACGGCTGTTGGCAGCCCGAGGTGCGCGTACGCTTCGACGCTTCGAATGGTGGTATTATCCAGAAACTCCAGCGCCGCGGGAGTGATCTTCGAGGCTATAATGTCCGACACCGTTTCAGCCGAGTCGCTGAGCTTGTCATAGAACGCAAGCATCGTCTTCGTCGCCTCGGGCTTTGGAATCAAGCGCAGGAGCACGCGGGTTATCACTCCGAGAGTGCCTTCTGACCCGATCAGGAAATCCTTGAGGCTGTACCCCGCGACATCTTTCACCGATTTCCCGCCGGTAAGGACAACGTCGCCGCTGGGAAGAACGACTTCCATCCCGAGAACATAGTTCTTCGTGACCCCGTACTTCAACCCGCGCAACCCGCCGGCGTTTTCCGCCACGTTGCCTCCAATGGTGGAGATCGCCGCGCTCCCCGGATCGGGCGGGTAGAAAAGACCCAGAGCTTCAACCGCAGAATGGAGCTGTCCGGTGATCACCCCGGGCTCGACCCACGCGGACAGATTTTTCTGATCAATCTCCAGTATTCGATTCCAGTGATTGAGGAGAAGGACAACCGAATTCTCCACCGGCACCGAACCCCCACTCAAGCCAGAGCCCGACCCACGGGGAACCACCCCGAACGGCTCTTCGTTCGCGAGCTTCAGGATTTTCGCAATATGCTCGACCGATCTCGGAACGATCACAGCATCCGGAAGCTGTTTGAGGAGAGGCGTTCCATCATACGAGTAGGCGATCTTGTCTTCGGGCGAGTCGAGGAAGTTCTCTCGACCGACGATGGAACGAAGCTTGGTGAGCGTCGCTTGCGGTATCATTGGTGATGAAGATAGGAGAACAAGCCAAGAAAAGCAAGGTGAGTCAAATGATCCTCGCCTTGTGTCTCGAGGATTATTCGTTTATCTTTGAAAAAATTCTTTCGCGCATGAGAAAAGGAATACAAGACAACCATGGAAAAACTAAAGAAACGATCGTGGGCCGAGCCGTTCAAAATCAAAACCGTCGAGTTACTCAAAGTCACGACCCGGCAATATCGTGAGCAAGCGCTCAAGGAGGCTGGATACAACACGTTTTTGCTGAAATCGGAGGACGTGTACATCGACTTGCTGACGGACAGCGGCACGAACGCGATGAGCGACTACCAGTGGGCGGGTTTGATGCTCGGCGATGAGGCGTATGCCGGCAGCAAGAACTTTTACAATCTCGAACAAAGAGTTCAGCAGTACTACGGCTACAAATACCTCGTTCCGACACACCAGGGCCGAGGCGCTGAGCATCTCATCTCCCAGATTCTCATCAAGCCGGGAGACTTCGTTCCCGGGAATATGTATTTCACCACGACGCGCCTCCACCAAGAGCTGGCTGGCGGGTCCTTTGTCGACGTTATTGTCGACGAAGCCCACGATCCGACAAGCACATATCCCTTCAAGGGAAATGTTGATCTGCAGAAACTCGAAGACCTCGTGAAGCGCGTGGGTGCGAAAAAGATCCCTTACGTGTCGATCGCGGGCACGGTCAACATGGCTGGCGGTCAACCCATCTCTCTCGAGAACTTGCGGCAGGTGCGTCAGTTCTGCCAGAAACACGGAATCCGAATTGTTCTCGATGCGACAAGAGCACTTGAGAATGCTTATTTTATCAAGGTCCGAGAAAAGGGTTACCAAAACAGATCGATCGCTGAGATTCTGCGCGAGATGTGCTCGTACTCTGACGCTTGCACGATGAGCGGCAAGAAAGATCTGCTGGTCAACATCGGTGGGTTTCTCGCCATTCAGGAACACGAATACGAGATCTTTGAGGAGGCACGCAACCTCGTAGTCGTCTACGAGGGACTCCATACCTACGGCGGACTAGCGGGTCGTGACATGGAGGCGATGGCGCGTGGAATCGAAGAGGCCGTCAATGAGGATCACCTGAAGGCGCGGATCGGACAGGTTGAATACGTCGGCGAAAAGCTTCTCAGCATCGACATCCCAATCGTTGTGCCTATTGGTGGGCATGCAGTATTTCTTGATGCAAAGCGGTTCTTGCCCCACCTCAAACAGGTTGAATACCCGGCTCAGACGCTTGCTGCGGAATTGTACGTCGAGTCTGGAATACGATCGATGGAACGCGGAATCGTGTCAGCAGGCAGGAATAAAGAGACCGGCGACCACTACTATCCGAAGCTCGAGCTCGTGCGCCTCACATTTCCTCGACGAGTCTACACACAAGCACACTGCGATGTCACTGCTGAGGCTGTCGAGGCTGTGTTTGAGAATAGGATGAATATCAGAGGCTTGCGGATGGTCTACGAGCCAAAGTACCTGAGATTCTTCCAGGCAACGTTTGAGAAGCTGAACTGACAGCCCAAGAGAGATTCCCGGAATCTCTAAGATTCCGGGAATCTACACTGCTATTGACGCCCTTCCGATCAGCACACACCGCGCTCTACAACGACTTCGCACGGCGAAGCCGGCAGCACCTCGACCGTTCCGACCTGAGCGAAAGGTTGCATGAACCGCTCAACGCTCGCGCGATCCGCGGCCTCGAGCGTCAGGTGGAGCGTATGCTCTCCGTTGATGACTGCCTCGCTCTGAATGTTGATGCCGAAGCGCTGCGCGTTTTGCTGCGACAGATGAGAGAGAAGCATCGACCCCATCGCCTCGTCTCTCGCAGGGCATGACTCCGGCTTATGCCGATGCTGCACAACGAAGAGTGCCATACGAGTTCTCCTTTCAGAAAGTGTCCGAGAAAAACAAAGCCCTCTCCTTGACGGGAGAGGGCTTCATGTGGAAAGTACATCCACTCCGATCAAGGAATCCTGGAAGATCCTCCACGACAACAGGCCATACAACAACAGGCCGCAAATGCATCCGTTTCCGCTCTGTCTGATTTTGGCATCATGGAATCAGAAAGTGGAAGTGCCGACTCGAAGCAAAGGTGCAATGGACACAAAGTTGGCTTGAATTTGAGATTTTCATAATATTTCACTTTGCGTCTTGGCGTGAGATTAGAGTTCTCGGTTGCGTCTCTAGTAGCGTGGCAAGTTAGAGTCGATATCGGCCGCCCATTGGTCAATCCCGCCTGCGAGATTCGCGACCTTCGTGAATCCCATTTGCTTCAAGAATCTCACAGCCATCGCACTTCGGCTTCCATGATGGCAAAGGACGACGATCTGACGTGATGAATCCAGTTCATTCACGCGCTTCGACAGATCGCCAAGAGGGATGAGAAATCCACTGATGTTCACCAGATCGTACTCGTGCGGCTCGCGAACGTCAAGAAGCACGATGTCATCGCCGCGATCCAGGCGTTCCTTCAATTGATGGACAGAAACATGCGGCACCGTACTGTCTCCGACATCCGCCTGCTGCACCGTTACTCCGCAAAAAGCCTCGTAGTCGATCAATTTGCGAATCGTCGGGTGGTCACCGCAGACCGGGCACTCAGGGTTCTTTCGCAGCTTCATCTGTCTGAATTGCATCGACAGCGCATCGAACAGCAGCAGGCGTCCATAGAGAACGTCGCCGATTCCCAGAATAATCTTGACGGCCTCCGTCGCTTGAATTGTGCCGACGATGCCTGGGAGGAGCCCGAGGACTCCACCCTCCGCGCAACTGGGAACCAATCCCGGTGGAGGAGGCTCGGGATACAAACACCGATAGCACGGCCCACGCTTTGCGTCGAAGACTGAGGCTTGCCCCTCGAAACGGAAAATGCTTCCGTAGACGTTTGGTTTTCCGAGAAGCACGCACGCGTCATTGACGAGATAGCGGGTGGGGAAATTGTCCGTCCCATCGATTATGACATCGAAATCCCTAAGGATGTCAAGCGCATTCTCAGACGCAAGCTGAACTTCAAATGGTTGGACTTCCACATAGGGATTGAGGGAGCGAATGCGATCGGCTGCCGAGTCAAGCTTCGAACGGCCGATGCTCGCCGTTGAATGGATGATCTGGCGCTGCAGGTTCGAGAGCTCTACAACGTCAAAGTCCACGATACCAATCTTTCCAACGCCTGCAGCCGCTGCGTAGAGCGCCGCCGGCGATCCGAGGCCACCGGCACCGATGAGGAGCACGCTCGCTGCCTTCAACTTCTGCTGGCCTGAGAGTCCGACCTCCGGCATGATAAGATGCCTTCCGTATCGCCTGATCTCGTCTCGCGAAAGTTGCAGGTCTTCAATCATTCCTGTTCTTGGTGACTGCGACGCCATGCTAGAACCTCCCTCCGGCTATTGCAGGGATGATGCTTACAACATCGTCTTCCCGCACCGGGGTTTTGTTCTTTTGCAGAGACCGAATATCCTCGTCGTTTACGTACACGTTTACGAAGCTTCTGAGCTCTCCGCCGTCTGTGAAGAGATGCCTCCTCAGTCCTGAATATTGTGAGGCCAGCTGCTCAAGCAGCTCACCTACAGTTTCACCGTCGAGCACAACTGAAGCCTTCTTGTCGGTAAATCCCCTGAGTGGCGAAGGGATCAACACTGTTGTCGGCATAGATTCGAATTCTCCTTTTCGTGCATTTTTTTGCCCATCGTGGACGGCAGAACGGGCTTTTCAATGATAGGCTTCGATCTTCTCTTGCTCGAAGTGAGACCGGTCGTGCTGCAGTGACCAGGAGGTCATCGCCCCTGGCACTCCGTCGTCCACCGAGATGATGACGTAGGACCAATTTGGCAGCGCATGCTCGAGGTCGAATTGAGAAGGAGCGGCCGGGTGATCCGGGTGCGAGTGGTAGAACCCAAGGATCTCGATTCCCTCGCGCTGTGCGTGTTCCTCTGCCTCCCGGTAGCCCTCCGGTGTTACGAGAAATCGCCTCTCCCGATTCGCGTCGTTTTGATTTCTGAGCTCAACAACGCTGCGGACAATCCTGGCATCGCCTTCACCTTTTCCGAGCAGCACGCCACAGCACTCCTCGGGATACGTCCGCATTGCGTGAAGCTGAATCCTGCGTAATGAATTGTGGTTGAGCTTGAGCATGGTTCGCGCTACGATATCAGGAATTCACAGGGATCATTGGGATACCCGCACGAGATCTGACCGACCCCAGATGGACTCGGAAAGATATTTCCTGCCGTCATCACTGAAGATCGTGACGATCACTCCCTCGTCAAGCCCTTGTGCAACTTTCAGACACGCTGCAAGCGCCGCTGCACTTGACGGCCCAACCAGTAGCCCTTCCTCTCTCGCCAACCTTTGCGCTACGATGTAAGCCTCTTCAGTCGACACTTCGAGGTTATCATCTGCCAGTTTCGGATCATAGATCCCCGGAACAAGAGATGTCGCGAGATGTTTGAGCCCTTCAAGCCCGTGCATCGGAGAGTCGGGCTGCACCGACAGAGTCTTGATGGCAGGATTGAGCTCCTTGAGACGCCTCGACGTCCCGACAAACGTGCCTGTTGTTCCGAGCCCGGCGACGAAATGCGTGATCTCCCCCAAGGTCTGATCAAACATTTCAACCGCGGTCGTCCGGTAGTGGGCTTGCCAGTTCGCCGGGTTGTTATACTGGTCAGGATAAAAGTAATCATCTGGTCGCTCTTCAACAAGCTTTTTCACACGTCGCTGGGCGCCATCCGTGCCCTCGCGGGGATCGGTGTAGATCACATCTGCCCCAAATGCTTGCAGAATCTGCTTTCGCTCCATGCTGGCGTTGGACGGGACCGCAAGCTTCACTCGATAGCCCAGAGCAGCTCCTATCATCGCGTAGGCGATTCCAGTGTTGCCGCTCGTTGCATCGATGATCGCCCTGTCTTTCGCGAGCTTGCCTGAGCGCTCTCCATCAAGGATCATCGAAAGCGCCGGACGATCCTTGACCGATCCGCCTGGATTGAACCATTCTGCCTTTGCATACAACCGAACCCGGGGGCTGATGCCTGAGTTCACAATATTCCTGATCCGCACCAGAGGTGTGTTACCGATGCGAGAGATGATGGAATCTTTTGATCCTATTTGTATGGAATTGGCAGCCATTGCAGAAACCGAACGGGTGAAATGAAATCACCGGTCTAGTATATACACGGAGACGCGTCGGAGCTCGTTACGCTTCAACAACAAGCGCAGGGACAACAGAGAGGGGTCGACTTTACGTGAATGGTTGGGGGGTGGAAATGAGAAGAGGCTAACTTCAACTGGCTGCGGTCTTGAAGGTAGACGGGATTCGTTATATTGATATCGGGGGTTCTCATATACACTAGTGTGAACGCCGTAACGTCCGCACGAGTTCCCAGGGCCCCGTTCCTCAAGTGTGCCGCGAAAGGGCTCGAATGATTGCCTGGCAGAAATCAGGCAAATCCTTAGGGGTCCGGGAGCTGATAAGGTTTCCGTCAACAACTACACTTTGATCGTGATAGACGGCACCGGCGTTCTCAAGGTCATCCTTGATCGCCAACACGCCCGTCACGTTCTTCCCCTTAAGGATCTTGGCGGAAATTGGCACCCAACCAGCGTGACAGATAAACGCAACTGGCTTGCCGGCTTCGAAGATTGTTCTCGTGATCTCTAGGACCTTTGGATAACGACGCAGCTTATCAGGGGCAAATCCTCCGGGAATGACCAACGCGTCAAATTGGTGAGCCTCAATTTTTTCGACACCGATATCAGCCCGACACGGATAGCCATTCTTCCCCTTATACAATTTCTCCTCGGGTCCCGCGACGACAGCGGTCGCTCCCTCCTCTTCAAGCCGGATCTTCGGATACCAAAGCTCCAAATCTTCGTATGTCTCTTCAACAAAGAAGAGTACCTTCTTGCCGGTTAATTTGCCCATTTCTTTTCCTTGATCCGGTTCTTGGATGATTCAGTGCACGTGGAAATGAATCCGAAATGAAGCTGCCAGCCGGGCGCTACAGTCCCAAGCGCTGTGCGTCGCCTTTCATCGCACTGATGACGAATTGAATGTGTTCATCAAGCAGTACACCCAGCTCCTGCGTCCCTTGTAGAATGTCCTCACGGCTCACGTTGCGCGCGAAGGCTTTGTCCTTCAGCTTCTTCTTCACTGATGAAACCTCGAGATCGGCAATCTTGTTCGGACGGATAATCGCACACGCGTTGATGAACCCGCAGAGCTCATCGCACGCGTAGAGCACCTGGGCCATTTTTGTGTCACGAGGGACGTTCATATAACTCGCATGACCCAGAATCGCCCGCCGAATCTCTTCAGGATAGCCCTTTTCCTTGAGGATTTCGGACCCTTTTGCTGGATGATCGGGGGCGGAAGGGAACATTTCGTAGTCGAAGTCGTGCAGGATGCCGACGATCGCCCACTTCTCTTCGTCCTCTCCTTGCTTCCGGGCATACGCGCGCATTGCAGATTCAACGGCGTACATATGTTTTCGCAGCGCGTCGCTCTTTGTGTATTCATGCATCAATTGGAGAGCTTCTTGGTAATTCATCTTTCCCGTCCTTCCGAAATTAGCGATCGTGTTTTTATGAAAGTCACCAAAAATTGATGGAAAATCAAGGCGAACATCGTTTGGCATTCTCGCCCAGAATCTGTATATTGCCCGAGGGCAATCGACCAACGGAGGTTTCGCATGGAGTTGATGAATCGTCTCGTCGAAGACTACTTGAGTGACATCGTCCCCGAGCGCGACTCAGTGCTCATGGATATGGAGGAGCTCGCGGCTAAGGAGGATTTTCCCATCATCGGGCCGCTGGTTGGGCGCTTGCTGTACACCATCACGAAAGCCAGCGGAGCGCATCGCGTGCTTGAGATGGGCTCTGGTTTTGGCTACTCCGCCTACTGGTTTGCGAAAGCCGTGGGAAAAGATGGTAGGGTCGTTTGCACGGAAAAGAGTGATGAAAACGAACAACGCGCACAGGGGTTCTTCAAGCGCGGTAGGATTGCGGATCGGGTTGAGTTCCACGTCGGCGACGCGCTGAAACTCGTTGACAAAATCGAAGGCGAGTTCGATATCATCTTCATCGATATCGACAAGGCAAATTACCCGAAGGCCCTGAGGAAGGCAATGCCAAAACTCCGAAAAGGCGGCCTCCTGATGGCCGATAATGTGTTGTGGAAAGGGAAAGTCTTCGACAGGAGACCGGATGCCGACACGGCCGGAATACTGACGTTCAATCGGATGCTCTACACCTCGAAAGACCTCTTCACGAGTATCGTCCCTCTTTGGGACGGTGTCTCGATCAGCCTGAAACAGTGATGGCTGAAAAGCTTTCTTCGCCCCTACCGGCGCACCTTCAAGAACTGCTCTGCTGACGGGCAGAGTTTCATCAGCGTGCACTCTGGACAGTCCGGTTTTCGCGCGTCGCACACCTTTCTGCCATGCCATATCAGCATGTTGCCAAGGTCGTGCCACTCCGGTTGCGGCGCAAGCCCCATCAGGTCAACCTCGATTTTCTCCGGGTCATCACTGCGAGTAAGTCCCAACCGATAAGCAACGCGCCTGACGTGCGTGTCAACGACCACGCCGGAATTGATCCCGTAAGCGCCCCCCAGGACACAATTCGCAGTTTTCCTCCCCACTCCTCCAAGCTGAACAAGCTCTTCCATCGTCTTCGGGACCGTCCCGTCATGCTTTTCCACGAGTGCTTTGCAGCAAGCGATGATGCTCTTTGCCTTGTTTCTATAGAAGCCGGTTGATCGTATATCCTGCTCGAGCTCTGCCTCATTTGCGTTCGCAAAGTCGCGCGCGGTCGGGTATTTCCTGAAGAGCCCGGGGGTCACCATGTTGACTCTCGCGTCCGTGCACTGGGCAGAGAGGATTGTGGCAATGAGCAACTGAAGCGGATTGGCGAAATCCAGTGCGATCTTTGGATTGGGGTACTCCTTGTGCAGAAGAGCGATGATCTTCTTCGCACGAGAGCGAAGCTGCTGAGGAGATTCTTTCTTTGCCATACCCCTGTCTTTCTGGTGTGAGATCAGGAACGAATGCTCAGGAGGTACTTTTCCACTTTCTTCAGGTCCCAGGCGTTCACGACATCTTTCGCTTCAAGCCACCCCTTGCGGGCGATGCCGACACCATAGAAAACGTCTCTCAACCCATCGGTGTTGTGCGCATCGGGATTAATGAAGATGGGCACTTTTTTCTGTTTCGCATATTTCACCAGTCGCCAGTCAAGGTCGAGTCGCATGGGATGCGCATTGATTTCAATTGCCTTTCCATAGTCCGAGGCTGCGTTGATCACTTCAACCATGTTAATCGGATATCCTTCACGGCTCAGGAGCAACCGTCCGGTCGGATGACCGACCATCGTGACGTACTTGTTCTTGATCGCTTTGATCACCCGCTTTGTTGCCTCGGCTTCGGTCATTTTGAATTTGCTGTGGATCGACGCGACGACGTGATCCAACTTCGCCAGCAACTTGTCGGAGTAGTCAAGCGTACCATCGGGGAGAATATCGACCTCTGTGCCACTGAAGAGACGGAAATTCTTCAGGCGGGCGTTGAGCTTGTCGATCTCCTTCAACTGCTGTTTCACTTTGTTTTCCGAGAGCCCTCCGGCGTATGCCGCGACCTTGCTGTGGTCTGCAATTCCGAGGTAAGCCCAGCCGAGTCGCCTCGCCGCCTCAGCCATCTCTTCGAGGGTGTTCGCGCCATCACTGTAGTTGGTATGGCAATGGAACGTCCCTCTCACATCTTCGTCCTCGATCAGTTTTGGAAGCTGCTCCTTTTCTGCAGCCCCAATCTCGCCCATATTCTCGCGCAATTCCGGAGGAACATACGCAAGATCGAGCGATGCATAGATCTCACTCTCGTCCTTACATCGGGGAATCGACCTGACCTTCTTGCCTGCCGCACCCTCTACCCTTGTGAAGCCGTATTCATTCAAGCTGAGCCCGTATGCTCGCGCACGCGATCGCATCTCGACATTGTGCTCTTTGCTTCCGGTAAAATAGTTAAGGGCGAAGGGATATTCGGCATCATTCACTATCCGCACATCGCAATTGATCCCCGCCTTCAAGAGCACACTCGATTTCGTTTCCCCACGCGCGATAATGCTTTGCACCTCCGGATCCGACACGAAAACATCAAAAATCTTTTCCCTATGCCTCTCCTCCGCGCTGACGACAATGTCGATATCGCCGATGATCTCCTTCTTTCTTCTCAGGCTCCCCGCCACCTCACATCGCTTCACTTCCTTGAGCTTCTCAAGAGCGGTCATGATCTTCTCGGCGGATTCCCAAGCGTGCGGATAGAGATGTTTATCACTGCTCTTGGTCAGAAGCTCGATGCCCTTGAGGATATTCTCCTCCGTTTTCTCACCAAATCCCTCGAGCTTTGCCAGACGGTGGTTCTCGCAGGCTTCCTTCAGTTCGGAAATTGATTTCAGCTTGAGCTTTTCGTAGAGGACTTTGATTCTCTTGGGACCAAGTCCAGGTATGCGCACCATTTGGAGCAGCCCTTCGGGAAGAGACGCTTTGAGCTGTTCGTACTCCTTGGATTTCCCGCTCTTCACGAGGTCTGTGATGATCTCTGCGAGGTGCTCGCCGATTCCTTTGATGCTTCTAAGGTCGTCCGAATCGACGAGACCACCGAGGTCCATCGTGAGAGCTTCGATTACGCGAGCGGCGTTGTGAAAGGCGCGGCACTTGAATGGGTTTTCCCCCTTCAACTCAAACAAAGTCCCCATTTCATCAAGAATTGCAGCGACCTGTTTCTTATCCATAGAGGAGGCCCGGGTTCGTTCGGGGTAAACAGGAAGGCACTATGCAGGAATGACGTCTACGTCAGATGATTGCAGGGATAATGCGTAACGCTCGATGCGATCAATGATCGGAGATACTTCTATGTGCTGCATCAGTTCGTGCCGGACCTTGGCCGCGTTGGGCAGGCCACGCAAGTATCCGGAATAATGCTTTCGAAATTCGATGACTCCCCTGCACTCTCCTTTGAGTTCAACAGAGAGTCTAAGATGCTCAAAAAGCAACCGCACTCGCTCCTCGATACTCGGAGCCGGAAGTAGCTCCCCGTGATTGAGAAAGTGCCTCGCCTGACGGAAGATCCACGGGTTGTCGATCGCACCGCGTCCGATCATCACACCATCACATCCCGTCTCATCGAAGACCTGCTGGATGCTCTCGGGCGTCGTCATCCCGCCGTTCACAAAAATCGGGATCGAGACAGCCGATTTCACCTTCGGAATCCAGGAGAAATCCGGCTCACCTCCGTGCCCTTGAGCGCGTGTTCGACAATGGACAGTCAAGCCGCTGACTCCGGTCTGCTCCAGCATTTTCGCGACATCCACAATGCGAATACTTTCCGCATCCCAACCGAGCCGCGTCTTGACAGTGACCGGGAGTCCCACATTTCTCACGACACGGGAGACAATCGTCTCCATTCTCGGAAGATCTTTCAACAATCCCGCGCCTGCACCGCGCAGCGCAACGTCCTTGACCCAACACCCACAGTTGATATCGATGAGATCGGGACGATACGATTCCGCAATTCGCGCGGCGCTCTCCATCGAAGTTTCCTCACCGCCATAAAGCTGGATACCGAATGGCCGCTCCTCTTCGAGAAACTGCATTTTGTTTTTTGCCTTCACGCAATCGCGGATGAGGCCTTCCGAGTTCACAAACTCGGTGTACACCATGTTCGCGCCGAGCCTTCGACAGATGACCCGGAACGCAACATCGGTCACGTCCTCCATCGGTGCCAGGACAATGGGCCTGTCTATGTCAATTCTCCCAATCCGCATTGAGGGGCCTGTATTAGCTTTTTCCTTTGTCTTTGGCTGAGCCAGTATCGAAGCTTCCGATGATCCATCCCAATCCGACAAGAATCAGAAGAACCGGCCAGTAGCGTCTCCACGAGAAATAGAAATCCAGGTAGCCAAGGTTCTTCGCAAGGAAGATTGCACCAGCGGCCGCAAGAACCAATCCCCAATAGACTTTGGAAAACGTATTATGACGCATTGGAAATTCCCAGCTTTCTATTGTGCCACGATTTCGGCGACGATGGCATCCGTCATTTCCGTCGTGCCGACGAAATGATCGGGATTAAGGTCCCTCGTCACGTTCTTGCCTTCTTTGACGACCTCGGCAATCGCCCCCTGGATCCTCGACGCCGCGTCCAATTCACCGATGTGATCGAGCAACATCGCGCCCGCCAGAGCAAGTGCACATGGGTTTGCAAGATTCTTGCCCGCGATGTCTGGGGCACTGCCATGGACAGCTTCAAAAATTGCGGCTTCATAGCCGATATTCGCGCCTGGGGCCAATCCTAGTCCTCCGACGAGTCCAGAGCACAAGTCGGAGAGTATGTCGCCGAAGAGATTCGTCGTGACGATCACATCGAATTGCTGCGGGTTGAGGACCAGCTGCATCGCCATATTGTCAATGATTCGGTCATTACACTTGATCTCCGGATACTCCTGTGCGACCTTCTTTCCCACTTCTAGGAACATCCCGCCCGTGTATTTCAAGATATTTGCTTTGTGAACGATTGTCACCTTTTTCCGATCATGCTTGCGTGCATACTCAAACGCCGCCCTGACGATCCGCTCGCATCCCACCCGGGTGACAACGCCGATCGTCTCCGCCGCGCTCTTGTTCGCGTCGATATAATGTTCGATACCAGAATAAAACTCTTCTATGTTTTCGCGGAAAACAACTAGGTCGACATTCTTAAAGTGGGAGTTTAATCCCTCCACAGACTTGGCGGGCCGAAGGTTGATGTACAGATCGAATTCCTTCCGGAGAGCCACATTGATGCTGCGAAAACCCGTTCCCATTGGGGTGGTGAGAGGTCCTTTCAGTGCAACCTTGTTTCTCGAGATCGAATCCAGCACTTGCTGAGGCAAAGGATCCTTGAATTTCTCGATGGCAGGGATTCCAGCCTCCTCCACTTCCCACGAGATTTGAACGCCCGTCGCAGCAATGATCCTTCGAGTGGCCTCAGAGATACTCGGGCCTATGCCATCACCAGGAATGAGAGTTACATTACGCAACTTCAAGTTCCGATCGTATTAATGATTACGGGCGTTTTTTGCAGCGACAAGGACAATATACGAAATCGATGAAGGAGTTACAAGGAAGGGATTACAGAGCGAGGATTGCGCGTTTTGTGCGTCCCGCCGTTTTTGGGCGGGATGGATTTGCGGCTTGCAGAGAGGATTGGCTTGAGCTGATAGGAGCAGATGAGATGTGCAATGTGAGGCAGGAGTACTCGAAGAGTCTATATTGCGTAGAAGCTTCTATCCAAACTCCGATATTGAATAGCTTCCCCCAGATGCTCCGGCCTGATCCGCTCGCTGCCGGAAAGATCGCCGATTGTCCGTGCGACTTTCAGGATCCGGTCGTACGCGCGGGCTGAGAGTCCGAGCTTGTTCATGGCGTTCTTGAGCAGTTCAGCTCCCTGCTCATCGATCTCACAAAACTCCTTGATTTCGCTCGAGCCCATATCGGCATTGCAGAACAGACCTTTTCGCCCTGTGAACCGCTTCGCCTGTAAGTCCCTTGCCCTCACCACTCGCTCTCTGATGGACGGGGACGGTTCTCCGGTTCTTTTTGAAGCCAACTCGCCGTATTTCACAGCCGGCACCTCGACGTGAATGTCGATCCGATCCAATAGTGGACCCGATATCTTGCCGACGTATTTCTGGATCTGCATCGGCGTGCACGAGCACTCCTGGTTTGGGTTTCCATAGTTGCCGCAGGGACAGGGTTGCGTTGCCATTTTGCAGTATTCAGCTAAGTGCCCGAAAACCAGGAAAACCGTTGCCTATTCTGAACACTCTTGGAAACCATATCAAGAAGCGGCGGCTTGAGCTCGGACTCTATCAGGCCCAGGTTGCACGGATTCTGGGGGTCACTGAATCCACGATTACAAATTGGGAGAAGAACAGGACAAACCCGACTTTGCGGCTTTCACCAAAAATCGTCCAATTCTTGGGCTACGATCCAACGCCCACCGACTTGAAAGCCCTACACGAGACGCTGCTGCAGTATCGTAAGAGACGCGGGATGAGTCAGAAGGAACTAGCCAAGCAGATAGGGATCGACCCCGCAACTTTGAGCAGCCTGGAAAGGAACCGAGGAAGGAGTTTACCAGCAGTTCTCAAAAGAGTCTCTGCTTTTCTCAGCTCTCACACTTCTGGCGAGCCCACACCACACGTGTGATCTGACTTATCGTCACAGAAGAATCGAGACGAAAGAAGGAGAGCTCACGGGCTGGACCAGGAGAAGCTCGCTGCGATGCTGCAACTTGATCCGAGTACGCTCGCATACTGGGAAAAAGCCGAGGCCGCCCCCCTGCTAATAGGGAAGGAACCGTTGGCGAGCAGATTTTGCCTCTCCAAAGACACAACGAAAAAAGAATCCCGACCGGAATACTTGATCGGGATTCTCTTGAAGCCGCCCTTGTTTGTAGCTGGGTGTACTTATCGTAAAAGCGTCATCTTCTGAACAAGGGATTTCCCTGCAATCTCGAGTCGATATACGTACACACCACTCGGCAGAGATGATGCGTCAAAACGCGCCTCATGAGTGCCCGCCACCTTGAACTCGTTCACCAGGATTGCAACCTCCCGTCCCAGAAGATCGAAAACCTTTAGAGATGTATGTCCGTTCTCAGGTAGGGTGTATCGAATTATTGTGGAAGGATTAAAAGGATTTGGATAGTTATTGGTCCCCAAGACGTACTCTGTTGGAGCTTGACGTCCAGCCAGCGGTGGCTTAGCGGATGGCGGGGCGAAGCCACCCAACGTTGATTTTGCGGAGGCGCTTAACGGATCATCAGGGAATTCAGCGGTCAGTCGTGTGAGATAACTCTTCCCTGTTTCCCTGTCTCCGAGCTTGTACCAGAGAATGTTGCCCGCATTGTAGAGCGCATCCTTCACAAACGATTTGTTTGGGTCATTCATCAGGCTGACAGCATTACCCAAGGCTTCCTCGTAGCTGCCTTCTTTCACAAGCTCGTTGACCAGCAGGAATCTCGCGACACTTGCTGTTTTTGAACCGGGAGCTCCATTCATTGCTGCTCTAAGATCGGGCTTTGCATCTCGACCAAGCTTCTCCAGAATTCGATCCATGAAAACGAGCGCCCTGCTGCCGACAAACGCATCCCGATACCGTGTGGCGATATTCTGGAATGAGCTCAATGCTGCTTCGTAGTCATTGTTGAGATATAATTTGTACGCCTGATCCAGTTCTCTCATTCCAGACGTATCTGGCGTCGCTCCCAGCTTGGAAAGGCCCCTCACAATCCCATTTCCACCAGGCGTCTCAGCCAATCTTCCGTTGATGTCGTAGCTGAAGGCATTGGAGTAATCGAGAGTGCCGTAGTAGCTCGGAGCAGCCGGATAACTTCCCCACCAGTTGCCCCTCGCGTAGATGGTGCCGCTATAGTTGGAGTAGACGTCATAGTAGTCATTCGAGTAGATGCTGTTATAGCCAGTGTAGACGCCCAAGTTCGGCGCAGAGGTTGCATCGGTGTATACTGCCCAGCTGTTCAGCTTAAGCACGTTGTTTGGGACGATATTGGGGTCCCCGTAGCTTGCACAGTTGAACCCGTAAGTGTTGTCTTGAACTAGATTATGGGAGAGCGTCGTCGAATTGTTGTAAACATACACGCCCGTCGTGTTGTTCTTTATTGAGCAGTCGGAAATAGACACGAATGTTCCGTAGGTGTAGACGCCGTACTGTGCGTTCTGAATTGTAGAATATGAGATCGAGCTTTCACTACTACCATTGTAAAATTCAATCCCGTACCATTGACCGCCGGAACGGGTGAAAGTAGTGCCACTGGCAGTAAGCTTGCCTTCGATTCGCAGTTTATAGTTTCCTGTGAAGGTTTGGGTTGTGCCCGAATTGATCTGGAGCGTGATACCACTGGGCACCGTAACGTCCCCCGAGAGGGTTTGAGAGTTTGAGACGTGCACTGTCTGACCCGATACTGCTGCCGCCAATGCTGACGGAATAGATGAGTATTCCTGAGGGACATCGACAGATCTTCGGAAGAATTGATTTGCCGAGCCATAGCCTGGGGTGTAATCCTTGTGATGCCGCATCAGTGGATACATGTTCCATTTTGAGATGTAGACATCTGTCGTGCTTGTTGTCACTGCAGAATGGTCACCTGTGTATGATACCTTTGTGGAGACAGCAGTTGGAACCTCGGCGTAGCTGCCGTCGTTCCAGAATACCTCTTCCGATCCCGGCGTGCTGTAACCGATCCAGACTGCCGCTCCACCTTCGCTCTTGTACCAGGCGTAGCCGTGGCAATTGTATTTTCTTGATGAGCTGCTAATTAGTGTCGCATTCGGATACTGGCTCGTGTAGTAGTCGTCATAATAAGCAATCCAGTAGTTGGTCAATTCTTGACAATCATATGTGTCAGGAACTGATGATCCTCGCGGCGTGTATATACTTATTGGATTGTCTTGCGGGAATGCCTCATTCAGTGACAACAGAATGGACGACGTCAGAACAATGATAATGATATAGATGAAATGTCTTTTCATGGTCGTACTCCTTCGCAATCACCTATTTTAAGTACGTCGCTGCGGAAGAAACAACATCCCTCATGGTATCATCGCTCAACCTGGAGCCTGCCCTGAGGAATATGTCAAGCTTCTTATTCTCCTTAAGGTGTTGGTCTAACTCAGTGCTTCGAAGTACCTTGAGGAGTTTTCCCATCAGGAAAACATTGGGCTCTAGGCTATTGATTCCATAGACATCATCGTGCTTCCGAATCTTTTGATACTTTTCGACTACTTTTTTCAGCAAGTATCTCCGTTTTTCCATCGTTAATTTGTCCAGAAGACAATCCTGTGCAAGCATGATTTCTATTTTGGCAATTTCTGCAACGTATTTGCCTATGGCAAGCGCGGGCCAGTTTTGACTGAAGGCTTCGGGATCCATGCTTTCGTATCGAGCAATCAATATGTCACATACAGCATCACGTTTGAACAATTCCTGCAACCCATTGAATCCTTCGTGCACCTGCTCGAAGCCCTTCTGAAGGTTGGAAAAAGCCCACATGTCAGGGAACAATGGATAGTTCAAACAAGTCTGCACAAGATCCTCTGTATTCATACTCTTCAAAATGTTGTCAGGTATCTGCACAGCATTGAGCATTTCTTCGTGAGTTTGAAATGCTTTCCATTCTTTTGTTCCTCCCTTAATTGGGAAGTCATACACCCTGCTCTTTTCTTGAGAGGAGGATTGACTCAGAAGAAGAACAAGAAATAACAATCCTATGCCTTTTGCCGGTGACATAGAGGAGTCTCCTTGGTTAGTAGCTATCTATTGTGATTTAAGATAAATGATCAACCCACAACCGAAGTAATGGTGTATCAAAGGATTCCACGCGACGTCACACTTCACGCAACATCCGCTGCGCACACCCCCCAGAAGGGGACACAGTCACACGCGGTTCTGGAACATTGTTGGCCCAGCTGTCCATGGCCTGGTATGAGGTGCTGGCTTCGCTTTCTTCATTGTTTTCTTGATTTGTCGTGATCCAGAGCCATTCAGACGTCTCAAGCAGGATCGGCTATTTCGCGATTATTCTCATCTCAACTATCTCGCCTGGCCGTTCTTGTGTAGTTGCTCCAATGACTTTCGTTCTCGCGTCTCCTAGCCAGTATCTTCCTTCAGCTGATGTCCTTTGTTCCTTTTTGATGAATACTGGACCGCCATAGGTCATCTCGCACAAGTAGTCCCCCTTAGGTATGTAGGGATAGCCCTTCAGCCGGATCGTCCTATGAATTGATTTGCCTGATTCGACAAGGGTGAACCAATTAGGTGTCCAATATGTAGATGAATCGGGGCAATGCGCTTCTTTATACCGTGCCTCATACATTACCCCCGTTGTTCGGCTCTTGAAAACTGGCCCGTTGTTGTAGCAATGAAAAAGCCCCCCTCCAGTTTTGTCCGGATCAAGAACATACAGGTTGTCCACATCATGGTTCACAATCGATATCTTATATTGTACTGTCGCCGTGTCTGCATTGCTTATCCACAGGCTGTCGATTTGCACATCCAACCCTGCGTGAAACAGACGGTTCTCCATCAGCGACATCTTCACATCTGCATTGTTTCTCGCATCTTCACCAAATAGAAAAACCCATTGCGAATGTATGATGTCTTCTGGATACATACCCACATCAAGAATATCAATGAAAGGGAACGCGTATTGATGGATCGAGCTCTGAGTGAGGAAATAACCCACGTAGCATCTACGATTGTTAAGGACCACCACGTATGGTCGATCAGTCCATGAGTTTGGAAAATGATAGAAGAACTGATAAGCCGGAAAGAAGGATCCCTTACCCTTCTTCAGATAGACACAATGACTTGACCAGTCATAGAAGTCAATGTCGTCACTGGTTAACCACGGATTTCCGGCGAGCTCGAGTTCATTTATTTTTCGACTCAAGATTTGTTCCATCGTAGTCGATGTGTCACGCAAAAAATAGACGGCAAAAAGCTCGCCTTTAATTGGCCCAAGCGGCTTTCCGCTGTCGGAGCAACTGATGGTAAAAACCAAGGCGCATGAGGAGATGATACAAATCATCTCTTTGTTAAGCTGGCCAATGATGGCAAGCTCTCTGACGAATGTGCCGACGAAAAGACAAGAATCGAATTCCGCGCGATGTCGTTCTAAAGGACTTGGAAAAGAGAAGCCACATGTCCTTAGAATCCTGACAAATACACAATAACACACCTTCTTCATTAAAATTTGTCCTCTTCTCTTGGTTGTTTCTCTTGTCTATTTCTCTTGTCAGTTCCTCTCACCAGCGCTTCGACAATACTGCAGCGGAGGGCAGCCATACGTTTTCTTGAATAGTCTTGAGAACGTTTCTTCGGAGTACCCAACGGCGTAGGCAAGCAAGTAAATCCTCACTTGGTTGTTTCGAAGGACGGATGCAGCCGCCTTGAGCCTTTGGTTCACAATGTACTCATGCATTCCCACACCAACAATCTGGCGAAATATCGTGGTAATGTTGTTGTTTGTGAGCCCGCATCTCATTTTGACGTCCTCAACCGTGAGCGAGCTTTCGAAAAGGTGTTCGTGCATACAGCTGAAAATCTCTTGTATCTCGACTGGGAAAAAATCGAGACGTGAATTCAGAAAATCTGTGAATCTCTTCAATGCTTCTTCGATAATCTGCTGCTGAGCGAACAGATCGTCTCCCTGGGCTGTTTCGTTCACCTGGGCCATGATTGTTTTCATAGTCGCATGCCCCCCTCCTTGCGTGTTGCGCACGCTTGACAGACCTCTTGCGACGACTCGCGTGTGTGCCAAATCATCACCATAGAACCGATTGAATGTTTCTTCTTGCGAACACAATGTTGGTGCGTGCACGACACCGAGGGAGTTGCACGATTCTCACAACACGGTCACCGGCAATACCAAGGGTAATTGTCCCCCTTTCTTGCGATTGTTTTCCCCGTGAAGGGGCTGGAGATTGGCGAAATCATCGGTGCCGCCCAGTGAGGTCGGCTTGATATGGTCAATCTCCTATCCGTACTTGGAATTGGTCTCGCCGTGGTCCGTAAAACGCATGATCGCACCGCAGATGTCGGATCACCAGAGAAAAGAATCTTGACCTGGGATCGGTTGCGCTTTTTGCCAGACCTCGAGCTTCAGAGCCTGATCGACGTATTTGAAAGGGTATGTGTATGACATGTACTTCCCCTGACTATTGAATTCTGCGATTATGATGGGAAACAACGAACTGAAAGTCAATCCGTACAAATGCGTACAAAGATGCGTGTCCGTAAAAGTACCGACATGAAATCAACCCCATACAAAATTTAACCTAGATGTATTTCGCGCAATGGACAATACCGAAA
>Ga0315281_10002345_pt1 | contig 28115 bp, 47 predicted proteins | sample YL17G07_0_MG_FD_204540 | JGI IMG/M metagenome (GOLD analysis project Ga0315281, IMG submission 204540) | Sediment microbial communities from Yellowstone Lake, YNP, Wyoming, USA - YL17G07_0 | ecosystem: Environmental > Aquatic > Freshwater > Lake > Sediment | place: USA: Wyoming | collected...
CATGGATCCGAGCGACCAGGAAGGGACCAAGATGGCGGTGAGCCAGGGCTACCAGGTCATCACCCCCGGCTCGCTCTCGAAGGAGGAGTGGGCGAACGTCAAGCGCTATGAAGTAGCGCTTCCAGCCGGGCAGGTGACCCCGTCGCCGCGGCCGTACTCGCCCGACGGTGAAATTCAGAAGACGCTGCCCGAGGACAAGTGGACGCCTGGGATCAAGAAGGTCGCGGCTTATGCCAAGTTCGTGGCCAAGCATATCCTGTCTGTCGACATCCGGGTCAGGATCGTCAACGATATCAAGTGGTCATTCGACGCGACCTTCGGTCCGTCCGGGGAGCTCACGATGAACCTCGGGCGCCTGGGTCACGCATGGTTCGACGCTCCGGTTTGGTCGACCGTCGATGAGCTGTTCATCCACGAGTTTTCCCATCACCGCGTTTCAGACCATTTGTCATCGGCGTTCCATGACGAGTGCTGCCGACTGGGCGCGGCGCTCGTGAACGTGGTGATTTTCTTTCCCGAGAAGATGCAGGAGCTGAGGGGATGACCCTTGAAGAGTTCGTCCAAGACATGACCAAACAGGTTGAAGGATTCCGAGCCTTCTGGAAAGCCGGAGAGCCTAAAGAGCATTTCCCGGAGGACATGGGAGCCAGCGACTGGGTCGAACAGTTCCTCTTCTACATGGAGGAAGCCGATCGTGAGAGAGGTATGAAATAGATGCCCATCAAGCAAGTCGTCTGCTCGATCTGCAAGCAGACTGTGAACAAAGCCGTTACCTACCACGTGGGCGGGACGGACCGTGCGTGCAAGATCCACGAAGGCGTCGAGCAGAAGAAGGCGGCGCTCGAGGTGAAGAAGGCCGTCGACCAGGCGAAGAGCATCCAGAAGCTCGAGCGCCGGAGGGAGCCGGTGTGGTCTGGGCCTTCTGTTCCCATGAAGCCCAAGTGCTGGGTCTGCATGAACGAAGGACTCAGGCAACAAGAGTTCTTCCTCCGGATCCTGATCGAGATGCAGAAGCAGGAGAAGATTCATGGAGGCCCGGTCAATCCGTTCGCTCCGGAGCACCGGATTAGGCTCAAGGAGCGCTGTATCTTCGTCCTGAGCGCGGAGACCTGCAAGAACGCGCTGCCCTATATCCGCGAAGACTTCCGGATGCTGGTGGACATGGGAGGAGGGTTTCTCGCGATCTGTGGAGATTGCTGCTCCGTACTGAAGATCGAAGCATTGCGTCCGGTTTCCTTGGACCAACTGTCGACTAGCATGGCCGTCTTCGAAGTCTTCATGAAGCCGGCCGTCCAGGCGATCGCGGCAAAGGAACTGGCAAGGGATAACTGATGCGCTGGATCTCGATCAACAACTGGAAGAAGAAGCACGGCATCGGGAAGGTCAAGGTGAAGAAGGCTCCTTCCGTCAAGAAGCCTAAGCGGAAGATCTCTGAGTCATCTGATAGGAAAGGCAAATAGATGGACATCGTCGACACGTTCGAGAAGGCGAAGCAGGCTATCTTCGATCACTGCGGGTACAAGGAAGACTGGCGGGTGATCCCTCTTGAAGACAGTCGGGATCATTACTGGACGGTCGACGAGCTGGAGCGGTCCTGGTGCAAACACTCTCCTAAGAAAGAAGGTCTCGAGTACTGGCTGGGAGAGCATGAGGACGAGTACGGCAAGTACGGGGACTGCCTCTACAAGGACGAGATCTACACGCAGCGGTTCCTGCCGAAGTGGGTGTACCGCGGCAATGAGTTCACCCTCGTCTGCGTCGACACGCACAGCGATGGCAATCAGTTTCTCATGATCTTCCGAAACGACCACGAGGTCAAGATGCCGGCGGCTAAGCGGAAGTAGAGGATTTACCAGCTCCCGTGGGCCAGCGGCCGGCCATGCCTCTCTAAAAGGCAGCACGTGGGTTCGATTCCCACCGGGAGCGCCATTATTTTTCTTGACACAGGATCCGCGGACGAGTAGTCTTACCTACGTGAACGACATATAGGAAGCTTCGGCGCCCGACCACCAGCACGTCTACATCTTCATTCGCCAAGACCTCACTCTCGCGCAACAACTCGTTCAGTCTGCCCACGCCGCGCACGAAGCCGGCATCCGCTACGGCAATCCTCAGGACGTCTCGTCCTTCGTCGTGTGCTCCGTCCCGGACGAGGACGCGCTGCGGCGTGCCGCGGCGGCCTGCAGCCTGAACGGCATCCGCCAGTACCTCTTCCAGGAAAGCGATCTGGACGACCAGGCCACGGCGTTTGCCACGGAGCCCATCTCGGGAGAGCAGCGGCGCGTGTTCAGGAAGTTCCCGCTCTGGAAGCCGCAGTACGAAAGAGTCGAGAAAGCTGAGAAAGTCGCATGAATTCTTGGGGAGGTAGTGTAAGCGCACACCGGGCGCAAGCCCGGAGGTCTACGGGTCATGCCGTGGCCTCCCCGCCAAAATCCAGGCGTCCGTCATCTGGACTGTCGAGGTCGACGGGCCTAACAAAGCGGACGCCATTTGGGCAGGTAGCTCAGAGAAAGAGCGTCGCCGGCGCAAGCCGGCGGAGGACGGAGGTTCAATTCCTTCCCTGCCCACCAATATTTGTGGCGATCGATATGCGGGGAGGGTGTGAAGTGCATGCCGGGCTAGATCCCGGAGGTCTGCGGGTCGCGCCGCAGTCCCCGCACCATGGGCAGGTAGCTCAGAGAAAGAGCGCCGGGGCGCAAGCTCCTGAGGTCGGAGGTTCAAGTCCTTCCCTGCCCACCATTCCCTGCTGTAAAGCGTAACGGCGCCTGCTATACTCGGGGCGTGGATGCAGGGGAGCTGATCAAGATCATTCTGCCAGGAGCGGTCGCGCTCCGGATCATAGATTTCAAGCAGCTTCCGTGGGAACAGATCCAGTCGATCGCTACGGAGGCCTCCCAATTCATCGGCGAGCATGGCGACAACATCCTGTTCATGGGCCCGAAGAAGGGCGACACGGCGAAGGCCTTCAACGAACTTTCGAAAGGCGTCGCCGCATTGGCTTTCGTGCCTGGCGGCGTAACCCTGTTCGGGATGCATTTCGAGGCCACGCATCCAGAGACTCTGACGGCAGGCCAAGGGCGCTGGCTATACCATCCCGTCTTCTCAGATGAGCTTGCATTGATTGCTAAGGAGGGTCTGGTTCCTAGAGAGAAAGGCACCGAATCGGTCTATCCAAAGATCTTCTTCACTGGACTTCTTAGTGAAGCGGTCAAATATGCAGAGTGGGCTTTTGGCGAAAGCGACTTTAAAACTGCGGATCCTGTTCTTCTGCGGGTTCACGCCGCTCACCTGGACGATGTACAGCAGGAGCATGCCTCTACCGACGACTGGTACGTAGAGCGGAAGGTCCCGGCCGTCTTCGTCCAGGCTTGGGTACCTGAAAAGAAGGCTTGGATAGAAGTCCGCGAAGTCGTGAAGCAGGGATATTTTGATCCGCGCGTACCGCTATACGGCTGGGCACCGGATGAATTTATTGGTTACATCGAAGCCGCGTGGCCAAAGTGAAGAGAAGCATAGCCCTGGGAAAGGTGGCACCGGAGGCCTACCGGGACTTCCTGGCGGCGATCGAGGCCGCTGCGAAGGAGCTTGAGAAGCTCGGACTTCAGGAGTTCGAAGGCCTCAAGCCGGACGTCGAGCCTCACTGGAAGGCCTACAAGTTCATGAACGGCATGGGATTCCTGTACGGCGCCGCGTTGACCCGGGCCTATACGAGTGATCTCTCACCAGAGGACCTCTCTCTGTCGGAAAACATCCACGCTGCGATAGATAACCTGAACATGATCTACCGGGACGTCGATACCAAGAGGGAGATGAAGGACGACGCCGTCATCAGAATGGCGGCGGAGGAGCTGCCTCATCTGGTCCCCGACTGGATGGATCTGGACCAGGTCATTGCCGATGCCAAGTCTTCGTACAGCGGAGTCGGCGTCTACTTCAATGACTTCTACTGGAGCGTCCTCCAGACTATCAGCTCTATAGCGAAAGGCCTGGACTTCTTCCTCTTGGCGGAAAAGAGGCCCGAACTCATGACGTTCCGGAAGGAAGGCGCCGGCGGGGAGTTTATCCCAATAGCCCTTCTCGACCTGAGCGAGGAAGAGGAAAAGACACTCCTCAAGACCGTGATCCGGGAAGCGAACAAGAAGATCGCGGAGCGGACTTGGTACGGTGTGCGCCAGGAGCCGCTACCTCGGACGGGGGACTTCGCGATCCTGTACTGGTCGAACGGCCCCAGCGTGTGGTTCATGGACAACCGGGCCCAGAGCGCCATGATATCCAGGGACAACGGTCAGAGCAGTATCCGACTTGATGCGAACCAGGTCTTGGTGCCTTTCCACCAGGCCCTCGTTCAAAAGGTCGTTGCCGGCCTGGACGATATTCCGCTCTACGTCTACTCGACGGAGGCCAAGGAGCGCGGAGAATATCCGGAGGCAACCGACAAGAACGTCCTGAAGGCTGTCCGGTCGATCGTGGAAGCGCAGAATCCTGATCTGGATTACGAAGAACATGCCCTGATGGCGGCGCAGCTATTTGACATCTTCGTAAGAGCGCGGCGCTACGACCCGGCCGCGATCACGGAAGCCAGGATGATCTTGCTAGCTCAGCCGGTCAACCTGCTTCCCTTCGTGCGCCTCATCGAGCAGTGGATGAGAAGGGCGTAGCATGACGGACGAGGAACAGGCGCTAAAGGATCTCGAAGCCGGCTGGGCAGAACTAGGTGTGCTGGTCGACGCAAGCATCTCTATCGACACGTACGGAAGGAAGAACCTCCACCTGTCCCGGCTGATTGTAGAAAAGCGGCGCCGTGGCGAGGGTCTTGGGACGAAGGCCATGGAAGACCTGATCGCGCTCGCCGATCAGTACGGCCTTCTGCTAACGCTCAGCCCGTCCACGGACTTCGGGGCGAGCTCGAAAGAGCGGCTGAAGCGGTTCTACCGGCGTTTCGGGTTCGTGAGCAACAAGGGCCGGCATAAGGACTTTACGCTCTTCGACAGCATGTACCGGCTTCCACAATAGGCTTGACAGGTAAACGCCGTTTAGGTACACAGAAGAGGTACCGTAAGCGTGTGGACCTGTAAGGAGCCTATATGTTCGGAAACAAGAGCCTTCCCAGCCGGATCTTTTCGTACGGCGCCAACGCCCCGATCGAGGGCTTGGATCTGGTCAACGAGCAGATGAAGCTCGCGCACCGCTACCGCAACAGCCTGGTCGAACTGGAGCACTCACGGCGGAAGAAGGTGAATGAGGCCCTCGCCAAGCTCAGTCCCAGGCTCGTCGAGGTGGAAGAGCTCCTGATCGTGGCCGACCAGAAGGTCGAGGACGCTGCCGACGCCATCCGAAAGGCTAGCGGCGCGGCCCGGAAGAAGGTCCGGCCTCCCGAGATGGTCGCGGAGATGAAGCAGTGCAAGGAGGTCTTGAAGGCTCTCAGGGCTGAGCGCAAACAGCTCCGGACCTTCCTCTTCGCGAGCGCCGCATGGGAGCAGGAGCAGGAGACCCTGAATGCCTGGACGACCGTTCAGCAGAAGGAGCTGCGAGCCAACTGCGGCCTCTACTGGGGGACCTACCTCCACGTCGAGCAGTCCATGGCCGGTACCAAGACCGGCCCTCCGCCGCGCTTCTACCGCTATGACGGCACCGGACACCTCGCCGTCCAGCTTCAGAAAGGCCTCTCACCCAAGGAGGCCCAGGAAAACGATCCCAGGATCCGGATCGAGGTCGTCCCCGAGGGCGTCTACCGGCCCGGGAAGAACAGGCCCAAGAAGCTGGGCAATGCGATCGTTCACTTCCGGGTGGGCAGCGACAAGAGCGGCGACCCTATCTTCGCTAGGATCCCCTTCATCCTTCACCGGCCGCTCCCGGAGGACGCCCAGATCAAGTGGGTCCATCTCATCAGCGACCGGGTGGGGACTCACAGCAAGTGGCTCGTCCAGTTCGTGGTTTCCAAGGAGTCCTGGCCGAAGGCTGATCGCGCGACGAGCGGCCACGTCGGGGTAGACGTCGGTTGGAGGATGAAGGAAGACGGATTGCTGCGCGTGGCGGTCTGGAAGGGATCGGACGGCCAGGACGGCGAACTTACGCTTCCTACGAACTGGCTGCCCGCGATGGGCAAGACACGGCACATCCGCTCCATCAGGGACAAGAATTTCGACATGATCCGCCCGGAGCTGGTCGCGTGGCTCAAGGAGCGCCAGGATCTCCCCGAGTGGATGAAGGAACCGCTCACGACCATGCACCAGTGGAAGGCCCAGGCGCGCCTGGCTTCTTTCATGATCCGCTGGCGGACGGAGCGGTTCCCGGGTGACGAGCAGATGTTCCAGAAGGCCGAGGACTGGAGGAAGCGCGACCGGCACCTCTACGATTACGAGTCGAACCTCCGGGATCAGCTTCTCGCGCAGCGTTCCGACCTCTACCGGAATTTCGCTGCCAAGCTGCGCCGGCAGTACAAGACCGCGGCGCTCGAGGACCTGGATCTCCGGGACTTCCACGTGCTCCCGGCCGTCGAGGATCCGATGATGGATCCAGCCCTCAAGGAGCACGTCCGAGACGCCTGCCTGTCCTCGCTCCTGCAGTACCTCAAGGAGTCGATGGGAGGCTTCATCGAGGTCCCGGCCGCAAACACGACCAAGAAGTGCCATTCCTGCGGCAGCATCCAGGAATGGGACCACAAGATCCTCAGGCACACCTGCACGAAATGCGGGAAGGACTGGGACCAGGACTATAACGCGGCGATCAATATCGGAGCTTAGACCGCCGCGGCGGTCTAGCTTCGGTCGGCAGTAGATCTTTGAAAACTGGGGGCGCTCTAAGAGCGCCAAAAAGCCTTTTGATGCCAGCGAGAGGGCTTAGTACTTTCGACGCAGCCCGTACAGGAATCCCACGAGGGCTCCGATATCTCAAGGCCCGCGAAGGGGCTTAGTACTTTCGACATACGGGCTGGCTTGTAGCTCTGGGCCTTGCTGCCGGGATCTCAAGGCCCGCGAAGGGGCTTAGTACTTTCGACAGCCTAAGAGGCGCGGCGCCGGTTTCCATAGACTCCGAATCTCAAGGCCCGCGAAGGGGCTTAGTACTTTCGACCAGCGACCCGTGGCAGCGCGCATTGGACCCCATTTACATCTCAAGGCCCGCGAAGGGGCTTAGTACTTTCGACTAGCCCGCTCGTATCTATCCGCCGATCCTTAGTGCGTCTTTATGCCAGCGAAAGGGCTTAGTACTTTCGACGCAGCCCGGTAGCGCTTCTCCATGACCACGCATATGACCTCCAAGCCAGCGAAGGGGCTTGGTACTTTCGACATCAGGGGCGCTGTCACTATCTCAAGGCCCGCGAAGGGGCTTGGTACTTTCGACGTCACAGAACAAATGGGTCGCGAGATCTGAAAAATGTCATCATCTCAAGGCCCGCGAAGGGGCTTGGTACTTTCGACACTTCGCGTGATCCGTGACGACCGACGATCTGAAAGTCTTCATGCCCGCGAAGGGGCTTAGTACTTTCGATTCCTGCTGGGCGTCATCTTCGTCAGGGCGTACTTCTCGATTTCAAGGCCAGCGGAAGGGCTTTGTACTTTCGACTGCCTCCATGCGCCACCAATCCAATCCCAAGGCCAGCGAAGGGGCTTTGTACTTTCGACGCAGAGATTTCGATGCCCACGAAGGGGCTTCGTACTTTCGAGGATGTCGATGAAGATTTGCAACGCCCGCGGAAGGGCTTAGTACTTTCGACTCGCGGCCACGGATTGATCTCAACGCCAGCGGAAGGGCTTTGTACTTCTGACCCAATGACACGTGGACTAGCTCTCAAGGCCGACGAAGGGGCTTCGTACTTTCGACGTATGACGGTTTCGGTGGCGTGTAGTTAATCACGGTGTCTCTATGCCAGCGGGAGGGCTTTGTACTTTCGAGTAGAGGATGAAGTTCTGTCGCAGCAGCCACAGGAAGTCTCCATGCCAGTGGGAAGGCTTAGTATTCCCGACGTGATTGGGGATCGGCTGCTGCCGCCTGTCTCCATGCCAGCGGAGGGGCTTTGTGCTTCCGACGCTCCAGAGTATATTCGGGCGTGATCGGGAACTCGGTCTCCAAGCCAGCGGAAGGGCTTTGTACTTTCGACCAGGCTGTCCTCCATCTTCTCTCAGACGCTGGACCAGTCTCTACGCCAGCGGAAGGGCTTAGTACTTTCGACTAACACGCCAGCACTGGGAAGCCCAGCGGCGGCTGATATCTCAAGGCCAGCGGAAGGGCTTTGTACTTTCGACGTATGACGGTTTCGGTGGCGTGTAGTTAATCACAATGTCTCCATGCCGGCGGGAGGGCTTAGTACTTCCGACTCGCCACAGGTGGGCGTCGTTGGCGTCTCTATGCCAGCGGGAGGGCTTTGTACTTTCGACTGCTGGCCTGTCCTTTGGAGTCTCCATGCCAGCGGAAGGGCTTCGTACTTCCGACGGCAAGTCGTGGCACGAGTCGTGGGACCGGATCTTGTCTCTATGCCAGAGGGAGGGCTTTGTACTTCCTACGTTTCGGCCTGCCATCGCGCGGCAGCTCTTGCAGCGTATCTCAAGGCCAGCGAAAGGGCTTTGTACTTTTGACGATACATTTACGGATGCTACCGGCACCTTCTGCCGCATCTCAAGGCCCGCGGGAGGGCTTCGTATTCCCGACGTGACAGCTCTAATTGACGATGGTAGTCTAGCTACGGTCTCCATGCCAGCGGATGGGCTTCGTACTTTCGACTGCACCAGCAGCGCGATGCCGCTGGCCGTGTGTCTCTATGCCAGCGGGAGGGCTTCGTACTCCTGACGTGGCATCCCGAGTGCATGGCCTGGAGCAACGCCAGCGAAGGGGCTTCGTACTTTCGACTATGGGCGATCTGGGTCTACGCCTGCGAGGGGGCTTTGTACTTTCGACTCCTAGACCCTATAGCAAACCGTCCTGGCGGCCCGGATCTCAATGCCAGCGGGAGGGCTTCGTACTTTCGACTCCGCGCGGAATTTCCCAAACGTCACGGAGGACGGCGTATCTCAAAGCCAACGGAAGGGCTTTGTACTTTCGACAGGAGGCATCCATGTTCAGCCTAAACGCCAGCGGGAGGGCTTTGTACTTTCGACCTGGTCCTGAGGACTTACGGTAGCCACAACGCCAGCGAAGGGGCTTAGTACTTTCGACTCGATGAGATTGAACGCTTCCTTAGATGCCAGCGAAAGGGCTTTGTACTTTCGATGAGTTCATGGGGACCGTTCTTACGATGACTCTTTCAACGCCCGCGGAAGGGCTTCGTACTTCCGACTCGACGCCGTGGCGTATCTAAGCTTGCGAAGGGGCCTTGTTTCTTCGACCCTCTGACTTTGTCTCCACGCCCACGAAGGGGCTTTGTTTCTTCGGGATCCTGTAAAAGTGGCTTCTAAATGCCCACGAAGGGGCTTTATACCTTCGGGTACGTCCTCGCGATCGTCTCTACGCCCACGAAGGGGCTTTGTACCTCCGACTGGTTCCGCTCTTTGCCTTCATGGGCCTATGCCCGCGGATGGGCTTCGTACTTCCGACATCAACGTCGATAACTGCTTTCACGCCAGCGAAAGGGCTTGGTACTTTCGACCGAACTGCATTGCTCTACGCCCGCGGAAGGGCTTGGTACTTCTGACAGAACCGATGAGTCGACGATCGAATTGGACGGAACTCTGCTATGGTCTCTACGCCAGCGGAAGGGCTTGGTACTTCCGACGTGATGATGGTGTCGAACTAAGCCTACGAGAGGGCTTCGTACTTTCGATGGATGGGTCAGTCGGTCGATCTATGCCCGCGGAGGGGCTTTGTACCTACGATAGGAGAAGCGCCATGCTGTCAACGCCCGCGAAAGGGCTTTATACTTTCGACGGGTGTGCGCGGATCTCCGCGCCCAGGTCTCTATGCCAGCGGAGGGGCTTGGTACTTCCGACTACCCGAGTTGATGGAGGCCGATTCTTAACGCCCGCGAAAGGGCTTTATACTTTCGACTCGACGCCGTGGCGTATCGACGCCTTCGAAGAGGCTTTGTACCTTCGACATCAGCAGTCCTCGCAAAGCCCACGAAGGGGCTTGGTACCTTCGACTATCCGAGTGCTCTGCTATGATGCCCACGAAGGGGCTTGGTACTTTCGACTACCTGGCTTGATGGAGGCCGATTCTTAACGCCCGCGAAAGGGCTTCGTACTTTCGACGCCGGGGTTCATATGCTTGAAATTCATCGGGTCTACTGGTATTATCTCCGGTAGAGGCAACCTCACGTCCCCCCCCTGTAGGAGCCTCCTGAACAAGGAGACTCTAGCATGTACCGCATCGTGAACCTCGGCGGCTACGGACTTGGGCAGCAGATGCAGAACCAAGGGCCGAATACTGGTGGTGCCGCGCCGACTCCAGCGACCTACGGATGTCCTTTTACGCCTCCTCCTACAGTCCAGCAAGTAGCTCCAGGGGGGCAGGGAACTTTCGAAGTCTCCACCGATTCCACACTGAACTGCATGAAGGACGCCCGTGGCAACACGATCTGTTCCGACGGCAGCCACTATCCTCCAGGCTGCCCGCATACCCCTCCGGAGTCCGCATTCACCCCCGGGATCACGCCGGACGTGACAACGAACGGCAGAATCGAAGGGCAGATCCCGCCGCCTCGAGGCGGCGGTAGCGCTGCACCAGGAGCTGCGCCCGCAGCGTCGCCTTCGTCGAGCCCTCTCCTCATGGCCAGCGCCGGAGCACTAGGCGCAGGAGTCCTCGCCGTTGGCGCCTACTTCCTGTTCGTGAAGTGAGCGGAGAAATAACGCATGTCCATGGGTAACGACATCGCCTGGTTCGAGCAGAACCGGCCCATGATATCGAGAACGTATCCCGGTATGTACGTGATCGTGAAGAACCAGGCCGTGGCGGGGGCTTACCCGGACTACGCGTCGGCCTACGCCGCCGGGACCCAAATGTTCGGCACCGATCCTTTCGTGGTAAAGGAAGCGCTTGCTTCCCAGCCGGTGGAGACGGCGACGTATCTAGGCCGGCGGCGCCTCTCGTTCATGGGCCAGGCGCCCTCAGATGTCGTTGAGCGCCTCAGGCAGGACGGGGCTCTCGTCAACGTCCAGATATCCGTGCCCGAGGCTTACGCCAAGCAGCTCAGGGACGCGGGTCAACCCGTTCCGCCGCCGCAGGTCGTAAAGGCCATGATCGACAGTGGAGCCTCCATCTCGACGGTTAGCGACTCGGTAGCGGCCGCGGCGGGCCTGCAGCAAGTCGGCAGCGTTCCGATCGGCGGCGTTGGCGGGACGAGCACGCGTCCCATCTTCTCCGCTTCCTTCGGCGTTCCCGATTATCAGGTCACCGTGGATCCTATCGAGATCGCCGGCGTGTCTCTTCCGGTCGGAGGCTTTGAGGTTTTGCTCGGCCGCGATATCCTCCGTTCTCTGGAATTTGACTATGTTGGTGTGAGGGGAGCATTCCTACTCACCCAAAATATCAAGGATGGCGCAATTCCATCGGCCCCTGGTGGTCCCGTCCAGCTTCCTTCGACGAAACTTAGCCCGCTTGTCTGGGCCGGGGTCGGGGTCGGCGCCGTGACGCTTATCGCGGGAGGCCTCTGGGCCGCCGGCGTCTTCAAGAAATAACTGAGAGGTCGAAGATGATTACGTACCAAGTACCGAAGCCTCGCGCATGGACCCCAGCTCCGATCTCCTCGAGGCTTTCTGGGCAACGACCCTCAGCCTTAGGCCAAGCGGCATCGGAGAGACGGCCTTTGGACTTCTCGAATTCCAATGTTTATGAGTTCGCTGTCGTCCAAGGGGTCACGCTTGCTTATGCTGTTACGGCGAGCTTCCTATATGGGAAGAGTCATCCTGCAATCGACCGTGTCATTCTGGGGATTGGTGCTCTCGCCTTTGGAGCCGCAAGCTTCTTTTCCTACAAGATGCTGGATGAAAGACCGTCTTGGCATCCAGCGAATGGGGTGGTGGGCGCAGTCATGGGGACGACAAATGGTTTGATCGCCCTTGGAGCCGCCGGAGCGGTATTCAAGAAAAACCTTCCTGCTTCTTCGGCGCAAAAGGCCGTCGCTGGAAGTCTGCCTATCTAATGGACCCGGCGATCCGTCGTTTCGGGAAAGAGCTTCGAGCATTTATCAACTCTGACGAGGTCTTCTCCATCCTTCCGGAAGGCGACTGGGGCGCCGGCGGCTGCTGGATCCTGGCGGAAGCCCTCAAACGCTTCCTGGGGCCTCCGGCGGAGCTCTGGGCGGTCTACTCCTCGGTCCTGCCGGTCGAGCATGTCGTGGTCAAGGACGGCGATGCTTACTTCGACTATAACGGAGCCAGTACCCGAAAGGAACTCCTGAGCGAGTTCGCGTCCTCCTATCCGGACAGGAAGGGTGTTGGCCTGGCGCCGCTAACCAAGTATCGCGCCATGCGCGCGGAGGAGACGGGAATCCCCTGCGAACCCTGGCTCGTGAAGCCTCTGGTCACGAAGCTAAGCGCCCGGTTCCGAGAGCACGATTCTCGTTGACTCTACCGGTAAACCGGTTTAACATCCCGGTGTGACGAGTTCCCTGAAACAAACGACCTTAATCACGGTCTGTACTCAGTGATTATCTGGTTCGCCGCCCTGATCCCGTTCATCGGCGCCGGAGCCCTCTTCTGGGTCTGGAACAAGAAGGTGGCCGTCTGGGAAGCCCTGGTCATGATGCTCGTTCCGCTAGGCCTGATCGGGGGCGCCAAGGCCTGCAGCGAGCACAGTCAGACTCAGGCGACTGAGTACTGGGGCGGCTACGTCACGACCGCGGAGTACTTCGAGGACTGGGACGAGCGCGTGTCCTGCCGCCATCCGATCTACGTCACGGAAACGCATACGGATTCCAAGGGCAACACCTATACGACCCAGAGGTACGTCGGAAATCAGCATTCCTACGACGTCGACTATCATCCCGAATACTGGGAAGTGAACACGTCGGTACATGAGACCAAAGGAATCTACCGGGTCTACTTCGAGAACCTCTGCAAACAGTTTGGAAACCGGGAGTTCGTCAACCTCAATCGAAGCTACCATTCCAAGAACGGGAACAAGTACGTGGCAACCTGGAAGGGAGACGCCGAGGCTCTTGAGCCCGTCACCGTCGCGCGGAGTTACGAGAACCGGGTCCAAGCCTCCCAATCCGTCTTCAACTTCAAGACGGTGGATCCGAAGGACTACGGGCTCTATATCCATCCTCCCGTCGACGGGCTAAGCCAGAGGGTGACTCACGGTCCAGGTGCGACGGCCCCTGCGGAAAAGAAGTTCCAGTACCTGAATGCGACTTTAGGCGCGCCCAAGCAAGTCCGTCTCTACGTCCTGGTCTTCCAGAATGTGCCGATTCAGGCGGCGATGGAACAGGAAGCCTTCTGGAAGCGCGGGAACAAAAACGAGTTCGTGACCTGCGTGGGAGTGAACCAAGACCTGGAAGTCCAGTGGTCGCACGTCTTCTCCTGGTCGGAGGTAGAGGAACTCAAGATCGAGGCTAGGAACCAGGTCATGGGTATGAACAAACTCGATCTGGTGGCTTACGCCGACTGGCTTGGTCCCATGATCGAGAAGAAGTGGGTTCGAAAGAACTTCGACGATTTCAATTACCTGACGGTGGAGCCGACGACCAGCGCCGTTATCTGGACCTTTATAGTGACTCTTTTGGTGACGGCCGGGATCGGGGCCTGGACAGTGCTCAACCAATTCGATAATGACGGGACGTTGTTAGGATTTCGAGATTACTCGTTTGGAAGGAGATTTAGATGAAGGCACTCATTGCGGTAGGAGCCGTGGTAGGCATCGTGGTAATGGGGCTCATGATGTACATGAGCTACTCGAACTCGGAGGTGCGCCTCCGGAATGCCGTCAAGGCCCAGCAGGAGGCCAACACCACGAGCTTCGACACCTGCTGGAAGATCATCCAGGGGCAGGCCCAGGTCGCCGACAAGTACAAGGACAGCTTCAAGGAGATCTACACGGGCCTGATGGAAGGCCGGCACTACGAGAAGGGCGGATCATTGATGAAGTTCATCACGGAGAGCAACCCGAACTTTGACATCAAGCTCTTCGAGAAGGTCTCGAATTCCATCGAAGGCCAGCGGACGGCCTTCATGCGCGACCAGCAGAAGCTGATCGACCTGAAGCGGGAGCACGACAACGTGCTCACCACGATGCCCGGGAGCTTCTTCGTGGGCGGCCGGCCGCCGGTCGAGATTAAGATCGTGACCTCCACCAAGACCGAGAAGACCTTCGAGACGCGAAAGGAAGATGACGTCGACGTTTTTAACACGAAAAAGTAGGTGCTGCGATGGCCAATATGATTCGGGAACTGTTCAGCCCCCCGTTTTACCCTGGTGTAATTGGGATCGGCTGGATCATCTTCATGTTGTTAGTTATCTCATTCCCTAATCGTAGGAAAAAGAAGACCGAGCAAGCCAAGGAGAAGGACCCGGCCGTCAAGTTCCTCGAAAGCGCTCTGGACGAGGACGCTCCGAGGAAGCCGGTCCCGGACTACACATATGCCGACTTCAAACGGGATCTCTATGATCGTGGATTGACCTTCAACGAGATCTACGAGAAGTGCGGCGGCGTGTTCCCCAAGAAGCCCGAGGGGAAGGAAGCGGAGATTGAAACGGCGAAGCCGGAAGGGCCGGGATCGAAGAGCGACGATCCTGAGCGACTTGCGAAGTTACAGGCGTGGTTCCAGGAGACTGGAAAGGAAAGGCTCAAGGGGCTGGTACGACCGCCCCCGAATCCGTATCCGGTCGTCTACAAGATCTACACCAGAGGTAGGAGATAAAAATGGGCGTCATGTACGCGATGAAGTGCGATCTCTGCGGCGAGGTCCAGGTGAAGGACGAAGCGCACCAGATCAAGGGCAAGACCTATACGGAAGACGGGAAGACCATGTTCTCCTGCGAGCCGTGCAGAGGCAAGCTCAAGACCGCGATGGCGCTAGGCAAGGGTGGTCTGGACGATCCTCTCAAGGCAGCGGCAGGGCTGCTCGAGATGAAGGATAGTCAGATTCGGAATCTCGAACTGCAGGGCGCAGCGAGCAGCGGGAGTCTGATGGGCGTTGCCGACGAACTCAGGAAGAAGCGTGAGGGCGGCAGTTTCATCCCGGTCGCCGGCCTCGACTTCGAAACCCAGCACCGGCAAATGCGCGGACTGGCTAGCACGGGACAGCAGCACAAGCCCCACGCGCTCCCGGCTCCCGAGCCCAAGGGCAAGCCCAGGAAGCGTAAGAAATAGCTTTAAAACGACTTGTAAACCTAGTATAAAGAGGTCCGCGTGAAGCAGAGCAGCGAGGTCACGGACGATCAGATCTCCGAAGCACTCACGATGCTTGGGATCAACCTGCATCGGAGGCTGAACGAGAAGGGCCGCGACTCCTTCATCAATCCGAAGGAGACCCTAGGGGATCTTCGCCTCGAGATGAACGAGGTCGAACAGGCCGTCCAGATCAAGGAGCCTCAGAGGATCATGGAAGAGCTGCTCGACGTCGCCGTCGGCTGCGTTTTCGGAGTGGCCAGCATCAAGGCCAATACCCGGGCTCAGGAACAGAAAAACCCAATTCAAGGAGGAAAATAGTGGCCGACTTCGACCCGCCTCAGGAAACCGAACCGGAAGTCCCTCCGCCTCCCCAGGAGAAGCGGATCGGATACCTGGCTCTCGCCTTCCTGATCGGCCTGGCCATCCCCTCTGTCATTCTGCCTTTGGCTATCCCGGCGCGGATCCGGGCGAACATCCAGGCCGACGCCGTCAAATCCGGCCACGCGGTCTACAAGGTGACGGACGAGTTCGGGCACACCAAGTTCGAATGGGTGCCTATCCCCGGGATGCCCGCGCCTGATAAGAAATAGTGCCTAGCCAGGAAGGAGATTCTATGGCGAGACATCAGATGGTCAAGTGCCATGAGTGCAGGAAGTCCTTTCGGAAGGGTGGCCTGGCTTCGCACCGCTTTCGCGTCCATGGTATCGCTGGCACAAGCCGATGGGCGACCAAGGCTAGAAAAGTAAAGAAGATAGCCAAGGCACCCAGAATGGATCGTATGGAGGCGATGATCCGGGATAACCTCAAAAAGCCCTTCTTCCAGGAGGTCTTGAAGGAATGGGCCCTCCACGTCGAGTCCGCCGCGGAAGAGCATGTCGTGGACGCGACGACCTTCTCTAATCTCTTTCTCGAGATGTTGCGCGATCCGCGCAACCGAAAGACTCGACAGGCCTGCACGATCTTTGCCATCTTCATGAAGCCCAGGAGATGGGAAGAGGCTCTGGAGGCCTTCGGAAAGATTCGGAATAAGGATGTTCGGGCATCATTCGAGAAGCCTGAGGCCAAAGAGTTCTACAAACAGTTCAAGAGAATGGTCCTTGAGCAGGTCACCCAATATTGGGAGCAATTCCTCACCAAGAAGCAGAAGTCGCCGCGCAAGCGCCGCGTGAGCGTAAGAAAATGACCTTGATCGAAGCGATTCGGGAGTTCTTCGTGAAGAAGGCGGAGGTTTCCATCCAGGACCTCTACGCTCATCTTCCAGACCGTCTTCCTCACTCGATCCGCGCCCAGGTCTACAAGAACCTCGGCAAGCACTTCACGAGGATCGGGAAGGGCCTGTACGCGGCGGTCCAGGGAGATGCCGCCTGCGTGGTGGTTCAGGGCGATGCTACCGAGTCGCTGAGGGAGGTCCCCAGCTCCTCGATCGATGCCCTGGTGACGGACCCTCCGTATCCCTGGCTCCAGGCGCAGCTAGACATCCACACCACGACCCGGCGCCGGATGCGCTGGGACTTCGAGCGGAAGGACGTCGATCGTGAACTAGGTCTGGAGATCCACCGGGTCCTAAAGACCGGCGCGCATGCCTTCTTCTTCGTGCCGGCTGAGACGGCGACCACGCGGCGACATATCGAGGCCTTCATCAAGCTCCTCGAGGGCTGCGGCTTCACCTTCAACAAGCGTTTCATCTGGGATCGGCTGCGTCTGGGCATGGGCTACAACGGCCGCTGCCGCTACGAAGGTATCCTTTTCATGAGCAAGGGAGCCCGGAGAAAGCCCTGCGACCTGGCGGTGCCGGACGTCCTAGCCTTCAAGGCTCCGTACCCGACAGTCCGGATCCATCCCTGCGAGAAGCCCCAGGGCCTTATAGAAAAGCTGATCTCGTTTGCGACCAGGGCCGGGGAGACCGTGCTCGACTGCTTTGCGGGATCTCTCGTAGCAGGGCGAGCGGCGCTCGCCCTTGGACGAAACGCGATTCTCGTGGAGAAGGATCCGGCGATCTTGGGAAAAGCCTTGGTCTACTGAAAGGTCAATCATGCCGAAGATTGCGATCAACGGGACGCGGGGAGAGATCAACTTTGCTGCTAAGGACGGGAAGATCACTTTCGGCGACGCGGCGATGGACGAGATCGTCGTCGGCATCACCCTCAATAGCGCACATCCCGTCGCGCTTGGCTTCGAGGATGTTTTCGATATGAATCTCTTCACTATCGACCTGTCGATCGAGCAGGCCGAGGAGTTCGCCCAGGCGCTCCTTCAGACGGCTAAGGCCGCCAGAGGGCGCCAGGCTGGGAGCCTGACGTGAACCTCGCCGAAGCCATCCGGCAGTTCATCCGGGCGAAGAACACGCCGGTCCACGTCCAGGACCTCTACGCCGAGTTCCCGGATGCCCATGAGCATTCGATCCGCGGCCGCATCTACGAGAACCTGGGCAAGGACTTTAAACGCGTCGGCCGCGGCCTTTATGTCGCGGTCCAGGGAGAGGCGACCTGCGTGGTCCTGGAGGGGGATGCCTGGGATGAGGTAAAGAATCTGGATACCGAGTCGATCGACGCATTGATCACCGATCCGTCTTATGACTGGCTAGACAAGTTCCGGGACAAGAAGACGACGTCATGGCAGCGTATGACCTACCGGCCAGAGCGTCGGGATATTGACCTGGATCTCGGTCGCGAGCTCTATCGGGTACTCCGTGAGGGCGCTCATGCCTTCGTCTTCGTGCCGGCGGAAACCGGCACGACCAGGCCGCATATCAACCGGATGATCGAGACGATGGAGAAGTGCGGCTTCGTGTTCCGCAAGCGCTTCATCTGGGACAAGCTTTCCATCGGCCTTGGCTATTCCGGCAGAGCGAGGCACGAAGGCATCCTGTTCCTGACGCGCGGAACGGCCAAGAGGAAACCCTGCGACCTGACGGTGGGCGACGTGATCCCATCTAGGATGATTGATCGGCGCCTCCGGGTCCATCCTACCGAAAAGCCTCTCGGGGTCCTCGAGAGCCTGATCCGCTTCTCCACGAAGATCGGCGAAGTGGTTTTGGACATCTTTGGCGGGTCTTGCTCGACCGGGAAAGCCGCGATCCGGGTAGGTCGCAACGCGATCTGCGTGGAGAAGGACTTGGCGATCCTGGAGAAGGCGCTCGCGCCTATCGTATGAAGAAGGCCAAGATCGTCTGCATCTGCGGATCCACGCGCTTCCTCGACCAGATGGCGATCGCGGCCTGGGAGATGGAGAAGCGGGGGATTCTCGTGGTCGGCCCGCATCTGCTGCCGGCCACCTACCCTGGAGTCAAGCCCAGCCATCAGGCCGAAGCCGAGGGCGTCCGTGAGATCCTAGACGAACTGCATCTCAGGAAGATCGATCTCTGCGACCAGGTCTACGTCGTGAACGTCGGTGGCTATATCGGAGAATCTACTAGGAACGAGCTCGCGTACGCCAAGAAGATCGGGAAGCCGATCACGTACATGCAGGAGTAACGTGATCGAAAAGATCATCTCTGGAGGCCAGACGGGAGTGGACCAGGCGGCGCTCGATTTCGCTATCGCGCGGGGCATCCCTCATGGCGGCTATGTTCCTCGAGGCCGCAAATCAGAGGATGGACCGATTCCGGCCAAGTACAAAATGACGGAGCATCCGGCCAGCACGTATCCCCCGAGGACGGAGGCAAACATCGCCGCGGCTGACGCAACGGCGATCTTTACGAACGGCCTTCTGAACAATGAGCCAGGATGCCTGCTTACGGTGAATTTGTGCCGTCAGGCAAAGAAGCCGTTTGTGGTGATCAGCCTTCTGGAGGATGATCAGGCTGGCATTCGCGTACTCAAGGATCTGATCAACGACGTCAAGATCCTGAACGTGGCCGGCCCTCGAGGCAGCCATAAGCCGGACGTTTCTAAAGTGAAGAGAATCCTGGCTGGAGCGCTAGATGGAAGAGATTGACCCTGAATATTTGCTCTGGGTTGGAATCGTCGGCCGTGAAGAAGAAGGTCTTCACGCGGTCATGATGGCCCATGTCCCCAATCGTAACGATCTCTTGGCCTATCAAGTCCTCTGCGGAGCTAAAGGGAAGTTTCTGGTCAAGCCCTGGACGGACGAACTTAAGTGTGAGATCTGCGAGCGAGAGCGCAGGAAATTGAAAATCGTCGCACCGAGGAGTTGAAGGATGGCGATGTTCACAAATGGCCCGCAGTGTTCCGTCAAGGCAAGGGATCGGAAAGCGCGGCCCTGCTGCGGGAGGCTCCATCAGTTCGACGTCCAGATGGTCGCGGAACTAGATGGAACGCCGGTAAAGAACGCGCCGATCGAGACGACCTATATCTGCGAGGGCCATGCTCCTGCGGACGTTGATGATCCGAAGTACCTCAAGTGTATCTGTAAGCTGTGCTTAAAGGGGAAGACATGAGCGAGAAACCGAAGCTTCCCCCAGAGATCCAGAAACTGATCGACGAGCAGCCTGCGGCCGTGCTGATCGGGATGATCTTGATGGGCACGATGCTCTTTACGCCGACGAAGGAGCGTAAGGGCGTTCCTGGGCTTGGAGGCCGGCGTAACGCCGCCTGGCGTGGGAAGGGCAGCTACGGCAAGGCTCCGTTCGGAAAACAGGTTGGGCATAAGCGCTAGAGCCTTTTAAGGCTTCGGAAGGGCTGATAGGATATGCCGATGGCGAGAAAGAAACGGGAAGACCTGCTCGGCCCGGTCGGCAATCCTGGGACTGACTACATCCGTGGCCGGCTTCGCAGGAGAATACTCCTGGAGCTTGGGATCACGATGAAAGTGTCTCAGGTCGACGATCTCCTGCGTTGCCTAGATAAGAAAGTAAGCTTCCAGAGAGTGACGGAGCTTTTCGACCAGGTCCAGGCGGAGATCTCGGGCCCGGTATGGTTCCTCGAGATGGAGCCGCTTCTGGTGGAACTGCATGGAGCCTGGAGGTACGAGGGGCGTCCAGAGGTTTATAAGAAGGATCTGGAGCGTGCGGCGAGGCAGTACGCCACTTCCCACACTATGGATGCTCTCATGTCGGAATGCTCGTTCCCCATGGTACGAACCAGGGAAGAGCGTTTGGACGACGCCGCCTGGTACGCCGTTCCAGCAGGAGACAGAGGATAAATGGCCAGGAAAAAACTCGGGGTCTTTGTAGCGGTTCACACCTATCCAGAGGTCGCAAAACTCACGATAGGATCGTTTTTAAGGGCGCATCCGGATTACGACGTCGACGTCCACGTCGGCTGTCATTCGAATTACTATCATTACTGCCAGGATCTTAGCCTTTTCAACGACCTCCGCGGCCTCGCGCAGATTCATCTGGTCGACGAGATCGACTGGCTGGGTGCCTATAACGCCTGCTGGTATCGCTACAGCGTCATGCACGCGAAGAACCTCGAGAACCTTCTCAAGCAGGCGAAGTACGGTTCTTTCGACCAGGTGGTGATCCTGGACCACGATCTCTGCGTGAAGAAGGATTTCGTCACGGCCTTGAACGGGCAGTTCCCGGACGCGGATCTCATGGGGAGCATGTTCGAGGACCGGGTCACTCTCAAGCCCTATCAGACGTCCCACCAGGAAAATGTCTACGCAGCTCCAAAGGTCAGTATCTGGCACACGGTCTTGTCGCGCAGGCTGTACGAAGAGATCCTGAAGAACCCGGGGATGATCTATCCGAAGCTCGCGTCTAAGGCGGACCGGAAAGTCTACCTGGACGTCTATAAGCCACAAGAAGACCGGCCTGTGTTCGTGGATACCTTCGCGGATGTCTACCACCTGGTGGCGAATGGCAACGCCGGATTCAAGGCCGGGATCATCACCTCTAGTAAATTCGAGGAGTACGTGGATCACTTCTACAACAGCTCCTTCAACTACGGATCCTGGACCCGAGGCCAGAGCTATCCTCTGCACGTGAAGGACATCATCAACCGTTATCACTTGGAGTTTCCCGCCGGCATCCAACGTTAAACTCTTGACATAACAAGTAAACCGCCGTTTAATAGCCCCGTAATGGTAAAGCCGATCCTGTTCCTCGACGTCGACGGCGTTCTGAACGTCATGAAGCTCGACAGGGCTGACCTCAAGAGGCGGGAAGTCATACTGCAGGGAAAGTTTGATCACCATTTCTATCCGACCAAGTTTACTTTGCCGTTCATGCGCTGGGCCTGGGACACGTTTGACGTGCAGTGGTGTACGGCTTGGCGGCTGGATGCAAACCTGATCGCAAAGTGGGCAGGGCTACCGGAACGTCCCGATGCGACGATTTGCCGCAGCGGGAAAATGATGGACTGGAAGCTCGAGGGTGTCCAAAACTTTCTTAAAGGAACGACACCGCTCTGCGTCTGGATCGAGGATGGCATCGGAGAAGAAGCCGAAGCATGGACCCAGAAGCAGCCGAACTTTCTGTACGTCCATACGAAAAACAGACAGGGCATTCGGAGAAAGCACGTCTTCGCCATGATGGACGCCCTCCAGTTACCAAAGGTTAAACTCAGATGAGCGTTCAATTCGAGATCGCCGGCGGCACCGTCGCCGAGGCGCTATCCGAGGCTCGCGGGCCTCAAGACGATACGACTCTGATTGCGATTAGGGGGAAAAAGCATGCTTGATATCGGCATCAAGACTCCCCTGACACCGGACGGCCTCTGCGGCTACGACAAGAACGGCCAGCTCTGGGTCTGGGAGAAGCAGGGCGTGTCCATGAGCGGCCACATGATCCTGGATCCTCGAGGGCAGATCTGCAGGGTCTGTCTCCAGGGTTGGGTCCTGACGTCGGAATCCATGAAGGATCAGTACAAGGACCGCCATGACGATCTGTTGCATTACTCCTGCTACATCCGCTCCCTGTCCATGAAGGACCGGGATCTCTTCAGCGACGCTCTCATCGGGGCCCGCATCCGGTACGACGATCTCAAGGAGATCCCCAGCCAGTATTGGCGGAACGATACCCTGTGGGTAAAGCGGAGCTGGTACGTCACCAAGGCGGACGGAGCTCCTATCCAGATCATGATCGGTAGCCGCAAGCATGTCTATAGCGTCGAGTTCACGCCGCAAGATGACGGCGAGTTCTCGGCTTCCGTGATCGAGGACCTCAAGCGGGAATTCCGTGAGGAGGACGTGACCAAGGAATTCAATCGGAAGACGGTTCTGATTCACGCCTGGACCGGAGAGAAGCTGAAGGAGTACCTGAAGCGCCTCTCCACGGCCTTCGGCCTGGACAAGCGCGACGAGAAGCCCGTGGAAGCCAAAAAGGAAAGCCTGACCGCTCCAGGCGGCTCAGGGAATCCATAAAATCCAGTCGCGGGCCTGTCGCTCGCGCGTACTCAGGAGGGCCTGGTCAGAGAGATCTGCCCAGGCTCTTTTTTTTATTTCTTCGCATCAAATCTACTTGACGCGCTTATATACCAGAGTGTATACTGCAAATGTTCGAAGGGCACTGGAAGGAGATAACGATGGCGACGAAAACCAGCAAGAAGCCGGTTGTTGGAGACGTAGGGATCGCGGTCTCGAAGCTCTGCGGCATCCATGCGGGTGACATGACGACCGTGTCGGTCATCAACGACGTCGGTGGATACTCGTCCTTGCCGCTGGGCCGCTACCCGGTCCGGATCACGAAGACGTGGGACGACTATAAGACGGGTCGCCGCATGATCGGAGAATTGATGTTCCCCAAGGACATCGAGACCGCCAGGAAAGCCGGGATCACTGGTTACGCGCCCGAGAGCTATGCCAAGTACGGCGCGGATCACCTCGCGAAGGTCAAGAAGGCCGCCGCCGAGTTCGATCCAAAGATGGTCTGTTTCCACGGAGACGACTTCACGACGGAGCCCAAGACGACGATCGTGAACGGGGCCATCGTGACCGAGATCGAGATCGACGACGACAAGACCAACGACCAGCTTGAACGCGAACGCTACGACTACTCGATCAAGGGCGTGAAGACCTTCCGCGGCATCGACGGCCACGGCCTCAACGCCACGCTCTACCGCGGCACCAAGAAGGTCGCCCTCATCCTTGATGAGGGCTGCGGCGGGGAGATGCGCTTCGATTTCCTGGACTTCAAGCACGGCGAGTCGAAGGAAGAGGGCCTCTTCGATATCTTCATCGCCGAGCAGAAGCTCAGGACCGACGACACGAAGAAGGACGAGTTCGGCCACACCGAGCGCTTCTACTTTGACGCAGCGCGCTGGGTCAACACGCTCGTCGACAACATGGCGAACGACAAGCGCTTCCGCAAGGCCTGCAAGACCAAGACCCTCTTCCAGGTCGGGGACAAGATCGGCAGCGGCGACTTCATCTGCATCAAGGGCGTGGATGCTGGGGCCCGCGAGTACATCCAGAAGAAGTACGCGGGAGAGAAGATCCGCATCCTGAACGACGAGTTCAAGGACTAGGCCATGTCGGACAAGATCAGTCTTTACTGCACAGAGGGAGCCGACAAGGTCTATGTCCTCTGGATCGAGGAGAAGGGCGGACTCTACGTGGTCCAGGCGCTCGGCGGACGGCGCGGCGGGTCGATGACGCCCTACACGAAGGGCAAGCCGGGCTCTCTGGCCGACGCCGAGAAGACCTACGCGAGCGTCCTGAAAGAGAAGCAGGGGAAGGGCTACCACGAGGGCGTAGACGCCCCGGCCTACACCGAAGGCACCGGCAAGAAGGACGGCGGTCTCCGGCCCATGCTCCTGACTCCGGACGTCGAGGAGAACCTCGACCGCTATATCCAGGACGACGCCTGGGGCGTCCAGGAGAAGTTCAACGGCCACCACGTGATGATCAAGGCGTCCAACGGAAGCGTCACGGCCTACAACAAAAAGGGTCTCGAACGCCCTATCCCTCAGGCGATCGAGAAGGCCCTCAAGGGCGAGACCTGTCTGTTGGACGGAGAGCTCGTCGGCGAGATGTTCTATGTGTTCGACGACATGGGGGTCATCGATCCCGAGAAGGCCGATTATGGCACCCGGGCGCTCTGTCTGGCCGGCTACATCCGCAGCCTGGAGAGCCCGAATCTCCAGGAAGCTCTGCTCGTGTTCAGCCGCGCGGGCAAGAAGGCCTTCGTGATCGACCTGATCAGGCGTAAGAAGGAAGGCGTCGTCTTCAAGCTCCTGAGCGCGAAGTACACCCCCGGCAAGGTCGAGAACCTGGCGAAGGCCGTCGCGGTCAAGATCAAGTTCTACTCCGAAGGCTCGTTCCTGGTGCTCGACTGGAACAAAGGCGTCTCCTCGGTCGAGGTCGCGGCGAAGGCCGGCAAGAAGACGGTTTCCATCGGCAACGTGACCATTCCTGCGAAATACGCGAATGCGATCAAGAAGGGAGATTGCCTTCGCGTGCGGTATCTCTACGCGACCGACGCGGATCAGCTTTATCAGCCGACGCTTGATCCTGACGACGCCGGGAACGTCATCGCCGACAGCGGGCCTGATGCGCTCATCTCGCTCAAGCATGAGGGGAAGGACTAATCATGGAAAAGATCGAGGTCAAGGTGGGTCAGGTCTGGGAGGATTGGGACTCCCGCTCTCGCGCCGCCGGCCTTCGTCGGAAGCTCAAGGTGCTCGAGATCGTGGACGGGAAGGCCCTAGTCCAGCACCCCTCCGGGCAGGGAAACAAGACCCGGATCCGGCTGGACCGGTTCCGGCCCACGGCGAACGGCTACAAGCTGATTTCGGAGTAGGCCATGGACGTCTTCGTGATGGACAGGAAGCTCGTCTGCGTCGTGGAGCTTCCCCGGGAGAGCTCGACGTCTCGCTGGGCAGTCTACGACCTGGACGGCAAGAAGCTGTCCTGGGGCTTCAGCAACGGGGTTGGGGGCGAGTACGGCTCCATCCCCATGGCGATGAGGAACGCCAAGCGCGCCGCGCGGCGGATCCTCAAGAAGGGCGAGCGTTTCATCGTGAAAGAGGCTGTCGAGGAGGCTTGCAGGAAACTAACCGGAGGAAATTAGCCATGCACACGAGCTCGTACAACATTGAGGGATACGATGGCCCCGTCCGCGTCCATCACAACGGGGACTGGAGCGGCGACGTCCACATCGTCTTCAAGGAGAAGGTGTTCGGGACCTGGGATAATCAGAAGAAAGAAGAGCAGGAAGCCATCATTCCCGGGGCGCTCCTCGTGGCGCTTGCTCTTCCTGTGACCCAGGACCAGGTCAGTCGGGCCCTCGAGAACTTCGCCGAAAGGCTTCCCGAAACGCTGGGGCTCATGAAGGTCATCGAGAAGGACGAAGCCAGCCGGAAGCCGAAGCGCAAGGGGAAGAAGTGAGCGGCGAAATCTACCAGGGCACGGACGACAAGGTCTACGGGACCAAGTTCGTCTACTGCGTGCAGCATTGCCGGGTCCATGAGACCGGCTGGTGTACGGTGGCGGTCGTCGATAAGATCGCGCTCCTGAGCGAGACCCTTGAGGAAGCGGCGAAGGAGTGGGGTCTCAAGTCCTACTGGCTCCTTAAGGTGAAACAATGAGCTATCCCGCCAGCCCTAAAACCCCAGGGATCTACGATGAAGAGATCCTGGGCAAGATGTATGACATCCTGGTCGTGCATGTCGGCGCGCGGGAAGATGCCTACGACCGGAAGAGCTTCGTCCAGTGCGCCATCAACTGGGACTACCGTTTTAGCTTCGAATACCGGTTCATGGGGAGCCTGGGCTTCGGCGGCAAGATCTGGCTGCCGCTCGACCAGGCTCCTTACGTCTCCTGCTACGGGGAGAACGAGACCCCTGAGCGGAACGAGGCCATCGAAAAGGCCAACCAGGAGCTGTCACGTCTTTTGGTCAAAAGGTGAGAAATCAGATGGAAACGACCGCGAAGCATCTTTGGGAAATAGACCATCCGTACTATTGCGCCACGGAATGCTACTTCACCAGCGAATCGATTCGAGGGGAGCATGCCTCATGGCCGGAATTCCTTGCGGCCGAGGGATCCGACGACATGGATATGAACTTTGTCTTCCGCTGGGATTGGAATCTTGGAGAAGATCATAACCTTCCTGTTCATCCGGATCCCTATTATCGAGATGGTGAACTCCAGATCTTCTTCATGAACCAGCGCAAGGGGTTCCATCGGGTTGCCGAGATCAAAGTCTGCAAGAAGGACGAGGACTCGGTACGGGAATGGCTCAAGACCCGATGGGAATACATGAAGAAGGTGTGGGAGCCGTTCGATCAGGAATTTGTCAAAAGGTGATGATTTGAACACCGCTGGAAGCCACTACTTTTCCCTCATGAAGGCGAAGACCGCGGTCAGGGATCTGATCCGGGCGCTCATGAAACTGGGATATTCAGAACCCAAGGCGACGGAAGTCGCCGAATGCATTCTTGAGGAAGCGGGTCGCGACGGCCTGGAGACCAGCTACCTCTGGAGCGCAATGGACCATGTGGCGCCTATTCCGAAGACTGAGTAGCGGATCGTAGGAGGCATTATGAATAAAGGCGAGACGATGCAGGCAGCCTTAGAGCGGCTTGAAAGGGATCTTGCTGCCGCCAATCTTCGCTTTGAGGAAGCTCGAGAGATCATTGCGCAGGTGTCCTACTCGCCGGAGATGAAGAAGCATTTCTACGATGGGCATTGGCAGGACCCGCACGGAGTCCATGCCTTCACGGCCAAGTACGCACAAAAGGAGGAAGCAATCTTCAAAGAAGAAACGGCGCTGTACCTGGATAAGTGGAAAGAACGCGCTATAGCCGCAGAACTCAAGAACGGCGAACAGGCCAGAGCCATTCGGAACGTCCAACGGGCTCTTGAGCGGAATGAGAACCGAGAAATCAACATGGGCCAGGCCTGGGAGCTCATCAAGGAAGCTGTCGCCGTAAAGAGGAAGTGCGAGAAGCACAACTGGCAGCCCGATCTAAGCCGTGGACCTGGGAGCTACTGCCAGAACTGCAATGAGGTTTGGCTTCCTACTTAAGCTATATGGACCGCTACATGCTGATCGAGTGGATGGACTCAGTAGCTCCTCTCTGGGCTGGAGAGGACTTCACTGGGCAGACGTTCATTGATCGGTGGTGGTGGGAATTGTTCCATTGCCTCCATGACGAGTGCTTGGAGCATACGCCGATGATGGTCTACAAGAAAGCTCGGTCAAAAGCATGAAACCCGAGAGAAGAAACGGCCTCACTTGGATGGAGTGGCAGAACCAGGGCCAACTCCCTTACGGGTTCGCCAACTCCGGCGAGTCCTACCATCACTGGGACCAGGGCAACGACCTTGGGTGGGCGATCTACTGCTTCAATAAATCGACGCAAGGCCGCTGTGGTCATATTTGCAGTGAGTGCGGAGGCAATGGGAAGTATGTCTTCCACGGTTGCCTTAACGGACCATGCTCCTGTCAAGCGACTGACTGTAAAAGGTGTGACGGCACGGGGATTGCCTTGGCGACGGATTGCTGTCGTAAATCCGTCGACAAAGGGGTCACGAAATCATGACCAAGGTGACGAGGCACTGTCGACGCTGGCGTTGCTCTCATGTGCTCGGGTGCCTCTGTAATTGCAAGGCATGTGCGAAGCTGAGGCCTGGAGAAGAACTAGCGGAGTCCCGTAAGAATTGGGAACGCCACAATTCCAAAGAAATCGGAAAGGGCTAAATCATGATAACTGTTTTCACTGACCCAAGGTACCAGCCGCGCATCGAGTCTCAATGTCACCCAGCGGTGCCGACCTGGTGCTGGTTGACCGCTGATGGGAAGGGGCTCCGGATAGAGTGCGCCCAATGCGGGAAGTTGGTGATCAACCTCAAGGTGAAGCCAGCAATTACTCGTAGATATAAATCCAGCGACAAAAAGATCACGAAATAAAGCAAAGGTGATGGATTTATGGACTACTGCGACACCTGCAAGCTCGACACGAATCACGGGGGGTACGACTTCTGCCCGCATGAGACGAAGAGCA
>Ga0315281_10002346_pt1 | contig 28112 bp, 29 predicted proteins | sample YL17G07_0_MG_FD_204540 | JGI IMG/M metagenome (GOLD analysis project Ga0315281, IMG submission 204540) | Sediment microbial communities from Yellowstone Lake, YNP, Wyoming, USA - YL17G07_0 | ecosystem: Environmental > Aquatic > Freshwater > Lake > Sediment | place: USA: Wyoming | collected...
GGAACGCGGAGTTCACTGTATCCGGTTTGGCCGAAGGAACTGGCTTGTCGTTCAAGACGGTGAAATCGTTCCTGGAACACCTAGTGGACTTGAAGTGGGTGATCGCGACAAGGAAGATGGGGAACGCGCAAGCCTACCGCTTCGACGTCGAGAACCACATGAACAACTTCATTGACTGGGCGACCAAGTTCCAGAAGATCCGAATCACCAACGCGGATTAATCCCCCGAATAAGCCGCTCCAATGTCGGGTTAATTGCGTTTCAGTCTCTGCCTCGGGCTAGCGTGGGCCGTCGTAGATTATCGGGTTGCACGATTTGTCTTGGGTTTGAGGTTGTGTGGGTTCGGTGGTGCGCGCAGACAAATTGGGTTCTGTTCCGCTCATTCCGTTCTCTCTAATGAGGACTGCGCGTTAGTAACATACCCAGATTTGAGCTCAAACGTCGGGACAGATGTTGCGGATTCTAGGGAGTGCAGTCTGCGGTATCGACAGGCTACTGGAACTGAAATGCCCTTTCTAGGCATGATCGCGCAGCATGACTCGATTTTTTCCGGCGACTGAGTTGGGCTGCCATACGCAACGAAACACGGGTCTCTTCTGATTCGCGCGGAATGTGGCCATACATGTCGGTCGTGATTACATAAGCGCTGGGTAGTCTATTGCCAAGCTATTTATATGTAGCTTGGCAGAGGTATGCCTAGACTAATGTCGATCAGTGAACTCACGGAACACAATCCCTGGTGGCTGGATCCTACGGCAATCAATAGGGACAGATTGATCTCGGAATATGATTCCTCCTCGTTCAAATGGGACCCGCGACTGGAGAAGACGTTTCAATGGGACGTAGACGTAATCTACATTCTCCGTGGGCCAAGGCAAGTTGGCAAAAGCACTCTACTAAAGTTGAAAATCAGAGACTTCATGAAATCTGGATTACAGCCCAGACGAGTCTTTTACTGGCCATGCGATCTTGTTGGAGGACCCGAGAATCTAGCTTCAATAGTCGTCGCATACCTTGACCTAGCTCGAAGAGATGAAGCGAGTAGACTCTACATACTTCTTGACGAGATCTCGTCGGTAAGGGACTGGCAGAAAGGGATCAAGTCACTCTACGACTCCGGAAGACTGCGAAACTGTACTGTCGTTCTAACGGGTTCCCACAGCATCGATTTGAGAAAGGCTTCTGAAACTCTCGCTAGAAGGAGAGGGGAAATTCACAAGCTCAAGGATCAGCTTCCCGACAAGATATTGCTTCCAATGAAGTTCTCGGAGTACGCTGACGAGAGGAGCGAAACCATTAGGAAATTCGTTCTCGACCTCAATTTGCTCAAGAGGGAGCGAAGACACGCAATGTGGAGCCAAATATGTCGAGGCTCACTTCCAAAAGAAGTCAGGGAACTGGAGGTTGTGGCAAAGGAGTTGCAACAACTGTTCAACGAATTTCTCATCACAGGGGGGATCCCAAAAACAATTGACACGTACCTTGCCACTGGATCGGTTCCTAGAGGTTTGTACGAAGGGTACGTCGAATTGCTCCTGCGTGACATAAGGAGATGGAATGGTAACGAAATAATACTCCGGCAAATTGTGAAGAGACTCATGGACACTCTCTCATCGCCAGTTACCCTAAACAACCTACGCGAAGAGACGGACGTGTCATCTCATCATACAACTGGTACCTACTTGGATTTCCTCAGAGACAGTTTCGTTGTAAGCGTCATACACAAGTTAGACAAGAACAAGGACGCTCCGATTTTCAGAAATTCGAGAAAAGTCCATTTCAATGACCCCTTCTTGTTCCACGCCCTGAGAGCATGGGCTCTTGGAAGAGAGCCCTATCGTGAGACTATCAATTTTCTCTCCGAATCGGAAAAAACAGCGAAGCTGGTGGAGTGTGTTGTCGCAGGCCATCTAGTCAGATTACTGTTCGGCTATCAACCCTCGTCACAATTCGACTACACCAACCAGCTCTTCCATTGGCAGAGCAGTAAACGACAGTTGGATTTTGTGACAAGGATGGATACCGGCTATCTGCCTATTGAGGTCAAGTACCAGAACAAAACAACTTCAGGTGATGCTGCCCCGATAATTGATTTCCAAAAAGGAGGTAAGTCCACTTCTGGACTACTTCTCACTAAAGACACGATGGGAGAAAAAAGGTCGCACGTCGAAATCCCTGTCGCACTCTGTTTGATGTTGATTTAGCTGAGCCGAAGAACTATCGAGAGGCCCCCAACATTCGAACACCGTTTCTAGGCATGATCGTTCATCACGACTTGAGGCGTCTTCCGACGACAGCCTGGGGCTGTCTTATGAAACAAAGCTGTTCTCTCTTCCGATTCGTGAAGTGTGGCCGCGTGAGTTGTGTTGTACACTTTGGAGAGGGCCACTTTTCTTGCATTCGACCCCCCCTCTAGGGGGGTACCCTTGGAATTGTTCTAGCGGTTTGGAACCGATACATATCGGCGGTTGGGGAATTACGCAGAAAAGTGTTGGATGGCTGCTATAACGAACGTTAAATAGGCGCTGAAATCCATCGGCATCGCTAAATTCCCCTTGATGCGTTCGGTGGTTGATTTTGACTCGGCCTCCATGGACCATTAGAACCGATCTATCGGAGGCGCCTATCTTTGTCTGCTGGGAGACCACCAAATCCTGTCTCCTAGCCTGCAGGCACTGTAGAGCCAAAGCCATCCGGAAACCCCTACCTGGAGAGTTAAGCCATGAACAGGGGCTCCAGCTTATCGATCAACTAGTCGAGTTCGATGAACCATACCCCGCGCTCCTCCTAACCGGAGGTGATCCACTCATGCGAAGCGACTTCTACGATCTCATCCAATACGCGAAGAGCCGAGGCATCTACGTAGCCATCGCCGCCAGCGTCACTCCCAAGCTCAACCAAGACTCCATCAGCAAAATGAAGGGCTTGGATGTTGACATAATATCCGTAAGCCTCGACGGCGCAACACCTGCCACACACGACAAACTCCGCGGAGTCCCCGGAACTTATAACGCAACCATGCAAGCTCTTGAAAACGCCCGAGAGTTGGGACTAAGAGCCCAAATCAACACAACCGTAATGAGGAGTAATCTCCATGAGCTTGCCGACCTCTTCCAGATCGTCAAACGAACCCGAGCCGTAGCATGGGAAGTCTTCTTCCTAATCCGAACGGGCCGCGGAGCTTCACTCGAAAGCCTCCAACCAAACGAAACCGAAGACGTAATGCACTTCCTCTACGATGCATCCCAATACGGAGTACCCGTAAGAACTGCTGAAGGCCCCCAATTCAGGCGCGTCCGCGTCCAACGACAAAACGGCAAACCGATGCCGACCGGTCCCCTTTACGAAGAGCTCGCAGCCAGATTACGTGAACTCGTAGGCGAACCGACGGCTTCCCCGCTCGTCAAGTACACTCCCACACGCGATGGAAAAGGGCTCATGTTCGTCGGCCATAACGGAGAGGTGCACCCGAGCGGTTTCCTCCCAATCAAAACGGGTAAGCTGCCCGAAGATCATCTGATCTCAATCTATCGAACGAACAGCCTATTCAATTCGTTACGAGATCCTTCCATGCTCCGTGGGCGGTGCGGAAGATGCGAATACCGCTCCGTCTGTGGTGGTTCTAGATCCCGAGCCTTCGCGGAGTTCGGTGATCCGCTTCAAGAAGATCCCGCATGCTCATACATTCCCGGAACGCAATTCATCGAACCGCTCCCTGAACGAATCGGAATGAGTTGAATCGACGCCATGTCAAGCCCAAAACAAGAGCAGCGCATCCTCCAAGTAGCTAAGGAACTCTTCACGAAGCGCGGCTTCGCGAACGTCGCGATGCGTGATATATGCCGAGCCGCAGACGTGACGCCGCCAACCATCTACTACTACTTCAAGAACAAAGAAGCGCTTTTCGACGCGGTGGTCCGCGAAACCGTAACCATGTCCGAATTCATAAATCGCCTGGAAGAGGAATCTGGGAAGGCGCAGGGATATGAGGGGAAGATTCGGGCATTCACGAATATCTATCTCACCTACTTCCCCAAGAACATGCTAAACGTTGGCCTATACGTCCGCAACTCAACACAACTAGACTCTGTAGGAAAGAATACTCTCTCAAATGAATTAACGCGCATTCAATCGGTCCTTCTCGAGTTAATTCAGAAAGGTATTGAGGCTGGTGAATTCCGGGACACTGACCCAAAGATGGCTGCGGAATGCCTTCTGGGCATGATGCATCGATTCATATTCCAGCAAATCCACTTCCAGCGCAGCTACGACTCATCTGAAGCCACCTCCTACCTTGTCGACTTCTTTCTTAGAGCAATGAAACAGGAACACAAGCCATGAACCGCCTGCTCATAGGCACAAGAGGAAGCGCACTCGCACTCGCGCAGACCAATGAGATAGTTGAGGCTTTGAAGCGAATCGCGCCCGGCATACACTGCGACATCGTACAAATCCGCACCAAGGGCGACAAGATGCACGAACAGGGAACCACGGCCCAAGAAGGGAAGAGCATGTACACCGAGGAAATCGAAGACGCTTTGACTGCAGAGAAGATCGACATCGCAGTCCACAGCATGAAGGACTTAACCACAGATCTTCCAAAGGGCCTAGTCATCGCGGCAGTGCCCGAGCGGCTCAACCCTAGAGACGTCCTGATCTCGAAGAATAAAACGAAACTCGACCAGCTTCCAGGCGAAGCTCGCGTTGGCACGAGCAGTCCGAGGCGCAAGGCCCAGCTCTCAGCCCGTAGAGGCGACTTTGAGATTGTGGACATGCATGGAAACGTTGACACTCGGCTCAAGAAGCTCGAAAGGGGCGAGTGTGATGCGATTGTGTTGGCCGCTGCAGGCCTCATCCGTTTGAAATTGGAACGAAACGTAACGGAATACTTGTCTCCTGATGTCATGTTGCCTGCAGTTGGTCAAGGTGCTCTGGCCGTCGAAACCAGAGAGAGCGCAAGCGAGATCAGAGAGCTACTGTCGAAAATCAACCATGACCCTACTCGGAAGGCCGTTGACGCCGAAAGGGCATTTGCTCGAAGACTCGGCGCCGACTGCCGCACACCAATAGCAGCATACGCCAGAATCGAAGCAAGAAAACTAGTGATCAACGGCCTAGTTGCCACGCCAAACGGCAGCATGCTCGTGCGCAGCCGAATCTCCTCGGAAGACCTCGTTCCGGAAAAGGTTGGGCAAGAGCTAGCCGAAATTCTGTTGAACAAAGGGGCTACGGCCATATTGGAGGCAGCGTAATGGAGGCCACGACTCTCAAACCGCTATCTGGTCTAAGGGTACTCGTAACCAGACCAAGAGGCCAAGCTCACGTATTATCCGAAAAACTTCGCGCCCTTGGCGCGGTTACTTTCGAGTTGCCGACGATTGAGATAGCACCACTTCAAAGCTACACTCAACTTGACAATGCAATTCACAATCTCAAGTCCTATGATTGGATCATATTCACAAGCGTCCACGGCGTTCGATTCTTTCTAGACCGACTAACCGGCCTGAACATTGCTCTCACAAAAGATGACCATGTGAAAGTGGCGACTGTCGGACCAGCGACCGCCTCCGCCTTGAAACACGCAGGCCGCGAACCAGACTACGTGCCCCAACAATATCTGACCGAGAAAATAGCAACTGGGCTGGGTGATCTTCAGGGTAGACGAATCCTGCTCGCAAGAGCGGACATCGCCTCAAAAAGACTCCCTGAGATTCTCAGAGAACGCGGAGCCTCGGTAGACGAGGTTGTCGTGTACAGGACCATGATGGCTAGCGATTTGACACGTGAGAAGCTAGAATCTATTTTGATAAAAGGAATTGACCTGATCACGTTCACAAGTCCATCAACTGTACGTAACCTAGCGCTGCTGCTGAGCTCTGAAGGGCTTGATGGATACTTGAAGCGCTGCAAAGTTGCCTGCATAGGACCCGTTACCCATGAGGCAGCCAAGGAGTTGGGTATTCACGTGGATATTGTGGCGAAAAATCATACGATCGAATCATTGGTGGAAGCGATAGTAAATGAAATCTGAACTGTTTGAAGTAGCGCAACGGTCGCCAATTGCAGAGAGACCGCGCCGCCTGAGGCGCCTGCAATCGCTGCGCATGCTGGTCCGCGAGACTCGACTGTCCACTGCGGATCTAATGTACCCCATCTTCGTCGACCAACGACTAACCGGGCGACAAGAGATAGAGGCGATGCCCGGTATCTCACGCCTCAGCCTATCAGATCTCAAGACCGAGATAGATGAGATAACCTCCGGAAACATCCCTGCCGTACTCGTCTTTGGGCTCCCGAAACGCAAGGACGCCGTAGGTAGTGAGGCGTATGCAGAGAATGGAATCGTGCAGCAGGCTGTCCGGGAAATAAAGAGGCACGCGCCTGGACTCGTAGTCGCAACCGACGTATGCCTCTGCCAGTACACGGATCACGGCCACTGCGGACTAGTGCAGGGCGGAGAAATACTGAACGATGAATCCCTGAAGCTTCTCGCCCGAACGGCGGTCTCACATGCAAAGGCGGGCGCAGACATCGTCGGTCCAAGTGCTATGATGGACGGGCAGGTCAGAGCGATCCGCAATGCACTCGACGAACAGGGTTGCAGGAGCACGGCGATCATGGCCTACTCAGCAAAGTTCGCATCTTCGTTTTACGGACCCTTCCGCGAGGCCGCGGAATCGGCACCAGTCTGGGGGGACCGGCGTACCTACCAGATGGATCCGCCAAATCGCAGAGAGGCGATGCGGGAGATAGCCACGGACATCAACGAGGGCGCCGACATCGTAATGGTTAAGCCAGCGCTAAGCTACCTTGATTTGATTCGAGAAGCGCGCAACCGATTCGACACACCGCTAGCCGCCTACAACGTAAGCGGAGAATACTCCATGATCAAAGCTGCTGGGCAAAAGGGTTGGCTGGATGAAGAGAGAGTTGCACGTGAAGTGCTAACCGCCATAAAGAGAGCCGGAGCAGACATCATAATCACATATTTCGCGAAAGAAGCAAAGCGCTGGTTTGAGGAGGGAACCGGTCAATGAAGACCGAAATCGCAACAGAGCACAAGCCCGTGCAAAGCTCAGAAAGAGAGTTCCTGAAGTACACCTTCTTCAAGGTAGATCCACAATGGAGAAGGCTCAGTGACGCTGAGAAGTCAAAATCGAAACGAGAATTCGCGTCACGAGTGAGAAGTTACGCAAAGGATCATCTCCTCTGGAGTTACTCACTCATCGGAGTTCGCGGCGACACAGATTTCATGTTCTGGACCATCAGCAGACGACTGGAAGACTTTCAGGAATTCACAGCGAACCTTCTATCATCTTCCCTTGGAAAGTACTTAGAGATGCCTTACTCATATCTCGCAATCACCAGACAATCCGAGTATCTCGGCGGTCACCACCACGAAGGTCAGGAAGGAATGTCACCGGTTCAACGCGCGGCCAGTTCAAAGTACCTTTTCGTATATCCATTCATCAAGAAACGTGAATGGTACTTTCTCCCCCATGAGGAGAGACGAGTGGCCATGGCACAACACTTCAAGATCGGCCACAAGTACCCCTCGGTGAAAATTCACACCGGTTACTCCTTCGGCCTCGACGACCAAGAATTCGTTCTCGCATTTGAAACAGACGAGCCAGCAGACTTCTCCGAGTTGGTCATGGAGTTGAGAAGCAGCGAGGCCAGCCGATATACGGAGCTGGAGATCCCATTATTCACCTGCGTGGCGATGGACGTAGAGAAGATCTTGGATCAATTGGGCTAGGACAATTAACGTTCTTCTGGACAGCGATCAACCGTGAAATACGGAAACTCAAGTCTGCTCTACAAGCAAGCAAACAAATTCGAGGAACACGGTGCCTCAAACATAGGACTTGCACCACCATCACCAGGTTCCTTCCACGGACTGCGTGAAGTCACCAGAAAGCGACGAGGGTGATGCGGGAAATTGAATGACCGATTTCTCAGAGCCTGTAGGCGCCAACCCGTAGACGCAACCCCTGTATGGTTCATGCGCCAAGCCGGCAGGTATCTCTCTGAATACAGGAAAATCAGAGAGAAACATGACATAGTCTCCATTTGCAAAGATCCAGAACTCTGCTCCATAGTCACCTCCCTACCTGTCGAGATCCTCGGAGTGGACGCGGCGATAATGTTCGCAGACATAATGCTCCCCTTGGGGGGAATGGGAGTCCAATTCGAAATCAAGGAAGGAATTGGTCCCGTAATCAAAGACCCAGTACGCAACTATCAGAGTGCCAGTGCGCTTCGCGACCTTGACCCGAAGGCAGATGTTTCCTTCGTATTATCCGCCATTAAGGCAACAAAGAAGCGGTTGGATGGCCGCGTGCCTCTGATAGGCTTCTGCGGGGCTCCGTTCACATTAGCCAGTTACCTCATCGAGGGAAAGCCCAGTCGAGATTTCACGAACACTAAGGCCTTGATGTACCGCGATTCTGAGACCTGGAACCTATTGCTGGACAAGTTGGCTACAGCCATGATACATTATCTGCGAGCACAAATCCAAGCAGGAGTTGATGCTCTTCAATTGTTCGATAGTTGGATCGGTTGCCTCAATTCGCAAGACTACGAACAATACGTGCTTTCACACTCGCGACGAATCTTCAGAGAGTTAGAAAGCTCAGCAGTACCAAAGATACACTTCGGGACAGGAACATCAAATCTACTTGAGAGCATGAAGCAGGCGGGCGGCGATGTTTTCGGGGTAGATTGGAGGATTCCGATCGACGTTGCGTGGCAACGTCTTGGGCATGACGTGGCAATTCAAGGTAACCTAGACCCAGCAGTTCTTCTGGCAGATTCCGATCTCATCAAGTCTCGAGCCGCGGACATTCTCAAGAGAGTCGGTTCGACTCCTGGGCACATCTTCAATCTTGGACATGGAATGTTGCCTGAAACTAACCCGCAGAGTGTGATTGACTTGGTGCAATTCGTACACAGTGCCACCCAAAAACCATTGGAAGTTCAAGCCAAATGAATGATCTCGCCGTACTCCTATTGGCCTACGGGACCCCTAACTCCGAGGAGGATATAGAACCCTACTTCACCGATATTATGCGAGGACGCAAACCTAGTTCCGAACTACTGCAAGACCTCAAGGAACGGTACCAGAAGATCGGCGGGAGATCACCACTACTCGACATTACAATGGCCCAAGCCTCTGCGCTTGAGGAACGTCTCAGGTCAAATGCCGTGAATACTCGCGTCTACGTGGGCATGAAGCATTGGCATCCATACATTAGGGAAGTTGTCCCAAGAATGGTAGGCGACGGTTTTCACAGAATCGTAGCACTAGCACTGGCTCCGCACTACTCAGGAATCAGCATAAGAGGATACAAGCAGGCGCTCGACAAGTCACTCGAAGCAACCAGCCAGGTCAGAGTCGACTTCATCGATAGCTGGTACGATAACCCAACATTCCATCAGGCTGTGGCAGAAAAGATGACGAAGGCTCTGAAGCAATTTCAAAATTCAAGAACCGAGATCGTATTCACTGCGCACAGTCTACCGGAACGTATCCTACGAGACAATGATCCGTATCCGAAACAGCTTGAAGCCTCATGCCAATCCGTCGCAGGGCTGCTAAAGCTCGATCACTGGTCGTTTGCATACCAGAGCGCTGGTCATAGTGGAGAGAAGTGGTTGGGACCGGATATTCTAGAGGCTCTGCAGCAGCTTAGCGATCGTAAGGGGCATGCTGACAATGTACTCGTTGTACCTATCGGCTTTGTTGCGGACCATCTCGAGATACTGTTCGATCTCGACGTGGAGGCTCAAGAGTTCGCCAAGAGCCATGGCCTGAATCTCAGAAGAACCGAATCCCTGAACACAAGCCCCACATTCATCTCTGCATTAGCCGACGTGGTCAGGAAAAGAATTGGTTGATAGATCTCAAGATGCGCCCGTGTTCGGTCTTTCCCGATCTTTCAAAATCATGTAAGTGACAAGTCCTTTCGCAATATACCTTCCCCGCCGATCCTTCACTTCCGATTCTCCCACCGCTATTCGCTTGCCCCTCTGAATGATCCGTCCCTTCGCCTTCAGAACCCCAGGCCTAGCTGGCGCAACGAAATTCACCTTCAACTCAATCGTCGTAATGGATTCTCGTGACCGCAATAGCGTACACAATGCCAAACCCACAGCTGAATCCACGAGGGATGCAGCGACGCCGCCGTGCGCGAAACCGGCGCTCTGCGTCAAACCCTTCGTAACATTCACCTTAATCTCCGAAGATCCCAAACCAAGCTTTGTCAATGTAATTCCCATGTGACGGTAGAACGGCATCAACTCAGCTAACCGAAAAATCCAAGCCGACTGACGCAGAGGGAGCTTGTTCAAACGCTTAACACCACGTATCAGTCGCTCGATCGTCTCTCGTAGGTCATAAGTCTACATTGCGGAGACCTCATTCGTGTGCCGCGTGGGCTAGAGCACACACACAACCCCAAGAGGCGAACAGATGCTGAGGCGTCGCCCGTCCGAAATCGGCTAGGAATTGAGTGCGGGTCTAGAGGTGCGCACACACAAATATCAGCGTGGATGATCATGCAACTGTGTGATTGCGGAGGTGAACGGTTTGGTTTGGAAAGTTATCGAGATCGTTGGTGAATCGCAGGAGAGCTTTGCGGACGCAGTACGAAATGCCATTGATGAAGCAGGCAAGACCGTTAAGCAAATGCAATGGTTCGAAGCAACCTCCTTCAGAGGAACCATTCAGGAAGGTAAAGTGCATCAATTCCAAGCAGTTGTGAAGATCGGGTTCAAAGTTGAGCGCTAGTCCCCAGATCAAATTTCCTCTCATGTGTGTGCGCGCACCAGCAGTACCACACACACCATAGCTGACGCAATAATCGGTGTGGGCGTTACACGTCGGCTTTCGGCAGTAGGTTGGTGGGTTGCGAGAAGAATTGTCTATGCTTGGGTTCTGACTATTTCTGCGTCTGCAGCGATCTCCGCTGCAAGCTACTATCTGCTGAGATTAACGCTAGGAGTCGTCTAGAGAGATCGTTCCATCAAGACGACCGTGAACGAGTAACCAGCGCCCCTAGCTTCTTGTTCGACAGTTTTCCTGACGTTCGAATAATCCCAGGAGTACTTGTAATCCTTCCCGAACAATCTCGACTGCTCTTCGATGTTTCCTTCTCTCGTTTTTGTTCCGGTCTTGTAGGTTTCCGTCTTGAACCCGAACCCTGGACTCATGTCGCCGGGTCCTCCGCTGCTGGATAGTCCCATTCCAGTTTCTTTGAGCATTTCAAAGAATCTGACCATCTTATTCTGCTCATCCACCCGCAGTCTCGCCTTGTAGGTGAGTGTCTTCTTTGACATGAACACCTTCCTTTCGGCAAGCTTGGCTTCGAGGAGGAGTGTGCCGTCCTTCTGTTCCTTGAACCTGTCAGGGAGTTTTTCGCTTGCTTGAATTAGTTTCGCGTTTAGCGACAAAAGTAAGCACCATTCTTCCCGAGGTACCGGTGCTTTCGTTATAACTGAAACATTCGATTCGCAAGCGTGAAAATCAAGCCGTAGTCCGGAGAAGTCAGCAGTTATTCCTGCATGATCTTCCCTCGCGCCCCTCCAGATTTTTCGACCACTATTGGGGGGTGGTGTAACTTTGTGGGGACACCGTGTTACTTTACGATGAGCACAAAGCTTCTTTCTCACTGTGTGCAACCATTGCGATCCGTCAAGAGATACGCGAACGAACTGCACGGGTTTTTCATGGCGAATGACTACGCAGATTGCGTAACTATGAAACAGAATACAACTGTTCCCGATAAGAGAAGGCTAAGGAACCGTCGTCGTTCGTCGTTATGAAAAGTGTGTGTGCGCGCGTGGGCTAGAGGGCTTCTCCTCCCGCCCAGTGGTCTGTGACTTAGGCGTTCACAGGATTGGGTGTTCTTGGATGTAGATGGTTGTGATTTTGCTTGTGAATTTCTCCGTGTCCTTCTGTGCGGCCTGCCCTTCGGTTGACGCGAATGCGGCTCTCATGCTTTCCTTGTCATCGAACCATAGTTCCACGACCCCATTGTACTCGGGCTCTTTGTTAGGCGGCCGCTTGACAACGTTGACCACGTACTTCCTCAGCCCGGGCATCCTCTTCGCTAGTGGGGGATGGGTTGTGAGCCAGTATTCGGTGAATGTCTCGTCGGTCATGTTTTCTTTCTTGTTCAGGAGGATCATCAGCTTGAACGTCTGAATCACCGAGTTGGTGTTGACGTGGGGAGTTTTGGAGTTAATGGTTTTCATGGGGTGGTTGGTGTTTCTAGGGTTGCGTGGTATGGACGGGTTTTCTTGCCGTTGGTTTTGGATGGATCTCGTTATGAAACATTGATATACCAGAAATGGTACATTAGTATTTCAGGGAGCGAATTGAGGAAAATTCCAGTTCTACTCGCAGCCATCCTAGTTCTGCTCATGATCCCTGCTCCATCTGCCTTCCCAACTTCAACCAACAACTCCGCCTACCCAGCCACTGCACTACAAGTCCCAGTGAGCCCTGACACTTACCCAGCCAACATCCTACAACCCTGCCTCCAAAGCCACGGAATCATCAACTGCCACCCCACCAGCCCCCAACATGCGACAGGTAACCCCCTCACCAATCTCAATGCAGCAAACCAAGCAACACCCACTGTGAATGCCTACGGCAGCCCCACAACCCAAACCTATCTCGCGGTCTTCGATAAGGCATTCAACGTACCCGCACACGCACCTCCGTCATCCAAAGTACCCTGCTCTATAGGCTGTCCAACCATCAACTCCAACAGCACGCTACTCGGCATCTCATTCGACTCTGCAAACAAGGGCGGCATACTCGTCTACTGCTCAGCGCTAAGCAACCCAGCCTGTTACGTCGTTACCGGAACAAGCGCAACTGCCAGTCAGTGGGCGGCGATGATCGCTCTCGCCAACCAACACAACACAGGTCAGGGCCACAACCCACTACAACTCGATTCAGCACTACACCCACTGCCCGAACGAACAAACTACAACAATAATCTTGACATTACATTAGGAAACAGTGAACTATCATCCAGAGCGCTACAGTTTAACGCTGCAACAGGATTCGACGTCCTCTCAACTTGGCGAACACCCAGCATCCAAAGCCTTGCTCCGGTTCCTCTAAACATAACCTACCCATAACCTCCAGCACTCTTCTCCTCCTCTCCCTCTATTTCTCTAGTAGCCCGGCTCTTCGTCTTCGATGGGTTTCGGACTCTCAGTGATCTTTGTGTCTCGAAACCAGAAGAATGCTGCTAATGATTAGAATGAAACCTAGAAGCGAATCATACGAGAGGATTTCGTGAAAGAACACAAACGCCAAAACTGCCGCACTTAGGGGTTCAACGATTGCGAAGACGCTGGCTTTCGTTGCATCAATCAGTTTCAGGCCTCCAAGATAGAATAAATATGCCAAGGTCGACGGGATCAAACCCACCAACGCCAACAGTCCCCAAGCGAGTAGGCTATTGGGGACGCGTATTCCTTCTAATCCAGCGGTCAATGGAAGGAGGAATAGGGCCCCAAATGACAGCGCTATCAGCGAAGTGACCGCTGGCTCACGATTCTTGCCTAGGATCTTCCCGAAAATGTACCAGGACGAATACGCCAAACCGGAGCCGAGGGCCAACCAGTCTCCGATCTGAGTCTTCGAGGCGAAGAGAGATTCCCCTCTAACAATTCCCATAACAAGGAACGCTCCTAAAACCGAAAGCACCACAGCCACCAGCTTCCTCCGAGTTAGATGTTCCTTCAAGATGAACCATGAAAGTAACGCAACGAAAGCAGGCGCAGTGTATAGCAGCGCAGCAGCATGTTGAACAGTCGTGTAGGCGAACGAAGTGAAGTAGAGCGCCTCGAATACTGTGAGGCCGCAGAAACCAAATGCGGCGAAGAGGACTACTTCTCTGCGCGTTAGCGACACGTCATAGCCATTGATGATCGTGAGGGCTGCAAAGATAGGTATGGCGAAAAATAGGCGGTACAATGCGAGCGAGATTGGGCCAATATTGGTTGTGGAATAGATGATCTTGCCCAGTAACCCCATGGTTCCCCAGGATAGGCCAGCGCACATTACGAGTAAGGCGCCCTTCGTCTGATCATCCAACTTGAATACAACCAACGATTCTAATGTGTAGGCATTGAATCCTTAGCGACATCCAGAGCTCTAAATATCGATTCGGTAGTCAATAGGAAGCTATCTGAATTCCTATTCAAGATTCTGCTGATCTTAGAGAGGATTAGGCTTGGGTGCATCGCGCGGGATAGAGTCCCTTCTTGTCGCTTCAGTATCATTTGGTTCAAGCGCGATCTTCATCAGATACGCCACACAGGCCTCAGCAGTTTCTCTCACATTCTACCGATTATCCATCGCAGCCTTGGTAATGATACTTTTCGCTCTGTCAAGTCACAGCTTGATGAGACTGCGTAAACGAGATTTGATTCTCGTACTCGCTTCGGGTGTGGTGCTGAGCTTTCACTTTGCGACATTCATCCTGGCCGTTCAGGAGACTACGGTAGCGAACGCCACCTTCCTTGTCAATACCAGCCCCGTGATGCTGGCCGTTCTGTCTCCGCTCATGATCAAGGAGAGGACTACATCAAGGGAGCTTGTTGGTGTAGCCCTAGCCACTCTAGGCGTGTTGCTGGTTGCGAACGCAGGAAATGGCTTTCGAACCTTCGGCCTAGCGGACCTCTCGGCATTGTCGGCTGCTTTCCTAGTTGCGCTGTACTCACTCATGGGCCGTCGTCTGAGAACGCGGGGAGTAACCACTGGCACCTACACGTCGTATGTTTACTCTGTTGCCGCGCTGGTTTCCCTGCTACTGGCTTTGAGTCTCAGCGCGCAACCGTTCAGATCCTACGACACTCAGAACATTGTGGCGATTCTTGGTTTAGCGCTCGTGCCGACGGCGTTTGGGCACTCTCTCTACAACTATGCGTTGGGTTCCGTGAAAACGGTAACCGCCAATCTGGTTCCCTTGCTGGAAGCCATAATCGCTTCCCTGTTCGCAGTTCTTCTCTTCAACGAAGTTCCATCATCCATCCAAATCATGGGATACTCTCTGATCTTGGCGTCGGTCGTTGTGGTTGTAGCGAAATTCGACTGATCCCTCTCATCGAGCGACTCGTTTACGCGGAACTTAATTAACCCGCATCCAACTGTAATCTCTCGCAGAGCGGATGTCGATGGACTGCCAATCAGAATAAGCCGTCTACTTATCCGTCACCGGCCGATTAAGCTAAACGCAACCTTTCAAAAGCGAGATGCTAGTAAGGTTCCGCAAACGCTGCAGTTGGAACAAAGAGAACTAGGGTGAGTTGCATGCTTGACATGAAGTTCGTACGAGAAAACGCAGATCTTGTTAGAGAAAATCTGAAGCGTAGAGGAGATCTCGACAAGATTCCATGGGTAGACCAAGTTCTCGATAATGACCGAAAATGGAGAGGCCTTCAAACCGAAGCGAACAATCTACGCAGCAAAAGAAACAAACTGACCGAAGAGATCGCCAAGCTACGTAGACAGGGAGCGGACGCTTCCGAACTAGTGAAGCAAGCTGAACAGGTACCCGAGCAGATAAAGAATCTCGAGAATGAGACCCAAGAGCTGAATCGGAAGATCACTGAGGTTCTCATGCAGCTTCCGAACATTATCCATGAAAGCGTACCCTTCGGGAAGGATGATAGCGGCAACGTCGAAGTGAGGAGATGGGGCGAACCGCGCGCGTTCGATTTCGAACCGCAAGACCACATTGACCTCGCCACTCGGCTAGGCCTTGTTGATTTCGAGAGTGCGGCGAAAGTAGCAGGAGCCAGATTCTACTACTTGCGAGGAGATCTGGTGAAGCTGAACTATGCGCTAGCGAAGTTCGCACTGGATTTCATAGAGAAGAAGGGCTTCAAGCTAATCCAACCCCCATACTTCCTCAGACGCGAAGCAATCGGCGGAGCTGTTGCACTATCGGACTTCGAGGATGTAATCTACAAAATCGAAGGAGAGGATCTCTATCTTCTCCCAACAGCCGAACACGGGCTGCTCGCGCAGCACATGGACGAGATAATCGACAGTAAGGCACTGCCCTTGAGATATGCGGGCATAAGCCCCTGCTTCAGAAAGGAAGCTGGCGCGCATGGTCGGGACACTAAGGGCATATTCAGAATCCACCAATTCGAGAAGGTCGAACAGTTCGTTTTCTCGAAACCCGAGAACTCGTGGGATGAACACGAGAAACTGATTGCAAATGCCGAAGAGCTCTTTCAGCTTCTGAAGCTCCCCTACCGGGTTGTCAACGTGTGCACTGGTGATTTGGGTACCGTGGCAGCAAAGAAGTACGATCTGGAAGCCTGGTTCCCGGGTCAGAAGAACTATCGGGAAGTGGTCTCGTGCAGCAACTGCACCGCCTATCAAGCCGCCCGCTCCAAGATCAGGTTCCGAGACAAACCCGATGAACCAACCAAGTGGGTTCACACGCTCAACAGTACCCTCGTCGCGACAGAAAGAACTCTAATTCCGATCATGGAGAACTATCAGAATAAGGATGGGTCGATCAGCATTCCAGACGTTCTCCAACCCTACATGGGTGGCGCTACCACACTGAGATCAGCAACCTGACCGCTCATAGGGATCAGATCCAATCGGGCTCGGCACCCGCAGTGCCACGCACATGCACGAAGTAAGGCGGGGTCGCTGAAGAGTGTTATCACCCACTCCCACAGACGATTACACCAAACCTACGCGTTGCGGGATCTCAGCACCGCGTATTTGAATGGGTTTTCACGAATCTCGGATTGATGTCAGGAGAAGTACAAAGACTCCGATCTCCATCGGAAGACGCCAAGATCTCGAACCGATGGCTAGGCTCCTGTCATGGAGCTGAACTGAACGTTAGGGCGCCGGGAGAGAGCACTTAACTGAGAGTTCAGCGCCGTGTCTTTCTATACTTTCTTGGATGCCGCGATTCTTTCAACTGCATCGAGAATTTCCTTCGCATCTCTCGGAGACAGCTTGTGCCTCCTTTCTCCCAGTTCGCTAATGGCTTTGTGAATACCCTGTTCATCAATGAGCTTTCGTCGCAACGCTTCCAAAAGCACTGTCCAAGTGTTCCAGACCTCTATGCCATACATCTTCGCCAGCATCGAAAGAATCTTCTCATCGGTTAATAGCGGCCTTGCCAAGGTTTTTGCGAGTATGAGTGTCTCAGAGTCGGATTGGGAAATTCTCTCCTGCTTTGCCAATTTTGAAGCTCGTTTTGAAATTCGGCTATTTGTTCTGTGCACGACGATGTAACCCTCTGCGAGCGCCTCCTCAACAAGCCTTGCATCAGGATAGGCTCGTCGAATTCCTTCGTCGACCACTTCGCGTTTGACTGCGAGGGCAATGAACACTTCTCCGAAGATATTCTTGAGTAGGCTGATTTGCCCGGCTTGGGCTAGATGAATCAAGGGGCCCGAGTCTGAGACTGCGGGCAAAACCTATTCACCATACTGCTTGGTCATGTAGTCGCGGATAACTCCGCTATCCCAGTTGAAAGCCAATCCATTCTTCTCTAGGAGGCTGAGAAATTCGCGCAGTGAAATGTCAAGAATGTCGGCTGCTCTCTGCGTCGTAATCTGCCCCTCTCTATACGAATCCAACACCCTTCTCCTCAGCCCATCGTCGATGAAATCCCTCAACAGAGTTGCCTTGTCTAGGCGCGTCAACTCCTGAACAGCGCTCACACGTTTCGCTTCCCTAGGCGAAAGACGAAGCGTGACTATTGTCGTCTTCTGGGCCATAGCTGAAGCGTATTACATTGAAATACATAACCTTTGCTCGAATACGCGGTAACTTGGGCCATAAGTTGTGCGTGCTTGTGGCGCCGGGAGAGAGCACTTAACTGAGAGTTCAACGCTGTGCCGGAGTTTCATCTACCTTCCTTGCCTCTGAATGAGGTTGTTTGTGCGTTACTACCTAAGATCACGCCAAATTCGCCCCAGCCTTTTGGAATCGGGATCTTTCAGGTACCGCCAGAGACTATTCTTTGGGCAGTATTCAGGTCTCGGAGGCACCTCGTTGCCCCCGCCTTTGTAGCGGAATAGTTTGGACGAACGATATTTCAACAAAGCTTGGATAGGTTCCCATTCGCTGCACGACGAGAGCCAGTCTCGTATCCACCTAAAGCGCATTTGTTGACTTCTATCGGACGATTTTGTGTTGTGGCTTCCGATCATTTACTGTTTTTGAAGGCCTTAATAACTAGTTTCCTATGTACAATTGTACATAGGAGATTAGTGACAATGTACCAGCAACTAGCGGAGAACAAGAGGGACAAAAGCGTTGTCGTAGCAGAGAGCGTGCTGAAGTCCGTTGAAGCACTAGAAAAAGAGGGCACTAAACCCACGTTCAACGCCATCCTGGAATATCTCAGTTCTCGGAAGATCCTCTCCAACCACAGGTCGCTGCGAGCCTACCTTGACACTATGGTAAAGACGGGACTGTTGAGCCTGCGAGAAGAACCGGTGAAACAGCCAAACGTGCGCTCAAAGCAGGTGTATTCGCTAACTGAGAACGGCCCCATCGTTGAGGCTGGTGAGAAGGCTATGCTGTTTCACGGCCTCAACTGGAGTGTTCCGTCCAAATCATCTATCAAGATGAAGACGGACATCGAGGGATTAGCGCGCGCACGAATTGCACGGGGGACAGTGTACAGCTCCCTAGAAGATGCGATAGTAGAGACGCTGGCGAAGAGCAAGAACAGTCAGCGAGTATCTCGAGCGCTTACCTTTAGCGCTGCCATGCTCGCAACTAGGAAAATCGACTATGGATACATTATGCAGAGGGCGAAAAGAAAAGGAGTTGATAACCTCGTTCAAGAGTTGTTCGACGAAATCAACTACTTACTGGACTCGCCTAAGCCAGCAGTCGAGGATATCCGAACCCTCTTCGAGATAAGGAGACGACTCGCCAATCATCCGAGAACATCGGTTCAGATCAAATCACGGAGATTCCCACTCTCACTGGACGAGATGATCGACGTAATTGGCAAGCAACTTGGGGTGAAGTGAAGATTACGCTCCCACGCGCACCAGCAAGAGTCTGGATAGATGTTCTGAAGAAGATCACGCCGGTACTCGCTAAGTGCGACGCAAATGACGTGATCATCTTCGGCTCTCAAGCTATGAGTGTCTATATGGAAAGAGCACTGGCCAGTAAGGACATCGATTTGATAGTCCCAGCCATAACAATCAACTCTCTCGAAAAATCGTGCGACGAACTTACACAGATCGCGGGAAAGAAACCCACTTATGACTACCAAGTCGGCGACTACCTTGGAAGGAGATACCCAATCGGCCACATCTACCTCACACACAGCGGTTTCCCGTTCGTTGTAGAATTCTTCCAGAACTTCCTCGGATACGAATCCCTAAGGCTCACTCCCTTTCTAGCACTCAAGGAAAAGTGGGGGGTGTGGATTCAAGCACCCTCACCTGAGGCAATTATCGGAACTAGACTCGCATTCCGACCACCTGAGAGAATAACGCCGTTCAACGCTTCAAGACTGAATCGCTTCATACGAACGCTTGGAACGATTGACTGGTCCGAGGTGAATACTTTCATCGACACGTTCGAACTGAGAACCATAGTGCAAGAGAACTTAGCAGAACTCAAATCAAAACGAATCTCGATCATAGGCTCCTCGAAGATCGCCCAACACAAGTAACCAGCGAGCAATGGTCCAGTTTGTTCCAAATTAGGATGTTTCTCCGACATTATGACTCGGCCGCTTCGTTGCTTCGAATTACCGGACGATTCTCTTTATCGTAATCATCTTCATGGTCCCTGTCATTCTCAATCTCCTTTTCATCGCCATCATTGCATGTACCACAATCTCCAGCATCACTGTCATCCCAATCGTCGTGGTCACCATCCAAATAGTCGTCGCACCCGGGAGAGAGCACAACTGAAAGTTCAGCGCTGCTCCCCTTGAGAATGCAACGCCACAATCTCAACTCGAGGGAATTGGGCTCTGAAAGCCTTCACAAGTTCTCCACTGCTAGAAAGCGAGTTGTAGGTTGGAAAATCATTCGCTATGGATTACCGCTAATCACTGAAGACTTTGTCAGAGAGGCTATTAGCCGCAAAACATAGCGCATTGCCTTCAGTGAAGTCCTAAGGAAACTTTCTCGTTTACTACGTCATATTCGGGGATAGCTGACTCTATTGCTCGTATTACCGCACGGCACTTCTGGTTTCATTGTCAAGGAGTTTGCAACCGTTTCAAGTGAGTATCTGCTTGGATCAGGTTCGCGATAGGTACTCTTTGACGCCGTCCCAGCCCTTGTCTGTCTTGGCTCTGACTATTGCGAAGGCGTCTTTTCCATTCAATGTGGCAGGCTCCGCTCCTGTGACTTCTCGGATCATGAACCGTGCTGCATTCAAGACATCGCCGTTCAGTTTTGCTTCAGCGTAATCCCCCAGATGGCAGATGAGTGCTTCAATTGTCATAGGTCCGATTGGTCCGAATTGTTGGCCGTGGCTTGCCGTCACAACATGTACAGCTTCAAGAGGGAAACCTCTTCGAATGAGTTCAGCGCTGGCGAGTGTCAAGTGATCGACTCGCTCCGCCAACTCAGAGCGACGGTACCCGCCCTCTGTCTTCTGCATGTATGTGGCGGGTTTGAATATGTCGTGAAGCAGCACACCACAAATCACTAGATCGTCGTCGACTCTGCATTTGTAGATACTTCGGACTATTCGTGACAAGCTACTGCAAAGTTCATACATAGCCAAGATATGCTCGACAAAGCCTCCTGCATAACTGTGGTGATATCGAATACTCGCAGGAGATTTTTCTATCGCGATACCCGAGAATGTCCTGTTCCCGATTTTTATGACGGGGTTTTCAAGTAATTCATGTACTTTGGTCCGAAGGCTTCTATCTTTGATCTTGTTAACGATCTTGAGCAAGCGCTTGTCCAATTCAGTCACTGCACAAGCAAGTCTGAAGATTGGATTATTTGTGTTACTCAATGCTCGCGAGAAAGATCGTGTTGAATCGAGTCGATATTCTCATAACATGCTCTCAACGGGAGCGTTTGTCTTCAGCATAACGTAAAGGTCGAGAGGCGGCTTGGAACATGTGGCCTGTTCTAACTGGCGAGCGCAGTTAGTTCAACAACACTAAGCAGTAGACTGAAGTTCTCCTATTGCTCAGCGCTGGCCAACACTCCCAGTTTGCGGCAATAAATGGAGGAGTGGTGGTTTCGTTCCTCAGAGCGTCAAGGAAAAACTCCGAAGAGCTGTCTCCGAGTCAGGAGCAGGCGCCCCAACCACATTCGGGGCAGATGTAGCAGCCTTCTTGGTATACGACTGTTGTTTGGCATTGAGGGCAAAGCTTGAGTTGCTCTGAGCTGCTGTGAGAAGCGCCGACTATGGGCATAGTCAAGACTTTCAGTGCTCTTGCCGCTGGCTCATTTGGATTAGTCTCGTGTTCTCCGGTTTTTTCCTGCTTCTTGCCGGCAGCAACCAGAACCTGTCCCTGAATCGATGTGTCTCTGAACACGGTCACATCCTTGCAGCCCAGCTTGTAGGCCAGCATGTATGAATCGCGCATATCTTCCACAGTTGCGTTTGCCGGGAAGTTGTTCGTTTTCGAGATGGATGAGTCAACCCATTTCTGGAAGGCTGCGAGGGCGCGAATGTGGTCTTCCGGTCGAATGTCCATGGCGGTTACGTATTGGCGTTTCAGATCTTCTGGAATGTAGCTGATTCTCTGGATGGATCCAACGTGATCGTTCACATCACTCAAGAGGTCGTCGCCGAACAATCCTTCCTCAGTCATTACGCGTTCGAAGACGGGGTCAATATAGTAGAAGCTCCCCACCTTCACATGTTTTTCGTACACCAAAGCGTAGACGGGTTCAATTCCGCTACTGCATCCTGCTATCATGGATATGCTGCCAGTCGGTGCGATTACCGTAGTGTAACCGTTTCTAACACCATATTGCTTAATCATTTGAGCGACTTTCTCCCATTCGAAGTGCCATGACTTCCGATCAGTGAATCCCGTGAATGGAAGTTTTCCTTCGGGGTAGAAGCTCTTTTCATAATACGGCAATGGTCCGCGTTCTTTGGCGAGTTCGACGGAGGCAAGTTTCGAGTGGTAGTTGATGAACTCCATGAGTTCTTCCATGAACTTACGGCCCTCGTCGCTGTTGTAGGGTGATCGTAACTCGTAGAGTAGATCCGCCAGCCCCATTATGCCCAACCCTATCTTCCTAGTTGACAGCGTCATATCTTCAATGGCTTTGAGTGGGAAATTATTCACATCAATCACGTTGTCAAGGAATCTAGTGCCTAAGTAAACCGCCTCGCGTAGCGCTTCCCAATCATAGATTACCTTGCCGTTTTCATCATGTTTGGCAAACGCCCAAACATTGATGCTGCCTAGGTTGCAGGATTCGTTTGGGTAGAGGAGGACTTCACCGCACGGATTCGTCGTCACGATGGGCCCCAGGTGCTTGAGGAAAGGATTGTGCTTGTTGACGTGATCGAAGAATATCACTCCCGGCTCAGCGCTCTCCCACGCTTGATACACGATCATGTCGAATAGAAGCCTGGGATTGATCTCGCGGACCACTTGACCTGTTCTAGGATTGACCAGTGAGTATGGTTTGTTCTTGTTATAGCAATCCCAGAAGTCAGGCATGATTAGAACGGATATGTTGAAGTTTCTCAGAGCCCTGTTGCCTTTCTTCGCTGTGACAAATTTCTCGACGTCCGGATGATTACTGTTCAGGATGCCCATGTTGGCGCCACGTCTAATTCCACCCTGTTTGATCACATCGGTCATCGTATCGAAAAGCATCATGAAACTGATTGGCCCAGACGCTACACCAGATGTTGAGCTCACATAGTCTCCTTCAGGTCTCAGATTGGAGAAGTTGTACCCCATTCCTCCTCCGGCCTTGAAGACCACTGCAGTCTGCTTCAGCGTCTCCATGATGCTCTCAATTGAGTCATCTACACCAAGGACAAAGCAGGCCGAACCCATACCTAACACGTTGCCGAAGTTTGCGATGGCCGGAGTGTTGGGCATGAACTTCTTCGAAACCATTAGACCATAAAATGAGTCAATCGCTTTCTCGTATTTCGCGAAGGAACCCGCTTGCAGCATCTCGAAGAAGCGAGACCATGATACCTTCATGTAGCCGCCATTGTCAAAACGGTCGTACATCCGCTTGATTGCCTGCAGATGGTATCGATTCAGAGAGTGCTTGCCTATGCTGATCTTTCCATCATATTGAATTGGATCAAATGATTCTGGGGAATGTGGTGTCTGTTGCTTCTTGAGATCATGGATCGCGCTGTCATAGAACAAGTCCGGTAGAGCAGCGTGAACTGCTATTCTCGTGAATAGTTGCTTCGGTGTCTCTATCAGTTTGCCCGTTTCGTCTTTCTTGAGATACCGAGCCTTTAAAACTCTGAGAGCGTTGAGGTCGAATACTTTGTCAACCTCATCTATGGACTCTTTCTCGAGGATACGCTGCTTTTCTCGCCTTATCTCGGCTCGTTTCTGTCTGTAAATGATGTATGCCTTAGCAACCTTTGCCTGTCCATTCTCGACGAGGGCGCGCTCAACCACATCCTGTACGTCTTCTACGGCGGGAATCGCTTCGGTTCCATATTTCTCGTCTAGAATCTCAATGACTCGAGAGGAAAGGGAATCGGCTAGTGCACGATCTTTGCTGCCTGTGGCAACGATAGCGCGATAGATTGCACTGGTAATTTTCTCCATGTCAAATGGAACTATTCGCCCATCACGTTTTCTGATCTGGGTGATTCGCGAGTTTGCGGTGGCCTTGCTGTTTGAGGGTTCAGTGTGGTTCGCCAATTTGGTTTTGCTCCTGAAAAGGTCGGGGAAGTTCAGATACTTGAGTGATGCACTATAATAGTTTTCGACAGAATTGTATAAAATATTGTACCTGAGTGCCATTGAAATGCGTCACCATACTCAATCCCCCTACTGGAACTTCTACAGGAAACTGAGTAGCATCATGAACTTGACCATGGTTTCCGTTAGCAAAGCCTTTTATTGATTCAGGTGACGGTCGCGCTTCCGCGTGTTTAGCGAAAGCTCGATGTCGAGCTGAGTTCTCTTACCCTAATGGGTCATGTGCTCCAATTTCCTCGAATGCTTTCGCCCTCATCTGACATCCGTGGCATCTGCCACATGGCGTTTTTCCATCCTCATGGCAGCTCCACGTGAGTTCCAATGGGACGCCAAGCCTGAAAGCTAGCTTCAGAACGTCGGTTTTGCTGTACTCGATTAGCGGATTCCCAATTTCTATCGCTCTGCCTTCTTGCCCGGTTCTCGTTCCAATCCTGACGAGTTGATTCATGAGCTGAATGAAGCCTAGGCTTGCATCCGGGAGTTCCTTCGAGTCATCCGCGTTCGATCCGAAGACTATCTTGTCAGCGCCTAGAGTCTCGGCGTAGGCTGCTGCGACACCATAGAAGACGATGTTTCGGGCTGGAATATAGGCTGAGGAGACCTGATGAGAGGGAGCCGGATGATAGCGTCTCTCAAGATCCTTGTAGAACGGCAGTAAGATGCTTATGTGCTCCTTCACGTGGGCCGCTGCTGCCAATCTCTTGGAGGCCTCAGCCTCCCTGTCATACGTTTCAGCATAGATGACGTTCATTGTGTAGATCTCCGTAACTTCCTGACGGGTCAAGTAGAGTGCTGTTGCTGAATCTATGCCTCCTGAAAGAAGTACAACCGCTGCGGTCACCTTACGGACCTCCTTTAGATGATCGTTCCTGCCTTTTTCATGGTTATGGAGCGCTGTCAGTGGTCAGGAAGTTCGGTGCACGTTCTGTATTGGCTCATGTTGTTACGGGAATTGTGGAGTTGGTTGAGTGCTAACGGGTAAAGTGTCTTTATTGACCTTATGACTCTTCTTGCATTGAGGTGCCGATAGGGGTTCTGGCGATTGCTGATTGTTCACATATCTGACATTCATTGTGGACCGGAATTTCAGAAAGCCGTGTTTGATGCAGCCGTTGATGAGATAAACGCCTTTGACCCTGATGCGGTTGTCGTGACAGGGGATCTTACCGAGAATGGGTTACTATCGCAGTATAGAGCGGCTAGAGAGGCGCTGGATTCAATCGAATGCAAGACCAAAGTTATCTGCAGCGGGAATCACGACTACCGTTCCACCGGTTACCTTCTCTTCAAGAAGTTCTTTCCTTCACCCAGAGTAGTGAAGGTTAGCAACTGTATCTTCACAATAGTCAGCACAGCCCGACCTGAACGAAATGACGGAGAGGTGGGCCATAGGCAGGTGATCTGGATGGAACGAACATTGTTGAAACATAGGAAAATGGTGAAGATCGTCGCAATGCACCATCACCTGATCCAGGTGCCAGACACGGGTCCGGACAACATTCCAGTCGTTGATGCCGGTGATACCTTGCGTGGCATGATGGCCGCGAAGGTGAGTCTGGTTCTAGGTGGGCACCGGCATAGGCCATGGAGATGGACGGTTAGTGACACGGCAATTATCCACGCCGGTACGCTGTCCAGTGAGCGCCTCAGGGGATTCTACTCCCACTCCTACAACATACTGGAGGTTAGTAGAGATTCAATTCGAGCGAAGCTCAAGATCGTCCGCGGGAAATCTATGAGTTATGACGAAGTCGTGAAAGGACGGACCAAGCTTCCTGGACTGCCAAGCCAGTAAAGCGGGCACATGTCTACAAAACTAGAGTGAGTCGAAAGTTAGCGAAAATTGGAAAATGGTTGATCGGAGGGGAAGGTGGGACCCCAGAGAACCTTGCGCATTTTCCTGCAGAATGTGCAGGCCTAATGCGCTTTCATGAAGGTCTCAATTGATTCCTTTCGGCATTGGGGGCAAATTTTCAGGTGGTACCGATCGTTTGGGAGCGGTTGATGGCACCATTCGCAACGCTTGATCCTCGGGGTCTCCATCTCAGGGATTTCTTCGAACAGTAATCTTTCCAAGTCTTCAACCAATTTGATTTCCTCCTTGTTTCTTGCCTTACATTGATGCCTTGCTTGCTGGTGCAAACGAGGCAAGCATGTAGTACAAGTTAATGGATGTTAAAAGAATTAACAAGGTTTATATGAAACCCATGTAATCAAGTTATACAAGATATCAAGCTAAGCGGAGTAACCCTGTGAGTTGGTTAACTTGGCGAACAATGCTGTCCTGATTCGCGGCTTGGACCGCGATATCTACAACACGGTTGTATCCAAGGCCAAGCAGCAGGGCAAGAACGTGGCTGACCTCGTGAACGAGGCCCTGAGCCAATACTTGCGGGAATCTCCAGCGGAAAACCATAACGTGTTTGACACAAAGAAGCTAGTGATCGCCGGTTCAGTACTCCTCTCTAAGTCCGACATCATGGGGCTGCACAAGGAGTTGGGTAACTTCCAACTCGAGAACAGCGGCGAGCTCACGTTCGACAAGGACGTGGATTGGGAAGCCTTCCAGAAAATTGAGCACATCCAGAATACAGGGAAGCTCCGAGTCCCAACGGACGTGCATCACTTCGCTCTTCTGAAGGCTGGTCACGTACGCGGAGAAGTAGAAAAGTACTAGGCTAGATCACAAGGATTGCCGGGTACGTAGTCGATTTCACGTTGTCTCCACGCCGAATTTTCCAGTCTCCCACAGCTCAATTTTGACCCTACTCTTCAATGAAATACTGAGCTGTTCTTGTAACTGCCCTGCCAGCTTTTCACAGGTCATATTCCCGATATCCCGGTGATCATACTTCTCATCAATGAGCTGGTCGACTTTGCGTTTGATGTCCTCAAAGTCCAGCCATTCACTACTATGGCCGTACACCTTGACGAGAAGCTGGTAGTTGTGACCATGCATCCGCCCGCATTTCGGGTGCCCCGCTATGATGTGGGCGGCAGCAAATTCACGCTTGTAAAGCCGGGCGATATCAGCCGTGTTCGAAGAGGACATTTCTACCCTCTACACTTCCTTTCTTAGCATTTCAAAGAATTCGTTTCTGGTCTCGAATTTCTCGAATTGTCCTCGAAGTTCGGAGGTTATGATATCTGCTCCACTCTTGACTCCGCGCATCTCCATGCAGAGGTGTCTAGCTTGCACTACGACCGCCACTCCATATGGGTGAAGGTTTTCGTTCAGTGCATCTGCGATTTGTTTTGTCATTCGCTCTTGAAGTTGAAGTCTTTTGCTGAAGCAGTCAACGAGTCTAACGAGTTTCGATAACCCGACCACCGACTTTGAAGGAATGTAGCCGATGTTAACCTTCCCATGGAATGGAAGCAGGTGGTGCTCGCATAGACTAAAGAATCCAATCTCTTTTGCAACGACCATTCCGGTGACTTCGTTCCATTCTCTTGCGAGAATCTCTTTGGGGTCCATGGAGTACCCCTCGGTGAGTTCTTCATACATATCGGCAACGCGTCTTGGAGTATCCCTCAGGCCCTCACGCTTCGCGTTCTCCCCAATCGTTTCAAGCAAATCTCTTGTGACCTGCTGCATACGACTCTTATCCATAAGAATGCACCCGGTGCTGGATGCTAGATTGGTTGAGCCCACTTATATCAAAGCGGCGCCACCGCTATCAGGAAGTATGATTTTCACGCTCATCGTCTTGAGGTAGGTAACGCTCGGAGATTTGGCCCCGTGACAAGAGATCGCGTCCTTACGAGCGCCTTCTATGCTAGAGACACTGTTCGGGTTGCAGGAGATCTTCTCGGGAAATGTCTCGTGAGGGTGAGAGGGCATACGCGAATGGTGGGAAGGATTGTGGAGGCGGAGGCTTACAAGGGGAGTGAGGATCCGGCGAGTCACGCCTTTCGCGGCGTTACCCGCAGGAATGCGCCAATGTTCGCTGAAGCCGGCCACGCGTACATCTACTTCACGTATGGAAATCACTACTGTCTGAATGTGACCACTGAGCCACGTGGGACTGCTGGAGCCGTTCTAATACGGGCACTGGAGCCTTTGAAGGGGCTGCAGTCGATGAGAAGGCTGCGTCCAGGCGTCTCCGATCTTGAGTTGACGAATGGTCCCGGGAAATTGACGAAGGCGATGGGAATAGACCTAGC
>Ga0315281_10002348_pt1 | contig 28090 bp, 26 predicted proteins | sample YL17G07_0_MG_FD_204540 | JGI IMG/M metagenome (GOLD analysis project Ga0315281, IMG submission 204540) | Sediment microbial communities from Yellowstone Lake, YNP, Wyoming, USA - YL17G07_0 | ecosystem: Environmental > Aquatic > Freshwater > Lake > Sediment | place: USA: Wyoming | collected...
TACTGGCAGTTGATCCACGCCGCCGATCGCTTCGTCATTTACGACGATGTGAATTACATCAAAGGCGGATGGATCAACCGTAATCGAATCCTGATCAATGGAGAGCCTGCCTATGTTACGGCCCCACTGTCTCAGTCGTCTCAGTATAAGCGTATCTGTGACATTGCGTTGCAGTCCGGAACAGTCTGGCGTGAAAAGCTGGTCAAAATGATTGGAAACACCTATCGGAAGGCACCGTGGTTCGATGAAGTGTTTCCTGTCATAGACAGGATAATTCACAACGAAGCGCAAAACCTGGCTGAGTATCTGGCACATCAACTACGGACCTTCGCGGTATTCATGGGGATCAAGACCGAGTTTGTGGTATCCAGCCGCTGTTATGAGAACAATAGTCTCGTTGGTCAGGCGCGGATCCTCGATATCTGCAAGCGTGAATCCGCAACCACCTATATCAATCCGCAGGGAGGACAGGCCCTGTATGACACCGATACTTTCCGCGATTCAAGCGTGGACCTGCGTTTCATCGTTATGCGCACCCTGACGTACAAACAAAGAACCGCCGGGTTCGTTCCTTATCTTTCGATAATTGACGCGTTGATGGAGGTAGGGCCAACAGAGATACAGAGACACCTCGACGCGTTCGACTTGATAGCCGGCGAACATGTCCATGCACATTAAGCCCGAAGAAAAAGAGCGTACTGCGGGGTTCAAAAGAAATTCCCGGCTGGAAGACATGCTGGGAAAGTTGAACGGCGTGCTTGGTTGCGCAGAGGAACAGCTTCTCGCGAGCCCATTATCATATGGGGATAGTCATCCCATTGTTTTTTTGATGGGACCACTACGGAGTGGCACAACATTATTTATGCAATGGTTGGCGAACAGCGGCATAGTCGCCTATCCCACCAATTTTCTGTCAAGGTTCTATGGCGCGCCCTTGGTAGGGGCGCACATTCAGCTGTTGCTGACCGACCCACGGTTCAATTATCGCGATGAGATACGGGACTTCAACAGCCCCATCTCGTTTGATTCCGAGAATGGCAAGACCAAGGGCGCCTTGGCGCCGAATGAGTTCTGGCATTTCTGGCGCAGGTTCCTTCCCTTCAAGGAGCTGGATTGGCTTTCGGATGATGATCTGTTTCGCGCGGTTGATAAGGAGACTCTGGTTGGCGAGCTTGAAGGTCTTACGCGAATATTCGGAAAGCCTTTCGCGCTAAAGAGCATGATCCTGAATTACAACATCCCATTTCTGGATGCGATTTACCAGAATGCACTTTTCATTCAGATCAAACGCGATCCGGTGACAAATGTGGCCTCCATCCTTGAAGCGCGGAGACGGCAACTGGGTAGCGAGAAAGAGTGGTATTCCTTCAAGATACCCGAGTACCCACAGCTGAAAGACCTTGACCCGATCACTCAGACCAGCGGGCAGCTCCACTACATCAACAAGGCGGTTACTCTTGGCATGTCGAAAGTAGCTGAGGAGAGGAAGCTTATCGTGCAATATGAAGACTTCTGTGTGAATCCGCGCCTCATACATGAACAGCTAACACGGGTACTTGGGATTGAATGCGATCAAGATTACTCAGGGCCAGGTGAGTTCAAATTATCCAGAAGCCATGATTTTCCAGAACGTGATGCTATTCAGCATGCTTTGATGAAATTCAAGGATTAGTGATGAAAGAGTTTACCCCAATAATCCTTTTGGCGTCAGAGCGATCGGGAACCAACTTACTTAGGGCGTTGGTCAGTTCACACACGGCGGTTGCTTCTCCGCCCCCATGCAGCATCGTAGACGTATTAGCGAATAACCATTTTCGTTATTTTCCCCCTTCTGCGCCGCCATATTTAGCCGAGCTTTCTGAAGATGCTATAACACTGACCCAGTCCCACCTGAATCCATGGGATATCAGCCTCACACCACAGATGATAATGGAAAGGATGGGTCCAGCGTCGTTTTGGGAGCTGTTCAGGGTCGTCAATGAATTGTACGCCGAGAAAATGGCAAGCGCTTTCTGGTTTTCAAAAGAGCCCGGTCTCTTCAGACATATCTACGAAATCAGATCGCACATGCCCAATGCCAAATTGGTCTACATGACAAGGGATGGCAGGGATGTTGCGGCCTCCATGATTAATGCCGGTGTTCATGAATTCCATGTCTACAACGCCGCTCAACATTGGGTTCTGGACCAGAGGTATTGTCTCTGTGCGCTCTCCGACCCAATGATAAGAGACCAGATGTTCATGCTGAAGTACGAGGAACTGATCGAAAGCCCTGAAGCCGTCATGCGTCGCTTGATGAGTTTTGTTGGGCTTGAGTATGAGTCTTCACAGATGGAATTCTATAAGAACAAGAGCGTCATGATACATGCCGGAAAATCTAAATTCTGGAAAAATATATCGAATCCGATTGATTCATCCAACAAGGGGAAATACAGGAAAAGTCTTGGGACGAGCGGGACACGAATCTTCGAGAGCGTCGCCTGGAGGGAAATGAACCTTCTTGGTTACCCGTTGGATAGTTTGAATAGAAGGGAAATTACCGGAATTGATCGGGTGACCTTCAGACTTTCTGCGTTCCTCCGAAAGGCATGCAAACGGATGAATACGAAGGATGAGTCTTCGCGCATAAGAGCCAGAACGAAGATATTCCGTGAAATCTGGAACAGAAAGTTCCCCTGTTGACGCAGAGAATCGTCAGGAGTTAAAGGTATCAAGATGGTCATGGACTATTTCCGGAACAGGCAGGATAACTTGCTGATTCTGGACGTCACAGAAGACGGGGCTTACCGAAAACTTTGTGCGTTTTTTCGCTAAGCTATCTAGCAAGGAATTATTCCCGTGGGAGAACAGGGCCGAGGAAAGTTATGAAGCATGTGTTGATCGAATGCGCCGCCTCAAGGAGCGCCATATGAGGGAGTTAATTTTCCTGACATTGGCAAACCATCTCCCTCGAATGAGAGTGTTTGATCGTTTTCGCTATGTCGTTCTGCGCCTAGCCGGCATGAAGATACGAGGCAGGTGCTCAATCTACGGACCACTTACCATACGCCCCATAGGCTGTGCCGGAAATATAGAAGTTGGCCAAGGCACATTTATAAATACCGAAGTCAGATTCGGAGTACCAAAGGATAAGGTGATAATTGGTAATAATGTCCAAATAGGTCCACGGGTCATGTTTGAAACAGTCAATCATGGCCTTAAGCACATCCCCGGAAAGGGCAGGGGGGTGTGTACAAAACCGATAGTGATTGGAGACGAAGTCTGGATTGGAGCAGGCGTAATTATTACTCAGGGTGTAATTATTGGCCGCGGAGCGGTGATTGCAGCAGGTGCCGTGGTAACGAGAATTGTTGAACCGTACACGCTGGTGGGCGGAGTACCGGCGAAATTCATACGCAGACTCGATGAGGAGAAAAAGGTGTAACCCTATCCGGCAAATTCAGCCGACCATCGGCAGCCTGCTGCGGATCAACCAACTTATGTGTGGCTTGCGCAACAGGGATGACTGCTACAATAGAGCAGCAGAGGTACATATGGATGCCAAATAATTTTGCGCCTGTCGGTCTTTCAACTTACGGGCGCTTGCGTCATTTGCAACAAACCATCGCCGCATTGCAGAAGAATGATCTGGCCGCAGAAAGTGAACTGTTTATATTCTCCGATGCCCCGAAGAGCGGAGACGAAGACAAGGTCGATGCGGTACGACGCTATTTGCGCACGGTAGCTGGTTTCAGATATGTGCATATTATTGAACGCGAAGAGAACAACCGCGTGGCCAATAATCGCGGCGGAATGCGCATGCTGCTGGATCGGTATGGCAGGGCGATCTTCCTGGAGGAGGATGTGGTAACCGCCCCCGGGTTCCTGTGCTTCATGAATCAGGCGCTGGATAAATACGAGAGCAACGGGAAGATTTTCAGTATTACCGGGTATTGTCCCCCGATAGCGATTCCCGCTGACTATGAGAATGACGTGTTCCTGCTGAGGCGACTCAACGCGTGGGGAATGGGGATATGGAAGGATCGGTTCGAGCTTGTCAGAGCTATCCCGCCTGATGAGTATGAACAGTTTGCAGCCTGGAAAGAACAGGTTCGATTATTCACGGAAGCGGGTGGCGAGGACATGATGGGAATGTTGAAGAAGGATGCCTATGGAATAATCGATGCTTTTGATGTGAGGGCGCTGTATGCCCAGTTCCAGAGCGATCAATACACAGTTTATCCTTGCAAGTCACTGTCTTCCAATATTGGAATGGATGGAAGCGGTACGCATTGTGGCGTAACCTCAGTGTACAATGTGGTGTTGAGCAGAAAGAGATCGTTCTCATTACCAGACAGTCCGGCTGTCGACCAAAGAATTGTTGAAGCTAACCAAGAACACAAAAGACGCCTTGGATACGTTAGTCTTTTAACAAGAATTGTCAGGAAAATACGCAGGATGTTGGGTCTTGCACGATTGCAGATGTTATTCCAGAAACAGTGACCTGTAACTGGCAACGAGCACTCACAGGAGGTGTCATGGCGGGATTGGCCAATGGTATTTTGCACGCCGCGTGTTCAGCCCTTTCCTTGTTTCCCGTTACTGGGTAACCAAGAATCGTTGTGAGCCTCGCGTCCGCACCTACTGTTTCCATTATCGTTGCCGTCTACAACGGCGCTGCCACCTTGCAGCAATGTATCGACAGCGTCGCCAATCAGACATACCCGAACAGGGAACTGATCATCATTGATGGCGGCTCAAAAGATGGAACACTTGATTTGCTTGAGGCAAATCGGGGGAAAATCGATTATCTGGTTTCAGAACCGGATCGCGGCATCTACAGTGCCTGGAACAAGGGGTTGGTGAAGGCGAACGGTGAGTGGGTTTGTTTTCTCGGGGCAGACGATTATTTTCCGGATTCGCGGGTATTGGAGCGACTGGTCGAGACGCTCGAAAGGCTTCCGCCCAACATTCTCGTGGCCTATGCGAGAATCATGGCGCTCAATGCTGACGGAGCGAGTCTATTTCCGGTCGGTGAGTCGTGGGAAAAACTAAAGGAGCGCTTCAAGCAGATCATGTGCATACCGCATCAAGGCGTCATGCACCGGCGCAAGTTGTTTGAGCGGCACGGCATGTTTGACGAATCATTCCGTATCGCCGGTGATTATGAATTGCTGCTGCGCGAATTAAAAACGGCCGATGCCTTCTTTATCCCTGACATTATTGCCGTGGCGATGCGAAAAGGCGGCATCAGCAGCAGGCCTGACAATACAATAACAATGCTGCGCGAGATCAGGCGCGCTCAGAAGACGCATGGCCAATGGCTGCCCAGCAGACTTTGGCTGGCGACCGTGGCGAAGGCGTATCTGCGGTTGTTTCTTTGGAATGTGCTTGGAGCACGGTTAACCAGGAAAGCCCTCGACCTGCGCAGACGCGTAAAGGGGTTGCCGGCATACTGGACAAGAACATGATGGCGCGAGACAAATGCCCAGCTAAGTTGCCCGGGAGCGGTAAAATAATTGAGTAACGGAGCCAACCCTTATCGCGCGTGTGCGCGTCGAATCGGATCATGAATCAGATGATCCAGGCCCAAAATGTCCAAACCATTGAAAGCGGCTCTCCCGGCTACTGACGATAAATTTCCGGCTGTGCAGTTCAGGACTCATTAGGGAAGCTCTGAACAAGTTCGTAATTGTCATTTCGACCGAAGGGAGAAATCTGAAGTAACGCGATGATGACGCCAGACTTTCGCGCCGGCAGATTTCTCGCTGCGCCCGACATGACAACTTATTCAGAGCTTCCTTAGGGAAACTCTGAATAAGTTGTCTTCTTGTCATTTCGACCGCAGGGAGAAATCTTTATGTAATTGAATCAACTCAAAGTTATTCAACCAGGATTTCTCGCTTCGCTCGAAATGACACTTGATCAGAGCTTCCTTAGGTGAACAAGATAATGCAGCAACTAGATGAGAATATCGCATACGAGGAGGGAACAGACCCGGATGTTCTGCTCATCCTGTTTTCCGGATTTGGAGAATTCACCGCTTCCCAGCCCTACCACTTTCTGGGAGCAGCCGGTCATTATCAATACAGCAAAATATATGTTCGGGATCCAACAAGGCGTTTATGTTTGCACGGTGTCGGTGGACGCCACGACACCCTGGACAAGCTGATAGATGTCTTGCGTGTAACAGCCACACGCCTGAAAGCAAAAAAAATAATTACGGTCGGTTCATCCGGTGGTTCATTTTCTGCCATGTTGGCGGCCCACTTGCTGAAGGCGGATTACTGCCATGCCTTCTCGCCATTTACCTATGCAAACCTGGAACGTGCCATTCAGCGGATGGATTGGCAAGTTATCCGGAGATTCCGATGGACTGTCCTGAAGCTCAACTTTCTGCCGACTCGCACCAGACAGTATTACGACCTGCGCAAGGTATTGGCAGATACGAATGGGCATACTCGTTACTTTCTTCACGTGTGCCGGGACTATCGATGGGATTATGCAAGGGCAGAATATTTGTCAGATCTCCCAAACGTCAGGCTCCTGAGTTACCCTTGTAATCAACACGTCGTCATTCGATACTTGGCAAAGTACAAGTGCCTCAACAAGTTATTCGATATTACTCTTCAGGACAAACTGCAAGAGCTGGATGCCATAAGGTGCGCTATGGATGGCGCGTGAACCAATCATGCAAGACGACTTGTCATGCGGAAAGCGGGACAGATATATTTCAGCCCATCGACGTCAGTACTGACACTGTGAAGACCTGGCAGTGACCACGGCAAAACCTCAGTCCGTTACCGCCCACAGGTCATGCTCGCCGGCGCCGGTAATGCGCACCTCGGCGAACTCACCGACTTTGAGGCCAGCGCTTTCTTCGATGATAACCACGCCGTCGATCTCCGGCGCGTCGGCGTAGCTGCGCGCCAGTGCGCCGTCGTCGTTGATTTCATCCACCAGCACGGTCAGGGTCTGGCCGATGCGGCGCTCCAGCCGCGCGGCGCTGATCCTGGCTTGGGTTTGCATGAAGCGTTCAAGGCGTTCTTGTTTCAGTTCTTCGGGTACGTGGCCGGGCAGTGCGTTCGCGGCCGCGCCGTCCACCGGCGAATAGGCGAAGCAGCCGACGCGGTCGAGCTGCGCGTTGCCGAGGAAATCGAGCAGCCTCTCGAAATCATCTTCGGTCTCGCCGGGGAAGCCGACGATAAAGGTGCTGCGCAGCACAATCTCCGGGCAGGCGGCGCGCCACGATTTGATGCGCGCCAGCGTGTTCTCGGTGGCGGCCGGGCGCTTCATGAGTTTCAGAATGTGCGGGCTGGCGTGCTGGAAGGGAATGTCGAGATACGGGAGTATCTTGCCGGCCTGCATGAGCGGAATGACTTCATCCACGTGCGGGTAGGGGTAAACATAGTGCAGCCGCACCCACACGCCCATGTCGCCCAGATGTTTGACGAGTTCGGTCATGCGCGTCTTGACCGGCATGCCGCCCCAGAAATCGGGGCGATACTTGACGTCCACGCCGTAGGCGCTGGTGTCTTGCGAGATCACCAGCAATTCCTTTACGCCGCTGTCCACCAGATTTTCCGCCTCGGTGAGCACCTGGCCGATGGGGCGGCTGACGAGATCTCCGCGCAGCGACGGGATGATGCAAAAACTGCAACGATGGTTGCAGCCTTCGGAAATCTTCAGGTAAGCGTAGTGCGCCGGCGTGAGCTTGATGCCCTGCGCCGGAACCAGATCGATGTACGGGTCGTGTGGCTTGGGAAGGTGCGTGTGTACCGCCTGCATCACTTCTTCCAGCGCGTGCGGGCCGGTCACGGCCAGTACTTGCGGGTGCGCTTTTTTCACCACGTCGCCCTTGGCGCCGAGGCAGCCGGTGACAATCACCTTGCCGTTTTCCTTGAGCGCTTCGCCAATGGCGTCCAGCGATTCTTCGACGGCGGAATCGATGAAGCCGCAGGTATTCACCACCACCAGATCGGCGTCGTCATAGTTCGGCGAAATCGCGTAACCCTCGGCGCGCAACTGGGTGAGAATGCGCTCGGAGTCCACCAGCGCCTTGGGGCAGCCGAGGCTCACGAAACCGACTTTGGGAATATTCGAGATGGACATTTGGAAAGAGAACCGGACGCGTGGTTTCAGGCTGGGGCCGCTGTTACGCTGCTGGCCTTCACCCGGAGGGTGAGGGGGAAAACGTACTGTTTGTCGATTCGGCCAATGATAGAGATGACGCGAGCTATCCGCCAGTGAGCAAAGCGTTGGCGGCACTTAAATCCGCTTCATTCAGTGTGCCAACCGCCAGCTTCAAGCGTATCTGGCTGAGCAGGTAGGCGTAGCGCGCCTGGGAAAGATCGCGTTGCGTGCGGTAGAGGTCGCGCTGGGCGTTCAGCACGTCCACACCGGCGCGCACCCCGGATTCGTAGCCGATCAACGTGGACTCCAGCGCCTTCTTGCTCGATGCCTGCGCCAGTTCGAGCGCGCGCACGCGCGCGATGCCGCCGGTGATGGCAAGGTAGGCCTCGCGGGTCAGACGCGTGACGGTGCGTTTTGTCTGATCGAGCGCGGCGCGCGCCTGGTCGCGCCGCGCCAGCGCCTCGCGTACCCGCGACTGGGCAATCCCGCCGGCGTAGAGCGGCACTTGCAGCTGCACGCCCACCTGGTTGGTGGTGTATTCGTAGGTCGCGGTAGAAAAGACGCTGCCGTTTTTGTTGTAGCCGTGCGAGGCCACGAGATCGAGCGTCGGGTAGTGACCGCCGCGATTCTTTTCGATTTCTTCCTCGGCGACCTGCACGGCCCGTGCCGACGCCACGATCAACGGATTTTTCTCTTGCGCGATCCTGTTCCAGGCCTCCATGTCCTGCGGATCGGGGCGCTGCAACGGGAGATTGGGTGCGAGCGCGGCGAGTTTCTCGGGGCTGGTGTTCACCAGAACCGTGAGTGCCTCGCGCTTTACTTGCAGGTCGTTGTCGGCGCTCACTTCCTGCGCCACGGCCTGGTCTCGGCGGGCGCGCCCCTCGTGAACGTCCACGACCGTGGCGTTGCCGACCGCGAAGTTGCGTTCCGCCAGATGCAGTTGCCCTTCGATCGCCGCCTTCTCGGTGCGCGCGAACGCCAGCATGTCTGCGGCGGACAGCACGTCGAAGTAGGCTTGCGTGCTGCGCATCATCAGCTCGCCGCGCGCAATTGCAATCTCAGCCTCGGCCTGGGAGGCAATTGCCTTGCCTTGGGCGTAGGCCGCGAAGTTCGACTTGCGGTAGAGCGGCTGGCTAAGCTGCAGGATGTACGCGTCGCTGTCGTAGTCGTTCGTATAGGGCGGCGGTGGCGGCAACGGCTGCGCCGGCTGGGTGATTTCCTGATTGACCTTGTAGTGCGATGCGCTGAACGTCACGGTCGGCAACAACTGGCCAGAGCCCTGCGCGCCGCGTTCGAGATTCGCTTCGTAGTTGGCCTGTGCCTGCGCCATAGTCAGATCGTTGCGTAGCGCAAGGTGGTAGATGTCGAGCAGATTCTCGGCCTGCACGGCAGGCGCTGCGCTCAGCAACAGCGTGAGCAGAAGCTTGTGTGGAAACTTGCAGGTCATGATTTTTGCTTTCCAAAAGGCGTGCGCGCCCACAGGCGCGGGAGCAGCGGGTCGGTGTTCTTGCGATAACGTTCGCGCGCGCCTTCAACCAGCGAATAGACCGCCGGTACCACCACCAGCGTCAGCAATGTCGATGACACCATGCCGCCCATCACCACCAGCGCCAGCGGCCGGTTGGTTTCCACGCCCGGGCCGAGGCCGATCGCGGCCGGCATCATGGCGCCGATGATGGTGAAGGAGGTGATGAGCACCGGACGCATGCGGTGCGGGCAGGCCTCGCTCAGGGCCTTCAGGATACTCATTCCCTTGTCGCGGTATTGGTTGGTGAGGTCGATGAGCAGAATCGAGTTCTTGGCGACCAGGCCCATGAGCAGGATCATGCCGATCATCGAGAACAGATTGAGTGTCTCGCCAAACATCCACAGTGCCGCGACGCCGCCGATGATGGCGAGCGGCTGCGCGACCATGACCACCAGCGGTTGCAGCAGCGAGTTGAACTGGCTGGCGAGCACCATGTAGATCATGATGAGCGCCATGCCGAAGGCAAAGATGACGTAACCGCCGGTCTTGGCAAACTCCTCGGCCTGGCCGGTGTAGGCGATCGAGTAGCCGGAAGGCAGAATCCCGGCGGCGATACGGTTCACGTTGTCGGTGGCTTCGCCCAGGGGCATGCCCTCCAGTGCGCCATAGACAAAACCGGCGTACTGGCGATTGCGGCGCTTGATTTCGGCCGGGCCCAGACCGGTCTCGAACTTCACCAGGCTGTCGAGACGCACCAGATTACCGTTTTTGTTCTTAACGTAAATGCGTTTCAGGCTTTCGATGTTGACGCGTTGATCCGGTTCAACCTGCAGGCGAATGTGGTAACGCTGGTTCTTCTCCTTGAAGTCGGCGATGTCCACGCCGCCGGTCATGAGGCTCAGGGTCTGTGCGACATCCGCTGCGGTGACGCCGAGTTGTGCAGCACGTTCGCGGTCGAGAATCACGTTGACCTGCGGCAGGTCGAGCTTGAGGTCCTTGTCGAGTTTGGCAATGCCCGGCAACGCGCCAAGCTGTTTGATCATCTCGTTGACCAGTGCGTCGATCTGTTGCAGGTCATGGCCGATGATGGCGAATTGCAGCGGCTCACCGCGCATGCCGCCAATTGGCGAGATGTTGGCCGGGAACGCCAGCACCCCGGGGATTTGCCCCAAGTCGCGGCGCAGTTCACGCATGATGTCGGGCTGTGACAACGCGCGTTCCTTGCGGTCTTGCAGACGCACGAACACGCTGCCGCTGTTGACCTGTCCGACGTTGCCCAGACCCACGGCCGAAAAATAGCTGTAAACGTCCGTACGTTTTGCCAGCACCGTCTCGATTTCGGTCAACCGGCCGGAGGTGTAATCGAGGTTCGAGCCCAGCGGCGTTTGAACCAGTACCATGAAGCGTGACTCATCTTCTTCCGGCACAAAGCTCTTGCCGACCTTGACAAAGAAAAACGCGCTGGAGCCCACAATCAGTATGGCGACGAGCACCACGGTCCAGCGGTGTGTGAGGCCGAGCCCCAGCAGCCGGCGATAGCCGGATTCGAGCGCCAGAAACGCACGCTCGAGTACCTGATACACGCGCCCGTGGGTCTTGGGCAGTTCCAGGAATCGGGCGCACAGCATGGGCGTCAGGGTTAACGATACCCACAGTGAGGCCAGCACACCGATCACCACCACCAGTGCGAACGAGCCGAGAAAGCGCCCGACAATGCCGCTGATAAAGGCCACCGGCAGGAAGATCGATACCAGGGTCAACGTCGAGGCCAGCACCGCGAAGATCACCTGATTGGCGCCGTTGACGGCGGCGGCTTCGCGCTGCTCGTGCTCTTCCTCGCGATGCCGGAAAATGTTTTCCAGAACCACGATGGCGTCATCCACCACCACGCCGATCAGCAGCAGCAGGCCGAGCAGGGTGATCTTGTTGAGCGTGTAGTCGGCGAAGTACATCACCGCAAAGGTGGCCATCAGTGAAACCGGAATGGCGGTGGCGATGATGAGGGTCGAGCGCCCGCTTTTCAGGAACAGGAACACCATCAGCGCCGCGAGCAGCGTGCCGATAATCAGATGTTCCTTGAGCGCCTCGATTGACTGACGGATGCTGATCGAGTCGTCCGAGGAATAGCTGAGCACCAGTCCCGCTGGCAAGCTGGCGCGTAACTCCCTGTCAACGCGCTCCTTGGCCGCGTCCACCACCGCCACCACGTTGGCGCCGCTCGCCTTGACGATGCCAAGACCCACGGCCGGTTTGCCTTTGTAGCGCGCCAGCTTGCGCGCATCCTCAAGGCCATCTTCGATACGCGCCACATCCTTCAGGTAGACCGGTGCGCCCTGGCGATAAGCGATCACCATGTTGCTCATCTCGGCCAGCTTGCTGAATTCGGCGTCGAATTTAATGAGCAGTTCGCGCGACTGGCTGCCGAGAAATCCGGCCGGCAGGATCACGTGCTCTTTGCCGAAGGTGTTGGCGACGTCGATGGGCGACAGGTTGTAGGCCTGCAGGCGATCGGTGTTGAGCCACACGCGGATGGTGCGCTTGATCTGGCCGCCGATGATGACTTCGCCCACGCCGTTGATGGTTTCCAGACGCGGCTTGAGCACCTCGTCGGCGTAGGTGTTGAGTTCCTGAAGTGTGCGGTCGCCCTGCAGGACGATCCACAACACGGCACTCGTGCCAACCTCCACCTTGCGCACCACCGGCGGGTCGGCGTCCTTGGGCAGGCTGCGCAGCACACCGTCGATCTTGGCCTTGACCTCCTGGTAGGCCACGTCCACATTCTTTTCCAACTGGAATTCGATACCGACGACCGAGGCGCCAATCGAAGAACTCGACAGAATGGACTTGACGCCCGGCACCTGATTGACCGCTTCTTCGATGATGTCGGTAATGTTCTTGTCGACAATCTGCGGGTCGGCGCCTTGCAGGGTGGTGACCACCGAGATGGCCGGGAATTCGATTTTCGGAAATTTGTCGATGCCGAGACGCGCCAGGCCGATCACGCCGAACAACACGAGCACCAGGCTCACCATCAGGGTGAAGATATGACGCTTGATGGATAAGGAGGGCAGGCTCACGGTTATTTTTTCTCCGTGGCGGCGGCAGGTGCGGCGGCTGCGCCAGCGTCGCGCACCTTGATTTTGGCCCCGTCGCTCAGCATGGCCGCGCCATCGACCACCACGGTTTCACCGGGTTTGAGGCCGGTCAGGATCTCGGTCTCCCCGCCGCGTTGCACGCCTGTCTGGACCGTGCGTTCTTTGACGGCGCCGCCCTCCGGGACATAGACCACCGCACCCGCCGGACGCAGCACGACTGCCTGTTCCGGCACCACCGTCGTTCCGCGATTCACACTTAGCACAACCTCTCCGCGCACGCTGCCGACTGAATACCATTCGTGGCCGGCGGGAAGTTCGGCGATGACTTCCAGGGTCTGGGTGCTGCTGTTCAGCGCCGGGCGGATTTCCCTGATGCGCGCGTTCGCCACTTTGTCCGGATTATCGAAACTCGTGAGCCGCACACTCTGGCCGATGCGCAACTGGCGTGCCACGTGTTCCGGAAACGGCAAGCGGATGGTGAACGTGCCGCGCCGCACACTGGTGGGATCGAGCGCCTGCGCCACACTTAGCGACGTGGCGCTGCCGACCGCCGACTCGGTAACCGTCAGGTCTTTTTTCATCGCCACGGCAGTGGTGACGTTGACGATCTTTTCCACCGGCTTGTCGGCTTCCTTCTTGCCGCAACCGGCGGCGAGCACGGCCAGGGCCGCGATCAGCGCGAGTTTCTCGATTCTGTTCATGATTTATTCCCAGTTTTTTTCGGTTCGGGCAATGGTGGCAGGATGCCGCGCAGGAGCATATCCGCCAGCATGCTGCTGTAGCGTTCCGGTTCCTGTGTAAAGGTCACGTCCGGGAAGTGGCGCAGCACATCGCGCGCCTGGAAGAAGAACAGGTTCGCGCCAAGCAGAGCGGTCGCCACCATGGCCGGATCAATGCCGCGGCGCAACACGCCGGCCGACTGACCGGCGCGCAAGATGGCGACAAAGCGTGAAAATTTTTCACCGTACACCTTCTCCGCCAGTTCCTGGCCATGACCCGTGTCACCGCGCAACAGCTCCCTTAAGGTCAGGCGTGTGACCTGATCGTGTTCGAGAATGGTCTTCATGTGCGCGCGCGCGAACTGGGCAAAGCGGTCGGCAATCGGTAGCGCGTCGCTGCTGAGCTCGTCAAGACGCTGGCCAGCGTCGTGGCACGCGTTGCGCAGCACGGCGACGTACAAATCGTTCTTGGAGGTGAAATGGTGGAAGACATTCGCCTTGCAGACACCAGCGGCCTCGGCAACGGTGTTCATGGAAACGGCGTCGAAGCCTTGTTCGGAGAACAGCGTTTCCGCCGCCGCCAGAATGCGCTCGACGGCGTCAGGGCTGGCGGCCAAGGGTGTTGAATGGGGTACGGACATAGTTGGCCAAGATCCCTGGGAGCAGGGATTAGAGCACTGACCGATCGGTCAGTCAATCAATGGACACACATACCTGGAGTGATGGACTATCTTTAACCGTCAGCCCCCGCAAATGACATGGAAGTGGCGTTTTCGGGCTGGACGTGTGGTAGGGCGGTTGTGTCGCGCACAATCCAGAGAAAAATTATTAAGGGCTGAATCTGTTCCCCGCATGACTGCAACCCATAAGAACTACGCGTCAACGCATGCGCCATCCATGCTCCAGCTTGGACGGCGTGTGTTGATTCTGGTCGGCGTGACGGCACTCAGCATGGTGCTGGTCTGGCTGTGGCTGTCGTGGCAGGGCATCAAACAGGCGCAGACACAACGAATGCGCATGGCCTCGGCCATGTTGGCCGCGCAAACCGACGGTCATTTCGACGCCATTTCGGACCGCATGAAATGGCTGGCGCGTGAACTCAAAAAGACCGACTCGTTGCGGCACCCGTCCGACGCTTTTGTGTTGCTCAAGCAATTCAAGGCCGAAAATCCCAGTCTGGGCGGGGCAACGCTGATCCTGCCGAACGGCCAGATCTTTGCTTCCACGGCGCACGTGCCCGGCAAGCCGCTGCCAAACGTGCTGGTGAATCCGGAGTGGCGCGAAGATTTCGCAAACGCACTCGCCGTGCAGGGATTGAGCATTAACCGCCCACAACAGAGTTATCTCCTCAAGCAGTGGATCATTCCCCTGCGCTATCCCGTACGCGATCTCAGCGGTCAGGTTACGCATGTGTTGCAGACCAGTATTTTGCTGGAAGAACAACAGATGCTGTGGCGCAGCATGGAGTTGCCGCCTGGCATCGCGATCGGCCTGCTGCGTGACGATGGTTACCTGATCAGCCGCTGGCCGAATGACCCCAGCGGGGGCGTCTACCGCCAGCCGCTTCTGAACGGTGCCCTGTACAAGGATACGCGTGAGTCGCCGGACGGGATCTATGAAGGCCTGGTCGCCGCGGATGGCGTTTACCGCATGGGCGCGTATCAGCGTCTTGCACGACACCCGCTGTATCTGTTCATGTCTTTGCCGCGCACAAATTTTACCCAGATGTGGTGGCAGATGGTGCAACTGCCGGTGTATATCCTGCTGGTGATGATGCTGGCCAGTGCATCCAGCTATTTGCTGGTCGCGCGCCGCTACATTCGCCGTATGCGGGAAATTGAAGACCGCATGCGCAGCGCGGTCGCGGCGACAAACTTGCCCAGCAGTGGCGTACGCGAGATCGATCATCTGGTATCGGCGCTGTCGGACACGCAGGAGCAGTTGCGCCGCGCGGCGCTGAACCGCGAGAAACTTCTGCTGACGGCGGCTGATGCCGGTACCTACCAGGTACGCGAACGGAACGGCGTGGTGCTTGCGGCCGATGCGGCCTTCCTGCTGATGCTCGGGCGCCACGAATCCGAGGTCGTGGGCAACGCGTGGCAGGAGCTGCTTTCAGAGACGGTCGCGGTTGGCGCTGAAACCGATGCTGAGCCGGAGACTTTGGCGCGACGCACCCTGCGCGTGTCACTACCGAGCGGGGAGAAGCCGCGCTGGATATCAATCGCCGAATATCGAGACACGACCGCCGATGGGGAACCGGTGCGTCATGGGTTGGCGATAGATGTCAGCGATCGCGAATACCTGCTGAGTCAGGTTAATGTCCATTCACGACGCCTGCAGGCAATCTGGCAGTTGGCCACGACCCGTGACAAGTCCGATGACGAGAAAATGCAGCTCATGCTGCGCATGGCGCTGGACACGCTGCATATGGATACGGTGCTGGTGAACGAGTTGCGTGGCGAAACGATCGTGGTGCGTGCTGTGGCCGACGACCTGCACCTGTTTCACGCTGGTCAGGAGCTCCTGCTCAACGACGCGCTCTGTTGGCAGGCCGTCGAGGACAAGCGCGCGCTCATTGTCCCCGATCTGCGCGTCGATCCGGACCTGTATCGCCATCCGTACTTGGTGGAGATGGGGTTGCGCGCCTTCGCCAGCGCACCGATCTGGACCGGTCATGTGTTCTACGGGATCATGGTATTCATGCGACGCGCGCCGCTCGATGATAATTTCAGCGCCGACGATCGTGTCTTCGTAGAGCTGCTCGCCGCCTGGTTCGGGCAAATTCTGCTCGAGCGTCAGCAGTATGAAGAGCTGGAGAGCATGGCCATGACCGATGCGCTCACCAGGCTCACCAACCGGCGCGCGGCCGAGGCCCGGTTCATCGAGGAATTTGCGCGCGCCCGGCGCACCGGCGATATCTTTTCGATCGCGATCTGCGATCTGGATCGCTTCAAGCTCGTCAACGATCACTATGGCCACGATACCGGCGACCTGGTGTTGATGCATGTTGCGGCCATCATGAAAGCCGAGCTACGCGAGGGTGACTGGGTGGCGCGCTGGGGCGGCGAGGAATTCATCTTCTTTCTGCATCAGTCCGACGCGGCGGCGGCGCATGTGGCCATGGAGCGTATGCGCCTGGCGATCAAGGGCAACCCGGTATCGACCATGCACGGGCCGCTCGACATCACTACCAGCATCGGTATCGGCACCTTCCGTGGCGAAGGCGATCTGGCCTCGGTCCTGTCCGAGGCCGACGGCTGTCTGTTCGAAGCCAAGCGCGCCGGGCGCGATCAGGTGGTGATGAACGCGTCCAGCCAGCGCGGCACCCTGTGGAAGGCTGGCATGTTGCAGCACGCCTTGCTCGAGAATCGCCTGGTGCCGGCCTATCAGGTGATGGTGGACCTGCGCACCAATGAAGTGGTGGCGGATGAAGCGTTGGCGCGGCTCATTGAGCCGGATGGCCGCATCTTGCCGGCCAGTGAATTCATCGAAGCGGCCGAAGGCATTAATCTCATCCATATCGTGGATGAGGTCATCGCCCGTCAGTCGCTGCAACGTTGCGCCCTCAACCTGACGAGTGGCCTGAGCAAGCCGGGCTTTGCGCACTTCATCAACCTGTCGCCGCAGTTCCTGGCGCGCCGCGAGCTGGTGCAGGCAATGCTGCACGAAGCCGCGCAGCATTGCCTGGCATGCGGGATGGTCGATGTGCCGGTGAAGCCGATGGTGCTGGAGATCACCGAGCGCCAGCTGATCGGCAACTTTGAAGACCTGCTGAAGGATCTGCAGCCGTTGCTCGATTTTGGTTTTCGCCTGGCGCTGGATGATTTCGGCAGCGGCTACTCGTCATTGTTGTATCTCGCCAACCTGCCGGTCAGTTTCCTCAAGATCGAGGGCTGGATGGTGAAGAACATGCGCACCAACCCCAAAGTGCTGGGCATGGTGAAAAGCATTGTCGCGCTGGCCCGCGACCAGGGCATTACCACCATCGCCGAGTGCGTGGAAGACGCAGCCACCGCCGAGTTGCTATGTGACATCGGTACCGACTGGGGGCAGGGCTGGCATTTCGGCCTCCCGGAATGCGAGCTTGATCCAGCGCAGCTGATTCAGATAGCGCGCACCGGCACTCGCTGAGGGGCTGTCTATACCAGGTAGCGACCGCTGCTCGCGACCACAATCAGTGCCAGCCCCAGAAACAGGTTGAGTCCGATCAGCTTGCGGATCGTGGCGAGTTGTTTGCCGGCGGCGGCGAAATCGCCGGCCGCGACCGCGCGTTTCAGACGCGGGTAGGGGGCGAAATACACGTGCAAAAAGATCAGTGTCATGAGAATACCGAGGCCCTGCATGATGTGAATATAGAGCGCCAGGCCACCGAAGCCGCCGAACACGTTCAGGATCATCCAGTAGCCGGTCACCGGCAGCAGGATCACCGCCGTCCACACCCACGGAAAAAAACGCGCAAAGGTCTGCGACCAGAGCGGCAGGCGCAGCGGCGGTTCGAGCAAGGCGGCCGCCACCGGGCGCAGCGCCATGTAGGCAAAAAACATTCCGCCGACCCAGATGACGACGGCGAGCAGATGCAGGGTGATAGCGATGGACATGACGGCCTCTTTCGGGTGGGAACGCGGGCAATCTACCTTAAATCTTTGCGGTCCGGCAAACGCTGTGTGACCTGCGCCATCGGTAGCGCCGCCGCCTGTTCCTGAATGAGCTGGCGGAACGACTTGAGCGCGTCGGCATTCAGGTCGGAGATTGCCCAGAAGTGCATCGAGGCATCGGACCAGACAACCATCTGGTAACCCTGGCGCGTCAGAGAATGCGGTGCGGAGTTCGACCGATCCAGCGCCGGCCAGACAAACAGATGAATCAGGTGTTGCTGATGGCGATACACGAGCGCCGCTACCGGACGGTTTGTCAGATAATCCAGTCGCCCACCCACCAGCGGAAAACCCTGGGTGGTGAGGTCCAGCACCGGCGGTGCGAAATCCAGTTTGCCATTGAACCACGGTTTCACCGTGTGCGAATCCGAGGAGGCAACGTCCGTGAGCCGGCCGGCCACCATTTGTGCGCGCACGTGACTCGCGATGACTTCCTGGGTCAGCAGTTCATCCTGCGACGGACCGGCCAGCCACAAGGTCGTGCCCGATCCGATGAAGGCGGCAATCAGCACGGATGCAGCAAGACTCAGCCACCTCGGGGCCTGCCGCAGACCGGCGCCGGAGGCGCCATCGATTTTATCCAATGCAGACTGCACACCTGTGGCCAACGCCGGTCGTGCCCGGTAATACCGGGCCTGCGTACCGAGCGCCGTACTCAAGGCCTGTTGGCGCTGGTGAATCGCGTGACACGCCGGGCAGTCGGCAAGATGTTGCTCGACCGCGAGCTGGGTGGTCAGATCCAGCTCATGGTCGAGATAGCCATCCATCAGGGAAAGAACGCGCTGGCAGTCCACGTCAGGTCTCCTGTTCACGGTGGCCGTTAAGCCGCTGCTGTAACAAACCGCGCGCACGCGCGAGGCGCGACATCACGGTGCCGATGGGCGTATCCATGACGCTGCTGATTTCCTTGTAAGACAGGCCCTCCAGTTCACGCAGCACCAGCGTCTCACGGAACTCCAGTGGAAGTTCATCCAGATATTGGTGCAACAAGCGCCGATCCGCATCTTGAAAATGCAGGGTCTCCGGGCTGGCGGTATACGGAGAATTTCCGTCGGCCGGGTCGTCGCTGTTGGCGCTGTGCTGTTGTTCGTCAAAGGGCATGGTCGATTTCTCCGCACGATGTTGCTTCAGCCAGCTGTAGCACGCGTGCCGCACAATGGTCAGCAGCCAGGTCTTGGCGTTGCCACCGTGAAAACTGTCGAAGAACCGGTAGGCACGCACGTACGCCTCCTGCGTGACATCGTCGGCATCGGCGTCGTTGCGCAGCAGCCAGCGCGCCAGATTGTAGGCGGCGTCCAGGTGCGGCAACACCGTGCGCTCAAAATGTGCGCGCTGGCTCGGCTGGTGCAAACGATTCCCCTTCTGCTACGAAACAGAACACAGTTAAAGACTCCCCTCGCCGCGGGTTTATTCCCCGGGTCCTTGTGCCAACCCGGCGGGAATATTCAGCGGGGCGGCGTGGTTATGCATGACGCAGGCCCAATCATGCACCGTTCATACAGGAGGAGTCCATGGATAACAAAATCGACAGACGTCAATTTCTCAAACTGAGCGGTCTCGGCGGCGTGGTATTCGCCTCGGGCTTGAGCGGTTGGGCCAATGCGGCGAAAAAATCCGAACAGGACGAATTCTATTTCGTGCAACTTTCCGACACCCACTGGGGATTCAACGGCCCCAAGGTCAACCCGGATGCCGCCAACACCTTGAAAAAGGCGGTGGCGGCGGTGAACGCGCTCGAGCAGGCGCCGGATTTTGTGGTGTTCACCGGCGACCTGACCCACACCACCGACGACCCCAAGCTGCGGCGCGCGCGCATGGCCGAGTTCCGCGACATTGTCAGTGCGCTGAAGGTTAAAGAAGTCCGGTTCATGCCCGGGGAGCACGATGCCGCGCTCGATCGCGGCGAGGCCTACCAGGAATTCTTCGGCAAACTGAATTACACCTTCGACCACAAGGGTGTGCATTTCATCGTGCTCGATAACGTCTCCGACCCGGGCGCGAGTCTCGGCGAGGCGCAACTGGCGTGGTTAAAGCAGGATCTGAAGCAGATGCGCCGCGACGCACCGATCGTGGTGCTGACCCATCGCCCGCTGTTCGATTTATATCCGCAGTGGGATTGGGCGACACGCGACGGTGCGGCGGCGATCAAGCTGCTCATGCCGTACAAGAACGTGACGGTGTTCTACGGGCACATCCACCAGGAACACCATCATCAAACCGGCCACATCGCCCACCATGCCGCGCAATCGCTGATTTTCCCCTTGCCGGCGCCGGGCTCTGTTCCGAAGCGTGCACCGCTGCCCTGGGATGCGGAGCAACCGTACAAAGGCATTGGCTTCCGCTCGGTCGAGGCCGACGTCAAGGACGCCTATTACAAGATCGCTGAACTGCCGGTGCCGAAGGGCTAAACCCATGCGGCATGGCAGCCTGAGATGCTCGTTGAATGTGGCGGTGATGGCTTGTTTCCTCGCCATCACCGCCAGCCAGGCGATGGCGGACGATGAAACGGTAATCCACATCACGGCGAAGAAATTCGAATACAGCCTGCGCACGCTCACGCTTAAGAAAGGTGTGCCGGTGGTGATCGAAGTGACGGCCCTGGACCGGGTGCATGGCTTCAATCTGCCGGACTTCGGTGTGCGGACCGATGTGCTGCCCGGCAAGGTAACGCGCATCCGTTTCACGCCCGACAAAACCGGTGAATTTGTTTTCTTTTGTGATGTGTTCTGCGGCGATGGACACGAACAGATGTCCGGTGTCCTGACTGTCAAAGACTAAACCCTCTTAAACGCTGGAGAAAAAATATGCGCAAGCCATCCGCACGATTGTTGTTGACCGGTACGATTGCCGGTCTGTTTCTGGCCGGTTGCCAAACCCTGTCTCCGGACAACACCCAGGAAAAAGTGGTCTACCACGTGAACGACAGTGACAGCGCCACGTCGGCGCTCAGAAACATCGGTAACCATTTGGATGCCACGGACAACAAGGCCAAGATCGTTGTGGTCACCCATGCCAAGGGTATCGACTTTCTGCTGGACGGGGCGCAAGACAAGAACGGTAATCCCTATAGCATCCCGGTCGAGAAACTGAAGGCGCGTGGCGTGGATTTCCGGGTGTGTGCAATCACGCTGAAGACCCGCAATATCGATCCCAAGACAGTGATCCCGGATGCGCAGATAGTGCCATCGGGCGTGGCGGAAATCGGGAAACTGCAGGCGCGTGAGGGCTTTGTTTACCTCAAGCCTTAAGCGCGAGCCGCGTGCGTGAGCGAGGGGCGGGTGGCGGGAGACTCTCGCTACCTAAACTCTCGACAATCGGGCAGGCGGTTTCGCGCCCGGCACGGCAGGCATGAATCAAACGCGCCAGCGTGCGCCGCATGGCCTGCAGGTCATGCAAGCGCGCCTCGATGTCCGCGAGCCGGGCTTCGGCCAGCACGCGTGTCTCGGCACAAGAGCCGGCGCCGATTTCCAGCAGGTCACCGATTTCGCGCAGACTGAACCCGAGCTGTTGGGCGCGCTTGATGAAGCGCAGCTGCGCGAGTGCATTCGTATCATAGCGACGCACGCCGCCCGGCGGCCTGCGCGGCGTGCCGATCAAACCACGCCGCTGGTAGTAACGGATGGTCTCGATATTCACGCCCGCGCTGCGCGCCAGGACGCCGATGGTCATTTCCTTCATTGCACTTCTCCCGCTGGTGGGTAGAACACCGGCGCGAAGCCGCCGCCCGGGGTGCGAAAATTCGTGGCCTGTCCCTGGTAGAGACGCGCGACCAGCAGCTGGATTTTGCCGGCGTATACGAAGCAGCGCACGTCGTATTTGAGCGCGGTTGTTTCTGCATCAACTTGGACTTGTCTTTCGCCGGGCGCTACCAGCGCCTGCGCGACGTAGTCGCCGGCCAGAATCTCCTCCCACACGCGGCGCGTGAGCTTGTCGCCGCGGTACACCGCTTTGCTGCCATAGCCGCCGGCCGGCTTGAAGAACAATCGCTTGCGTTCCGTCCACAGTGCCTCGGCGTGGGCGCGCTCGACCAGGCGCGTGCGCGCGATACCACCCAGCAGAGTTCCGATTGCTGCCGGCTCAATGCCAGTGGCACGCAGCCACTCCGGGTCGGTGAGCGCGATCAGGTTGCGCTTGTCGGCATACAGGGCATGGGCGCGCGGGTGTGGCGTGATCAGCGCCAGGTCATCGAACCAGGCGGTGCGCAATGCGACATGCGCGGGCCCGTCGAGCGCAAAATCGGTGAGGCGGTTGTAGACGAGGTCCACCGGTCCGTCCGCATGCACCAGCCGGCCGTCGCGGATTTCGAGTTCCGCCGGATCGGCAATCAGTGCATCGATGCCGTGGCGGCGCAACAAGGCCTGAAACAGAATGAATTCCGGATACAGATATTGCGTGGCCGGCGCATCGTCCACAATCGCAATGCGAGTGAGTGGTGTCGCACCGCGTGCCATGCGCCATTCGTTGCGCAACATGGCGATAAATTCTTCCTCCAGCGCGGCGAGCGCCACCGGCCCGGTGGTGAGACCCTGCATCTCCGGGCAGCAGGCTTTCTGTGCGCGCGCCAGATAGACATTCAGCAGCGCGCCACCGGCATTGGTGTTGATCTCGATCAGGCGCGGTCCGTGTTCGCCGAGATGAAAGTCGTAGCCGAGAAATACACCGGGGCTGTGCGGGTCGTGCGCCGCGGTGGCCGAGGCGCGGGCAAGCGCGGCGCTGCGATACGCGGGCGTGGCGATAACCGTCTCCACGGCCTCGATCACGGCACGCATCTTGTTCACTTGCTGCGGCGTCACGAACACCGCTGTCGCAGAGAACAGGTGCGGGCGCGTGTCACGGATCGAGCGGTAGAGGTCGGTATCACCGAGTGCCGCGGCCAGCTCACGCTCCAGCGCCGCCGGATCGATGCTGGCGCACAGGCAATCGCGGTTGAGTGCCGAGGCGTTGTTGGTCGCGGTTGTGTTGCTCATGCGGTTTACGCGGTCTGGCCGGTCTGTGCCGCGAGCAGCGCCGACTGGAAACCAAAGAATGCATTGCCGATGGCGGTGGCTTGCGGCAGCGTGAAATGCTCGCCGGTTTGCGCCACCGGGCACGCGCGGCACAAAAAAAGAATGCGGCGGCACAGGCCGTGACTGGCGGAAGTGTGTATGTCATCGGCGTGTTGCCAGATGACTCGCGCCATTTCCACCTGATCATGGTCGAGGCTGCCGTTCTCTTCGACCTCGAAGGCCAGGGCTGCGCCGCAGCTTGTGCACGCGGCATCGATGCGCGTGCGTGCCCGTGCCAGGCGCGCGATGGCCAGTGCATCGATCGCGCACATGGCGTGGACGGTACCGTAGGGCAGGGTCACGCGCATGCCGGTATTGTGTGTGCTGAACGGGTAGCAGCCGAGACCGTACGCATCTGTTGTCACTGCATCCAGCTGCACGAGCGCGCTGAGCGCGTTGCTGTTGAATGCGCACGTCGAGGGCGGCATCGCGCGCCGCCAATGTGCCAGCACCTGCGCATAGGTCGCGCGCACCGCCGGTGTAGCGTCGCGCAGGCGCTGTTCAAGCGGGAACGCCGCGCGCAGGCGCGCCAGCCCGTCGATCACCTGGGTCTTCGTGTCGGATCTGGACTTCGAAACAGAAGGGATCATGCCCGGATCAATGTTAAAGGGACTGCGCCAAGTGTGCGGGACGCGCCGCGTGCGCGCAATACACATTCCCCGGTGGCTCGATTTGGGCTGCGCTTGCTGGGTCGTGGTGCTGGTGTAAACTGGATTTACATCCGGAGGATATAAGCATGTCGATGCGCGTTCTCGCCAGCCTTGTTTGTTTCGTACTCAATCTCGCTGCGGCGCAGGCCGCGCCGGTGCTGGTGGACAGTACCTGGCTCGAAGCGCATCTCAAGGACAACCGCGTGGTCGTCGTCGACATGACCGACGACGATCTCCAGTACACGCGTTATCACATCCCCGGCGCGGTGCGTCTTGCTTATGACGAATTGCTGAAGCCGCGCGTGCCGGGCAAACCGGCCGCGCGGCTCGATGACGGGCAGTTTGCCGCGTTGCTCGGGCGATTCGGCGTCGCGCGCGACACGCATGTGGTGCTCTACGACGACATGGGCGGGCTCAACGCCGGACGCCTGTTCCATGAACTTGAACGCATCCGCCACCCCGAGTTATCGGTGCTGGACGGCGGGTTGGTGAGGTGGGTGCTGGATGGCAAACGCGTGGACAACGTCCCGCACGTGCGCAAGCCGGTAACCTATAACCCCGGCAAGGAGCAACGCGCCAACCTCGCCACGCGCGCGCAACTCAAACCGGCCGATGGGCAAGCCGCCGCAGTCTTGCTCGACGTGCGTTCGCGCGATGAATACACCGGCAACCCGAAAGAGGCGCGCAGCGGCCACATCCCCGGTGCCCAGTGGTGGCCGTGGGAAGAGTCCATCGGCATGGACAGCGGTTTCGTGTTTCGCGCCGCGGACAAGCTCGACGCCAGTCTCGCAAAAATCGGCCTCGGCGACCGGCATGCGCCGGTGATTCTGTATTGCCACTCCGGCCACCGTGCCAGCCAGAGCTACCTCGCCTTGCGCCAACTCGGGTTCGAGAATGTGCGTGTATACGCCGGCTCGATGCTCGACTATCTGCAAGACAAAAACGCGCCGGTCACGCGCGGCGCGGTGCCTTAAGCGCGATTGTCGGGCCTTGCTTCGCGACAACTTTCCATGCCGATAACTTGCGCTTGTAAGGTATCGAAGCATTCGCCGGGCTGGTGGATGGAAGGCGTTTGTAGATAACCGATACATCCTTGAGAACGGGAAGCACGTGCTTCCGGTAGCAGTCCTCTGCTTTTGCGCCATTGAAAAAGACTCGCGTTATCTTTCGATGACCTGAGAAGAACGACGCAAAGTCGTTTGATACCAGGGAGTCACGCTCGATATCTGAATCCAGGCTGGTAGTGCGAGCACATGATTCGAGTACGTCCCAAAGCGCAATCCCGGCAGACCGTAAAACCCTGATTCGTTCCTCGTACGGCAGCGCGGGTTTGGCGCCCACTAACTCGCCCAGAATGGGCCAGAACGAATTACGCGGATGCGCGTAGTACTGTCCCGCGCGCAGCGATTCTTTCCCCGGCATGCTTCCGAGAATAAGGATCGTCGCGTTAGTGTCTTCGACAGGCTCAAAGCAGCGTATGTAGCTCATTCTTTAATAATATGGCCCAACTTTAAGTTGGGCCGCAGCCCGTAGGTTGGGGTGAGGCGTTTCTTGCCGAACCCCAACAGTTCTGCCACGGCTGTTGGGGTTCGCTACGCTTACCCCAACCTACGCGCTACGCGCCAGCGCACGCCTCCGATACGTTACCATCGCCATTAACAGCACGCATGCGGCGGCGATGACGGCAGGGAATAATACCGTTGTGATTGAATAGTTCTCCAGCGCCAGAATGACGATGAGATTGCGGGTCGTGAACAGGGCAAAAAACAGTAACGATTCAGAATGCGGAAAGGCATAGGCCTTTCTGACGGTCGGCCCAAACCCGAGAACATCGACCGTTGTGAGAATCACCACGGCCCACAATGGGTCGGATGTAAAGTACCAAAACGGCAAGGAAGACATGGCCGAGACAAAAAACAACCAGTCCGTTTTGGTGATGGTGATATCGGCGCGTTTCAAATAAGCCAACAGCGCAATCGATATTGTAATGATTCCCGAAACACCGATTGGCCAGGCCCCGGCGCCCCCGCCGTCTTCAAGCTGCGCAAGAAACACCACGAATGTGGTCGTGCCCCAAATGACCCAGGAAAACACATGGGGCTTGATCGCGCCATGAATGATTGACCTGATATACGGGAAAAACGCGATAAAGGTGAGTGCGATGGCAACAGCACTTAGCAGCTCTTTATAGAACATGACTCCGTTGCTTTTCATCGCCTGATGTTTGAGTTGAGCCACAGTGCGTAGGTTGGGCTGAACGCCGTTCGTGAAGCCCAACGGCGCAAGTTAATGCGAGTTACGGCAATTGTGTGGTTACGGTGAGTTTGAGATGTTGGGCTTCGCAAGCTCAGCCCAACCTACCGAGCTTACTTGTACTCTTTCTCGATCGCCGCGATGCGATTTTTGTATTCTATCTTGTCGAGCTTGTCGGCCTTGAGATCGCGCTTGGCCTGATCGGTTTCGTTTTTCATGGCGCTTTCCAGGCGACCCACAACCTTCTTGTACTCATCCTTGGTGAGCTTCTTTTCCTTGTAGGCCTTCCTGGCGTCGCTGATCTTGGTGTAGGCGCTGCCCACCGCGGGCCGCTTGGCCTCGGTGTCACCCACCTTGAACTCGGGCTCATATTCCTGCACCGGCGGTGCGGACGCAGACGTACCGGTCTTCTGCGGTTCCGGGGTTTCTGTAGTTGCGGGCCTGGTCTCGGGCTTCGGCGGCGTGCTCTCCGCCTCGTCATCAATAAAGGCAGGCTTCGGCGGATTGCCGTCGTAAATTAAACTACGGCGGCGTTGGCGATAGGCCTCGCGCACGAAAATATATTTGTCATCACCGGCGGCCTGTTCCAACACTTTCTCGGCGGGCAGGAAGCGCGCACGGGTATCGACGATTTCCGCGCCCAGCAGCCCCTGCCCCACAACAGACGATAAAGGATAAAAATAAGATACGGGATTCGATGCCAAATCGAGTCCGAGCCCGACTGTGTCACGCGCATTGCGCGGCCCGAAAACCGGCAAGACAAGATACGGCCCTTCGCCCACACCCCAGACAGCGAAGGTCTGCCCCCAGTCTTCCTCTCTCGGCTCAAGCCCCACGGTCTTGGCGACATCGATAAACCCAAAGATGCCGACCGTGGAGTTCATCAGAAAGCGTCCGCCATCGCGCGCCGATTGTGTAAAGTTGCCCTGCAATAGGCTGTTCACCGCCACGCGCGGCTGGGCCAAGTTGCTGAAGAAATTGCCGACACCCTGTTTCCCCACGCTGGGCATGACCCTGTCATATTCCTTGGCCACCGGTTTAAGCAGCCACCGGTCGAACTTCCCATTGAAGTCGGACGTGGTGCGATTGAGCGGTTCGATTGGATCCCAGGTTTCTTCATCCAGCGCTGCTGCCGATACTGGCGTGGCGCCGAGCGTCACGCAGACGCTGCCGACGAACGTTAGCAACACAACAAACAGAACGAGCGTGGGGCGCGAGGGAGACATACGGGGTAAATAATAGTCCTTAAAAGAGCCGAATGGCACTTAACTTAAGCGCCCTTGCCCGAGAATGCGGTGCATGGACCATGAAATGCACAACACGTAGCCCGCATGCAGCGCCAGCGAAATGCGGGAAAACGGTTCGCAACGCTTCGATTCCCGGATTCCGCTGCGCTCCATCCGGGCTACGCACTAATATCGAAAAGGGTGGTGGCTCCCGGTTGTTTGGGATGGTGGCATTAAAGCATTAGTAACCACTTATATACCCTTCAATAATGCTGATTGGCCGTTTAAAGCGTAGAACGGGTATCGTCGCCGATTGCTTGAACGTCAATTCCGCCATGTCACAGCCCCGCATTGAGACCACCGGTCGTATCGAGGTCAAGAACACGACCTGCTACATGTGCGCCTGCCGCTGCGGCATTAACGTGCATTTACGCGACGGCGAAATCCGTTACATCGAGGGCAACCCGAATCATCCGCTGAACAAGGGCGTGATCTGCGCCAAGGGCGCGTCCGGCATCATGAAGCAGTATTCGCCGGCGCGGCTCACCAAGCCGCTGCGGCGGAAGTCAGGCAGTGAGCGTGGCGCGAATGATTTCGAGGAAATCAGTTGGGACGAAGCCTTCGCCATCCTGGAAGAGCGTCTCAAAAAAATTCGCGCCACCGATCCGAAAAAATTCGCGCTGTTCACCGGCCGCGACCAGATGCAGGCGCTTACGGGGCTGTTCGCCCGCCAGTTCGGCACGCCCAACTACGCGGCGCACGGCGGTTTCTGCTCGGTGAACATGGCGGCCGGCATGATCTACACCATCGGCGGTTCGTTCTGGGAATTCGGCGGGCCGGACCTGGATCGCTCCAAGTTGTTCGTGA
>Ga0315281_10002349_pt1 | contig 28090 bp, 28 predicted proteins | sample YL17G07_0_MG_FD_204540 | JGI IMG/M metagenome (GOLD analysis project Ga0315281, IMG submission 204540) | Sediment microbial communities from Yellowstone Lake, YNP, Wyoming, USA - YL17G07_0 | ecosystem: Environmental > Aquatic > Freshwater > Lake > Sediment | place: USA: Wyoming | collected...
GTGGGGGATTGCGAACGGTTGGCGATTACGACTCGCGGTGCTCGGCATCAGGACGCTCGGACAGCTCCTCGCATACAACCCGCAGGAGCTGCTACGCATCTTCGGCAAACCGGGTTACATCCTATGGTGCAACATCGCGGGCGTAGACCTCGAGCAGGTGAAGCCGCTCGATGAATCGTCGCCCAAAAGCGTGGGGCACTCGTACGTTTTCCACAAGCGTTCAGATGATGAACAGTTCGTCGCTGGTGTACTCATGAAGCTCTGTGAACGCGTGGGGCGGCGTCTGCGCAAACTGAAACTTGAGGCCCGGAAGATCAGCGTCGGTTGGGGATACCTGGAAGGCGGGGGCTGGAATAGCGCGCGGCTCCCGGGGCCGGTGTTCGACTCCTATGACCTCTTTAATGCCGCCTGGAGGGCCTTCCAGGAGGTCTGGGACCGTTCGACCGTCACTTCGCTCGCAGTCACCTCGCACGACCTCTCACCGACCATGGGGCAGACGTCGATATTCGTCGACCGCCACAAACGCCAAGAACTTTCAGCCGCGTTGGACCGGATGAACGATCGCTACGGCGAATACACCGTGGTCCGCGGCCGCATGTGGGGGACTGACAAAAGTGCCCCGGAACGCGTGGGCTACCGCAAGACCGTGCCGGTCGAGTGGCGCGGTGAGGCGGTTACAGCCCAGGAAGAATCCAGTTAGTGGGAGGTGATTTCAGTCGCAGTAATAGTGCAGGTCCTGTTGTCACCTTTGTTGATGGTGACCTTCCCGTCTTTGGTGCAATCACCACCCCAATCAGACATCGAGTAGTTCGGCTTCTCGATCGCGAAGACGTAGTACGTACCCGGGTCGAAGTTATACCGCGAGCCGCCGACCATCGCTTCGCCACCCGTCTGGAAGGAAAAATCTTCTGGCTTAGAACTGGCCGCGTATCTGTTGACCACCGACGGTTTTATGGTGAGGGTGCCCATAGTGACCGGCGGCGGGGGAGTCGGCGAGGGTGGGGGCTGCGGCGGAATGTACGGTACAGGCGGAACGTATGAGGACGGGATGGCGCGCGCGGCGAGCGTGAGCCGGTACTCGGTTTGGATGTCGGGTGCTGCGTCGCGTTCTACGAACCAATAGTATTGACCTGGCTTAGAAACCGTCTCGCCATATTCGTAGTTCGCGAACAGTTCGTCTGGCACGGTGACGATCTTGTCGCCCCATTGTTCGCCGTAGATGGTCTTCGCCATCTCTTCACTCAAGATCCAGCGCAACACCGCGCCGCGCGAAATGGCGTACACCTTCGGGTCAGAGACGATCTTAACCAGATTTATGCCCGGGCGCACGGTGACGAGCGCTACGAGCGGTAGGGTACTCATCTCCGTATCAGAGATCATGCGCACGGTGGAGAAATCCGGATACCAGCTCAGGTAGGTCTGTTCATCGGGGAAGGCGAGGCGTGTCAGCGCGCCAGTGACGTAATAGACCGCCGAGGTCGATCCTTTGACCAACGAACCCGCAGTGACTGCCGCAAAGACCGGTCGCGGGACTGACGCGAGACTCGCGAAGAAGACGACCAATACGATGAATCTACTCATCCGCATAATTGTCGCATGATACCACGGCGTACATCTCGATGGGGAAGGGCCCGGGCTGCTATATATAAAGGGTCTGACAATGTACCTTATGCGACCCTTAATAGGCTGTGAGCCTATACCGACGTTAGCCGCACCCTTTAGGGTGCGCGTCCTTCATTTGCAAGATTCGACGACTTCCGTAGATTCGAGTTATCTCCTATCGCATCTTATAGAACAACCTATCGCCGAACCGGACATCTATGTAGTCCAGCTTGGCACGCTCGGTAGGTCCGAACTTAGCTACAATAGCAGAATTCAAGGACTTAAGTTGGGCCTCAACTGATACTGAAGGGTCGAATATCGCTCGCCAGCCCTCTACGGTGACCGCGGTGATGGTCGCCTTCTGCGTGTCTACCTCATAGATCTGCTCGCGCACCCCCGCCTGTGTCGCAAAATCTCTGTGCAGTGCATCTATGAACGTGAACGTGGCAGCGTCGAGAACACGCGTACCGGCGATCACCTCGGTGGGCGCCGCACGTGTGACGGCGATGAGGTTCTCCCCTTCCGTTCCGTTCGCGGCGCGGAGTACTAAGCCATCCTGATCCAGGATATATCCCATTCCACTTTCAACGAGCCGGTAACTCCCCTTCCGCTCCTCTATGCGCACCTGCAGGTGTCGGAATCGAGTCGTGACGGTCGCCGCGCGCAGTGAAAAAAGTCCGACGAGTGTTTCAGAAACGCTCTTGCGATGTATGAAGAAGAGATGATCGTTCGGGATGATCGCGTATGAGTAGCCAGAGATCGCCTGTGCCGCGGCGGCACGCACGTGCTCTACGTCTGCGGACTCAGTGCCAGAGACGTCGACCCCCTGGATGCGCAGGAGTGGCGAGTAGATGATTCCGTACACAAGACCGCCAAGGATCACCAAAACGAGCGCCATTTTGATGCGCGAGCCGATCCCGCCGCCGTGCCCGTGCTTGAAATACGGGTTCACGATGCTGCGGCGGTTGTAATCACGATGTCTGCGCATGCGCTCGCGATGGATGTTCATACCAAGTAGCGCGGTAGATGCTGCGCAAGACGTGCAACGATCTCATACGGAATGGTGTGCGCCGCTTCAGCAGACTGCTGGGCAGTCACTGCCACCTTCCCCTGTGCACCAATGAGTGTGGCCACATCCTCTTGCCGCACCTCGTGCGCCTTAGTCACGTCTACGATGATCATGTTCATACACACGCGACCGACCACCGGACAGCGTTTTCCGCGGATGAGGACCGTCCCGGTGGAGGAAAGCGTGCGGTCAAAGCCATCGGCGTAGCCGATCGGCACGATCGCGAGTCGCATCGCTCGCTCGGCTCGCTCGGTGAGTCCATACCCGATTGGCGTGCCCTTTGGCACAAGCTTGACTAGTGCGACGCGTGCGCGCCACGAGAGGAGCGGCACGAGCCGTGCGCCCCGATGTTTCGCTCGAAAGGCGCGAGCGGTGATGGGCGACGGATCGATGCCGTAGAGACCGATACCGACCCGCGCGGCGGTCATGAGAGACTCCGGGTACACCATCGCCGCGGCGCTACAGGCGGCATGCACCACAGGGATCGGAAATCCGGCGTTGCGAAGGTTTTGCACACACTCGACGAACCGCTCGAGCTGCAGGTGCGCGTAGGTGGGGTTGTCGGTGTCCTCAACGTTCGCGAAATGCGTGGCAACGCCCTCGAACGTGAGACCAGATGCGCGGACGAGATTCGCGAGGGTGACCGCATCCTGGGGCATGACCCCCTGGCGGGTGGTGCCAGTATCGATCTTGATGTGCACCCTGACTCCCCTACTACCCTTTATTTTTGAAAGCGCGCGCACCGTCTCTGCGGAAGAGACGAGATATCGCACGTGAAGTTTAGGAAGCTCGACGAGGCGCGCAAGCGGAACGTAGCCGAGGATGATGGTCGGTGACGTGATCCCCGCTCGTCGAAGCGAGATCGCCTCATCGATCGAATCGACCGCGAACCACTCCCCTCTCCCCTTCCGTATCGTGCGCGAGATCTCTTTGGCGACGAGTTCGATCCCATGTCCGTACGCATTCGCTTTCACCACCCATATCGGGGTCGAGCGCGGCGCAAGCAGTTTCCGAAAAACCTCCAGGTTATGCCGGAGGTTCTTGCGCGAGATCTCTATCCAGGCGCGATCGCGTTTATTTGGTGATCTTGTCAAAGCCACAGTACGGGATGAGTACTTCGGGTACGCCGATGCTCCCGTCTTCCTCCTGGTAGTTTTCCATGATGCACGCAAGGAGGCGTCCCATGGCAGCCGCGGTCCCGTCGTTCATGTGCGCGTACACGTGCGAACCATCCTTGCGGCGGATGCGGGTGCCGAGGCGGCGCGCCTGGTAGTCAGCCATGAAATCAGCGGAGTGTGTCTCGCGGTACGCGTCCTGACCCGGCATCCATGTTTCGATATCGATCTGCCGGGCGTCCGGCCCGCCCATATCTCCGGTGCAGACCATCACCACCCGGTGCGGGAGGTTTAGCGACTGCATGAGATGCTCCTGGATCGCCACGAAAAATTCCTGCTCTTTGCGCGAAACGTCCGGTAACGTGAACGATTCAAGCTCGAGCTTGTCGAACTGGTGCAGACGAATGATGCCGCGCGTATCCTTGCCGTAGGAGCCGGCTTCTCGCCGGAACGATGGCGAATACCCGATGTAGCGGCGCGGTGCATCTTGCTCGTCGATCGCTTCGTCCGCATGCATGGACCCGAGCGTGTGCTCGGCGCTGCCGATCAGGTACAGATCATCGCTCGGGATATGGTAGCGCTCATCTTTTGGTTCAAGCCGCGCCATCCTGTTAAGCATCTCCGGCCTGATGAGCACCGGCGGGATGACCGGTATGAACGGCCGCGTGTCCACGTTAAGATCCGCGTCCTTGGCGATGTGCGCGAGCGTCTCCTCACTCGTGACGATGCGCATCACGTGCTGGAGGAGCGCGAACTGGAGGAGCGCGAGTTTGCCTTTGACGAAGGTGAAGCGCGCGCCCGAGGTCTTTGCCGCTCGTTCGTTGTCGAGCACGTCCAACATCGCGCCGAGTTCGAAGTGTTGTTTGGGCGTGAACGCGAACGAGCGCGGCTCGCCCCACATGCGGATCGGTTTATTGGCTGATTCATCAGGACCGACCGGCACGTCTGCGTCAGGCACGTTCGGGAGCAACCACAAAAGTGGCTGCAGTTCTGCATCAAGTTTTTGGAGCTTGACCTCAAACTTCTGAAGCTTCTCTTTCAGCTTCATCGTGTCCTTCAAGAGCTTCGCCCTCTCTTTGGCTACGGCTTTGGGGATGAGCGCAGAGAGTTTCTTCTGCTCAGCGCGGATGCCTTCGCTCTCCGTCTGCAACTTCCGCTTTTCCGCGTCGAGTTTCAAAATCTTTTTGACGTCAACCACGACCTTCTTGTCTTTGGCCGCCTTGATGACTGCGTCTGGATTGTCGCGGATGAGCTTTGGGTCAAGCATGGTCGTATGCTATGAACTTCTAAACTTGGATTTATACACAGAGGAGCGATACGCCGCCGGTCGATGTGCGCCGATCCGCACCACCTTCGGTTTCTTCTTCATGGACGCGAGCTGTGCGAGCAGTTTTGGGTGGTTGGCGTCCTGATCGTATCCCACTGCGATGATATCTGGCTTGTGTACGCGGACCATCGACGGTTTTCCTTTGTCTCCGAGCAGTGCGCGGTCCACGTCTCGGAGCGCTGCGACGATCTGTAGACGCTCGCTCTCGCACATCACCGGACGTCGTCCTTTGACCTTCGCGACGTGCGCATCGCGCGTGACCACGACAATGAGTTTGGTGCCGAGCTTTTTTGCCGCGCGCAGGAATCGCAGGTGACCGGGGTGGATCACATCGAACACTCCGAACGCCATGACCAATCCCCTCTTCATATCTATTTCTTCTTTTTTACTTTCGGTTTTTCCGAAACAGCGGCTTTCGTTTTGATTGGCGCACTTTCTGGTCGCAGTGTGGGGAACAGGATCGTTTCTTTGATGCTGTGTACGCCAGTCAAAAACACGGTGAGTCGGTCGATACCCATGCCGAAACCGGCGGTGGGCGGCATCCCGTACTCAACCGCCTGGAGAAAGTCCTCATCCGTCGGTTGCGCCTCCTCGGCGCCGCGCGCGCGAAGTTTTTCCTGCTCCTTGAAGCGCTCGCGCTGGTCTACCGAATCGTTCAACTCATTGTACGCCTTGCAGAGCTCCATGCCTTTGGCCACGAGCTGGAACGTGGCGATCTTGGTGGGGTCATCCTTGCGCCGCTTGGCGAGCGGGATCATCTCTGCGGGATAATCGGTGAGGAACGTCGGCTGGATGAGCGTGGCGCGACAGAGGTCTTTGTAGATCGCCTCCACCACCTCGCCGTAGCCGTAGGCGTTTTTGAGGTCCACATGGAAACCGGCTTTCTTGACCTTGTCGCGCAGTTTCTCTTCAGTGTTGTGGGTGTCTATATCGATGCCGGTCTTCTCGCGGATGAGCTCTTTGAGCGTGATACGCGCGAACGGTGCACTGAAGTCCAACGTCACACCCTCATGTACGAGCGTGAGCGATCCCCCATTCACCCGTTCGACGATCTTGGTAAGCAAATGTTCGGTCAGTTTCATGAGATCCTCATAATCAGCGTACGCCCAGTAGAACTCAACCTGGGTGAACTCGGGGTTATGCGCATGATCGATCCCCTCGTTGCGGAAGCAGCGCGCGATCTCGTACACCTTCTCGAATCCGCCGACGATCAGGCGTTTGAGGTAGAGCTCGGGCGCGATGCGTAGATAAAGGTCAGTATCGAGCGCGTTGTGGTGTGTGACGAACGGCTTGGCCGCCGCGCCGCCGGCGATCGGTTGGAGCACGGGCGTGTCCACCTCCATGAACCCTTCGCCGTCCAAGAACTCGCGGATCGTCTTCACGATCATCGAACGTTTCTTGAAAATCTCGCGCACCTCCGGGTTGCTCACCAGATCCAGCTCGCGCTTGCGGTAGCGCACCTCTACGTCCGTGAGGCCGTGCCACTTTTCCGGCAGCGGGAGGAGCGACTTCGAGAGCAACGTGAGTTTGGCGACGTCCAGCGTCTTCTCACCGCGCTTGGTGGTGAACAGCTTCCCCGATACGCCGATGAAGTCGCCCACGTCGAGCACAGAGGTCCACAGGTCGTATTCCTTCTCACCAAGCACGTCACGGTGCAGCGCGATCTGGAACCGTCCGCTTTGATCCTCAAGAGTTGCGAACGTGAGGCCGCCGTGTCCGCGAAACGCGCGCACGCGACCGGCCAATAGCATCACGGTCTTCTTCTTTTCCAATTCGATGAATTCCAGCGCTGCCTGCGCGAGTGTGTGGCTGCGGTCGAACTTCGCGGGATACGGATCCACGCCGGCATCGAGCACTTTCTGGAGCTTCGCTTTACGCGCCGCCTCTTCCTCTTGCTGTCGTGACATAAGTGCCTATTTTATCGCTAATCCTCATATCCGTCAAAGGAAATGTCGACACGAAGTGTCGACAGACAAATAAACAAAAAAAACGGATTTTAAGCCGTTTCTTGCTTCACCGTCGACACGAAGTGTCGACAGCTATTTGATGGAGATGATGCTGTAGATCATCGTGCCGGATGGGACTTTGACTTCAACGGTGTCACCCGCGCACTTCCCCAGGAACGCCATACCGAGTGGCGACTCGTTGGAAATGCGGCCGCTCATCGGGTCTGCCTCATTGGCGCCGACGATCGTGTACTCTTTCTCTTTGCTGTTCGCTGAAACGCGCACCGTGGATCCGAGCACCACACAGCCGACATCCTGGTGTTCGATGATTACCGCGTTCGGGAGCTGGGCCTCGAGATCCTGGATGCGGCCCTCGATGAATCCCTGCTCCTCTTTCGCCTCGTTGTACTCAGCGTTCTCCGAGAGATCACCCATGTCTTTGGCGATCTCAATACGCTTCGCAACTTCTTTGCGACGTACGGTCTTCAGCTCGTCGAGCTCCTTTTGGAGTTTCTCGAGACCTTGTTTAGTGACGTAGACAGGAGACATGGTGTTATGGGGAATGCGGACAAGTAGGCACACTACCGGAGCGCGCAAACGACGTCAAGGTTATGGGGCTGTGGATGACTGGCGATGGAGCGCCCACCAGTCGAATATCTCGCGCGCAACAGGCACGGAGACCGACGAACCCTCCCCCCCCTCTTCGATGAGCACGGTGACCGCTATTTTCGGATCCTGGAATGGGGCAAAACCGGTGAACCAGGCGTGGTTCGCCTTGCCGGTGTTCCACTGCGCGGTGCCGGTCTTGCCGGCCACCGGCACGATCGTGCCCCACAGGTCTTTGGCGCTTCCCCCGGTCACCGCTGCGCGCATCCCCTGCCGCACCACGGCCAGGTCCTCATCTGGCGCGACGTGGGTGGCGATCGCATCCGGTGTCATGGTCCGCACCACACTCCCGTCCGCGCCGACGAGCTCATGCACCATGTGCGGACGCCAGAGCGTGCCGCCATTCGCGACCGCAACGGTCCACGCCGCCACCTGGAGCGGGGTCACGAGCAGATCACCTTGCCCGATCGCGAGATGGTACGTGTCACCGATGTACCAGTCCTCACCCTTGGTCTGTTGCTTCCACGACGGGGTCGGGAGATTACCCGCGTTCTCGTTCGGCAGATCGATGCCGAGATCCTTCCCCATGCCGAACGCGCCAAAGTACTTCACCAACCGATCGACGCCCAAACCGGGAAAATCGTCGGTCCCGCCGCCGACCATGTAGAAGAACGTGTTCACGGATTCAGCGATCGCTTTTACCACGTTCGTGTACCCGTGACCGCCCGCTTTCCAGTCCGGGAACCAGTACCGTTTGGTGTACCAGATACCGCCGGTAGAGAGCACGGTGGTCGACGGGGTGACGATCCCCTCGGCGAGCGCGGCGGCGGCGACGACGAGCTTCACGGTGGAGCCGGACGGGTATGAGCCGGAGACCGCGCGCGGGAAGAGCGGCTGATTCGGATCGTCGGCGAGCGCGGCGTACTCGTCACGGGAAATCCCCTGCGCAAAACGGTTATCGTTGTACGCCGGCAACGAGACGAGCGCGAGCACGTCGCCGTTAGTCACGTCCTCCACCACCACCGCACCACGTTTTCGGCCGGATGCGCCGAGCTCATGCGCAAGCGCCCGCTGTGCCGCGGCGGTGAATTCAGCGTCCAGCGCAAGGCGCAGGTCATCACCCGCGACCGGATCCTGTTTGGAAACCGTGCGCACCTCGTTCCCCAGCGCATCCACTTCCACCCGCGACTCACCCGGCACGCCGCGCAGCGCGCGCTCGTACGAGAGTTCAAGACCGGACTTGCCGGTGGCGTCAGTCGGCCGATAGCCACTCCCCAGGCGCTCAAGATCCTTCTTGGAAACCTTGCCGGTGTAGCCGAGTATGTGTGAGAGGGTCGTGAGCGCGTTCGAAGCCGCGTACTGCCGATGCGCGGCGCTCATGATACGCACGCCACGCACGTCGGCGCCTATGATGGTGAGCTGTACCGCCTGGTCGCGGGTGATATTCTCCGCAAGGGTGACCGGCTCATAGCTGTGCGGGCCAAACTCCTCGAGTAGCGCGGCGTATGCAGCCGCGTCACCGCCGGTAGCCGCAGCAATCTGTCCGAGCTCAACTGATCGCTCCGCCGGATCCTCAGAAAGATCAGCGGGAACCACCGCGAGCTCAAGATCCGGGACGTTATCGGCAAGTTGCGTGCCGTTCCGGTCGTAGATGACGCCACGCGCCGCTGGCGCGGTCAACGCGCGCAACCGGTTACCTTCTGAGAGCGCCCGATAGGTATCGCCGTGGGCGACGAGGTAGGTTACGCGACCGAAGAGGACGAGCACGCCAGCGATGAGCAGACCGAAAAACAACAGGAGGCGACGTGAGGTCGCCGCCAAACCGATGAACCCGGATCCGCCGGGCGCGCCGGGATGTACCCACGCACGATCGCCGTAGGTCTCTTCCACCCATCGGTCGCGCCCAACTACCTCCGGGATCGCATCATGGTCTCCCTCGAGGATGGGGAACGGATTTTGTGCGTTAGGCGGCATACTTGGTGAGCGCTTTTGCGAGCACCGTGGCGCACGTGATTACGCGCAGCTTTCGCGCCGCGATCTGTGGAAGTGAATCGGTCACCACCACGCTCTCGCAGCAGGATGCGAGCGTCTTGCGCGCGTTCGACGAGAACACGCCGTGCGTAGCGGCGGCGATCACGCGCGCAGCGCCGCGTTTGCGCGCGAGCGCTGCTGCCGCGACGATGGTCACGCCGGTGGCGATCAGGTCATCGATGATGATGACGGTCTTTCCCGTCAGCGCTGCACCTGAAATCGAACGCGCGGTCACCGCGTCGGGCGCGGTGCGTGATTTCTCGACGAAGGCGGTCGGCAGTCCGCCGAGGAGCGCCGCAAGCTGCATGGCGCGTCCACGCGCACCGCGATCCGGCGCGATCACCACCGCGCCGTTGGCGACACTCTTGAGCGCTGCTGCGAGCGCAGGGAGTGCGGAGATAGCGATCATGTTCGGCACCGCGCGAACAGTGGTCGTGCTGTGCGGGTCAAGCGTGATGATTCGATGCGCGCCCGCAAGCCGAAGCGCGCGCGGCACCAGCTTGGCGGCAAGTCCGGAGCCGGCGGCAGAAAGATCCTGGCGCGCGAACCCCGCGTACGGCAGGAGCACGGTCAGTTTTTTCGCACGCGCGACGCGCAGGGCATCGATGGCGAGGAACGCATGCACGAAACGCTCTTCACCCGGTCCGGTGACAGCGATAAGTGTGGTCTTCCCGCGCGGTGCGTCTTTGACCGTCACGTGCGGTTCATCATCGGCGAAGCGTCCGTACACCAAACGACCGACGGTCTCATGCAACCGTTGTGCGATCGATTTCGTGAGTTCTTGGGTCGACGGCGTGCCGTAGATAGTCATATGCGTATCAGCTACCGTATCACCGCATGCGAGACCGTGGAAGCAGCGCGTCCGCGCACTCTTGAATAAACGACGAATACAAGAAAGAGAGTGATAAGTTCGATGCCAATCGCCACCAACATATCCACAACCGACCGCCCGGTGATGGTCGGAGCGACCCTGGAACGGAGGACCAACGACGTCGTAGCAGCGATGAGCGGCTGCACCACGGCGAGCGAAACGCGGATCGCGAGGCCGAGCGCAAGGAGCGCGAACAGCGAGCGGTTCGTGAGGTGCTGTCTGAAAAGCCACTGGCCGAAACCGGCGACGAGCAGGATCGCGAGCGTCCACACGAAGAACGGATACGATGAGAACAGATCAAGTCCGATACCCAGACCGGTGGCAAAGGCGTACACCGATTCTGCGCTGCCGAAAAATATGAGCACCGTGAGCGATAGCGCGGCCACGCTCACACTGCCGACCGGACCGCTCAGCACACGGAACCCGCCGGTCGCGAGAGTGGCGATGAAGATGCCGCTGAGCAACGTGATGATGCGACCCAGGATGCGCATACCCCGTTAGAAATTTCCCCGACTAAGGATTAAAAGCACCGTGCGAACTTGAACTGCCGTCGAGTGGAGAGCTGTACCGAAATTATTACTATCAATCATACGTGAGGGAAATTTCTAACGGGGCATACTAACGCGAATGCACCACCGCCACCGCGGTGAGCCGAAGGGCATCGGTCGCCGGAATGACCGTGGCGCTTGCGAACGGTTCACTCGGCGTTCGCTGTACTGAATCTACCGTTCCGATGAGCAAACCACGCGGCACCCCAAGCTCCAGACCGGTGGTGACCACCAGGTCGCCCGGTGCGATAGCGGCGTTCTGCGGTATGAGCGAGAGGGTGACCACAAGACCGCGGTCACCGCTCGCTACCCCGTTGGCTTCCGGTCGACCCTGCACCATAGCGCCCACCTTGGAGTGCGCGTCATAGGAGAGCAGCACCGTCGTTCGTCCGTCACCCACGTTCAGCGCCTTGCCCACGAAAACGCCGTCATACGCGATGACCGCATCGCCGCGCCTGACCCCATCCGTGCTACCGCGATCGATGACCACGGTGTGCAGCGTCGGATCCGGATCAGCGCCGATCACGTTGGCCGAGATGCGTGTAGCATCCGTACGTTTTGAAAACATGAGCATCGCGCGGAGCGCGACATTCTCGTCAGCCGCACCGGCAAGTTCTGCGAGCCGCGAGCGCAGCGCGCTCACCTCATCGTTGAGGCGATCGCTCTCGGTGCGCAGGTCAGCGGCTCCGCGTACCGCGCCCGGTACGCCCCATACGGCGCGCGTGGCGCTCCGCAACCCGCCACTCACCACGCCAAGTGCGCGTACGGTGGCCGCTTCTGGCCGGTCGAACCACGGCACGAAATGGAAGAGTGCCGCCAACACGATGATGAGTAGGGAGAAGCGGAGTCCTTTCATCTATCTATGCGCGCGCCGAAGGGAGCGCGATGGTCTCAAGAAGTGCGGGAGAATCCAGCAGGATACCCGTGCCGCGCACCACACAGGTGAGCGGATCATCGGCCACGCGCACCGGGATGTGCGCCGCTTCAGAGACCGCCGCCGCGAGCCCGCGCAGGAGCGCGCCGCCGCCGCAGAGCACGATCCCCCGCTCATAGATATCCGCCACGAGCTCCGGTGGGGTCACCTCGAGCGCGGACTTGATGTTCTCGATGATCATACGAACGGAGCGCGCGATCGCCTCGCGGATCTGGGTGTCCGTGACCGCGAGCTCACGCGGGAGTCCGGTCATGAGGTCGCGACCGCGCATCTCGATCTCCATCGGTTCGCCCAAGGGCGCCGCTGATCCGATGCGGATCTTGATCTGTTCCGCCACCCGCTCACCCACGAGCAGGTTGAAGTGCTCACGTCCGTACTGCACGATGTTCTTGTTGAGCTCGTCGCCGGCGACCGGAATCGACTTCCATGTGACGATCCCGGAGAGCGAGATGACCGCGATCTCGGTCGTGCCGCCGCCGATGTCCACCACCATGGTGCCGACCGATTCCGTGATCGGCAGGCGTGCCCCGATCGCCGCGGCGAGCGGTTCTTCCACCAGAAAGACCTTCCGGGCGCCGGCGGACATGACCGCATCCTCGACCGCTTTACGTTCCACCTCCGTGATGTCAAGCGGCACACCGATCACCACGCGCGGACGCGGGGAGAAAGTGAACGAATCCTGGTGCACTTTGTCTATGAAATATTTGAGCATCTTCTCCGCCACCTCAAAGTCCGAGATGATCCCCTTGGAGAGCGGGCGCGCGGTGGTGATGTAGGAGGGCGTCTTACCCATCATCTCCTTGGCCTCGTGTCCGACCACTAAAATCTGACCGGTGCGGTTGTTGACCGCCACCACCGAGGGTTCGTTCACCACGATCCCCTTGTCCTTCACGTACACGAGCGTGTTCGCCGTGCCGAGATCGATGCCGAGGTCTTTGGAGAATTTCCCGAACAGTTTAGAAAGCATACGCACTACCCACCGCTCACTACCCCCTTGGGACGCTCCAGGGAGACGAACAGGAACTCCATGACCGAGAGCACGACGACGAAAAAGAGGCTGTTCCACCACGAGAGCAGGTGCTGGGAACGCAGGAAGAGCGTACCCACGACGAGTACCGAGAGCAGTACCGACTGGCGGAACGCGATGCCGACCATGCGCGAGAGTAGCTCCGTGCGATGCAGCAGTACGCGCACTAAAAACCCGCCGAGCGACAGGATGCCACAGACCGTGAAAAAAAGGCTGCAGTAGAACAGGATGAAGCCGAAGGTGCCAGCTGATGCGGGTTCGGTGCGGAAGAGCACGAGCGCAAACGTGGCGCCCGCGAGGACCGTGGCAAGACCGATGGTAGCAAGGTAAGCGCGAAGTGACATGGGAGAAACGTTATCAAAATCGGGGCTCGGAATCAAGGGTGCCGCGGATCTCGACCCGAACCTCCGTGAGGTCTACCGGCGCAGCGACCCGCATGGCCGCACAGAGCCGATCCCACACCGCTCTGAGCTCGTGGGCGGCCGGGGCAGAGGTCGCGAACGCGTGCAGCACTCCGCCGCGCAGGCTCACGAGCCGCACACGCGCGGCGAGCGCCGGGTGGGCGCTCCGCAGGTGCGCGGTACCTGCCTCGAGCGCGAGCGCGATGCGCGCCTGCGCAGAGATGGGTGCCCCGCCGCCGCGGGAGATGGATCGTCCGATGGGTGAAAAACTCATAGGGCACGGAACTCGCAGATGTCCTTGAAGTCGCAATGGTCGCAGGTGATCTTGTTCGGCGTCGCGATGAAATCGCTCGCGCGGATCTTGGCGATGGTGTTCCCCACGCTCGCCCTAAGCTCCGCGAGCTCGGCATCGGTGCCGAGAAAGTCCACGCTCGACCCGTCTTCCAAGAAATAGTACGTGAGGAGCGACGGCTTCTCGCCGAGCACCTCGTGCGCTGCCAATTGATAGATCAAGAGCTGCTCGCGGTCAACGTGCTTCTCATCTTTTGGCGCGCCGGTCTTGTAATCGATGATGCGTACACTGCCGTCGGGGAGCTTGTCCATCCGGTCGATCGCGCCGCGGAGCGTGGCGTCCCCGATCTTAAGGTTGAACGGCTTCTCGAGATACGCAGGGTTCACCCGTGAGTCTTTCACCGCTGCGTAGTACGCAGCGAGCAGTTTTTTTCCGTTATCCCGGTACTGCTTCTTGCGCGCCGGCGTATCATACCAGTCATCGATCCAGCTCGCGTCATACAGCTTCATGAGTTCGTCTTCGGTGACCAATTTACCGACCGGTGTATCAGTCTTCACCGTGTCGCCCCGCGTAGCGGGGTCCGCCTCCGGCGGAAACAACGTCCCCTGCGCAGTCCCCTGACGTTCCGAGACGAGCGCGAAAAACTTTTGGAGCGCGCCGTGAATCGTCTTGCCGAACGAGAAGGTGGCGCGCCCCATGACCGGAATCCGGAGCACATGCGCAAATTTGTACTGCAGCGGACACGTTTCGAACGCTTTGAGTTGGGTGAAGGAGAACTTGTCGGGCACCTGCAACCTGGCATTATCGTTGTGCCGAAGAGTGACGTCGACAGCTGAATCTTGAATATTGAATTTTGAATCTTGTGTTCCGGATTCTATATTCATTATTCTAGATTCAATATTCACGTATCCCAGCTCCATCAGAAACCTCGACAGCTTCCTTTTCCTCGCACCGCCGTAATCGTCAGCCGAAGTGAAATACAACCCCTTCTTCGCGCGTGTCATGCCCACGTAAAAGAGACGACGCTCTTCTTCCAGATGATGATTTCCCTCAGGCACGATCTCCTTGACGAGCGCGGCCGGCAGCTCGATCGGTTCGCCGCGTTCAGTGGACGGGAACTTTCGGTCGATCAGACTCACGAGAAATACATAGTCGAATTCAAGACCCTTAGCGCTATGCACGGTCATCACCCGCACCGCCTCGGGCCCGATGTCAGGGTCGACCGCGAGCGACCCGCTCTCCCCTGCCTCAAGCTCGAGCTTCACGCGCTCGAGGAACGTACGGGCGGTCGGTTCCGCATCACCAGAGACGAACTCCTCGACGATCCGCCAGAATTGGTTGATATAGGAAAGCGTGTCCCTGCTCAATTGGTTGTCCTCGCCCACGAGACGTTTCAGGTACCCCGTGTCCTCCAAGAACGCGAAGATCACCTGTCGCACATCTCCAGTGCGTGCGAGCTGCGTGTGCTTTTCCATGTACCCAAGGAACTTCGCGACTTTTTTTAGTCCATCTTCCGAAACGCCAAGCGCGGCGGCCTGCTTTGCAGCCTCGAAGAGCGACCACGCCTTCTTATGCGCGGTGTGCGTGAGCTTCACCGTGTCATCGTGCGAAAGATCGACCACCGGTCCTGCAAACATCCGGTAAAGAGATGCGCTCTCGTGATAGTTATCGAGTAGCTTGAGGTAGTTGATGATATCGAGCATGACCGGCTTCTGGTAGAGCCCGCGCGAAGCAAGGAAGAGGTACGGGATCCCCGCGACTTGGAGCGCGACCACGAACGGGATGGCGGTGTCGTTGGCGCGCACGAGGATGGCGAACTGCGAGAGGTCAGTGTCTTTGTCGACATCTAGAAGCGCTTTGATCTTGCGCGCGACTGCGCGCGCTTCATCGTGCACCGTCTGTTCGTGGATATGCTCAACGGTCCCGGTTGCGGTCACGTTCGCGTTCAATTTTTTTGAAAGTCCGCCCTCCAACTGCGCCTCAAGGCGGTTGGGATTGTTCTTTTGGATGAACTCATACGCTTTATCGAGCACGTTCTGCGGAGAACGATAGTTCTCCGTCAGGATCACCTGCTTCGTCTTGGGATAGTACTCCTTGAACTGCAAGATGTTGGAGATCGATGCGCCGCGGAACTTATAGACCGATTGGTCATCATCCCCCACCACGGTGAGGTTGCCCTCCGGCGCGGGTGCGAGCATGCGCAGGAGTTCGAACTGAGCGATGTTCGTATCCTGAAACTCGTCGACGATGACGTACTTAAACTGCTTCCGACACTTCTCCAGTATCTTCGGCCGCGTCTTGAAGAGACGAACCGTCTCATTGATGAGGTCGCCGAAGTCCAGTGCATCGTTCTCGCGCAGTAACTGCGTGTAGACATGGTATGCCTGTGCAACTTCATTCAATCGTGAGGACTCTTCCGCGTCCCCGGCTTTGTCCTTGTCGAGCTTCGCCGCCTCGGCATGCTTCAGATACTCTTCCGGCCCGACAAGTTCGTCTTTCGCGCGACTGAAATGTCGGAGCAGAGCGTGGATGAACTTAGTGGGGTTGCCGAGCGGTCGATAGTAATCAAGATTGAAACGCTCAAGGTTGTTGCGCACCAAGAGCCACTGATCGGTCTGCGAGAGCACTTTGAATGAGTCCGGCAGACCTATCGCAAGCCCGTTCTCGCGCAGGATACGCTCGCCGAACGCGTGGAAAGTCATGGCCCACAGGTCCACGTACCCGTACGGCATGAGCTTGTCTATGCGCTGCTCCATCTCTTCGGCCGCCTTGTCGGTGAAGGTCACGGCGAGTATCTCGTCGGTCTTCGCTTTGCCGGAGAGCACGAGGTGCGCGATGCGTTTGACCAGCACCGAGGTCTTGCCCGTGCCGGCGCCGGCCACTATCAAAAGCGGCCCATCCGTGTGGGTTATCGCCTCCCGTTGCGCCGGGTTCGCTTCGCTGAGCAGTGTTGACAATGCGTCCTCCATGTGGTACACGTTATGTTTCCCTCCCCTGACCCCATCCTGAACGAGGAGGCGCTCCATGACAAGGACAAGTGAATCACGCGATACCCGGCCGAAGGTGCTCTACGTGGACACCGCCGGCGGAAGCGAGCTCAAGCCGATGCGACCGGTGCTGGATCCGCACTACCGCATCACCACCCTCGATGATCACCGCCAGGCGGTGAACCTCGTGGCCGCTGAACCGTTCCAGGTGGTCATCACCAACGCCAAGCCGCGCGGCATGACGCTCGACGAGTTCATCCGCCGAATCCGCGTCGAACGACCCGGGGTCAAAGTCATCGTCTACACGAGCCATACGAGCGATAAAGATCCGCTCGACTGCGGTGCAGACGCGGTGCTGCAGAAGCCGGTGATCGCCCCGCAGGCACTGGGGTGGGTCATCGACCGCGCGCTCACGGATTTCGCTCCCGGTATATTCGTCATTCCGGCGCGGAGCGTGTCATGAAGAAGGACATCTTGGCGGTCGACAGCGACGACCTGATTCGCAACATGCTCGTGCGGATGTTCAAGAGGGAGTTCGACGTCACCCCGTCACCGGGCGGCGACGACGCGCTCTACGTGGTGCGTAACAAGCGCTGCGACCTCATCATCATGAACTCCTGGCCCGACATGGACCCGCACCGGTTCATCCGGCTTGCGCGGGAAGCCAAGCCGCGCGTCCCGATCCTGCTCTTCACCGGCGGCACCTCGCTCAAACTCGACGTGAACGCCACCTACGTGAAGTGCGATCCGACCGACGGCCTGCGCCGCATGGTCGCACACCTCACTGGCTGATCTGCGCACTGATCGCCCCCCCCGACGGAGACATCCGCTCGGGGATTTTTTTTACGCATGGGTAATGTATGCATTTGCCACCAACCGATTGGTGGTTTTTCTTTTAGTTGAAACAAAAAACGGGCACACTGGGAGGAATATATTAGTTTGCCACCAAATATGCCTCACTTCGCGTGCCCGCGTTGTTTATATACTCGTTCCTGGAAACTCCGTCGAGACAAACGACGGTGCAAGAAATGTCGGACTGAATTCTCTCCGCATCGGTACGTCGTGTCTGGCTTTCGGGTGACCAAGGCCGAGTGGGCCGCCGCAATCCGCGTGTTCCTGCGTGAGCGCACGATCCGGCGCGTCCTCGAGGAGCTCGGGGTCGGCTATGTGCGTGCACAGCGCATGCTCCACCATCTCCGCGTACGCATGCTCTCCGAAGTACCCATGGTCTTCCGTGGCCCCATCGAGATGGATGAGACCTACATCGGCGGCCAGCGGAAGAACAAGCGGCTCCACATCCGCCGGATCAAGTCCAAACGAGGCCACGGGACCGACAAGCTGCCTATTATGGGCCTGTTTGATCGTTGTTCTGGCAACGTGTTCGTGCGGGTCCTCGAACGAAAGCTCGATATCTACCGGATCATCGCACTCACGAGGCAGCGGGCGCTTCCTCACACCATCGTGTACACCGATGGATTCAAGATGTATCGGATGCTACCACGACACGGATTCCAACACGCCTTTGTCGATCACGACGGCGGCGAAATGGTGCGGGGTACGGTGCATACCAACAACATCGAGGGCTTTTGGGGAATCCTCAAACGGAAACTTTCCTGCATCGGCGGCATGCGTCGCGATCGGCTTCATTTCTTCGTCGCCGAGATCGTCTGGCGATTCAATCATCGGCGCCTGCCACTCATTGAACAAGAACGAGCCCTTTTAGAGCTCGTTCTTCGTTCCTGATTTGGTGGCAGAAACCATACATTACCCTACGCATAAAAAACCCTACTCAGACGAGAGCAGGGCTGTATACGCGCGATCGTGCGGTGCCGTTAGTGCGGCGTGAGGATGGAACTGATGCGGTCGTCCACGATGACCACCGGGCGAGCCAAGACGTTTTGACCGGCGAAATCGAGCTTCTCGGCGAACTTCCGGAACGCAGCGATCTCCCCGTCGATCGATTTGATCTCTGCCTCAACGCTCGTGAACTGGCGAGCTCCCCCGGTCAATGGGCGATCGGTGCTTGGGAGCAAAAAGATCCTGGACGTACGATACCGTTCCCGTGCTGATGCGAGCTCCTGCGCGCAGCGGGTGGGGTGCGCGGCAGTGGGTGTGTCGAATCCATGCACGCCGCCCCGGTAGGTAAGGAGTAGGTACGGTCCGGTCATGGTCGGCATGTCGTTGACCATGGACATGAGACCATCGCGCCGATACAGGCGGAAATCCGTGTCCGCGATGATGACCGTCGGAGCCGCCGGGGAGATGGGGGTCTGCTGGGCGAAACTGCCGCGACAGATCACCTGCATCTCGCTCATGGCCGACTTGAGCACCCGCACCATCTCGCCGGCGTGCTCGTTGCCGACCACATAGAGCATGCGATCACGTGTGCCATCGGCGCATGCGCGCAGATCTTCACGCAGTGCGTACAGGCCACCCGGATCGTTGAGGAGCCGATCGAACGACTCCACCAAGTAGCACTCAAAGAACATGTCATCCGTGAAGGAGAGCTCCTTCCGGATCTGCGCCGCATAGTCATGATGCGGACGACTTTCGGCGAGCACGAGACGCTTCACACGATGGTTGTGGGCGGCGACCACCGATGCGACATCAATCATGATTCCCTCCTCGGTTGTAGGTTGTCGGACGGACCGTCCGGAAAAAAGCAAAGAACCCCCGCGGGGCTCAAAGCTTCCTCAGCATACGGGACACGAGCGCGACTGTCAACACTACTGCGACTCCGGCGCGTTCGCGCGATGACCGTGGTGCTTACGCGCCACCTTGAGGCGGGCGAGTTCGCGCTCGAGGAGCGCGGCTGCGTCGGTGAACGCGACGTGATCTTTGTTTTTTGCATCTTCTGCCGCGGTGTGTGCACGCGCCTTCGCGGCCTCTATCTCGGAGAGCACCAACTCTTCGGCGCGATCGGCGGAATCGGTGAGTATGACGCACGTGTTCCCGGGGAGCACCTCGAGCGCCCCACCGGAGACCGCCACGTACTGTTCGCGACCGCCCACGCGCACGGTGAGGGCGCCGGGCACCACCAACCCCACGAGAGCAGCGTGGTGCGGCAGCACCGTGATTTCCCCCTCGCGGGTGGGGATGGTCACGGAATCAACGTCTTGCTGATACACCGTGCGTTCTGGAGTGGTAATTTCGAGGTGGAGAGTAGGCATTTGAATCTTGAATATTGAATTTTGAATTCAGAGCTCTAAATTCAAAATTCTAAATTCTATATTCATTTCTTTTCCGCCGCAGCTTCCAGCACTTCCTCGAGCGACCCCTTCATATAAAAGTACTGCTCCGGAATAGCGTCATGCTTACCGTCCAAGATCTCTTTAAAGCCGCGGACCGTATCTGTGCGCTTCACGTACTTACCCGGCACGTTCGAGAATACTTCGGCGACGAATGCGGGTTGCGAGAGGAACTTCTGGATCTTGCGCGCGCGCGAGACGGTGAGTTTATCCTCTGCAGAAAGTTCTTCCATGCCGAGGATGGCGATGATGTCCTGGAGATCCTTGTAGCGCTGGAGCACCTTCTGCACGCCGCGTGCCACCTGGTAATGCTCTTCGCCGACGATGGTCGGGTCGAGCGAGCTCGACGCTGAGTCGAGCGGGTCGACCGCTGGGTAGAGGCCGAGCTCCGCCAGATTACGCGCGAGCACCACGGTGGAATCGAGGTGACCGAAGGTGGTCGCAGGAGCCGGGTCGGTGAGGTCGTCAGCCGGAACGTACACGGCCTGCACCGAGGTGATGGAACCGTTTTTGGTCGAAGTGATGCGCTCCTGGAGCGCGCCCATTTCGTTCGCGAGCGTCGGCTGATATCCCACCGCAGACGGTATGCGTCCGAGAAGCGCGGAGAGCTCCGAGCCGGCCTGGGTGAAACGGAAGATGTTATCGATGAAGAGCAGCACGTCCTGTTTTTCTTCATCGCGGAAATATTCTGCCTGTGCCAAGCCGGTGAGCGCGACGCGTGCGCGGGCGCCCGGCGGTTCGTTCATCTGACCGAACACGAGCGCGGTCTTGTCGAGCACGCCTGACTCCTGCATCTCGAGGTAGAGCGAGTTGCCCTCACGCGTGCGTTCGCCGACCCCGGCGAACACCGAGTAGCCACCGTGTTCGGTCGCGATGTTATGGATGAGCTCCATGACCAGCACGGTCTTGCCCACGCCGGCGCCGCCGAAGAGGCCGACCTTGCCGCCCTTCATGAACGGGCAGATGAGGTCCACTACTTTGATCCCGGTCTCGAACACCTCGGCTTTGGTCGATTGCTCTTTGAAGGTCGGCGCCGCGCGGTGGATCGGATACGTCTTCTTGGTCTTGGGCGCCGGCTTGCCATCGATCGGATCGCCGGTCACGTTGAACATGCGCCCGAGCGTCTCTTTGCCCACCGGAACGTTGATGGGCGCACCCGTGGCGGTCACCTCAGTGCCGCGCGCGAGCCCGTCGGTCGAAGACATGCTGATGGCGCGCACCGTCTCGCCACCGAGGTGCGACTGCACCTCTAACGTGAGCGTGCCCCCGTTGGGGGTCGCCACGTGGAGCGCGTCATAGATGTTCGGTAGTGCGCCCGAAAAACGGACGTCCACGACCGGACCGATGACCTGTGTGATAGTTCCCGTGTGAGTTGGCATATCCCGTTAGAAAATCTGCTTTCGCATGGGTTAATATGTTTCCGTCTGGCAATCTGCCATCCGATGGTATAACGTTTCGATCGAAACGATTATCCATACGGGGCAGATTTTCTAACGGGACATAGTTGATAAATTCATGGAAATTGGTAGTGTGTGTGCGAGGAGGATCGATGACCAAACAACCGTTCATCGGCTTCATGCCGATACCGCCGATAACGCAACGCGGCAAGCTGCTTTCGTTCCCCGGCCCGCAGCGCCGGAAACCGGCGACCGTGACTGTGCTCCGCGCGGAACACGAGGGGACGTTCAGGTCGCAAGCGGTGCGCTCGCCGATCGTCGCCTACTTCGACTGCTCGGGCTGCGGGGCGACCCACAGCGAAGACGAAGTGCTCAGGCTCCGCGGGCAGACGTGCTGCCCCAAGACCAAGCGACCGATCGTCGCGCCTGACGACTAGCCGCTCTCCTGCGCCCGATCCCGTTCCGCGGTCCGATGTACCATCGGACCTTTTTTTATTTTCAACCTTCGAGCGCGGCGCGGCCGGCAGAGATCTCCGCGATCTCGCTCGTGATCGCCGACTGACGCGCCTGGTTCAACGTGAACGTCAGGTCGTTGATCATATCGGCCGCGGCGTCTGAGGCGTTGCGCATGCTCAACATGCGCGCCGAGTGCTCCGAAGCCGCCGCCTCGAGCACTGCCTGGTACGCCGCCGCCTCGATGAACCGTGGCAGCGCGTACTCGAGCACCACCGCTGGATCCGGCTCGAAGATGGCGTCTTCAGCAGCCGCGCCGGATGTCGGAGGCGTGACCCCGCGCGACGGGGTTGCGAGCGGCAGCAACTGCCGCACCTCCGGCACCTGGCGCAGCGCCGAACGGAACTGGGTGGATGCGATGTATACGCGGCCGTACGTGCCGGAGAGGAACTCGCCGGAGGCGAGGGTGATGATCGGGCGGACGGATGACGCGCGCGGTGCGGCGGTGAGCCCCGTGAAACTCGCGATCACGGTCTTTCCGGCGCGGCGCAGGTACTGGTCGCCGAATTTTCCCACCGTGATGAACTCCGCATCTGAGGGGAGCGCCGTCTCCACCGCGCGGATGAGCGATGCGTTGTACGCGCCGCACAGACCGCGGTCCGAGGTGATCACCACGCAGAGCGCTTTCTCGGACGCGTTCTGCGCATAGAGCGGGTGCGCGGTGGTCGCGCCGGAGGTCGCGAGCCGACTCATGAGCGCGGTCCCGAGCTCAGCGAACCGCCGTGCGGCGGTCGCCTGCGCGACCGCGCGACGCATCTTCGCCGCCGAGACGAGTTCCATCGCTTTGGTGATCTTTCGGGTGTTGCCGACCGACTTGATGCGGCGGCGGATGATGCGGGTGGGGACGGCCATTTAAACTTTATATTCTTTAATCGCACTCTTCAGCTTCTCCTCGATCTCCGGCACCAGCTCCTTCTTTTCACGCAGCGCCTCGATCACATCCATGCGCGCGGTCGAGAGGTACTGGTGGAACCCGCGCTCCCACGCGGCGACCGTATCGGCCGGCACGGCGTCCAGGTAGCCGTTGGTCACGGCGTAGAGGATCGCCACCTGGTGCGCGACCTCCATGGGCGCATACTGCGACTGCTTGAGCACCTCGACGATACGGCGACCGCGCTCGATCTGTTTGCGCGTCCCCTCTTCCAGATCGGTGGCGAACTGCGCGAACGCCTCGAGCTCGCGGAACTGCGCGAGGTCCAAGCGCAACCTTCCGGCGACCTTCTTCATCGCTTTCACCTGTGCGGCGCTCCCCACGCGCGAGACCGACAGGCCGACGTTCAATGCCGGACGGATGCCGCGGTAGAACAGATCGGTCTCCAGGTAGATTTGACCGTCCGTGATGGAGATGACGTTCGTGGGGATATACGCGCTGATGTCTCCCGCCTGTGTTTCGATGATCGGGAGCGCGGTCAGCGATCCGCCTTTGTTGGCTTTAGACATGCGCGCCGCGCGCTCGAGCAAGCGGGAGTGCAGATAGAAAACGTCGCCCGGGTACGCCTCGCGTCCCGGCGGGCGGCGCAGGAGCAGCGAGACCTGACGGTACGCCCACGCGTGCTTGGAGAGGTCGTCATAGATCACGAGCGCGTCCTTGCCCTGATCCATGAAGTACTCGCCCATCGCACAGCCGGCGTAGGGGGCCACGTACTGAAGTGCTGCAGCGGTCGAAGCGCCTGCAGAGACCACGATGGTGTGCGCCATCGCCCCGGTCTCCTCGAGCTTTGCCACGATGCGCGCGACTTTGGATTCCTTCTGTCCGATCGCGACGTAGATGCAGATCACGCCCGTGCCCTTCTGGTTCACGATCGTGTCCACCGCCACCGCGGTCTTGCCGGTCTGACGATCGCCGATGATGAGCTCGCGCTGGCCGCGGCCAATGGGGATCATGGCGTCGATCGCCTTGATGCCGGTCTGGAGTGGAGTGTTCACCGGTTCGCGCGCAAGCACGCCCGGCGCGATCTTCTCGACCGGGTACTCGGCGCTCGATTTGATCGGTCCCTTGCCGTCGATGGGGCGCCCGAGCGGGTCGACCACGCGACCCACGAGCGCGTCGCCGACCGGCACGGAGAGGATCTTGCCGGTACGCTTCACCGTGTCGCCCTCTTTGATCTTCGTGGTGTCACCCAAAATCATGGCGCCGACCGTCTCTTCTTCCAGGTTGAGCGCGACCCCGAACGTCTCATGCGGGAACTCCAACATCTCTGCCATGAGGCAGTCCGAGAGCCCGGTCATGCGCGCGATGCCGTCGCCCACCTCGATCACCTTTCCGACTTTTTCGGAACGGGTTTCGGCAGAGAACGCGGCGATCTCTTTGCGTAACGTTTCTACGAGTTTAGATGCATCAGACATAATTCTTAACCAACGAGCGCTTTCTTTAGTTCATTGAGTCTCCCCTGGACCGAACCATCGAGCACCGCATCAGCTACCTGCACGCTGGCCCCGCCCACGAGCGACGGATCGACTGCGAATTCGAACGATGTGGCCGATTTTGATTTCTGAAGTGACGCACGCATCGCGGGAGTCAGCTCAGAGGCGGTGCGCACCGTGCCCCGCGACTTTCCCTCGGCCGCGAGCGCGAGATTGGTGAACGCATCGAGAATCCGCGAACGCCACGCTCCACGGCGCGCGAGCGCCAACTTCTTGAGGAACGCGCGGATGAGTTCCGGCTGCGCAGCGGGTGCGCTCGCCGCGAGCGACACGTAGAGTGATCGCGCAAGTTGGGTGGCAGAAGCGCGCATACTACATCCGCTCGAGCACGCCTTCGATCATAGCGCGGTCCTTTGCAGCGGTGAGCTTCTCGCCGATCACGCGCTCTGCGGCGGCGGTGATGAGCTCAGCGGCGTTCGCGCGCACCTCATGCATGAGCTCTTCGCGATCCGCCGCGATCTGTGTCTTGCTCTGCTTGATGATGGCGGAGACCTCGGCGCGCGCCTTCTCGAGGACCGCATCGCGGGTCTTCTCGGCACGCAGCTCCGCCTCGTTCACGATCTTTTGCGCCTCACGCCGCGCCTCAGCGACGATGCGCGCCTGTTCCTCGCCCGTGCGCTTGAGTTCCGCGCCGATCTTATCCGCGTTCTCGAGCGATTCCGCGATGCGAGTGCGGCGCGATTCAAGCGCTTTGGTCACCGGCTTGAAGAGCACGAAGTACAGCACCCCCATGAGAATGAGGAAGTTGACGATCTGCGCGATGAGCAGCCGCCAGTCGATGCCAAGGGTGCGTAGTAACTCCATGTCTGCTAGACGAATTTGATGATGAGCGCCATGACGAAGGCGTAGATCGCGATCGCCTCGGCGAACGCGGTCGCCAAGATCATGCTCGTCTGGATCTTGGAGGCCGCCTCCGGGTTGCGGCCGATCGATTCCATCGCCTTGCCGGCGAGTGCGCCGATGGCGAGCGCCGGACCGAAACCGCCGACGGCGATGGCGAATGCCGCTGCGATCGATTTGATGGCTACGATGTCCATATGTTGTGTGAATTTAGAATTTAGAATTTGGAATCTAGGTCGTCCTAAATTCAAAATTCAATATTCAAAATTCAATGAACGCCCGCAGGTGCGTGTGGACCCTCCCCCTCCCCGTGTGCTGCGGTCGCGATCGTCATGAACACGAGGGTAAGCATGGAGAACACGAGCGCCTGCACCACCCCCACGAAAATCTCCAGTCCGAGGAACGGGAGCGGCACGAGGTACGGCACCAGCGAACCGACCACCAGGAGCAGCACCTCACCGGCGAAAATGTTGCCGAAGAGGCGAAACGAGAAGGAGATGATCTTGGAGAACTCGCCGATGAGTTCCAGGATGCCGACGAACGAGCCGATGACGTACGGCTTTTTCCATGGCCAGACGAAAAATTTGCCGAGGTATTGACCGACCCCGAGCGACATCATCCCGAACGCCTGTACCGAGAAGAACGAAACGAGCGCGATCGCAGCGGTGAAGTTCAGGTCAGCAGATGAGGAGCGGATGAACGGCACGAGCTCGCGCACGCCATCTTTCATCTCATAGAAGCCGATGCTCCCGAGCCCCGGCACGAGCTCGATCCAATTTGAGGCTACCACGGCGATGAAGATAGTGGCGATGACCGGGAAAAACCGCTTAGTCTTCTCGCGATCGTTGGTCACGCCGTCCACCATGTTAAGGAGGAATTCGATCACCGCTTCTGCGGCGTTGTGGATGCCGGCCGGCACCACCCGCATAGAACGACGCACCGCCACGGAAAGCACAACAAGCGCAGCGAGCACCACCCAGGAGACCATGAGCGTGTTGGTCACCGGGAACGAACCGATGTGGAATATGGGTTCCGCCGCGAGCGAAATGTTCATGGGTACAAGAAAATTTGACCATAGTACCATTCCAGCGCATAGGCATCAAGGGTTTGAAAAAATCAGTCCTCTCCATAGGTTGACAAAATGGCTTTTCTGTGCTAAAAAAGGAGGCTGCCTGCCGTAGTTTGGCCGCAGATTGCACAGAAACGCTTGAATTGGCCAAAAACCGGCCGGTAGAAAGGACCTTGTCATGATCAGACTCGCACTCAGTGGACTCGGCCACGAGACCGAGGGCAGACATCGATCTCGCGTGCCGGTCATCGAGGGTACCGCGACGCAGTCGATCGAAGTCCGCCTGTTCGACGACGAACTGGATACGCGCAATGGCATCGCCGACATGTGGGTCCGGATGACCTCCATGATCGGGAGCGAGGCAGTCGATGTGGTGAAGAAGAAGACCAACCACATCGGCGTAGTCGCGTTCGAGTTCAAGCCCCCGCGGGTGCTCAAGAACTTCGCCATGCGGCTCGTGGCGGTGGACGGCGAAGACGACAACGTCATCGCCCATCACAACGTCACCTTCCACGCCGCATCCATGAGCGCAGAGGATTTGCTCTCGCCCGAGCACGCCGCCGCCGCACTCGATGCGCCGTCGGTACCGCTCTCCGAGGACGACCCGGCGATCATGTCGGCGCGGGATCTCACCCCGCCGCCGATGCTCATCGCGACGCCGCCCCGACGCACCACGCCCGTGCCGCCCCCCCCGCCCCCGGGCGCCTCACCGCGCACCGAGGTCGTGGACGACACGAGCGAGGTGAACGAACTGCTGCTCCAACCGCTCGTCACCGGGAAACCGGGGGGACGAGAGGTCGTGGTCAGCGACGCGGACATCATGGACGAGCGCGACGATGGCTTCCGTGCGCCGTTCCAGGCGCCGGAGGAAGGGACCGATCCGGCGGGCATGCCCATCGGAAACGTCACCCCATCGGTGCCGACTCCGCGCGCCGAGAACGCCGACGACACCGCCCACCAGGCGATGATCGCGGCGCTCGAGGCGAGTCTCGCAGAGGTGAACGGCAAGCTCCGCACGATGATGACCGGGGACTACACGGGCGCGCTTCGGTACGCCAAACAGGCCCTGGAGATCATCGGCGAGATCGCGCGAACCACCAAGGACATCCACGGGTTCGAGCGCCAACGGACCACGGAGGAGCAGGATCGCACCATCGCGGCCAACCGGTTCTACACCGGGCAGGAGAGCAAGAACGAGACCGCGCGCGGACACTGGCTCGGTGAGCACCGACTCGCGCTCGCCGAGACCAAGGATTCGCTCGAAGGGATCCTCAGCGCATGGCTCGTCAAGAAGGACTCTTGGCTCTTCGAGAAGGACTCGACGGTCGACCGCAAGCTCGCGAACCTCCAGGTGCAGACCGTCACGGGTGCCACCGAGAAGGTCGCCGCCATCCTGGACGAACACATCAGGACGCGCTTCGTGGGAGCCCTGCAGCGGGAGATCGAGCACCCGACGCACGGATGGGTGATCACCTTCGTGCGGAAACTCATGGAGGATCAGCTGCGCGAGTCTAACGCGAAGCTGGCCGCAGCCCGCGAAGGAACGGCGCAGGACCTCTTGGCGCTCGAAGCCAAGCGGACGGAGATCGCCAATCTCCAGCTCGGCCTCTCAGAGTCCGTGACCTTCGCCAACTCCGCCAAAGAGAAGGCGGCTACGGTGACGGCCAACCTGAGCGACGCAGCTTCCCAGCTCGACGCCAAGGCGACGAAGCTCGCCGCGGGTCTCAAAGCCATCCAGGACGAAGTCAAAGCCGGGGTGGACAAGGGGCGCGAGGAACTCAAACGCCTCGCCGGCGAAGCGCTCGACGACTCAAAGAGTAGAGTGATTGCCGAGACCGACTCG
>Ga0315281_10002350_pt1 | contig 28085 bp, 30 predicted proteins | sample YL17G07_0_MG_FD_204540 | JGI IMG/M metagenome (GOLD analysis project Ga0315281, IMG submission 204540) | Sediment microbial communities from Yellowstone Lake, YNP, Wyoming, USA - YL17G07_0 | ecosystem: Environmental > Aquatic > Freshwater > Lake > Sediment | place: USA: Wyoming | collected...
AGTCGTTCCCGTTTTCGAGGGGGGCGTTCATTTTACACGAACCGCCGCCGTTTGAAGTGACTAAATTATTATTTTTTGTGTTTCAAATCATTGACACATTCCGCAATGGACAACTTGTGATTTTCATCAGTAGGAAGAAGACCATCATCACGATAAAGATATTGTCCCGATGTCTCATCAACCGCCTGCTGTATCAAGGATTTGGCGGATGGATAGTAATAGTCAAGTGAGCCTGGTCTAAAGACCTGAAAATCTGTGCTGTTGTCTATGGCTTTGAAGTTTGGATTATGCCTCTTGTCAGGTTTCCAGCCTGCGATGGAACGCGCCGCGAGAGCCTGCGCCTTTAATGCTGGAAGCGTAGGGGTGTTTTCGGCTACATTCATTTCGCGGGGAAGAACATTGTAAAGATAGTAACCTTCAACATCAACTCTCATGGGGTTTTTGTGGCATGAATTTGGATCACCTGGATCAGGACAAATCACATCATACGTTATGCCTGGCGCCTCGGGTGGATATGCATCACTCCCTTCTTCTACACAGCCAGTCAAATAGTCATCACCTCCGCGACAGTACTCGTAATCACCCAATTTTTCCCCTTTCTCATTAACTTTCAGCATGTACACAATCACAGTCGTAGGCAGACCGCTGTTCTGAGGGGATTGATTGGAAGATAAATTGTCTACGCTTAGTAATTTTTGTGCATTTGCTCCTTGCAGTAATTGTTGTTGAGAAAACAACAAGATGAATATAAGGAAAAAGAGAAAGACTTTTGAGCGTTTCATGGTCTTCTCCTTTATTTATCGGATAGTTGGACAGGAATCAAACACACTTGTTTAACTCCTTCAGGCGTAGGGCAATTCATCAATAGTTTTGAGCCGTCGGGCGACCATGCCAAATTTGTTGTTCCTGAATAAATATGGAAATTGTACGCAGGAAGAATACGGTCAACCTGTCCAGAAATAAAATCGCCAAGATACAACAACCCATCATTTGTAGATGTAACATCAGAACGTGCGCCTCTAATCATAAACAATAGATGGCGACTATCAGGAGCCCATGCAATATCTTTCGCGTCAGATACTGCGGCATCCAGTGTGTAAAACGCTCCTGTGGTTGTGTCCAACACAACCACATCTATCAATATAGTTGGACCAGTAGGTCCCTGCGCTCTGACAATTGCTAGATACCGCCCATTGGGGCTCCAGCGCGCTATTAAAGCCCATCCGCCAAAATCTAACGCGCAGAGTTCGCCACTATCCGAGTCTATGATGTAGGTATATTCCAAATTATCACTGGCATAGTTATACAGAAATATCTGGGGCGAGTTGGGACGCCATGCCATACTATATTCCTCAACGAAGTTTGGATAATCCTTGTGTTTGAAATCCAACACTTTTCTATCCAATGCAATGGACGCAACAACATTCAATGATGTGTCCAATTTGATAAGTTGCTTTGTCGTAAAGTATGCCATTTCAGTTCCATCAGGCTTCACTGCCATGCCGTACTGGGGCAAATCGTCAGCCAATAACTGCGTATCGTCTGGGTTTCCATAACTAATTTTCAATTGGCGGATAACCTTGAAATCAGAGTTTGAATTTTTATTCAAGATATTTATGTCTGCATAAACAACCGCATTTAACTTCGGATTCCACGCATACGGCGCTTGGGAAATATCGCTTCGCTTTGCAAATACTTGGATTTCTTTTGTTTCAGGGTTGAATAATTCAATTGTCTGCCAAGCCCCGTCCAGGCTAAGGTCAATAAACTGCGAAGGCATGATTAACACATTTTCATTATCTGGCAACCATGCCATGATGTCGGGCTGGCGTTGCTCATAAGTCAACACCACCTGCGGCTCGGAAAAAGTGTAATTCTCTGGCATTGACTCTTCTGTTGTAGTCTGTGCCAAAGGGAAGGTACAGGCGGGCGGCTGTTTGGGTTTCATGGCGTTATCTTCTGGCGCATTTGCCGCCGTTGGCAACGCAGGCGCATTTACCGCCGTCGGCGCTATGGGCACTGGTGTATTCTGCGCGGCGTTTTGTTCCGCCGCCGTTCGCATCACGAAGAATAGGGGGATAATCAATATCAGCCCGATGACGAGCAGGGCTTCCAACGTTCCTTTGGTATTGCGTGTTTTTTTCATTTTTGCTCCTTTGAAAATGGGATTTTAATTCAGGGCTTGTCGCCCTGCGTCAAACGGAGAGATTCACCGCCTCACGCAGAATGGCAAGCGATTGCCAATGGCGCATTCATTTCAGAATTTTTTCCCGCAGAAGATATGATTCCTCCCGCTTGCACTTGTTGAAAGACAAACAGGGTCAGCATGAAAACAATCAGAAGTATATTTTTGCGTTTCACGATACCCTCCTCTACTGCTTGGTTCTCTGAACAGAAATAAGACAAAAGTGATCCGTTGTTCGTCCTATCAGTGACGGGCATCGTAAAAGTAATTTCGAGCCGTCTGGCGACCATACAAAATTATTCATCCCGCGAACGCCCTCTGCAAAAAACGATTTAAATTCAGGGAACAGGGGGGCGCTTTGTCCCGTCGTCAGGTCAACGAGATAAAGTTTGTGGTGAATTGTCTCGAAATTATTGGGGTCATACGTCAAAGGGATATCTTCAAAGACAAGTAAGTGAAGGTTATCCGGAGTCCATGTAAAATCAGTTGCATGGTGTTTTTTCACATCCTGCGAGACAACATCAATTGTGCGCAGACTGCCGGTCAGCGTATCTAAAATAACGAAATCGCTTGAAGGAACAGGAAAAGAATATCCATTTTCTCTTTCAATTGCCAAATAGCGCCCATCCATACTCCAGTGAGCTATAGACATTAAGATAAATATTTGGAATTTAAACCAGCCAAAACGCCTTGTTTTGCGGATATTTTCGGTAGAAGATTTTCAAAATCATTATCTTAACCTCTATATATACGCCCATCCACTAAGGTTCAACTCGCAAATACTCCCGGTGGTAGTATCAAAAATAAAGGTATAACCGCCGCCCGACGACAGCCCAGCCCCACTGTATAAAAAGACGAGCGGCGCACCCGGTTGCCAAGCCATCTGATAATCAACTGGTCTGTCATCTCTCCGCGATTTGGCGTAATCCCACTGGGCAGGGTCAACAGAGGCTAATGAAAGTTTCTTTAGCGACTTATCCAGTTTGGACATTTTCTTATCCGAAAGATACAGGATTTCGTTTTCGCCGGGTTTAACAATGAAAGGAAATTGCAGGTTATCGGCAAGCAATTGCGTAGCGTCAGGGTCGCCGTAACTCACCCGTAACTCGCGCGTAAATATGCGATTACCTTTCGCCTTATCAAGCAGTGTGAAATTCAAAGCCGAATACACTACCCCGTTTAGTTCCGGCTGCCAAATTTCAGTTTCGCCGGTTTCATTCCGAACAGCATATAACTTTGATTCACCTGTTTCAAGGTTATACAAGCTAATAGATTGCTGAGGAGCGGTATTGTTATTATCCACATATTGATTACGCAAGCCTTCTGTCACCAACACTTGCTGGTTATCGGGTAGCCATTGCACAACATTGAGAGGGTTGCCTTCTGCCGCTGTCAACACCACCTTTGGCTCTGAAAAAGTGTAACTCTCCGGCATCGACTCGGCAGTCGTCGTCCCCGCCAGCGGGAAGGTGCAAGCGGGCGGTTGTTTGGGCGCAAGCGCGTTACCCTCTGCGGGCGCGTTAGCGACCGTGGGCAAAGCGCGAGGCATTGACGCGGCGTTTTGTTCCGCCGTCGTCCGCATAGTAAAAAATAATGGAATGAGCAATATCAGCCCGATGACGACCAAGGCTTCCAGCAGTCCCTTTGTGGTGCGTAAGCGTTTCATTAGCGTTGCTCCTTTATTCAATTGTCGGATAGGCATTTGTTTCCCCGTTAGGTAATTATACAAAAAAAAAAAAATGTAAAGTCAAGCGTTTTGGAAAACTGCAATGAATCAAAACCGCCGCGCTTTTTGAAAACATAGCGATTTTGATTGCAAATTTCTCTACCGTACATTTCAAAATTGAACCGTTTGATATACTCAAGCCATGCCCGCGATTAAACTGTACGCCAACCTGCGCCAACTTGCAGGGACGAAAGAACTATCGGTAACAGGCTCAACTGTCAGGGCGGCGTTGAGCGAACTCGTCAAAATGAATCCGCCGCTGGGCGAAGTTATTTTTGAAAATGGAAAACTCCGTCCGCAGATTGTCGTCACAATCAACGGGCGTCATGCAGTTGAGCTGGACGCGCTTTTGACGGAGCGGGACGTCGTTGCAATTTTTCCGCCGATAACCGGCGGCTAAGGAGAACTAATGAGCGGTTGGTCTGAAAAAATATTGGAGATTGATTTGAGCGCCAAAACTTATAAAACATATCCGCTGGATATGGAAATGGCGCGGCTTTTTATCGGCGGGCGCGGGCTGGGGATGCGCTTGCTCTGGGATTTGGTCGGCGCGGATGTTGACCCGCTTGCGCCAGAAAACGTCTTGATTTTTACGGTTGGACCTTTGACCGCCACGGGCTACCAAACTAGCAACCGTTTTTCGGTCACGACAAAAAGTCCGCTGACAGGCACGGCGTTGGACGCAAACTCAGGCGGCTTTTGGGGAATGCAGTTTAGAAAAACAGGTCACGACGTGATGATTGTGCGCGGCAAATCGGAAAAACCCGTCTGGATTGAAATCATCAACGACGCGGTTGTTTTTCACGACGCGAGCGAGTTGTGGGGGATGCGCGTTTTCGCCGTGACGGAAAAACTTGGACAGAGCGCGCACAAACGCAACGTGCTGTGCATCGGACCTGCGGGCGAGAATCTTAGTCGCATGGCGGCGATTATGAACGACCGCGAACGCGCGTTGGCGCGCGGCGGGACGGGCGCGGTGATGGGTTCAAAAAATCTCAAGGCGATTGTCGTCGAAGGCAAGGGCCGCCCTGAGATTAAAGACCCTGAGCGTTTCAAATTTTTGCTTTACGAAACGCGCAAGTTGCTTGCCGCCAGTCCGCTAACCAGCCAAGCGTTGCCCGAATTTGGCACATCGGTTTTGATGAACATTATGAACAACATCGGCGCGTTGGCGACGCGCAATCATCAGCAAACGCAATTTGAAGGCGCGGAGGCGATTTCGGGCGAAGAATTGACGGAAAAGTATTTGGTCAAAAACGCTTCGTGTTGGGCTTGCCCGATTGGTTGCACGCGCATTAGCCGCACGGAAAAAATCGAGGGCGAGGGCCCCGAATTTGAATCCGTTTGGGCGTTCGGCGCGCAGTGCGGCATTGACGACCTTCCCGCCATCATCGAAGCCAACGCCCTCTGCAACGACTTGGGACTCGATACTATCTCGGCGGGTTCGACGATTGCCTGCGCGATGGAGATGAGCGAAAAAGGTTATTTCGATTCCGACCTGCGTTTTGGACGCGCCGACCAGTTGGCTCCCACGCTGGAGGCGATGGCTTATCGTCGCGGCGTCGGTTCAGACCTAGCCGACGGTAGCCTCCGCTTGGCGACAAAGTGTGGACGCCCCGAGCTTTCCATGTCCGTCAAAGGGATGGAAATGCCCGCCTACGACCCGCGTGGAATGCAAGGACAAGGCTTGCTGTACGCGACGTCGAATCGCGGCGGCTGTCACATGCGCGGCAATATGGTTGGTCCCGAGGTTCTTGGCTTGCCCAAATTAATTGATCGCTTTCAAGTGCAGGGCAAATCAAGTTTTGTCATTTTGCACCAAAACTCGGCGGCGGCGATTGACTCGCTGGTCCTTTGCAAATTTACCAACATGGGGGTCGCGGACGAATATTTCGCCCGTATCCTTTCCGCGGTGACGGGGATTCAATATGACACGGGCGAAATGATTCGCGTCGGCGAGCGCGTTTGGAATTTGGAGCGGCTCTTCAATCTGCGCGAGGGCTTCGCCCGCAAAGACGATACGCTTCCTCCGCGTCTGTTAAACGACGCCCCGACAGAGGGACCCTCGAAGGGCTGGGTCTCGCAACTTGAGCCGATGCTCAAAGAATATTATCGCGGCAGAGGCTGGGACGAAAACGGCGTTCCCAAACCCAAGAAACTTGAGGAATTGGGATTGGCGAATTTAGGAGAAATAAACCATGATTGACCAACGCATTTACGAAACGTTCCGCGAGATTGGACGCGACATGTATACCGCCAACATGATTAGCTCGCATGGCGGCAACTTGAGTATCCGCTTGGGTGACCGCGTGATTATCAAACGGCGCGGCGCCATGCTCGGCGCTCTCAAAATGCACGATTTAATCGAAACCAGAATTGACAAAAACGACAGCGGCGTCGCGCTCGCATCCACTGAATTGCTGGTTCATCGCGCCATTTATATGAACACGCCCACGCTGGCGGTCTGTCATTGCCATCCGCGCACCGCGATTGCCTTCTCGCTCTCGCGCGACGAGATTATTCCGATTGACAACGAATCTTCTTATCTGCTAAAAAAAATCCCCGTGGTGACGGAAGAGTTTGCGTCTGGCACTCCCGAAATGGCGCACAAAGTCGCCAACGCGCTCAAGAATTATAAAATCATCATGTTGCGCGGACACGGCAGCTTCGCAACTGGTCAAACGCTTGACGAGGCGTTTCAATGGTCGTCCGCGCTGGAAGAATCCTGTCAGATTGAATTGATCGTCAAACAACTCAACGAGCCGTTCATCGAATATCGCAAGATGAGCGAGGCGTACGGCAAGTTTTAGATTTATTCAAACTCGATTTCGATTTCTTCGTCTTCCGCCCAGTCTTCCATTTTCTCAAACTCAATATCTCCAAACAACTCGTTTTGATACGCGGCGATGCGATAGCGTTTGATTAATTCCAGCAACGCCAAAAACGTCACGACGATTTCAATGCGCGTGGCTTTGTCGGCGATCAACCCGCTGAACGTCATACGCTGGATATGCTTCATCGTCTGCGTGATGTATTCAATCTTCTCGCGGATGGTCACGCGCGGCGGCGCGATGACCGTGCCAAGCGCTTGCTTAGCATTGCCTTTTGAAAATGCGGACGCGGCGGCGATCAGCAAACCTTCCAGCGTCAGATTGGAAAGGTCGAGTTTGGCGACTGCCTTAGGCGGCGGCGCGACGCGCAAATGCGTCCGCAAATTATTTTCCTGTCGTTCCGCCAGCCAGCCGGCAATTTCTTTATAGCGTTTGTACAAAATCAATAATTCAACCAACTCGACGCCGGGGTCTTCTTCGCCGGGTTCGCGTTCCACGGGACGCGGCAACAACGCTTCCGATTTTATTTGCACCAACTTTGCGGCAATCACCAGGAAGGATGAAATTTCATCGGGCTTCTTGTATTCAAGTCCTTGCAAGTAGGAAAGATACTGGTCGGTGACCGTCGCCAGCGAAATGGCGGTGATATTTAATTCGGCGCGCTCAATCAGGTTAAGCAAAAGGTCAAGCGGACCCTCGTACACCGGGGTCTGCACTTTGTAGCCGCTTTGACGTTCTAATAAATTATCCATGTTGAAAGGATTATATACGATATAATCTGCTCATGCCAACCAAATTAACTCACCTTGATGAACAGGGTCGCGCCTTTATGGTGGACGTGAGCGCCAAACCCGATACCGAACGCGTGGCGATTGCGCGCGGCGAAGTTCAGATGAAAAAAGAAACGTTTGAATTGATTCGCGCGGGGCAAATCAAAAAAGGCGACGTCTTAACCGTCGCGCAGATTGCGGGCATCGCCGCTTCAAAACGGACTGCGGAGTTGATTCCGCTTTGCCACCCGCTCTTCCTCTCGAAAGTGGACGTCCACCTCGCGCTGGACGAATCGCTACCCGGCGTCATCATCACCGCCACCGTGAAAGTGACGGGCAAAACCGGCGTGGAGATGGAAGCGCTAACCGCCGTCTCGGTCGCCGCGTTGACGATTTACGATATGGCAAAAGCCGCCGAAAAAACCATGCGCATTCAAAATATCCGTCTCGTCGAAAAACATGGCGGGCGATCAGGCGATGTGGTGAATGAATAGGTAGACAGGTAGACAGGTAAAAATGAAGCGCATCAAACTTTTATTCTTCGCAACCATTCGAGATCGCGTCGGCGTCAAGTCTGTGGAATTGGACGTCGCCGACGATCTGACCGTAATCGGTTTGAAAGATAAACTCTCGACGGATTATCCCAATCTCAAAGAATCGATGAAATCCGTTCTGGTCGCCATTAATCGCGAATTCGCATTCGACGAAACGCTTGTCCCGCCCAACGCGGAAATTGGCATGTTTCCGCCGGTCTCTGGCGGCTAAAAAATTTACGAATTACGGAACTCAAATGTCTTCCACGCTTCCTACTATTTTTCACATCACCGAATCTGAAATTGATTTGAACGACCTGTTGGCAAAAATCACGCTGACCTCAACCGGCGCCGCCGCGATTTTCACGGGCATGGTGCGCGGCGTCACCTCGCGCGGCGACGCTCACGAAACCGAATATCTCGAATACGAAGCTTATGTCCCGATGGCTGAAGCAAAGATGAAACAGGTCGCGGACGAGATCCGCGCAAAATGGCCCGTCATTGAAGGCATTGCGATTGTCCAGCGGATTGGCAAGCTCTATCCCAAAACGCCGACGGTGCTAATCGCCTGTTCCGCCGCGCATCGCGATACCGGCGTATTCGACGCCGCGCGCTACGGCATTGATCGTTTGAAAGAAATTGTGCCGGTTTGGAAAAAAGAAATTAGTCCCGACGGCGCGGAGTGGGTCGAGGGAGATTACATTCCCAAGCCCGGCGAGTAAACCAAATTATCAACTCACCACCTTACGCGCCCTAAACCTCTCCCGCAGGGAGAGGTGACTCCCTTCCCCTGCGGGGGAAGGGCTGGGGATGAGGGAGATTAATAATGAGGTTATCTCAACCGTCACGCTTTTTATCGGGTGGGGTTTTACGTAAAGTCAATATCATTTAAAAAATTATCGCTGGAGGCGCAATGCAGGAACGTATCGTTATCACAGGAATGGGAACAGTCAATCCTCTTGGTTTGAATGTAAAAGAAACGTGGGGCAACATAGTGGCGGGGCTTTCGGGCGTGGAACCAATCACCTTGTTTGATTCAACCCCTTTGCACGTGCATATCGCCGCCGAAGTAAAGGGCTTTAATCCTGAAAATTTTATGGACGCGAAAGAGGCGCGCCGTCGCGACCGCTTTGAACAATTTGGCGTAACCGCCGCGAAAGAAGCGTTGGCGCAATCGGGTTTGCAAGTCACGGAGCAGAATGCCGGGCGAATGGGCGTCATCATCTCGTCCGCGATTGGCGGATTGAAATCGTTGCAAGACGCGATTTTGACAAATCACACCGAAGGACCGCGCAAGGTCAGCCCATTTTTAATTCCGATGTTAATGTCGAACGGGGCGGCTGGGATGATCGCGATTGATCTCGGAATCAAGGGACCGTGTTTCTCGGTGGCGTCCGCTTGCGCTTCGGGCGCGGACGGAATTGGAATGGCGATGATGATGTTGCAAACGGGCATGATTGACGCGGCGCTGGCGGGCGCGGCGGAATCCGCGCTCACGTCCACCGGCGTCGCCGCGTTTGATCGCGTCGGCGCAACTTCGCGCCGCAACGACGATTATTCGATGACGCCGCAACCGTTCGACAAAAATCGAGACGGGTTGGTGATGGGCGAAGGCGCAGGCGTTTTAATCTTGGAGCGCGAATCCAGCGCGAAGGCGCGCGGCGCGATCATTCTGGCGGAGTTAGCGGGCTACGGCGCAACGGCGGACGCTTATCACGTCACCGCGCCGCACGAACATGGCGAGGGCGGCGCATCGGCGATTCGCATGGCGCTGGCTTCGGCGAAGGCGAACTTGGCAGACGTCGGCTATATCAACGCGCACGGCACAGGCACGCTCTTGAACGATCAATCCGAGACGCGCGCCATCAAAGCCGCGTTTGGCAAAGACTTGGCGTATAAAATTCCCACCTCGTCCACCAAATCCATGACGGGTCACATGATGGGCGCGACGGGCGCATTGGAAGCAATCCTTTGTGCGTTGGCGATCCGCGATGGAATTCTCCCGCCCACGATTCACTACGAAACGCCCGACCCCGAATGCGACCTCGATTACGTTCCCAACAAAGCGCGCGAAGCGAAAATCTCGCTCGCCATCAGCAACGCCTTCGGTTTTGGCGGACATAACGCCGTGCTGGCGATTCGAAAATACGAGTAAAAAAACGCTTGTCTTATCGGGGAATGTGCGCTATACTCCGCGTTCGCGTTTCAGAACGATAAATAAAAAGTAAGGACAAAGAAAATGACTGATTTTATTAAGGCTCTTGAAGCCAAAGTTAACGAAAAAATCCCGCAATTGAATTCGGGCGATACCGTCAGCGTACACGTCAAGATCAAAGAAGGCGACCGCGAGCGTATTCAGGAATTTAAGGGAATTGTGATTCGCCTCCGCAAAGGCGGCAATGACGCCTCCATGACCGTGCGCCGTATGGCGGCAAACGGCGTCGGCGTCGAGCGCACCTTCCTACTCCGCTCTCCGCGCATTGATAAAGTAGTCGTGGAACGTCACGGCAAAATCCGTCGCGCGCAACTGTATTTCATGCGCGAACGCACCGGCAAGAGCGCGCGCCTCAAACAAAAATTCGATTAGGTTTCGACGCAATTTCGACAATCTCAACTATCCGCTCAACCAACTGGTCTTCTTAGAAAGACCCTAAAGGTCTAAGACCTTTGGGGTCTTTTTTTTGGAGTTCGCATGTCCAAACCGTTAATTGGAATCACCACGCGCAACAGTAAAGACGCCGACGGGCATCCGCTAACCGCCTTGCAACACTCGTACAGCGCCGCGATTTTGCAAGCGGGCGGCGTCCCCATTCCCATTCCTTCAATTTTGGAGGCAGAAAACTGGCGCGATTTATATTTCCGTCTCGCGGGGATTCTCTTCTCTGGAGGCGGAGACGTCTCGCTCGAATATTTCAGCGGAGCAGACCACCCGCGCGTTTCCGGCGTAGACCCGTTGCGCGATTCTACCGAGATTGCTTTAATGCGCGCCGCCGCCAACGACGGCAAGCCGATTTTGGGAATCTGTCGCGGCGCGCAATTAATGAACGTCGCTTTAGGCGGAACGCTGTATACGCATATCCCCGATCAAGTGGAAAACGCGCTAGACCACGCTTATCCAACCAATTTACGCAAAGTCCTCGTTCATTCCGTAACCATAGATAAAGATTCGCGTTCCGCTAAAATCTTTGGCGAGACGTTATTGAACGTAAATAGTTTGCATCATCAAGCCTTGAAAGACATTGCCCCAAGTTTGCGCGTTGTTGGGCGCGCGCCCGATGGAATTGTCGAGGCGGTGGAAATCTCCGACCATCCTTACGCCGTCGCGGTTCAATGGCATCCCGAATGGCTGACAGGCCAACTGCCGACGCAAAAATTATTTAAGTCGTTTGTCGCGGCGAGCGGGAAATCGTCAATCGAGAATCGGGAATCCATCTAACACCTGAAACACTTGACACCTGACACCTCCTCCCCCATCGGCGTCTTTGACTCAGGCGTAGGCGGACTTTCCGTTCTGCGCGCCATGCGCGAACAGACGCCAAACGAGTCCATCGTCTACTTTGGCGATCAAGGGCATGTGCCTTACGGTCCGCGCTCGCTGGAAGAGATCCAAAAATTTTCAGAGGGGATTACGCGATTTTTACTTGAACAAAATTCAAAGTTAATTGTCGTCGCCTGCAACACGGCGTCCGCCGCCGCGTTGAAATATTTGCGCGCGCGCTTCCCCGACGTTCCCTTTGTCGGCATGGAGCCTGCGGTTAAACCCGCCGCAGAGTCAACCAAAACGGGCAAAGTCGGCGTACTTGCCACGCCCGCGACGTTTCAAGGCGCGTTGTACGCTTCGGTGGTGGAGAGATTCGGCGCGGGCGTGGAATTGTTTCAACATACTTGCCCAGGACTTGTAAATCAAATTGAAAAAGGGGAGTTGAATTCAAACGCCACGCGCAAAATTTTAGCAGACGCGCTGCGTCCCATGCTTGAAAAAAATATTGATACCGTCGTGCTAGGTTGCACTCATTACCCCTTCGTCATCCCGTTGATTCAAAACATCGTGGGCGAAAACATTCGCGTAATTGACCCCGCTCCCGCCGTGGCGCGACAAATCCAGCGGTTGTTGGAAGCGAACAAAAAACAGAATCAACTTCGCGCTAAACCCACGACGCGCTTTTTCACATCCGGCGACGCCGTTTCGATGAAATCTTTGTTGCCTGTTTTATTGGGAAGAAACGACGAAGTCGCGTCGGCGCTTTGGAAAGACGATCAAGCGATTGCGACTTAATTTCCCGTAATCAAAAACTTGAAGAACTTTCCAATATCCTGCGGCTTGACCCAAAACGCGGGCGTCCGTTTGCGATATTCCGCGTAATCGGAGAAGCGTTCAATCAAATCTTTTTCTTCCACGAGACGAATCCAACCGAAGAAACCCAGCGGCAGGAACGGCATAAAACTCAGCGCGAAGATTCCAGAGTTAAGCAAAGCAAGCCCAAGTCCGACGCGCATCACGCCCGCGTAAACGGGATGTCGCAAGACGCCGTAAATATCCGCGTTGACGAAGCGCCCTTCGTTGGGAAAATAAACGTAAAGCCACGCAAGGTTATCCACGCCAAAAGTCAGCGCGGAACGAATCCACAGAACGAGCCCAACAACCAGCCAATACCAGCCGAGAACGTGAATGACGGTTGGGAATACGCCTTGCGTAAATTTCATTTTATTGGGGTCGCCCATATAGGCGATATGAACAATCATCGCAAAGAGAATCGCCAAACCCGACAGGGCAAAGCGCATGACGGCGGCGCGATACGCTTCATCTTGATATTTTTCGATGAGCGCCTTCTTTTGCGTGAACATGCGGCTGAGAAAATAAAACCCCAACGCCATGACGACAATCGAGCTGTCTATCGTCCATGTGGGGATTTGGTCGCTGGCGATAAAATAGACGGTGGTCAGCAGAAACCTGCTCAACCCCATCACGACAAGCCTTATTCTTCCGCCAACGGTTCTTAATTCAGGAAGATGTTTTGCAAGCGCGTCAAAACCTTTGATATTCATGTCTGTTCCTTCGCTCCCTCATCCCCAGCCCTTACCCCAGTGGGGGGAAGGGAGTCTTTCCCCTCTCCCTTCGGGAGAGGGGTTAGGGGTGAGGGCGCGTCGCTTAATCCGCCGCGATAATTTTCAAATCCGCAACGGCTATTTTGACGTTTTTCAGTTCTTCAAAACTCAACTTGGAATTATCCAAGCCGTATTTTTCAGAGACGCGGTCAAACAAGGCGTGATAACCCGCTTTAATCATCGCGTCCCAATTTAGTCCCAGCGCATCGGCGACATTGCGAATGGATGCGGCGTCTTCGCCTTCGATTTCCACAAAATCGCCGTAGGGCAATTCATCCAGCATGACGTGAACGTCGTTCAAGTCGTAAGTCGCGCGGAATTTTTCGTAAAACACAACGGCTTGAAATCCCAACTCTTCCAAAAATTCTTTGGCGCAGTCAAAATCCTCGACGACAAATTCGATTTCTTTGCGACTCATTACGCCGCCCGCTTTTTCCACGCTCGGACCTTTGAAGGTGAAACGCGCCTTGTCGTCTTGTCTCAGCCGTAGAACGCGACTGCTTTTGCGCAGTTCGTTGTTCGGCGTGTCAAAACGAAAATTGACCTCATGTATACGCGGCTGAATCAAAACCGCCTGCAGCTCAAGCAGACGCGTTTCAATCCGTTTCAAATCTCGCGTATGAAATTTAACTTCAGTCTCTTGTCCGTTCATTGATTGTTCTTTCCTTCATCCGCTATCCGCTTCAAAAATTCGCTTTCTAAATTCGCTTTCTAATGCACGCTCAGCAAAACCTGTTTCTGTTCCACGCTCTCGTCCGCTTTGACGCGCACACGCCCAACGACGCCGTTGCGCGGAACTTTGAGCTCGTTCTGCATTTTCATTGATTCCAGAATCAACATGACTTGCCCTTTTTTCACTTCCTGACCTTCCTCCACAAGAACTGTAACGATGAGTCCGGGCATCGGCGCTTTGAGTTTGAATTCGCCGCTTTCTGTGATTCCGCCGCCCGCCGCGGCTTTCAAGCGCTTTTCGCGCTCGTCTTCAATTTTGACTTGATACTGTCGCCCGTGCAACAACACTTCCCAATCTTCGTCGCCCTGATAAACAAACGCCTCGTAAGACTTGCCGTCAAGGAGCAACGAAAAAACGGGTTGCCCAATCACGGTTTCAAAATCCACTTGAAGCAAACGCTCGCCAATCCGAATGTGGCTCTCGTCCACAATTTCAACTTCAAATTCCTTCTCGTCAATTGTTGTAATATATTTCATACAGCCTCAATCGTAATTTGGTAATTGGTAAATCGGTAATGGGTAATTTGGGAAACCAAATTTACTAATTACTAATTACTAATTACCAACATCACCGGTGCATTCTTTCCCAACGCCCCACCCACTTCCAGTTTGACGTGTCGCGCTCGTTTCTGCGGACAATGTTCGCGTTGCGTTCGCTTTGCTGATGCGCGACCAGCGTGGCGAGAACCGCCGCAATCTCCGCGTTGGCGGCGCGCGCCTCAACCGCGTCGTCCATTGCGAATCTTTCCTCCACAAAGCGCGTGTCAAATTGACCGCCCATGAAGCGATGCGAATCCATCAAGGTCTGATGGAATGGGATATTTGTGCGGACGCCGATAATGAGATACTCATCCAGCGCGCGGCGCATTCGCAAGATGGCTTGCGCGCGCGTCTCGCCCCACACAATCAGCTTCGCAATCATCGGGTCGTAATAAGGCGTGATTTCAAAGCCGGGATAAACGCCCGTGTCCACGCGGACGCCGTGACCGGTGGGCAACAGACAATGAGTGATGCGTCCGGTTGACGGCATGAACCCGTTGAACGGGTCTTCCGCGTTGATGCGACATTCAATGGCGTGACCTTTGAAATGAACGTCTTCTTGTGTGTAACTAAGCTGCCTACCGCGCGCGATGCGAATTTGCTCGGAAACAATATCAATGCCCGTGACCATCTCAGTTACGGGATGTTCGACTTGCAGGCGCGTGTTCATTTCAAGGAAATAAAAATTGCGGTCTTTGTCCACGAGAAATTCAATCGTGCCGGCGTTGACGTAATCCACCGCCTGCGCGGATTTGACGGCGACGCTCCCCATCTTTTCGCGCAACTCGTCGTCAAGAAATAGGGACGGCGATTCTTCCAGCAGTTTTTGATGGCGACGCTGGATGGAGCATTCGCGCTCGCCCAAATGAATCACGTTGCCGAAAGAATCCGCCATGATTTGAAATTCGATATGGCGCGCCCCTTCGATTAATTTTTCGAGATAGACGTTGCCGTCGCCGAAAGCGGATTCCGCTTCGCGGCGCGCGGACGCGAGGAGGGGCGGCATTTCCTCGAGGTTTTTGACCTCGCGCATACCCTTGCCGCCGCCGCCCGCTGTGGCTTTAACCAGCAACGGGAATCCAATTTGCGGCGCGAGGCGCAACAGGTCGTCGTCGGTCATGTTGCCAACGTCCTCCGTGCCGGGGACGACTGGCACGCCCGCTTTGATGACCGTCGCGCGCGCTTTGCCTTTATCGCCCATCGCCGCGATGGAGGAGGGCTTTGGTCCGATGAACGTGATATTTAGCTCGGCGCATTGCGCGGCAAAATCCTCGCGCTCCGCGAGGAAGCCGTAACCGGGATGGATGGCGTCAGCGCCCGATTTTTTTGCGACGTCAAAGATTTTATCGGCGCGCAAATATGACTCGCGCGATTGAGCGGGACCAAGCAAATAAGCTTCGTCCGCGTAGCGAACGTGAAGCGCGTTGCGGTCCGCTTCTGAAAAAACCGCGACGGTTTGGACGCCCAGCTCGCGGCAAGCGCGAATAATGCGGACGGCGATTTCGCCGCGATTTGCGACTAATACTTTATTGACCATAAATCTCCTTACAACGTTCAATCTACAACGGTATGTTCCCGTGCTTCTTCGCGGGGTTGGCGTCGCGCTTGTTGCTCAACATCTCCAGCGCATTGATCAGGCGCGGACGGGTTTCCTTCGGCTCAATCACGTCGTCAATGTATCCGCGTTGCGCGGCAATATACGGGTTAGCGAATTTTTCTTTGTACTCCGCCACCAACTCGGCTTTCTTTGCGACAGGGTCTTTAGCTTTTTCCAATTCTTTGCGGAAGATGATGCTCACCGCGCCGTCGGGTCCCATCACCGCAATCTCGGCGGTGGGCCACGCGAGATTCACGTCGCTGCGAATATGCTTGGAGGACATGACGCAATATGCGCCGCCGTAGGCTTTGCGCGTGATGACGGTCAACTTCGGCACCGTCGCTTCGCAATAGGCGTAAAGCAATTTCGCGCCTGAGCGAATAATGCCGTGATGCTCTTGATTCACGCCGGGCAAAAATCCCGGCACGTCTTCAAACGTGATGATGGGAATATTGAAAGCGTCGCAAAAGCGGACAAAGCGCGCGGCTTTTTCGCTGGCGTCAATATCCAAGACGCCCGCCAACACTGCGGGTTGATTGGCGACAATCCCCACCGAATGTCCGCCCAAGCGCGCAAATCCCACGACGATATTCTGCGCGTAATTCTCGTGGATTTCAAAGAATTGGCTGTTGTCCACAATTTTAGCAATGACTTCTTTGACGTCGTAAGGTTTGTTGGCGTCGTCGGGAATGATGTTGTTTAATTCTTCATCCATGCGCAACGGGTCGTCGCCCTCGATAAAAGGCGCGTCTTCCATGTTGTTCTGCGGCAAATAACCCAGCAGTTTGCGGATGAGATAGAGCGTGTCCGCTTCGCTGTCTGCGGCGACGTGGCATACGCCCGATTTTTCAGAATGGACGTCCGCGCCGCCCAGCTCTTCCTGCGTGACGTCCTCGTGCGTGACCGCCTTGACGACGTCGGGTCCCGTGATGAACATGTACGAAGTGCCGCGCGTCATAAAAATAAAATCGGTTAACGCGGGGGAATAGACCGCGCCGCCCGCGCAAGGTCCCATGATGGCGGAGATTTGCGGAATGACGCCCGAAGCCATAGTGTTGCGCAAAAATATATCCGCGTAACCGCCGAGCGCCACCACGCCTTCTTGAATGCGCGCGCCGCCTGAATCGTTCAAGCCGATAACGGGCGCGCCGTTCTTCATCGCCATATCCATAATCTTGCAAATTTTTTCAGCGTGCACTTCGCCCAAACTGCCGCCGAACACGGTGAAGTCCTGCGAGTAAACATAAACGAGGCGCGCGTCTATGGTGCCCCAACCCGTGACGACTGAGTCGCTCAAAATCTTTTGCTCATCCAAGCCAAAATCGTGGGTGCGATGAACGACAAAAGCGTCCACTTCATGGAACGAGCCTTTGTCCAGCAACAGTTCCAAGCGTTCGCGGGCGGTCATGCGTCCTTTTTTATGTTGCGCCTCAATGCGGTTTTGCCCCCCGCCGAGAAGCGATTGAATTTTTAATTCATTTAGTTTTTTGGTTTTCGATATTTTGTTCATAAGCCTCTTTCGATCGCGGTTTTGTTGCGAATAAGATGAAGACAACCAACGCTAAGTTTACTACAACAGCGAATTGCCAATTGGGATGCGGATTTTGCCAGACGAACCGCTCGCTCCAATACCAGACCGTGTAGCCTGCCGCGACCCCAAAGAGCGCTTTCGTCGCCCAGCGCTTTTTCTGGCTGACGCCCCACGCGAGGATGATTCCGCTAATCATCCAAATTGCGCCGCTGACGGCGGCGGTCATGGGCGTTGGTTGCGCGGAAAATTCATTTAATACGTCGCGCCATGCCAGCGCCGTCCACAGACGCAAAGCGTTCCACGCTACGAAGGTTAACACTAGCAAGAGCAGTAGGGTTGCTCGAAAGGGAAGTTTCTTCATGGATGCAAAGCGGATAATTGCCCTATTGATCTTTTGGTTTTTCCAGAAGATACAATAAACTTTTTCCGCCGTAGACGCTGTAACTTTCGAGGTAAGGCGAGAACTGCCCGCTGTAAGGCGGGTATGCCAGTAATTTTGTGCTGGCAAAAATAATCCTCATGCCGCGCTGACGCAGATACATTGGAGCTTTCCTGTTTTGGAGCGCGTGGAAATAATCATAGCTATTGATTAAGCCGTCCATGTTGACAATCGTGCGATCTTGAATGAAATAGCCGACGTTCCCGCCGCCCGTCATGCCGATTATGGCGCCGGGGCGCGTATTCTCTTCGAGATAGGTCGCCACTTCCATGTACGGGCGCTCTTTGGGAAAATAGTTGTGCGGCATGACGCTGATGATAAAGCCGCCCAGAATATACGCCCAATATGCGCCAATCGCAATGGACGACCATTCAAAAGACAGGCGCGCAGGTTTGAATCTGCGGAGAGGTCTCAGCAGAAGGTCAAGCAAGACGCCGCCAACGAGCGTCGTCAAAAGCGTTTGACTAATCCAGTACCATTCTTTCGCTCCGCCGTACGCGGTGGCGGTGTAAGACAGAATGTGAATTCCACATCCAGCCGCAAACGGGATAAGCGCCATTTTTGAAAACGCCCGCATAGCGCGACGCGCATTGAAAAAGAGAACGGCAAGCGCCAGCAAAACGAAAATAAACAGAACGATATAATAGCGTTTATCTTCTGTGTCCGAGCCGGGATAAAGCGGTTTGATTAATACCGCAATCCAACCCAGCGTATAAGACAGCGGCCGCCACGCGTCGTACTCTCCCAGATAACTGACGCCCAGAAAAGCAGTCCAATTTGTGGCGGGATAATCGTAAACCGTGTGGGCTAAAGTTCCCCACCAGCGTTTAATCTGACCGCTGACTGGGCTAAAAGTCCCGAAGGCGATTTTATTGTAGAGCAGGTAAAGCCCAAGCGCGCCGCCAAGAACGCGATAATAAGCCCAGCCCTCGGCGCCCCATGTTTTCCAACTGGAGCGCAGCTCGGTTAATGGATCTGGAGTGGATAAATTTGCGTTTATTTTTTTGCTCCCAAACCAGCGCGCGACGAGGCGAAGCGCAAGAATCAAGACGGCGCTGACGCCAAAATCTATGAGCAGAGCAATGCGCGGAAAACTTTCCGTTATGCCGATTTGAGTAAGTATGATTAGCAAACTTAAAATGACAATGGAACTAACGGCGGACGCTTTGATTATCTGGATGGTTATCTCTAAGACGGAGCGCATTTTAGGATGCTGATACAAACCCGCGAGATAAAACGCGATAGTTTTTGCAACCAACGCAACTAGCGTCGCATAAACCGCCGAATCCGCATAAGCGTTGTATGCGGGAAATCCGCCGACGCGCAACGCAATCGAACTGGTCATGGATAGAAAAATAACGGCGATATCCAAAGGGAGTAGGAAGCGCAGCGGGCGTCCGCGAAAGACGATATAAATTCCCGCAATGACCGCCAGAAAAATCAAATCAAGGCGACTGAACAGGACGATGACGGCAATCCACGCCAGCCCGCCGATTTGTTTTTTCGTCACTGTTTTTTCGCGCCACGTCGCTTCAAAAAAGCCAAGTCTCTCGATGAATAAAACAATCGCAAAAGCCGCCAGCGGAGTTTCCAACCCGGTGCGATACATGGCGTAATGAATGTAGACGTCAAACGCCCAGAACGACGCGAAGAACATCGCCGTCGCGCGCGAAAGAGAGCGCGAAATAATGCGGTAAATTAAAACGGCGGTTGTTGCGTGGAGAACCGCAACGACCATGAGCAAGATGCGCAAAGGCAGGATTAAATCAAAACGGGCGAGAGCGAAAATGGGAATACAAATCAACATCCAGAGCGGGTGATAACCGTTGGTTGGATTGATTCCGTCGAACGTACTGCCCAATCCCTCCGTAATATTTTGCGCGACTTTGAAATAATAATAGGCGTCGTCGCGGATAAACCAAGTGTTGGGAAAATTATACGCGTCGGACGTCGCCGCGTAGAGGTGGACGCTTAATATGGTTGCGATTAATAGGATTTCAAATGGGGCGAAGCGTTTCAAAAAATTCATTGGGGATTTTTTATTTTACCCCAAGCTCGCTACGCGCGATGACCAGCCTTTGAATTTCGCTGGTGCCTTCGTAAATCTCCGTTATTTTCGCGTCGCGGAAATAGCGCTCGACGGGGAGTTCTTTGCTGTAGCCCATGCCGCCGTGAATTTGCACGGCTTGATGCGCGACAAACATGGCGGTTTCGGAGGCGAACAATTTCGCCATAGAGGCTTCGAGCGAATAGCGTCCGCCCGTTTGCTTGGAATTTTCTTTTGCAATCGCGGCGTTGTAAATCAGCAGACGCGACGCTTCGATGCGCGTTTTCATGTCCGCGATTTTGAAGCCCGTTCCCTGAAACGCGCCGATGGGTTGCCCAAACGCCTCGCGCTGACTGGCGTGGCTCCGCGCCGCTTCATAAGCCGCTTCTGCGATTCCAAGCGCCTGCGCCGCAATGCCGACGCGCCCCGCGTCCAAAACGGTCATAGCGATTTTAAAGCCTTCGCCTTCCGCGCCGAGTCGATTTGCGACGGGGACGCGACACTCTTCAAAAATTATCTCGCTGGTGGCGGAAGCGCGAATGCCGAGTTTGGGTTCTTTCTTTCCGCGCATTAATCCTTTTGTCGTTCCATCCACGAGGAACGCGCTGACGCCTTTTTGTTTTTTCTCCGCGTCGGTCATCATAAAGACGACAAAATAATCTGCGACGGGTCCGCTGGTAACCCATGACTTGCGCCCGTTCAAAATATAAAAATCGCCGTCGCGCGCGGCGCGACCTTTCAGCGCCCCGGCGTCTGACCCGCTTTGCGGCTCGGTGAGGGAGTACGCTCCCACGGCTTTGCCTGACGCAATTGGCGTAATAAATTTTTTCTTCTGCTCTTCCGTTCCAAATTTCAAAATGCCGTGACAGTATAAAGAATTATTAACCGACATCACCACGCCGTGCGAGGCGTCCGCTTTGGAAATTTCCTCCAGAGCCAAAACGTAGGCAAGCGTATCCATGCCGGCGCCGCCGTATTCTTCGGGGACTTCGATTCCCATGAAGCCCAGCTCGCCCATTTTTTTTATCGTGGCGCGCGGGAACTCGCCGCTTTCGTCAAACTCCGCCGCGATGGGCGCAATCTCTTTTTGGGCGAAATCGCGCGCCGCGGCGCGGATCATTTTTTGCTCGTCGGCGAGGGGATAGATGGGCAGGTCGGTCATGCGTTAACTCCAGAAGAAAATGATTTTCAAGATTATACCGCCGTTCGTTTTTGTTTCTCTTGTGACTCTACTGCAAAAAGGTCTTTTTACCGCAAAAGTCTTTGATTTTCTTTCGTGTCTTTCGTGCTTTTCGTGGTTCAAACAGGTTTTTGCAGTAGAGTCTCTTGTATAATCCCTAAGATGCCTAAACGCTCTTGCTCTTATCTCAGCCCCAAATGCGAAGCGCACGAACACGCCGAAAGCGAATGCGGAGTCTTTGCCATTCAAACCATTCGACAAGGCGAGCTGGTTTCTTTGTGGGGCGGGCGCATTATCCGCAGAGACGAGCTGGATTCATCCATGCCGCGTTTTACTCAGCGCGTCTTGCAACTTGACGAAGGCTTATATTTGCTCACCGCCGAAGAAAAAGAACCCAATGATTGCTTTAATCACTCTTGCGACCCAAATTTGGGATTCTTTGGGCAAATCGGTTTGATCGCTTTGCGCGAAATTGAAGCGGGCGAAGAATTATGTTTCGATTACGCCATGTCCGACGGCGAGCCTTACGACGAATTTGAATGTCGTTGCGCCGCGGCGCATTGCCGCAAAAAAATCACGGGCAACGACTGGAAGATTCCCGAATTATGGCGTCTCTACGCTGGATATTTCTCGCCCTATCTAGCGCGCCGAATTAAAGATTTGAAAAAGTAACATGAAACGTTTAATGGGCGAACGCCTCAACCTCGATTGGAAGATCGCCGTCGTGACCGTCGTTTCTACGTCGCTATTAATGGTTGATAATTATCACAGTCTGACTTCCCATAAATATTATGACCGCGTTATTCTCTACCTGTTCGTTCCGCTGGCGCTGACTTTATTGGTTTTTCGAGAAAACCCCAAAGAATACGGCTTTTCGCTCGGCGATTGGAAACTTGGACTCGCTTTCACATTCAGCGGCATTCTCGCAATGACGCCCGTGATTTATTATCTTGGACGCCACGACGCGGAAACGCAAAAATATTACGCCGACCTCGCGCAAGGCTTGCCGTGGACGACCTGCCTTGATTTAATCGGCTGGGAGTTTTTCTTTCGCGGCTGGATTTTATTCGCTTACGCGCGCAAATTCGGCGACGAAGCGTTGTGGTTGCAAGCCGTCCCGTTTGCGTTGGCGCATATCGGCAAACCTGAGGTTGAAACGCTATCCACTATCTTCGGCGGCTTCGCTTTCGGTTGGATGGCGTATCGCGCGAAATCTTTTATCTATCCCTTTCTCATTCATTGGTTCATCGCGACGTTTATCATTCTCGTCGCGTCAGGAGCAATCCCATGACTGCCCAAATTCGTCCCGCGTTGGAAGCAGAAGCGACTCAAATTAAGGATTTAATTAATTTAGTCGGAATCAACCCGATGGGGTTGGATTGGAAGCGCTTTATTGTCGCGGTCAACGACGACGGGCAAGTAATCGCTTGCGGACAGGTCAAACCGCACGGGGATGCAATCCGCGAAATGGCGTCCATCGCCGTAGTCTCCGAATATCGCGGGCAGGGCGTCGCGCGCGCAATCATCGAAGCGTTATTGAGCGTTCATCCCAAGCCTTTGTATTTAATGTGCCTCGCGCACAATGGAGCAATGTATGAAAAATTCGGCTTTCGCGTTTTGGCGGAGGCGCAGACGCCGCGTTATTTCAGTCGCGTTAAAAAAGTGTTCGACCTCGCCAATATATTTCGCAAAGCGGGGGATAAATTGTTGGTTATGAAATTGGAGTAAAATAAATTTATGAAAAACGTATTTTATGTTTTGATTGGAGTCATGGCGGGTTTTTTGTTTGCGGGCGTTTTGTTTTTTATTTCGCGCGCGCCCGTCGGAACGCCGATTGTTTTGCAACCCGCGCCCACCCAAGCGCCGATTGCCGTGCATGTGATTGGCGCAGTGGCGCGTCCCGGCTTGTATAAATTTCCCGAAGGCGCGCGGACGCAAGACGCGATTGACGCCGCCGGCGGCGCGCTGGCGCAAGCCAACGCGGACTCGCTCAATTTAGCGGCGTTATTGACGGACGGTCAGCAGTTGAACGTCCCTTACAAGGACGGCTCCGCGCCGTCTGCGGATAGCGCCGCCCCTGCGGTGGAATTGCCCGGCGCAACCGCGCCGCCGGCGGCGAATACGGGCGATCTGATCAATATCAATACCGCCACGCTTGAGGAACTTATGAAGCTGCCCGATATCGGCAAAGTCACCGCGCAGAAAATTATTGATTACCGCGATCAAAACGGACCGTTTGCGATGATTGAAGACGTTATGAACGTTTCAGGAATTGGTCCCGCCACGTTTGAAAAAATAAAAGATTTGATTACGGTTTATTAACTCGCCTGACGCGCCCTCACCCTAGCCCTCTCCCGCAGGGAGAGGGGACTCCCTTCCCCTTCGGGGGAAGGGTTGGGGATGAGGGAGAATTCTGCGTCAGGCGTTATTGGTTTATCGAATTATCCCCAACAACCTTGGATACCAATACCATAAAATATCGGCGGCGGGTTTGCTGTGAATGGACGCGGATTTATCTTGCAACGCGACGGGCGGATAATATCCGCGACTGACGAAACCTGAAATCCATGCGCGCGCGTTGACGGCGGTGAGCAACGCTTCGTAAATATCCGCTTGGGTTTGCAAGCTCAAACTCACAGAGTTAATATCGTCGTTGGGTCGGCTCAACGCGTTCCAATCGAGACATTTTCCCTGCCCATCGGGGAGACAGCCGCTTGCCGCGCCAACGGCGGAGGGATAAGCGACGGCGAGGACGAGCGGTTTTTTTAATAAAGAGGTCAGCGGCGCAATTTCGTTATCCAACAATCGCCCAGCTTCATTGGCGTAATCCGTTTTCGTGGCGCTTGGATTTGTAGAAAGCGAAGCCGACCAAAGCAGATAAATCCCGTCCACGCCTTGCAGAAAATCTAACGGGGCTTCGAGCGCAGATTTGGTATATGGCAACGCCCACAACACTTGACCTTTGAAATGCTGGCGCACTTCTACGATGAGCGCTTGCCATTGCTCCTTAACATCCGCAGGGAGGTTGGATGGGTTTCCGTTTGGCAGCTTGCCGCCGGGCAATGTGGGCGCAACCCAATCGCCGCCGAGGATGAGGGTCTGCGCGCCAGATTGAGCGGCGAGGTCGGCGTAGTTGACGGCGAAGGCGCGATAACGGGCGAACCAGACCCGCCACCATTGCGCATCGTGCGAGGCGCTCAACCAAAAACCAGCGCTGGGCGAAGTCGAAGCGTTGGGAGAAAAAGACGCGGAAAAATTCGGGGTGGGAAAAAGCGCGACGTTAAGTCCCAAAGCGCGAGCTTGCGAAATCATAACGGCAGAGTCAACCCACAAGGGGTCTTGTCCGGGAATGGGCGCAAAGCGCAACGAAGCGACGTTTGCGTACGTCCAACTTGGAGCGAGGATAACCATATTTGCGCCAAGCGCCTGAACGTTGCCGAACGCTTGCGGCGCGTAAAAAGACCAATTGGGTTGATAGGCGGGTTGGAACTCGACGCCGGCGATGAAGCCGCTGGCGCGCGGCGTAATGCTGGTTCCAATCAACGTGACGGGTTCTGGATTTTCAAACCATTTCCATGCGCTGACCGTGTCCTTGAGATCCTGCCCAATGAGACTGGTGAGCGCTTTGCGTCCAGTTGGCGCGGCGCCGACAGTTTGAACGTCGTCCGCGCTGCCGCATTGACCGTTGCGGCAATAGCGATATGAAAACGAACCCAGCACGTCGAGCGGACCGTAAAGTTTGTACGCCCAGCGATTATTGCCAAGCGGCCACATCGGGATAGGCTCCATCCAACCAAAGGTGTTGAATTGGATGTAAATAATATCGCCGGGCGGCGTGACGGACGGAACGCTGACTTCAAAAAGAACAGGCGCCGAGTCGCCCTCCGCCCAGGTTGCTACGCTGTCTTGAAGCGTGAGCGCTTGCGGCGGCACAATAAACTCGCGTAGTTTCCATTGTCCGTCCGTTTTATGCTCCGCGTTCCAGAAGCCGTCGCCCAAAGTGTATTTATATTGGATGTACGCGCCGACGGGCAAAGAGAGCGTAACGGCGTAACGCCCGTCTGGTTGCAGACTCAAAACGGGCATGCGGTCTGCGTTGACGCTGATTCCGCCTTGTAAGTCCGCGAAGGCGTTTCCCAGTTGGAGGATATTCCCTGCGATGCGCACCGGGACGCCCGGTAAGGTTGCGGGCGGAATGGCGACTGAGAAGGTCACGCTCGTCAACGGCAAAGCCTGTATTCGCAGGTTCACGATGGTGGTGTTGTTTTCCGCTACGGCGGCGCCTTGTTGAAAGGGTTGATACATTCCATCCAAACTGTAGACAAGCAGGTTTTGCGTTCCGACGGGCAAGCCGGCAAGTTCAAAACGCCCCAGCGAATCGGTGATGGATTGCGCGCCGCCCGCAGTGACAAGCAGGTTGGGCAACGGCGAACCGGTATCCGCGTTAAGCGTCTGCCCGATGATTGTCCCGGTTGGGCGCGCGTACGATTTATCGCCCCAATCCGCGACAATATCATGAACTTCGGCTGGACCCGCGATAAAAACCATGCGATAGCGAATCGCCGCGCTGGAATTGGTATCCTCTAAAATTTGCGCCGCGCCGCGCCGAACATAACGATATTTGACGACGGAGCTGTAGGGCAGGGGCAACGTCGCGGCGTACGTCAACGAATCGCGCGCACTCAGGGGATATTGCGTGGCGTTTAACGCCAGCCCGGTGACTTCATCCAAAACGGCGATGGAAAGCGTTTCGTTGGCTTGAAGCGGTTCGGGCAACGTCGTCACAAAGGTTGTCTGCGCCATCGGTTGCGGCGTCGGCGACGGGATAACCGCCGACGGCGCTTTGGTTGGGTCAACCATCGGATTTTGAAACAGCGAAAATGCGCATCCCTGTCCGATAAAATTAAGCGTCAGCGCAACAAGCATTGCGCGGCGGAACGATGAGCGTTTGGTCATTATGTCTCTTCTCTTTTTTTAATTTGCTATAATACCATCAGTCAGCTTTTAGGTTTGCTCCTTGCTGTAAGCGAATTATAGCAGACCAACCCGCCGATGATTCCCCGCACAGCGCCCTGCGGAAAAAATCTCGGCGGGGCTTGGCTTACAGCCGTTTCCACCTGCGAAGCCATTGAATACAAAACCATCCGCGAATTTCATCGAACACCTGCACTGCAACAAATGCAGTGCGGCGCAGTGTAAACGAATGCCCGCCTGCCATTCGATTATTCGTGACCCATGCGCGGACGGCGGACGCAAACAATAAACTTCGGGAGTCCGCTTGGCTTAAGACGATAAAGCCTAACGGCGACTTCCGAAGTTTTTTCAAAACGTCATAAAGAAACAAGCGCGGACGGCTTACAAATATCGGGTTGCATTCAGCAATTCTTCCGCAGTGACGGTTTCTAAAAGTTTGGTCACTCGGCGCTTAAGTTCTCCGTGATGAATTTCTTTGGAGAGGACAATCCCATAATGTTCTTTTCCGTCTTCGTAATACTGAACGGAGAACGGCACATAATCTCTGACGTTAAACGTCACGACGGCGCGGTGATTATCGGCGGCATACGCCATGATCTTTTCGTCAGGCGTGGAATCCAAATTAACTTCGTTAACATGGATGACGTCAAAACCCTGCTCGCGCAGGATTTTGGTAACTCCAAATATGCTCGTCCAGCAGAAGTTTGGGCGCGTTTTTGCTTGGCTCTGGGTTCATCGTCCGCCTGTGATTTCCAGATATTTTTTCTCGCCTAGTTTTTCCAGCAAATAACGGCGCGAGGCTTCTTCCGTATTTTCCGCGCGCTCTTTTTCGATTTCAGCCTGATGGACAAAATAATAGCGCATGGCTTCGTGCAATTGCGCCAAAGTAATATGCGGGACAATCTCTTGCGTGATGAATTCAGGCGTTTCCCCAATCATCAAGTAACCTACCAAAACACGCACAGGCGTCCGCGTGCCGCGAATGACGGCGCTGAGTCCGCCGGTGAATTTGACCACTTCAATATTGGGAAAAGACGGCTTAGATTTTGCTTTGGGTTTCTTGACCGCGTAACGGACAGACGCTTCCCCGACTTTTCCGTTTTTACTCGCGCGCGCGTCAACATGCGCGCGCAACGCCGCGCGGATGAATTCGCTGCGTGAACGCGCGCTTTCCGCCGCGACAACGCGGTCAATCTCTTCAAGGAATTTTTTGGAAAGGGAAACTGCAACTTTAGTCATTGGTTCTCCTTTGCTTATTTTATGGTTCTATCCAATTCTTGGCAAGTTAGAAAATAAAGAGCGGAGACGAAAACGCGCAAACAACAAACTTCGGAAGTCCGCTTGGCTTAAGACGATAAAGCCTAACGGCGACTTCCGAAGTTTTTTCCCAACGAATGCTCGCCTTCCATTCGTCATCGTGACCTATGCGCGGACGGTTGCCTGTAAATAAACTTCGGAAGTCTGCATTAAGACTCGCCCAACTTGAGCTCAATCAAGACTTCCGAAGTTTGGTTGCGCGAGAGACAAACTTCGGAAACCCGTTTGGCTTAAGACGATAAAGCCCGACGGCGACTTCCGAAGTTTTTCCCCAACGAATGCCCGCCTTCCATTCGTCATGACCCATGCGCGGACGGTTGCCTGTAAATAAACTTCGGAAGTCTGCATTAAGACGCGCCCAACTTGAGTTCAATCAAGACTTCCGAAGTTTGGTTGCGCGAGAGACAAACTTCGGAAACCCGCTTGGCTTAAGACGATAAAGCCTAACGGTGACTTCCGAAGTTTTTTCTCAACGAATGCCCGCCTTCCATTCGATACATCCGTTTCCATCCGCTTGTCCGTTTCAAAGTCCGTTGAAGACATTCGTCATCGTAAACCAGCGGGTAGAAATTTGCGT
>Ga0315281_10002351_pt1 | contig 28064 bp, 24 predicted proteins | sample YL17G07_0_MG_FD_204540 | JGI IMG/M metagenome (GOLD analysis project Ga0315281, IMG submission 204540) | Sediment microbial communities from Yellowstone Lake, YNP, Wyoming, USA - YL17G07_0 | ecosystem: Environmental > Aquatic > Freshwater > Lake > Sediment | place: USA: Wyoming | collected...
GCGCGAGTATGTCGAACGCTGCTGGCTTTTCGGGGTTGTTTTTCTTCGCTCATGCCGCGAAGTTTACCCGAAATGCCCCAAAATCCTTGACAGGATGTTGAGGCGCTTAACTTGTGACTGATGGGCTTACGCAGAATGGTTTGTTTTGGGCGTAATCGGCGTTCCCTAACGCCGATTTTTACCAGCGGCGCGTTAGAGAACGCGCCCTACGCAGAGTTTTGGGTAAATCCTAAATTTTAAAGAATTTCTTCAAACAACGTCGTCGGCTCGTCATGCCAGCCTTCTGCGGCGCAACGCACAACTAGATGCGCAAGTCCGCGCGGCAGGACGTTGTTGACCAAAACCGCTGTTAATGGAAGCCAAAGCGGACGATACGTTCCGTACTTGGGATTATATTCCCCATATTCTTCGCCTGTGCCGGCGCCAAATTCGCCGCTGAGTTTTTCGACCAAAAAATAATGTTGCGCGCTCTCGACGTAAATCACTTCGGCTATTTTTTGTTTGAGCGCGACCAGAACGCCCAGTTCTTCTTCCGCCTCGCGGACGGCGGCTTGTTCGGGACTCTCGCCGTCGTCAATGCCGCCGCCGGGAAAGGCAAAGTAATGCCGATCTGCGCGATGGCGTTCGATGAGGGCAAGTTTATTCTCTTCGATCAAGATAATGCCCGCGCGGTTTTTAACCATGAAATTATTCCCCGTCGAGCGCTTTGCGCGTTTGATGAATGTCGTTGCGGATTTGCGCGATCAAAGATTCCACTGAATTGAATTTTATCTCGTCGCGCAGGCGCGCGACGAATTCCAGTTTAACTTCCTGCCCGTAAAGATCGCGCTCAAAATCAAGCAAGTGCGCCTCCAAACTAGGGATGCGTTTTTCAGGCGTGAAGGTGGGATTGAACCCGATATTGGTCGCCGCCATAAATTTCTCCGCGCCGACGGACGCCCAACATGCGTAAATCCCGTTAGCGGGCATGGCTTTTTGTTTGGGATAATCCACGTTTGCCGTGGGGATATTAATTCTGCGCCCGCGTCCTTCGCCGTGAATGACGGCGCCGCTCAAACTATAACGATAGCCGAGCAATTGCGCGGATTCGCTTACGTTGCCCGTCGTGACGAGTTTGCGAATCTCGGTCGAAGAGATTACGCCGCTTTCGTCGCTGACGGCGTTGACCACTTCCACGTCGTAATCCAGCTCTTTGCCGATTTCAGCGAGGCGCGTCGCGTTGCCTTCGCGTCCCCTGCCGAGGGCGAAGTCATAACCGATAAACAGGCGCTTCAAACTTAGAGAACGCTGGAGGCGCAACATATATTCGTAAGCAGGCACCGCCGCGAGGTCGGGGGTGAAGCGTTGGGTGACGACGATATCCACGCCCAGCGCGCCGAGTAAATCCGCGCGTTCATCGGGCGTCGTCAGGCATTTAATATCGCGTCCCGCAAGCACGCTGGCAGGATGAGGCGTAAAAGTTAATACCACAGCGGGCGCGTTGTGCGCATGCGCTTCCGTCGCGAGCTTGCGGATAATCTCACGGTGTCCGCGATGTACGCCGTCAAAGACGCCGACGGTGAGCCATGCGTTTTTTGCGGAAACTTGTTCGAGGGAACGATAATGTTGCATGGTGATAAAAAAGCCGCCAAACACGGCGGCTCATGTCATTGCGAGGCGCTCGCCTTACGCGCCCTCACCCTAACCCCTCCCGTAGGAGAGAGGACTCCCTTCCCCTGCGGGGGAAGGGCTGGGGATGAGGGAGAACGTCGCGTCGCAAAACGCCCGCCTCGCAATGACAGCTAATTAATCAGAAGTGAAAAAAACTTTTTTGGGTTGCCATTCATTGGAACCGTCTTCGCCCGCGACGAGCTCCATCAGCGCAACTAATTCCCCTTGCGTGCTAACTCCGCGCACTTTGGTTTCGGCGGGAGTTCCCATAACTTTGACGCGATGCCCGTGCCGAATGCCTTCGACCTCGTCGGGGTTGAGTTCGACGGCGGGCCAATCGCCCAGCGCTTCAGCGGCGGGAATAAGATATTGATACCAGTTGCCCGCCGTGAAAGATTCTTGCAATTTGCGCAACGGCACAGAATCGCGCAATGAGAACCTGCCGCTTTTGGTGCGCCGCAATCCGACGAGGTAGGCGCCGCAACCGAGCAGTACGCCGAGGTCGTTTGCCAGCGAACGAACATAAGTGCCGGAAGAGCAATGCACGTCAATCACCGCTTCAGGCGGAGTCCACTCCAGCGCTTCAAGGTGGTGAACGGTGATTTTGCGCGGGGCAAGGTCTACTTCTTCGCCGTTGCGCGCCATTTCGTAGGCTTTGCGTCCCTGCACTTTAACGGCGGAATAAGGCGGCGGGGTTTGTTCAATTTCGCCGACGAACGTTTGCAGCGCTTTTTCAAATTGCTCTTCGGTCACTTCCACAGGATTTTTTGTCAGCGTCACTTTGCCTTCGGCGTCAAATGTGTCGGTGGAACCGCCCAAGCGCACAATGGCTTGATAACGCTTATCCGACGCGGAGACATATTCGCTCAAGCGCACAGCGGGACCGACGAGAATCACTAACACGCCGGAAGCGCGCGGGTCAAGCGTGCCGGTGTGACCGGCGCGCCGCAAACCGGTTCCATTTCGGATTGCCTGCACAACGTCGTGCGAAGTCATGCCGACAGGCTTATCCACAACAAGGGCGCCAGAGATGGCGTTTTTTATGTCCTGACTATTCATCTTACATTCCTCCTTAAAAATTTATCCACATTGAAGCCAATTATGGCATAGTTGTCTTATTTTGCAATAGATAATTTGGCTCTATTATAGAACTGTAACTTACAAATTTAACAGCTCGCGCGTTTTTTTGAGAACTTCCTTTTGGACTTCTTCCAAGCCGCCCTCGACGTCTGCGCCGGCGGCGGCGGCGTGTCCCCCGCCTTTGAAGTGTTTCGCCGCTTGCGAAACGTCTATGTCCGCTTCAATGGCGCGCCACGAAATCTTGACATGGTTGTCGCTTTGCTCGACAAAGACCATGCCGACTTTGTTTCCGTGAATGGACGAGATCATATTGATTAGGTCGGCGTCGTCGTTGCCGCCATAGCCTGCGGCTTTGCGGTCCGCTATCGTGAGCGTCCCCCAAACAATGCCGTTCTTGCGCTGAAGATTGAAGAGACCGGCGCCCCAATACTTTGCGGCGGAAAACGATTTATGAACCAGCGCGCGCATATAAATATCGGGCATGTCCACGCCATGTTCCATCAGCGTTGCGGCTTGCCGAAGCGCTGCGGGCGTAACGTTGGATGTGCGGAAGCCAAGCGTGTCGGTGATGAGACCCGTTAGTAACGCGGCGGCGATCGGTTGGGTGATCGTCAATCCCCACTCCGGCAAGCGCTTGGCGATAATTGCGGAGGTGGCGACCTCTTTCGCTTCGATAAGATTCAGTTTTCCAAATTTTTCGTTGGTCTTGTGATGGTCAATGTTGATATCGGGTTGACCAAAATTTTCAAATATTTTCCCCGTGCGTTTAAAGTCGGCGCAGTCTACGGTGATGAAGGTATCATGCTCGCCGCTTGGCTCTTTCTTGACGAGTTCGCTGCCTTCCAAATGCTTGAACGAAGCCGGCGCGCCGTCCGCCAGAATCATCTGCACGGATTTGCCCGCGTCGCGCAAGGCTAATCCCAGCCCCAACAACGACCCAAGCGCGTCCCCGTCTGGGCGAACATGCGAAGCGACAACAATCTCTTTCGCAATGGCTAACCTGTTTTTTATGTCCCCTATGATTTGACGCTCCACTTATTTTCCTCCAAAATATAAATTTACCCTCATTTGCGATCTTCCTCTTTTTGAAAGAAAGGCTACGCTCATGAAAACGCGATTTTCGATTGACGTTGAAACGTCAACCCGTTTATTCAGATTATAGTATAGAAATCATTTTTTGACGCTCGGCGCGTTCGATGGGGTGCGCGTCAGTTTCTTGGGAAATAGGGGCGAATTGCCTAAAAACATCTCCAAAATCCGAGTGGTTTTCAAAAAACTGACGCACACCCCGTTCGATGCTCGGTCTTGTTTTTCGGACGCCGTCGTTTTTTTATCGCCCCATTTTGCGGAGAATTTGCAGGCGCCGCGCGCCTATTTAAAAAAATTGCCGCGCCCACGATGCAACGGGGCGTAGCGCAAAAGTGTGGGTTGTTCATCAAAAACGCTTCTGGCTTTCGCGGCGCCGCAGGACGGTAAACCGTTCCGCTAATTTACGAAGTCCGCTAAAGCGGACTAGGCGGCTTCAGCCGCTTTCGTATATTAGCGGCGGCGTTCACGCCCCCGCGCGCCACTAAAACGCGCCTACAGTTTTGCGCTACACCCCAAATGTTAGCAAATGTCGCGGAAGTCTAAGGGCGACAGGGGCTTGCACGCGGCGTGATAAAATCGTTACGCCCAAAATTTGCAAAAAAATGACGCGAAAAAAAACTTCCTACTCCTACGACAAAGCGGCGGACGTCTTATACATCTCTTTCTCGCCGAGCGAAAAGCCGACTGCGGCGGTTGAGTTGAACGAGAATATTCTTTTGCGTTTTAACCGCGCGGAAAAACGCGCCGTCGGTTTGACGTTGATGGATTTTTCCGTATTGGCGGAATTGACCAAATTAGGTCCGCGCAATTTTCCGTTGACTGGCTTGAAAGACTTGGAACCAGATTGGCGAGAAATGGTGATTAAAATTATTACGACAAAACCCGTCAATCAAATTTTGAAAGTTTCTAGTTACGAACCCTCGCCTGCCGAGAGCGTGCCAATTACGTTCATTAAGAAGCCGGCTATTGTGACAGCGATATAGCGGGAGTTCCAACGCTTCAGATTTGACGCATCTCTGCAACCCTGCTATCATCTTTTTATGAAAAGCAATTTTTTGGCGCGCCTGTGGAAAACCTTGCGCGACCTGCCGCGCTGGCTTCGTCCGGGCTTGGGCATTAAGCGTTGGTTTGGTTTTGTCATGGCGGGCATTACCTTGTTGGGATTGGGCGTCGCCGTCATCATCATAGATTTTTACCGCACCGATTCGACCAACGAAATTCTGCTTGCGTTTCTTACTTACGCGTCTTTGCGCTTCATTCCGCGCGTCTGGCGCGCGATTATTTTTGGGGGATTGGGAATCGGACTCGTCGTTTACGGCACTCTTCAACTCAACCGCTCTTTGCTGAAACCGTTTATTCGCCCCGGCTCGAATGTGTTTGACCAAATCACTGATTTTCAACGTCGTCAACGCGGTGCGCGCATTGTCGCCGTCGGCGGCGGGCATGGCCTCGCGACCTTATTACGCGGACTTAAAACGCACACAGATAACCTCGCCGCCGTCGTCACTGTCGCGGACGACGGCGGCTCATCGGGCAAGCTACGCGAGAGTCACGGCATTCTTCCGCCGGGCGATATTCGCAACTGCCTCGCCGCGCTCTCCAACGACGAAGCCCTGCTCACGCAACTTTTTCAATATCGCTTTAGCGGTTCGCCCGGTCTGGACGGGCATTCGTTTGGCAATCTTTTTATCGCCGCGCTGGCGGATATCACCGGCAGTTTTGAAGAAGCCGTCGCCGAATCAGGTCGCGCGTTATCCGTCAATGGGCGCGTGCTTCCATCCACTTTGCACAACGTCAAATTAGTCGCCAGCATGGAATTGCCGCACTCCATTAACGAAGTCCGCGTGGAGGGGGAGAGCAAGATTCCCGAAATGGCGGGCAAAGTCCGCCGCGTGTGGTTGGAGCCGGACGACGCGCCCGCTTTTCCGCCCGTGATTCAATCCATCCTAAACGCTGACGTCATTGTCGTTGGACCGGGCAGCTTGTACACCAGCATTCTGCCAAACCTGTTGGTGCATGATCTCCTCGCCGCGATTCGCGCAAGTCGCGCGATTAAAATATACGTTTGCAACATCGCCACTCAATCCGGCGAAACGGACGCCTACACCTGCTTTGACCACCTGCGCTCGTTGGAAGTTCACGTCGGCGGCGACTTGTTTGACATAATTTTATGCAACGATAATTATGACGGCGAAATTAATCCAACCTCCCAGTGGGTGCGCGCGGACGAAAAGACGCGCGCCAACCCCCGCGCTTATTGCGCCGACCTCGTGGACAAGGCTCACCCTTGGCGGCATGATTCCGCCAAACTCGCGCAGGTGATCGTGGATATTTTTTACGAAAAAACGGGTCCCCTGACATAGGGCCAGCCGCTAATTTGCTCTACTAAAAAATTCACAAAATCGGCAATCGGAAGTAAAATTCACTTTACGATGAAGAAAGACTTCGGAAATCGCTAAAGGTTTCCGAAGTCTGTATAAACAGAAACATAAATCCCAGCTTTCTCTGTGTTTTCTGTGGTTACGTCAATCTTGAATTGGAGGATTTCCCATGGCAGTAAAAATAGGCATCAACGGATTTGGCCGCATTGGGCGCATTGTCTTTCGCACGATTAAGGCGCGTCATTCAGAAGAGATCGAAGTTGTCGCAGTCAACGATTTGTTTGACCCCGAAACGAACGCGCATCTCTTGAAATACGATTCCACCTATGGGCAGTTCGGCGGAACCGTCGCAGTCAAAGACGGCAACCTCGTCGTGGACGGCAAGACCATCAAGGTCTCGGCGGAACGCGACCCCGGCGCAATCAAGTGGAAGGAAATGGGCGTGGACGTCGTGATCGAATCCACCGGCTTCTTCACCGACGCGACCAAAGCCAAAGCGCACATTGATTCCGGCGGCGCGCAGAAGGTCATCATTTCCGCGCCCGCTAAAAACGAAGACATCACCATCGTGCTGGGCGTGAACGACGACAAATACGATACCGCCAAGCATCATGTTGTTTCAAACGCTTCCTGCACCACCAACGGACTCGCGCCCGTCGCAAAAGTTCTCAACGACAGATTTGGAATTGAGAAAGGTTTGCTCACCACTATTCACGCTTACACCAATTCGCAAAAACTTCAAGACCTCGGCTCGAAAGATTTGCGCGACGCGCGCGCCGCCGCGCAGAACATTGTCCCCGCCGCAACGGGCGCGGCAAAAGCCGTCGGCTTGGTCATCCCCGAACTGCAAGGCAAATTTGGCGGCATGGCTTTTCGCGTCCCGACGGCGACGGTCTCTGTGGTTGATTTCACCGCTATCCTCAACAAAGCAACCTCCGCCGCCGACATTCGCGCCGCCATGCTGGAATACGCCGGCGCCTCGATGAAAGGCATTCTCGACGTCACCGACGCCCCCCTCGTCTCCAGCGATTTGCGCGGCACCACCTTCTCCAGCGTGTTCAGCGCGTTGGATACCCTCGTCATTGGCAATCTAGTCAAAGTCGTCGCGTGGTACGATAACGAATGGGGCTACGCCTGCCGCACGGCTGATTTAACCGCCAAGATGGCGAAAGCCCTTTAAGTAATTAGGTAATTAGTAATTAGGGATTAGGAAAACCTAATTACTAATTACTAATTACTAATTATCTACCCCCATGAACAAAAAAACCGTAAAAGATATTGACCTTAAAGGCAAGCGCGTCCTCATGCGCGCGGACTTCAATGTGCCAATGGCGGACGGCAAAGTGACCGACGACAAACGCATTCGCGCCGCGACGCCGACCATTCAATATATTTTGGAACAAGGCGCGTCATTAATTTTGATGAGTCATTTGGGGCGACCAAAATCCGCTTCAGACTTGACCTTGAGTCTGCGCGCCGCCTCCGAAGTTTTATCTACGCTGTTAGGGATTCCCGTCAAAATGGCTCCCGATTGCGTCGGCGCGGAAGTTGAAAAAATGGCAAAAGAGCTCAAAGCGGGAGAAGTGTTGACGCTCGAAAACACGCGCTTCCATGCGGGCGAAGAAAAGAACGACCTCGACCTCGCCCGCCAAATGGCGGCGCTCGGCGACGTCTACGTCAACGACGCCTTCGGCTCCGCGCATCGCGCGCACTCTTCCACCGAAGGCGTTGCGCGTTTTCTTCCCGCCGTTTCCGGTTTCTTGATGGAACAGGAACTTGAATATCTTGGGCGCGCGGTCTCCAACCCCGAACATCCTTACATTGCCATCATCGGCGGCGCGAAGATCAGCGATAAGATTCTCGCGGCTGAAATGATGCTTTCCAAATGCGATAAATTAATCGTCGGCGGCGGCATGGCGAACACCTTCCTCGCCGCGCAAGGACTGAACATGCAAGACAGTCTCGTTGAATCTGCGTCGCTGGATTTGGCAAAATCTATTTTGGAAAAAGCGGGCGATAAATTAATCCTGCCCGTCGACGCCGTTCTCGCGGATAAATTCGACGCGGAAGCCAACGTTCAAATTACGGATGTGGATAAAATCCCCGCCGGCTGGCGCATGTTGGACGTGGGTCCGAAGACTTTGGAGTTATACAAAAACACGCTGAACGGAGCTAAACTGGTGGTGTGGAATGGACCCGTCGGCGTCTTTGAAATGCCAAAGTTCGCTCAAGGTACGTTCGCTCTGGCGCAGATGTTAGCCGACTCGGGGGCGATCACGGTCATCGGCGGCGGAGACTCAGCCAGCGCGGTGAAGAAAGCGGGGCTCGTCAAACAAATGACCCACGTTTCCACTGGCGGCGGCGCGTCGCTAGAATTCCTTGAAGGCAAAGAATTGCCCGGCGTCGCGGCTCTGCTGGATAAGTGAATAATTTGCGTCAAACTGATTAATTGCCGACTCGTGAAAATGGGTTGGCGATTTTTTTAACAAGCATAATCAAAAACTCATTTTAATTTAATGTGGCTTGGGTATACTTTTTTTTGTGAGAGTCGCCGACTCTCGCTTATTTATAAATCACCTTTGTAAATAAAAAACCAATTTTTAAAGGAGAAAGAAAAATGAATAAGAAGATTTTGTTCCAAACCTTGACGTTGTTGGCGCTTACCTCTGTGCTTGCCGCTTGCGGTGGAAAAGCTTCCACCCCTGCCGCTCCAAAGGCGCCTGCCGCCGCCGCGACTAAAGCCCCCGCCGCCGCCCCCGCCGCGACTAAAGCCCCCGCCGCTGCCCCCGCCGCGACTAAAGCTCCTGCCGCCGCTGGCAGTGGCGCTGTTGCCCCGATGGAAGGCGCGACTACAATGACCGCCGACGAAAAAACAGCTATTGACGCCATTGCGAAGGGTATTGCCGAAAAGGCTGGCATTACCGGCAATTACGAAGGCTGGAAATTGCCCGCTTCGACCACTTGGGACGCCGTGTTGAGCTACTACGATGCGCAAGCCACTACTGACGGCTGGACTCCCGACGCTGGTAGCGTCGCAGATGTGAGCGGAGTAGCCGGCGGCAAGATGGCTGCGTTCGCTAAGGCGGATGGCACTGCTTTTGTGCTCGCTTACTTACCGGTTAGCGGGAATGTGTATGTTATTGCCATAACCGGCACAACTGCCGCCGCCCCCGCCGCTGGCGCGACTGAACCCGCCGCTGATGGCGGAGCGACTGAAGCCCCCGCCGCAACTACCGCCCCTTAAGACGCCGCTTAGTTTATTCATAACGCAGGGCATTGTAGCTCTGCTGAATAAATAAATGTAAAACAAAAAGCTCCAAAATCTCACGATTTTGGAGCTTTTTTATTGCGCAAAAGCCGCAAAGGTTTTTGTCTTAGTCGCCAACCTTGCGCTGATATTAATCACCTTTTTGATAGTATTTTTGTACGAATAAACGCTTTTTCAACAGATTGCGTTGACGCGCCTAAAGAACTAGCTATATAATTAGCAACGTAAGCCGCTTTTTGCAAAATATATCCAGCGTTGAACGTCAACGTAGAAAAAAGGAACTCGTCATGCCCGATTTTTTGTTAGACGTCCAAGGGCTTGAAACGCAATTCAAGACTCCCGATGGAATTATTCACGCAGTCAACGGCGTTTCTTTTAATTTAAAAGAAGGCGAGACGTTGGGCGTGGTCGGCGAGAGCGGATGCGGCAAAAGCGTGACGATGCTTTCCATGTTGGGGTTAATTGCAACGCCGCCGGGAAAAATTGTCGCGGGGGAAGCGTTTTTTTTTGGACACGATCTCTTTAAAATGACAAAAGAAGAAATTCGCCATGTGCGCGGCGCGCAAATCGCCATGATTTTTCAGGATCCGATGACCTCGCTTAATCCTGTGTTGACCATTGGCTATCAACTGGAAGAACCGTTAATCCTTCATCTTGGTATGACCAAAAATCAAGCGCAGGCGCGCGCGGCGGAGTTGCTGAGCATAGTTGGAATTCCAAACGCCAAAGATCGTTTGAACGATTACCCTCATCAATATTCAGGCGGAATGCGTCAGCGCGTGATGATTGCCATGGCGCTTTCCTGCAGCCCGCAAATTTTAATTGCCGACGAACCTACCACCGCTCTCGACGTCACCATTCAAGCGCAAATTATGGATTTGGTCAAACGTCTGCGGAGCGAACTGGGCATGGCGATTATTTGGATTACGCATGATTTGGGCGTCGTCGCCGGATTGGCTCAACGCGTGTTGGTCATGTACGGCGGTTTGATTATCGAAGAAGCGCCGGTGAACGATCTCTTTGCCAACCCCAGCCATCCTTACACCATCGGCTTGATTGGCAGTCTGCCGCGCGTGGATAAAAACGAACGTCATCGTTTATATTCCATCGAAGGGCAACCGCCAGCGCTATATCAAAAACCGCAAGATTGCTCTTTTGCGCCGCGTTGTCAGCAGGCGCTGGAGCGTTGCTGGCAAGAGAATCCCGCGCTTGATCTTGTCGCTGACGGTCATCGCGTCGCGTGCTGGGTTGACGTTAAAACAGGAAAGCCGCGATAATGCCCAACAACGACGTCCTGTTGAAAGTGGAAGACCTTAAAATGCACTTCCCGATTTATCGCGGCGTGTTTCAACGGCAAGTGGGAGCCGTTCACGCTGTGGATGGAATATCTTTTCACGTTATGCGCGGCGAAACGCTTGGGCTAGTGGGCGAATCTGGTTGTGGAAAATCTACTGCGGCGCGATCTATTTTGCAACTTTACAAACCGACGGCGGGGCGCGTATTTTTCAACGACGTTAATTTGATTGCGCTGAAACGCGAAGAGATGCGCGGAATGCGCCGCGAAATGCAGATGATCTTTCAAGACCCGTACGCCAGCCTCAACCCGCGTATGACCGTCGGCGATATTATCGGCGAGCCGCTGATTGTTCACCGCATCGCCGCCGGCAAAGAGATTCAAGAACGCGTGGCGCATTTGCTTGAAGTGGTGGGACTGAATCCCGGTTTTGCCGGGCGCTATCCGCACGAGTTTTCAGGCGGTCAGCGCCAGCGGATTGGCGTCGCGCGCGCTTTGGCGTTGCAACCCGCGCTCATTATCTGCGACGAGCCAATTTCCGCGTTGGACGTCTCCATTCAAGCGCAGGTCGTAAACTTGTTGGAAGATTTGCAAGAACAATTCAACTTGACCTATTTGTTCATCGCGCATGATCTTTCAATGGTGCGGCATATCAGCAAGCGCGTGGCGGTGATGTATCTCGGCGTCATCATGGAATTGGCGGAGCGCGACGACTTGTATTTGGAGCCTTTGCATCCGTACACGCAGGCGCTGCTTTCCGCCATTCCCATCCCCGACCCCATTGCGGACGCTAATCGTAAACGTGTTATCCTTGAAGGCGACGTCCCTTCGCCGATTGATCCGCCTTCGGGTTGTCGCTTTCGTACGCGCTGTCCGATTGCCGAGCCGATGTGCGCGGAATCGCGACCGGACTTTCGAGAAATCAAGCCCAACCATTTTGCGGCTTGCCATAAAGTGGTGTGATTGCTTTTAAGGAGGTGATAATCGCTCAAATATGTATAAACGTAAGCGCTAAATTGTATTCAAACAACCACTATTATAAAGGAGAAGAAACAATGCGTAAAATATTTACTCTACTAAGCCTCTTGGTCGTTTTCAGCTTGACCATTGCGGCTTGTGGCGGCGGCGGACAAGCGCCTGCCGCGACTGATGCGCCAACCACCCGTTTCGTTGGCTCTGGAAAATTGGACGGCAACGGCATCCCGGCGGATTTCTTCGCGGACGAACACATCCGTCGCGGATTCAGCTATGCGTTTGATTGGGATACGTTCATCAAGGACGTCTTCTTGGGCGAGGCGGTTCAATCTTTCCAATTCCCCTTGCCCGGCATGCCCGGTTTTGATCCCAACGCTCCGCATCGGACGTTTGATCTAAAAAAAGCAGCCGAAGAATTCAAACTAGCCGACGCGGATCATGACGGCGTCCCCGCCGGCGCTGATCCCGAAGGCGACGTTTGGACGACGGGCTTCCGCATTCAAATGCCCTACAATCAGGGCAACACCACGCGCCAAATTGTGGCGGAAATTCTCGCCAGCAAACTTAAGGAAATCAACGATAAGTTTGTGGTTGAATCGCTTGGCTTGCCGTGGCCCGCTTATCTAACCGCCCAACGCGCTAAAGAGATTCCGATCATGGTGGCTGGCTGGCAGGAAGATATTCACGACCCGCACAACTGGTATCAGCCTTACACCACCGGCTCTTACGGCGGTCGCCAAAACTTGCCCGACAAGATAAAAGCCGAGTTCAAAGTTTTGCTGGATAAAGGCGTCGGCGAGATTGACCCCGCCGCGCGCGCCGCAACCTATCAAAAGTTGAATCAGTTGTATTTTGACCGCGTGCCCGGCTCGCAGCTCGCGTTGTCTACCAGCCATACCTACGAACAAAAATGGGTGCAAGGACGCGTCATTAACCCGCTTTACTCCGGGCTGGTCTACTATCCGCTTTCAAAAACCGCCGACGCCAAAAATCCTACAGCCTTTGTGGAAGCCACCGCCGGCGACCCCATTTCATTTGACCCCGCGCTAGCTTACGATACCGCCAGCGGCGAGGTTCTTCAGAACACGATGGAAACGCTGGTGTTCTATGACGGCGCGGCGACCGATAAATTTGTCCCGATGTTGGCGGAGTCTTGGGAGACTTCCAAAGACGGTAAGACATGGACTTTCAAAATCCGCAAAGGCGTCAAATTCCATGCGGGCGGCGACCTGACTCCTTCAGACGTCGCTTACTCCTTCCAGCGCGGCTTGTTGCAGGGCGGCGGAGCTTCTCCGCAATTCCTATTAGCCGAGCCGTTCTTTGGCGTTGGCATGGATGATATTTCCGCAGTGGTTGATCCAAGCGGCAACGCAAGTCTTGCCGATGACCGCAAAGCGCTTTCCGCTTTTGACCCGAAGGCGCTGGTAGCGGCTTGCGAGAAAACAAAAGCCGCCATTGTGGCGGATGACGCCGCCGGCACCGTAACCTTCCATCTTGCTCAGCCGTGGGGACCCTTCCTGCCCACGATTGCCCAATCTTGGGGCGCTATTATGGATAAAGAATGGGTAGTGCAAAACAAAGGTTGGGACGGCTCTTGCAATACTTGGCAGAAAACGTACGCCGTGACGGACGCGGAGAATCTCTTCACCAAAAAACTCAACGGCACCGGTCCCTTCAAATTGGATCATTGGACTCCCGAACAGGAAATCGTCTTGACCCGCAACGACGCTTACTGGGGAACTCCCGCTAAGTTGGAGCGCGTGACGATTAAGAATATCAAGGAATGGGGCACGCGCTTTGCCACGTTCAAAGCCGGCGACGCCGATTGGGCGTATGTCCCGGTCGAGAATCGCCCTCAAGCGGACGCTTTGGTTGGCGAATTTATCGTGTTCGACGCTAAGACAGGCAAATACGGACCCGTTCAACAGTTGTGTTCGTATGACGCCAAGAAGATCGGCGTCGATAAATTTGTTCCTTGCGCGGCAGGACAAACTGGAACCAAAGGTTCCTTGCGCATGGAGATCAATCGCCCCGGTCTTTATCAGGACGTGATCATCTACAACTTCGACGTTAAATAACCCTCACCCCAAACCCCTCTCCCGAAGGGAGAGGGGTTTTAACTCCCTTCCCCCCTTTGGGGGAAGGGTTGGGGCGTTGCCCTGAGTTTATCGAAGGGATGAGGGAGAGGTAAACATGCTCACTTACATTATCCGCCGACTATTGCTGGTCCCATTTTTGCTTTTTGGCGTCACGGTCTTAATTTTTTTCATGTTGCAGTTTTTATCCCCGATTGAGCGCGCCTCTTTATATGTGCGCGAAATTCCCAAGAATGAAAACGCAATCAATGGGATCATCAAACAATACGGCTTGGATCAACCTCTTTACATACAATATTGGATTTGGCTGACGGGCAAAGTGGATTCTTCTACGGGCGACAGGCACGGTGGAATTCTTTTTGGAGATTTTGGATATTCGCAAACCGCTTCGCAATCTGTCGCCGAGTTGATAAGCGAGCGTTTTCCCAACACGCTTGACCTGACCTTATGGGCGGTCGCGCCTGTTATCTTGGTGGGAATTTGGTTGGGCGTGCAAGCCGCTGTGCATCAGAACGCTTTGATTGATCAAGCCGCGCGGATTTTCAGCATTATCGGCGCTTCTTTTCCAGTCTTTGTTTTCGGCTTGCTGATGCTCATGATTTTTTATGTTAATCTAGGATGGTTCCCGCCGGGCAGGACTTCCGACTGGGCGAATCAAGTCGTTCACTCGAACAGTTTTATTCACTACACAACCTTGCTCACGTTTGACGCGTTGCTCAACGGACGGCTCGATATTTTCTTGGACGCGCTCCGCCACATGGCAATGCCCATCTTGACGCTTTCCTATGTAAGTTGGGCGACCTTCCTGCGCTTGACGCGCTCTTCGATGTTAGAGACTCTGCGCATGGATTACGTCACAACGGCGCGCGCCAAAGGTTTAACCGAGCATGACGTCATTTTCAAACACGCGCGCCCTAACGCTATGATTTCAGTCGTCACATACGCGGGCTTTGAAGTGATTCTTTTGCTCGGCGGCGTGGTCATCACCGAAACCGTATTTGACTATCCGGGTATTGGGCAAGCCGCCGCCGACGCCGCCGCGCAGTTAGACGTCATCACCGTGCTTGGCTTTGCCATGTTCAACGGACTGATCTTGATTGTCTCCAATTTAGTCGTGGACGTCATGTACGCGTTCATTGACCCGCGTGTGCGTCTATCGTAACGGAAAAATTTAGCATGCCTGAAACCATCCCCAACAGCGCCGCCGCCCAATTACGCGCGACGATTCCCGTTCGAGACATTGGGCGCTTGGAACGCTTTCTTGGTCCCGAAAATTATCGCATTGTATTGGGTTTGCTCAAAACGCCCGCCTCTATTTTGGGATTTATCCTCATCGCCTTTTTTATCCTCGTCGCGCTTGCCGCCCCAATCATCGCGCCGCCCGTAGGCAACGACCCGTACAAAATTCCCCGCGACGGATTCAGTTCCGAGCCGCGCCCGATGATGTCAACGTGGAATACAAAAACTCCGCCCCTGCCGTTTTGGTGGAAGCCGATTATGAAGACCGACCAATGGGTTCACATCATGGGTACGTCGCAGGGACAGTACGATATTTTCTATGGAGTCATTTGGGGCGCGCGCACGGCTTTCCGCACGGGCTTGATGGTCACTATCGCCACATTCTTAATCGGAATTGTTATCGGCTCCATCGCGGCGTATTACGGCGGCTTAGTGGACAACATCCTCATGCGCGTCGTGGATATTTTTATGACGCTTCCCTACATTCTCGCGGCTTTAATTCTGGCGACCATCCTCACGCCGCGCATTGGAAAAAGCGTCTATCCTGCCGTCATTGCCCTCACCGCCTTTAGTTGGATGACTTACGCCCGCGTTATTCGCGGCGACATCCTCTCCATCAAAGAGCGCGATTATGTTATGGCGGCGCGAGTCATCGGCGTGAAAGACAGCCGCATCCTTTTTCGTCACATCCTGCCCAACGCCATCTTTCCGACATTGGTTCTGGCTTCGCTCGCTATCGGCGACGTAGTGCTTTCTTTCGCCGCGCTTTCCTTTCTCGGCGTCGGCACGGAAGTGGGTTACGCGGATTGGGGGCAAGTGCTTTCCTTCGCCCGCAACTGGATTACCAGCCTCTCGACATATTGGTACATCGTCGTGTTCCCCGGCGTAACCCTGACGCTTTATGTGATGGGCTTCAACCTTGTCGGCGACGCCCTGCGCGACGTGCTTGACCCGCGCATGCGCGGAAAATCCTAAAGCGCCGCCGCGCTTCATAATTTGATCAATAGATAAAAAACCACGCAGGTAAAAGGATTACGCATGACAACTTTACATACCTACATCCCGCAAGACCGCCTGCGCGCGTTGACGCGCGGCGAATCGCTGCCTGACCGCGCAAGCGGCTCAGCCCTCTTTGCGGACATTTCAGGCTTTACCTCGTTGACCGAAACTCTGCGCGACTCGCTTGGTTCGCGGCGCGGCGCGGAAGAATTAACGAAACAACTCGAAACCATCTTCACCGCGCTGATTGCCGAAGTTGAAAAATATGGCGGTAGCGTCATCGGCTTTGCGGGCGACTCCATGACATGTTGGTTTGACGGGGGCAAGGATGAAGAAAAAAACTTATCCCTCGCCCTTCAGTCTTCATCCCTGTCCGCTACGACCTGCGCGCTTGGATTGCAAACCGTCATGCGGCAGTTCCCGCAACTCGCGCTCAAAGTCGCGGTTGCCGCTGGTTCCGCGCGACGATTGGTCGCGGGCGCCCCTGAAATTCAATTGTTCGACGTGCTGGCTGGAGAAACGCTCGTCCGCATGGCGGTGGGCGAACAACTCGCTCGACAAGGCGAAGTGTTGATTGACGAAGCCGCCGCCCAAGCCCTTGGCGACGCGCTGAAAGCGAGCGAATGGCGCGCAACAGACGCCGGAGAGCGTTTTGCCGTCGTCGCTCAAATCATCGGCGGGGAAAATCCGATTTTTGCAGAACCCGCGCCAGAGTGCGACCCTGATCTTTTGCGCGACTGGGCGCCGTCATGGGTTTACGCGCGACAAGAGAATCTCTTCAATGAGTTCCGCGCCGTTGCTTTTGTTTTTGTGCGCTTCACCGGCATTGACTATGACGCGGAATCTGCTCCGACGCAATTGAACGCCTATTTGCATTGGGCGCAAAACGCGATTCAACAATTCGACGGCTATCTGCGCGCGCCCATCATCGGGGATAAAGGCAGTTATATGCTTATTGCGCTGGGCGCGCCTACCGCGCATGAAGACGACGCGCGCCGCGCCCTGCGGGTGGCTCTGATTTTGCGTACGCCGCCCGCCGAATGCGCATTTATCACCGCTACTCAAATCGGCGTCGCCGCCGGCGTCGTGTGGACGGGGTTGTACGGCGGAGCGACGCGCCAGTCTTATGATTTTATCGGCGACGACGTCAATCTCGCCGCGCGTCTCATGCAAGCCGCCGCGCCCGGCGAAATTTTGGTCAGCGGACGGGTGCAGGCAAAACTGGCGGAGGCTTTCACATTTGGGACGGAGCGCTTGTTGCAACTCAAAGGCAAGGCTGGGAACATCTCGGCTTTTGTCGCGTTTGGGGAAACACAGCGGCGCGAAATTCATTTGCAAGAACCGACATACTCCCTGCCGATGGTTGGACGCGAACAAGAATTGGCAATTATCAATTCAAAATTGTCAATCGCATTGCAAGGCAAATCGCAAATCGTTGGCATTGTGGCGGAAGCGGGCTTGGGCAAGTCGCGCCTCGTCGCCGAAGCGATTCGCGCGGCGCGCAGCAAAGGCTTCGTGGGCTATGGCGGCGCGTGTCAATCCGACGGCGTGAATACGCCGTATCTCGCATGGAAATTCATCTGGTCGGCATTCTTTGATGTAGACCCATCCGCGCCATTGGAAAAACAAATCCGCTTGCTTGCAGGCAAAATTGAAGACCGCGCGCCTCATCGCGCTGAATCTTTGCCGTTGTTAGGCGCTCTGCTGAAACTTGAAATCCCCGACAATGATTTTACAAAAACGCTCGAACCGCAATTTCGCCTGAGCGCGTTGCGCGCGCTGTTGGAAGATTGTCTGCGCTCGGCGGCGCAGGTTGAACCGTTATTAATTGTCGTCGAAGACATGCACTGGATTGACGCGCTCTCAGACAACCTGCTCGACGAACTCGCGCGCGCCCTCGCGGATAGCCGCGTGTGTTTTGTGTTGGCGTATCGTCCGCCGTCCGCAAGCCTCGCGCGATTGGTTGCGCCGAAAATTGAAACCCTGCCGAACTTCGCCAAAATCGAATTGATCGAACTCAACGCAACGGAAGCCGAGCAATCTATCCGCGCAAAGCTGGCGCAGTTGTATCCCGACCCCGTAGGGGCGTTGCATGCAACGCCCTTACTTCATGCAACGCCCCTACTCGTCGAAAAACTCATGGCGCGCGCGCAGGGCAATCCCTTTTACCTCGAAGAACTGATTAACTTTTTACATGACCGCGGATTTGATCCGCGCGATCCCAATGCCTTTGAAAAAATCGAACTGCCCGATAGTTTGCACGCCCTCATCCTCAGCCGCATTGACCAGTTGAGCGAACGCGAGAAAACCACCCTGCGCGTGGCGAGCATTGTCGGACGGCTGTTCCGCGCCTCGTGGCTGACAGGTTATTATCCAGAATTGGGCGAATTGCCCAAAGTAAAAACCGACCTTAGCAAACTGTCTGAAATGGAAATTACCCCGTTTGACGCCCCCGAGCCTGAACTGACCTACCTCTTCAAGCATATCGTTACCCACGAAGTCACCTACGAGAGTCTGCCCTTCGCCACGCGCGCCCGCCTGCATGAAATGCTGGCGATTTATCTGGAAAATCAAATTAGCGTCGGGGCGCAATCTGCCGCGTCCTTGCTGGACACGCTGGTCTATCATTATCTGCAGAGCGATAACCGCGATAAACAGCGCGAGTATTTACGCAAAGCGGGCGATGCGGCTCTGAACGCGAGCGCTTTCAACACCGCCGTAGAATATTTTGCGCGTTTGCTGGAACTCACTCCCGCGGACGACCTCGAACGTTCCGCGCTGGCGTTGCAACTGGCGGAGGCGCACTACCGTCTAAGCGACTACCCCGCCGCGCGCGACGCGATTCAACAGGCGCAAACCGCCGCGACTACGGAAGCCGACCGCGCCGCCGCGCTGGCGTTCTTGGGCGAGATGACGAGTTACTTAGGCGACTATGCCGCAGCGCAGACCATCCTCGCTGAAGCCGTGCCGCTGGCGCGCGCCAGCCGCGACCAACTCATCTTGTGCCGCGCGCTTTACGCGCTGGGCGACGTCAACTGGCGGCTGGGCAAATTAGACGACGCCAAAATCGCGCTGAATGAAAGTCTGGCGTTGGCGCTCCCGCTAAACGATCTTGCCCGCGAATTATTCGCGCTTAATCGCTTGGGAGTGATTTCTTTGCAGGTTGATTTAGACGAAGCCGAACGAATTTTGCGCGAAGTCCACACGCGGGCGCTGACAACGGGCAACCGTATGATTGCGATGATTGCGCTTAACAACTTAGGCGTGGTGGCGGATGAAAGACTGGATTACGCGACCTCGCAGGAATATGGACTGCAGGCATTAACGCTCGCCCGCGAGATTGGCGCGAAACAAGACGTCGCTCTGTATCTCCTCAATCAGGCGGATATCAAGATCAAACTCGGACAACTCGCCGCCGCGCGCCCGGACTTATACGAGGGGCTGAATCTGGCGCTGCGCCTCGGCGCGCTCTCTGAAACGGTGATGGCAGTGACCTGCTTTGGCACTCTCGCTTACGCTGAGGGGCAAACAGGACGGGCATTGGCATTATTGGGGATGGCGCGCAACCAGTCCGCCTGGAGCAACGATGACCAGCACTCACTGGACGCGACGCTCGTCCAATGGGCGCTTGGCGCGGCGGAGACGGAAGCGGGTCTAGCCAAAGGCGCGGCGTTGAATTGGGACGCAACCATTCAGGAGTTGTTGAAGAGCTGACCGCCGATGGCGCGAAAAAAACTTCTCCTTCAAATAGGATTTATCTTTGGAACAACCCTGCTCGTCGCGGGGTTGTTCTTTAATTTAAAATCTCCCGTCGCGCCAATCAAACCTACGCTTACAACGGATCGCCTCGCCAAACCCGCGCTTCCCGCAAATCCCTCGCAAGCCGACAAAGGCGCGCAAGTTTACTGGCTCTCCTGCCTGCCCTGTCACGGCGAGCGCGGACAAGGTCTCACCGACGAATTCATCACAACCTATCCAAAAGAAGATCGCAACTGCTGGAAATCAGGTTGTCACGGCAAGCGTCCCTATCAAAACGGATTCGCCTTGCCGACAAAAATCCCCGCGCTGATTGGCGCGAACGCGCTGAAAAAATTTCCAAACGCCGCCGCGCTTCGTTCTTATATTTTTGCAACCATGCCGTATTGGAAACCCGCCAGTTTGACCGAAGAAGAAGCATGGCAAGTCGTCGCGTTCATCTTGCGCGAAAATCATCTTTGGGCGGATGGTGAAAATTTATCCGCCTCCAACGCAGACTCGGTTTTAGTTGGCGCGCGCTAAAGGTCTTTCCTCTTGCGGAACATGCCCGCAATTTGGAAGTAACGCAAGCGGCGCGAGGATTTTGCGGGCAAGCGCTTCAGAGTTCTAATAACTTCTGCGCTTTCTCCCAAATTTCGTCAAACATCTTCGCGTTCAATTTTCCAGTGGATGTGTTTTGCTGGCTGGGGTGATAGGAAGTCAGTAACCAGTAATCGGTCTTCAGCGGGTAAGTTGCGCCGTGCGCGAATTTCCATTTCGAGTTTTTGATGGAATATATTTTTAGAATTCTCTCAAAGGCGACGCGCCCCAAACAAACAATCACCTTTGGTTTGATCATTTTCAACTCGCGCTCAAGAAACGGCTGACAGTTATTTAATTCTTCGGCGGACGGTTTGTTATCGGGCGGAGCGCAACGCCCCGACGCGGTGATGTACACATCTTTGAGGATGAGATCGTCGCTTCTTGATTCCGCTGTGGGTTGATTCGCAAACCTCGCGCGATGCAAGGCGGGATATAAAAAGCCGCCCGAAGCGTCGCCCGTGAATTGCCGCCCCGTGCGATTTGAACCGTGCGCGCCGGGCGCGAGTCCCACGACGAGAATGCGCGCGTTGACGTCGCCAAATCCGGGGACAGGCTTGCCCCAATATTCTTCATCCTGATATGCCTTGCGTTTAACACGCGCCGCTTCCTCGCGCCATTTCACAAGGCGCGGGCATTTGCGGCATTGGATGATTTCGTTGTTGAGGGTTTCAATACTTGACACTTGACGCATGATACCTAAAAAATAAACATCGCGTCGCCAAAAGAATAAAAACGATAGCCGGCTTGGATGGCGATTTGGTACGCGGATAAAATTTTCTCGCGCCCCGCAAAGGCGCTGACGAGCATAATCAACGTAGATTTGGGGAGATGAAAATTCGTAATCAGCGCGTCTACGATTTTGAATTGATAGTCGGGGAGGATGAAGATGGAGGTGTTGCCAGTGAAGGCTGTCATCGGTGATCGGTGATCGGTAATCAGTGCGGCGGCGGATTCTAATACGCGGACAGAGGTTGTGCCGACGGCGACGACGCGCCCGCCGTTTTGTTTGGTTTGATTGATTAAGTCGGCGGTCTCTTGGGGAAGGTCGCACCATTCGGTGTGGATTTTATGCTCGGCGGGGTTTTCTTCCGTGACGGGCGCGAAGGTGTCTAAGCCAACATGCAAGGCGACGTAAGCGATTTTCACGCCTTTGGCTTGTAGCGCGTCCAACAAACGCGGCGTGAAATGAAGTCCCGCCGTCGGCGCGGCGGCGGACCCCGATTCTTTTGCGAAGACGGTTTGATAGCGTTCGGGGTCGGTTAATTTTTTATGGATGTACGGCGGCAGGGGAACGTTCCCCACTGTGGGCAGATGCGGCTCGATGGGTTCGGAGAATTTTATCAAGCGCTCAGCGCCTGCAAGGATTTCGATAATCTCCGCCGCGACGCCGCCTTCGATGATTATCCGCTTGCCCGCGCGCAGACCTTTTCCGCCGACTAAAGCCTCCCAGGTTAATTCGTCGCGGCGGCGCAGGAGGAGAATCTCGACTTGTCCGCCCGTTTCTTTTTTGGCGAAAATCCGCGCGGGAATGACGCGCGTCCGATTCAGAATGAGTAAATCGTCGGGGCGCAGAATCTCAACGAGGTCGTGAAAGACGCGATGTTCCAATTCTCCCGAAGCGCGATGCAGAATCAAAAGTCGAGAAGCGTCGCGCGGCTCGACGGGCGTCTGCGCGATGGAGTCTGCGGGGAGGTTGTAATCGAAATCGGAGGTTTGCATAAACGTTCAAGCGCGAAATGTCAAACGTTTATCTGTCAAGCCAAAACAGAGAAAGATTATGTTTGATTAATTTGAATTCAGAATCGCCAGTCGCCAATAAAGCGTTGAGTTCTTGCGCCAGAGCCGCCGCAAAAGCGTCCGCATACGAAATTGAATATTTAGATTTCAGCCACGCAGCGGCAAGAATTCGCTCTTCAGTCGCTTCGTAAAAAGTGATTGGCAAAGAATGTAAATCTTTCAACATGGCTTCGGCTTTTTCGCGTCCTTGTTCCCGCCCCACGATATAAGCCAGCTCGCCAACATTAATCAAACTCATTGCAAGAGATATTTCCCCGCGTTCCCCTTGTTCAAGCAAATTTAATACTTTCTCGCCGCCAGCCTCAGATTGAAAATGAGCCATGACGGCGAAGGTATCCAGCACATAAACGGGAGGCGTTTTAGACATTGCGCTTTTTTAATTTTCTTTCTTCGCGCGCAAGCTCCGCTTTTCGTTCTTTTAGCAACGCTTGCGTAAGCGAAGGTTTTCCCGCATACTTCCCATAAGTTGCGCGAACGACGCTTGCGCGGCGCGGACGTACAAGATCTCGCTTAGCGTCGCGCAATACTTTTTGAATTTGCTTGTAAGTTTCAGGCGAAAGTTCGATCATTTTTCCAGCGGGAGTAATTAAACGAGGCGCAGTCATAGTTTACCTTTCAGAATATTCTCGCATTATACCCCTAACTCGGACAAGCCGAAAAAGTTCTACCGCGAAGAACGCTAAGGTCGCTAAGAAAACCTTTTAAAACTTCGCGTTCTTTGCGGGCTTCGCGGTGAAAAATTCTTGCTTTTTGTACAAGGATTTAACTTCTAAGTTCCTAACGTAAAATTTGAGAATCTTTTTGCAATAGACGCAATGCGCGATAATGGATTAAAATAAAAAGCGGAAGTCACTTTGGAAGTTACGGAGCAAAAAACATGAAACTGAGTTTTCACGGGGCGGCGCAAACGGTGACGGGTTCGATGCATTTGGTGGAAGTGAACGGCGCGCGGTTGTTGTTGGATTGCGGATTGTATCAGGGGCGACGCAAGGAATCTTTTGAACGAAATCGAAAATTTTCTTTTGACGTAACTAAAATTGACGCGGTGATTCTTTCGCACGCGCATATTGACCACTCGGGAAATTTGCCGAATTTAATTAAGCAAGGCTTTAGCGGACAGATATATGCCACGCCCGCCACAGCGCATTTGACCGATTTGATGGTGCGCGATTCGGGGCATATTCAAGAGAAGCAGGCGGAAAGTACCAGTTACCATAACGCCAAGCGCGGCGAGCCGCCCGTTGACCCGCTGTACACCGAAGAAGACGCGGAGCAGGTCAAGCCGTTATTGAAAGGCGTTAACTATGAGACGCCCTTTGAGCCTGCCAAAGGCGTGGTTGCGACGTTTTACGACGCGGGGCATATTCTTGGCTCCGCTTCGGTTTCGCTAAAGATGGAAGAGAAAAATCAAAAAAGGCATTTGTGGTTTTCGGGCGACATTGGCAGGCGCGACATGCCTATTTTGCGCGACCCTGTTCTCCCGCAAGAAGCGGACGTTTTGTTGATGGAATCAACCTATGGGGATAAGCCGCATCACAACCCCGAAGAGGCTTACGTTGAAATGCGCGACATCATTCTGCGGACGTTGAATCGCAACGGCAAAGTGATTATTCCTTCTTTTGCGGTGGGACGGACGCAGGAGTTGGTCTACAATTTAAATCGCATGTACGACGACGGCGACTTGCCGCATGTGCCAATCTATGTGGACAGTCCGCTGGCGGTGAACGCCTCGAAGATTTTCCGCGAGCATCCCGAATGTTACGACGTGGAAATGAACCATCGGATTCAAACGGGTCATCCCGCGTTGGAATTTAAATTCTTGAGATATGTTGAAACTTTGGAAGAGTCGAAGGCGTTGAACGCGCGCACCGACCCGATGATTATCATCTCCGCTTCGGGCATGGCGGAGACGGGGCGCGTGGTCTATCACATCCGCTGGGCGATTGAGAATAAACGCAACACCATTATGATCGTCTCATGGCAGTCGCCGGAAACAATGGGACGCAGACTGGCTGACCGCGAGAAGACGATAAAAATATTCGGCGAGACTTATCACTGCCGCGCCGAGATTGCAACCGTCGGCGGACTTTCCGCTCACGCGGGGCAGGACTTGTTGGTTGAATACGCTACGGGCGTGAAGCACAGCGCCAAATCTATATTTTTAGTGCATGGGGAAGATAAAGGCGCGTTGCCGTTAATGGAGAAATTAAAGGAGAATCGCGTCAAGCACGTTCATTATCCCACTCTGCACTCCAGCGTGGAGTTGTAATTTATGGTCCCCATCGGGGTTGGTAATCGCAATAATCGTTGTTGGTTAAACGGCGCAGGTCGCTTCCATCCACGCGCAGAATGTAAATTTCACATCCGTTCTCGTCGCCGTAATGATCAAAATAAGCGGTAAACGCAATCCATTGACCGTCGGGCGAAAAAGATGGACCTTGAGAATTCCCGCCGACGGGAGAGATGACGCGCGCGTTTAAACCGTTTGCGTCCATGATGTACGCTTCGTGCTTCCACGCTTCGCCCGCGTATGTCGCGATATATTTTCCGTCGGGCGACCAATCGCTCCGTCCGCGCATGGACGGCAGGGCGCTAATCCGATGTAAATTCGTTCCGTCAAGAAGACTGCTGTATAACTGAACTGTCCCGCCCACGTCGGATGCGAATAAAATGGATTGCCCATCCGGCGACCAAGTTGGGTCCCAGCCGGCGATTTTGGTAAAGCGCTCAACGTTCTTGCCGTTCCGCTCCATGATCTCCATAATATCTTTATTCAATTTTGGATTCCACATTTTGAAAACAATGAATTTTCCGTCGGGCGAAATTTCAGGCGCGTTGAGATTACCGAGTTTGTTGGTGAGCTGCGTCGCGGCGGCGGCGGCGAGATGCATTTCGTAAATTTCAAATATGTTCGCTTCTCGAAAAGCGGCGTAGACGACGCTCTTGCCGTCGGGAGCTAAAGACGGGTAATAATGTTTCTTGCCGTCGTCTGTGGTTAGCCGCCGAAAGCCTGTCCCATCCGCGTTGACGATGCAAATTTGGTCAACGCCTTGCGTTTTATAGATTTGGCAGGTAAAAACAATCTGCCCTTTGGGTTGCATCGTCGAGGCTGACGTCGGCGCGGAGAATGTGGACGGGATGGACGTTGGAAAATTGAAAGCGGAAGTAGGCGTTAAAACGGCGGCGGCGGTCGGCTTTCCCGAACGCGGCGTAGACGCTGACAGCGTCGCGAGCAGGTTTAACTCTGGGGTGGATGCGGCGGACGCATTGCACGCTAAAATAAAAAGCAGGCTGGTCGTCAAAAAAATCAATCCGCGTTTATTCATTTTCTTCCTCAATCGTAGTTATAACGCTTCAGGCTGGTCTATAAGCCGCATTCCAAAAGTATTGTGCGAACATAATATAGTCGGATAAATCAAATCCTGAATCAAGACGCTTGTCCAACAACCGGTTTTGTAGCCGCAGGCTTCCGGACCGTCTTCAATCCACTTGCGCAAATCCCGTTTTTGCGATTTCGTCAAGCGTGGCGGACGTCCCGACTCCGCTTGATACTCCAAACTATCCTTGCGATAGGCAAGAAAATTATTTAGCCAGTTATAGACCGTTTGGCGCGACATATTCCAAATTGACAGAATGGCTGCCAAGTCAACTTTATTGCCAATCATGCTCAACACCGACAGATGGCGCACTGCGCGCAGGTCGCCGCGTATGTACGCCTTATCCAATTCTTGCTTCAATTGCTTGACATACGTTTTAGAAAAAGTTATTCTAAACATGGGATGCATCCTTGCGCCTCGGATTGTCAGTCTTTGGTTTAAGGATAAGGCGTCCCTCTCTATTTTTCAAAGTGCAAAATTCAAATTCTTTTTCTTAAGGTCTATAACACCCGTTCGCTAAATTGGGCCTGATGTGGGCAAATTTAGCGTCTCGCTTGGATTTTTACCGTTATCGTCAATGGTGGGAATTAAAAAATTTAACCAGACGTCGCCTTCGCGCATGGCAAATTGCGCGCCTGCGGTTAGGCAACTAAAGGCTTCGTTGGAAACGCCCGCGACGAATTGCGCGTCGCGCGCAGCTTGAATGCGACCAAATAAACGCGCGCGGAAGAAATCAAGCCACGCTTCCATGTTGCGCGCGTGGCTTGCATTTAACGTCGCGAAAATCCACACGCGACGGCTGGTTCCGCGCAATAAGAGCCAGCGTAAATTTTGTTCGGCTTGACTTCCCGGTTTTGCGATCGCTTCGAGGTCGTCAATTAAAAGTAAAACGGATTGCCCTTTGCCTTTGTTGCTGTGCGCCCACGCAACCAGAGATTGCAAAAGTTCTTGCGTAGCGCCGTCTTGCATGATATAAATCCCAGCGTTGTTTTGAGCGCCTTGAAAGTTATTCCATTCATCGGGGTATTGCGTGACGACTCCATATTGAACTTCTTCTGGCGAATGCATTAATTCTACGGCGCGGGCGATGGTTTTCAAGAGCGCGGTCTTTCCGCTGGCTTGATCTCCTGCGATAAGAATGGGTCCGGGAATTGAATCGTATAAATTTAATAGAACGGGCAACCCGTCTTCCGCGAGACCGAGGAAAAGCGTCTCGTGGGGCAGAGGGGAAACGTCGGCGATGACGGATTTCAAGGTAGGAGGTTTAGGTCTGGGCGCAGCCTGAAGCGCTTGCTCTGCCTCAGCAAGCTCTGTGAATGCGTCAATTGTCAAGGAAAAACGGTTAGATTCATTCATTTAGAACATCCGTTCTGATGTTACTCCTAAAGGTTTTGGGCGTCAAGGCTTATATCAATTTTCAATGAAAGCGTAATAAATCTTGACGTTGCTCATTGATTTGGTATAATCCCCCTGCTTAATCGCTTGCCGACGTAGCTCAATTGGCAGAGCATCCGCCTTGTAAGCGGAAGGTTACGAGTTCAATTCTCGTCGTCGGCTCTGCAGATCTAATCGAAAAAAATCGGTTAGCGCTCGGCAAAAACAATTTATTCGGGCGGTTACCCAAGTGGCCAAAGGGGACTGACTGTAAATCAGTTGTCAGAAGACTTCGGAGGTTCGAATCCTTCACCGCCCACTGCCGAAAGAAATTTTCGGTCAGCACGTTAAGCCCTCATAGCTCAGTTGGTAGAGCACACCCTTGGTAAGGGTGAGGTCACGAGTTCAAGTCTCGTTGAGGGCTCAGGCGCTGAAAAGCATTCACACAAAAAGGAGTTTTACAATGGCGAAGGAAAAATTTGACAGAAGCAAACCGCATCTCAACGTCGGCACGATGGGTCACATTGACCACGGCAAGACCACGTTGACGGCGGCGATTACAAAAGTAGCGGGCTTGTTGGGCAACGCGGAATTTAGAGCGTACGACCAGATTGACAACGCGCCCGAAGAAAAAGCGCGCGGCATTACGATTAACATCGCGCACGTCGAGTACCAAACCGACAAGCGCCATTATGCGCATGTGGATATGCCCGGTCACCGCGACTACATCAAGAACATGATTACCGGCGCGGCGCAAGTGGACGGCGCGATTTTGGTGGTTGCCGCTCCCGACGGACCGATGCCGCAAACCCGCGAGCATGTTTTGCTTGCGCGGCAAGTGGAAGTTCCCTCCATCGTCGTCTTCTTAAACAAAGTGGACATGATGGACGACCCCGAACTTCTCGAACTCGTTGAGTTGGAATTGCGCGAGTTGTTGAGCAGCTACGGTTTCCCCGGCGAGACCACGCCGATTGTGCGCGGCTCCGCCAAGCAAGCCTTAGACAGCGCCAGCGCAGACGTCAACGATCCGGTCTACGCTCCAATCCGCGAATTATTGCGCGTGGTGGACGAATACATTCCGCAACCGGTGCGCGACACCGAAAAGCC
>Ga0315281_10002352_pt1 | contig 28061 bp, 22 predicted proteins | sample YL17G07_0_MG_FD_204540 | JGI IMG/M metagenome (GOLD analysis project Ga0315281, IMG submission 204540) | Sediment microbial communities from Yellowstone Lake, YNP, Wyoming, USA - YL17G07_0 | ecosystem: Environmental > Aquatic > Freshwater > Lake > Sediment | place: USA: Wyoming | collected...
CGCCGACGTCGGCGCAGGAGACGACGATGCCCTCGCCGAAGCGGGGGTGGCGCACCTTCTCGCCGCCGGTGAATGCCAGGTCTTCCGGCGGCGCGGCGGCGCGCTCCTCGCGGCGGGCGAACGCGGCTTCGCGGAAGCGCTGCGGGCCGCGCTCCGCGGCATCGGCCTCGTCGCGGACGGCGGAGCGCTGCGTCAGCAGCTGCTGCGGCACGTCCTTCAGGAAGCGCGACGGCGGCGCGTGCTGCGAGGCGCCCATCTGGTAGCGGCGGAAGGCGCGCAGCAGGTAGAGCCGGTCCTTCGCCCGCGTCATGCCGACGTAGCAGAGACGGCGCTCCTCTTCCATCTGGGCGGGGTCGTCGAAAGAGCGGATGTGCGGCAGGACGCCCTCTTCCATGGCGGTCATGAAGACAACCGGGTACTCCAGCCCCTTCGCGGAGTGCAGCGTGATCAGCGTCACGCGCTCGTCGCGCCCGCCCTCGCTCTCGGCGATGGTGTCGGCGTCGGAGATCAGCGCCACGTCTTCGAGGAACGCGACGAGCGCGTTGCCTGGCGCCAGCCCGTCGTAGCCCGCCGCCACGTTCTGCAACTCGCCGATGTTCGCCCAGCGCTCGTCGGCCTCCTCCTGCTCGAATTCGTCGTAGATGTGGCGCCGATACGACGTCTGCTCCAGCACGGCGTCGAGCAGCGTCGAGAGGTTGTTCTTCGCCGCGACGTCCATCAGGTGGTCGATCATCCGCAGGAAGGCGACGAGCGTCTTCGCCTGCCGCGCACCGACGGGATGGCGGGCCGCCGCTGACGGTCCGGCCGCGGCAGCGGTGCGTGCACCGGCGACGGGCTCCTCCTGGTGCGCCATGATCTGCAGCGCGGTGTACAGGGGCACGTTGAGCTTGCGCGCCCATCGCTCCAGCTCGGTGACGGTCTTCGTGCCGATGCCGCGGCCGGGCACGTTGACGATACGGGTGAAGCTCACCACGTCGAACGGGTTGTGGATGATGCGCAGGTAGGCGAGGAGGTCTTTCACCTCGCGCCGCTCGTAGAAGCGGGTGCCGCCGACGAGCTGATAGCGGATGTTGGCGGCGATTAGCGACTCCTCGATCGCGCGGGACTGCGCGTTCGTGCGGTACATGGCGGCGATGTCGCCGAGTGCGTATGGCCCGGCGGTAAGCGCCGTGATCTCGGTGGCGATGAAGTCGCCCTCCTCCCGCTCGTCGTACGCCTCGTACGCAACGATGGGGTCTCCCGCGCCCTTGTCGCTCCAGAGCGACTTCTCCTTGCGCTGCTTGTTGCCGGAGATGACAGCGTGCGCCGCCTCGAGGATGGTCTGCGTCGAGCGGTAGTTCTGTTCGAGCAGGACGATGCGGGCGCCGGGGAAGTCGCGCTCGAAGTTCATGATGTTGCGGATGTCCGCCGACCGCCACGAGTAGATCGACTGGTCGGGGTCGCCGACGACGCAGATGTTGCCGTGCCTCGCCGCGAACAGGCGGGCGAGCTGGTACTGCGCGATGTTCGTGTCCTGGAACTCATCGACGAGGACGTGGAGGAAGCGCTCCTGGTATTTCTCGCGCGCCTGTTCGTCATCGCGCAGCAGCTCGACGGTCTTCATGATCAAGTCATCGAAGTCGAGCGCGGAGTTCTCGGCGAGCAGGCCCTGGTACTGCGCGTAGGCGCGGGCGACGATCTCGCCGTAGTAGTCCTTCGCCTCGCGGCCGTAGTCGTCGGCCGAGATCAGCTCGCTCTTCGCCTTCGAGATCGAGCCGAGGAGCATCCGCTCCTTGAAGCGCTTCGTGTCGATGCCGAGGAAGTCGGCCACGCGCTTCATCAGGGCCATCTGGTCGGTGTCGTCGTAGATGTTGTACGAGCGCGGCACGCCGATGCGCTCGCCTTCGATGCGCAACAGCCGCGCGCAGATCGAGTGGAAGGTGCCGAGCATGACGTCGTTGGCCACGTCGCCGAGATGGGCGACGACGCGCTGGCGCATCTCGCGCGCGGCCTTGTTCGTGAAGGTGACGGAGATGATGCGCCACGGCGCGACGCCCGCTACGTCGACCAGGTAGGCGATGCGATGGGCGATGACGCGCGTCTTGCCGGAGCCGGGCCCCGCGAGGATGAGCAGCGGACCCTCGACCGTGGTGACCGCCTCACGCTGTGGCGGGTTCAGATCATCAAGGATGTGCATCAAGTCAGCTTAACGAGGACGCCGTGGAAGCGGCAGCGGCGCATACGTCAACCCGCGCAGGGCCGGCGCCGATCGGGTGCGTGTTATAATCGCCGCATCGAGCCGGAGCGAGGGAGCGCGTAGATGATGCTGGCGATCTGGGATGATGGCGTGTGGCAGGACCTGCTGACGCTGGCCGGTATTGGACTCGGGGCCTATCTCGTCGTGATGTGGATCGCGGCGCTGATGTGGACGTACCGCGACGTGCAGACGCGGACGCGCGACCAGTTCACGCAGATGATGTCGCTGCTGCTGGTCGCGGTGTTCAACCTGCCGGGGCTGCTGATCTACCTGGTCCTCCGGCCGAAGCAGACGCTGGCCGACATGTACGACCGCCAGCTTGAGGCGGAGGCGCTGCTGCACGAACTGCAGGAGCAGGCGACGTGCCCGGCCTGCCGCCGCAAGGTCGCCGACGACTTCCTGGCGTGCCCGTACTGCCGCTCCGCGCTGCGGACGCCGTGCGAATCGTGCAGCAAGCCGATGATGTCGAGCTGGGTACTCTGCCCGTACTGCGGCGCCGACCGGCCGACCGCCGAGCCGGCGTACTACCACGCGGCGGCTGACGACGAAAGCGCGCCGGGCGACGCGGGACTGGCGGCGCCGCAGCGACGCGCGAACACGGCGCGGTACACCCCCGCCGCGCCGAAGCCCGCCGACCCCGCCGGCGGATCCGGCCGCTGATCCTTCGCCGCGGATCGAGCACCTCACCCCGGCCTTCTCTCCAAGGCGAGTCTTCGACGGCCACCCCTCTCCACGCTGTGGAGAGGGGCTCACGCGGATGTTCAGGCTCCCTTACAGGCAGATCCTCCTACACCGTCAGCACGACACGACCGAACGCCGCGCGCGACTCGATGTAGGCGTGCGCCGCCGCCGCTTCCGACAGCGGGTACGTGCGGTCGATGACGACGCGCAGCTTGCCGGCGGCGATGTCATCGAAGTGGCGCTGCACCATCGCGCGGACGCGCGCGGGGTTCACCATCGACTCGGCGCCGAGGAAGACGCCGGTCAGCGAGCGGTTGCCCTGCATGAGGACGCCGACGTCGGGGCGCGTGGCGGCATCGCGCCCGGCGTTGCCGACGGTGATGGCGCGGCCGCGGTAGGCGAGCGACTCCAGGCTGCCCTGCAGCGTCTTGCCGCCGACGGAGTCGACCACCAGGTCGACGCCGCGGCCGCCGGTGAGCTTCCGCGCTTCGGCGACGAAGTCGTGCGTGCGGTAGTTGATGCCGTGGTCGAGGCCGAACTCCTTCAGGCGTTCCAGCTTGTCGTCGCTCGACGCGGTGGCGAGCACGGTCGCGCCGGCGCGCTTCGCGAGCTGGATCGCGGCGAGGCCGACGCCGCCGGCGCCCGCCTGGATCAGCACCGTCTCGCCCGCCTTGAGGTGGCCGAACTCGAAGAGGCAGTCGTCGGCGGTGCCCCACGGCACCGGCACCGTCGCCGATTCCTTGATGTCGATCGCGTCGGGCAGCACCCACGTCTGCGCCGCCAGCACCGAGGCCATCGATGCGTGCGAGCCGTGCGGCATGAAGGCCGATACGCGCTGACCGGGCTTGCGGTCGGTCACCTGGGCGCCGACTTCACGGATGACGCCGGCGCACTGGTAGCCGACGATGTGCGGCTTTGCGGGCATGTCGCCGCCGGCGCGGTTGAGCACGTCGCCGCCCTCGATGCTCACCGCCTGCACATCGATGAGAACGCCCTGCGGATGGAGCTGCGGGTCGGGGACGTCTTCGTAGCGGAAGACGGTTGGCGCGCCGGTTTCGTAATAGACGGCTGCTTTCATCGTTTGCTCTCTCCGCGCAGGCGTACCCGCGCAGGCGCGGCACGCCTGCGCGGCTCAGGTGATCTTGCGGTAAACGTACCAGCCGCACGCCGCGACGGCGAGCACTGTGGCAAGCATCCCGATGGCGACCGGATATGGCGCGAGGCTGCGGCCCGGCGATCGATCCGTCCGCGCGGGCAGCGCGATCACGTCGGGCGGCTCGGCAACGCCACCGACCGACGGCGCGGGCGCAGGTGTCGATGCGGCCGCGCGGGTCAGCCGCACGACCTGGACCGAAGGGGCGGTCATGGCCTTCGTGAAGGCGAGCGTGCTGCTGCCGCCCATCTGCTGCGTCTCCACCAGCGCCAACTGCTGCTGATCATCGACGACGTAGCGCTCGTAGGTGATCGAGTCAGAGGCCGTCCATGGCAGGTTGGTCAGGTTGAGCGCGAAGGAGTCGTACACCGCCGGCACGCCGAACTGTGAGACGTACGCGTTGTACGATGCCCATGCCGGCCTGCCCGGCGGCTCGTACTGGCTCATGTACGTGGCGACGTTGTAGTTGGACAGCACGACCACGACCTGGTCGGCGCTCTTGCCCGCCATGGCCGCGAAGTTCATGTGGTCGCTGCCGGTCGTGGAGAGCCGCGTGGCGCCCGCGAGCTGGTTGAATCCTTTGAATGCGTAGTACGCCGGCTTGCCCGCGCCGGTGCAGTCGGTCAGCAGGAAATCGTGGCAGCCGCCCGTACCGCCGTTGAACGTGCCGCCGTAGCGGATCGAGAGCTGCAGCCCCTGCTCGACCATGTCGATCAGCGCGACGATGTTGTGCGCCGCTACCCACGCCGTGTCGAACTGCGCGTGATACGAGCCGCTCCACAGGTCGCCGACCATCGTGTTCCATTCGTCGTTCGCAAGACGCGGCGTGCCGTACAGCGGGCTCAGGTTCGGGTATTTCTGCAGCTCGGCCTGGACCAGGCGGAAGTCGTCGTAGTACGCGTAGTACGGCACCGGCGAATACGCATGGATGGAGAAGAAGTCCACCGGCACGCCGTTCGTCTGGCTATAGGAGAGGAAGCCCGTGACCCAGGTGTTGAGGCTGGTCGGACCGGTCCGCGCGCGCGCCAGCGCCGGAGTGTCGAGGACGAATGCCGCGTTCACGGCCTTCAGGGCCAGTGCCCACGCACCATACGTGTCGAAGAACGCCTGCTGCGTGCCGGTCCAGTACACTCCTCCGTCCGGCTCGTTGCCAAAGCGGAAGAGCTTGACGTTCCAGGAATAGCCGCTCCCCCAACCCTGCGTGAGATGCCTGGCGACGTTCTGCGCGTACGTCGCGTAGAGCGCGAGATCGGGCGGCCTGGTGGATCGCGAGAACACGATCATCGGCTCCGCGCCGAGGCCGAGCACTGCCGAAACCTGCTGGTCGAGCGCGCTGAAGTCGTATTGCGCGGGGTCGTTGGGGTTGGCCGGCAGCGGGATGTTCATGCCAACTTCGACCATCTTGAAGCCGGCGGCCTGGGTCAGCGGGTATCCAGCCGCATCGAAATAGGGAGCAGCCAGCGTGCCGAATACATATGGGTTGAACGCGCCCATGGCGTTCGTATAGTCCACCGACACCGTGCGCGTCGAACCGAACGCCTGCGCACCGGCGGGGATGGAGCGATCCGCCACCGACAACGCGGCCAGCGCGATGCCGCTGATGAGTGCGAGCAGGACGGGCGCGCGTCGTGTCACAAGTCCTCCAGCGCTGACAGTACGGGCATCCCTGCACAAGAGCGTCGCGTCATCCAAACGCGCGCACACCGCCGATGCCGCCACTCTCGACGCTGCGCACGAACCCTCACAAGGCCCATCCGGCCTTTTCTTTGTAACGAAACTGTTATCCGGATTGGGGACGTGTCGCGGGGGCAGTGCGGTGAGCCGCGACGTCGATCGGGCGCTGCTGCCGGGAGTGGGGCACGGGGCGTCAGTCCGCTGCTCGAGGCTCAGAAGCGCCGGCGCCGGGCTGGTAGATGTCGGCGTCGGCTCTTTCCATCCAGCGGTCGGGGGCGGCGACCGGGACGAAGCCGGTCTTCTCGTACAGAGTGTGGGCGTCCTTCGTGCCGAGCATCCAGCGGCGCATGCCCTGCAGGTCGGGGTGCGCGGCCACGCACTCCATCAGCCAGACGCCGAGGCCCTGCCCGCGGAACTCGTCGAGCACGAAGACGTCGCAGACGTAGACGAAGGTGGCGTAATCGGTGATCAGCCGCGCCAGGCCGATCTGACGCTTGCCGCGATCGGCGTAGAGGCCGCAGTTGAGCGAGTGCTCCATGGCGTGCGCGACGGTCTCGCGGGGGATACCCGGCACCCAGTACGACGACTCCGACAGCCAGCGGTGCACGACGTCGACATCGAGCAGCGCCGGGTCGGTGCTGACGACGAACTCGCCGCGCGTCCACGCCCGCGGCGCGTGGTCAGCCAAGGTGGGCCTTGAAGAAGGCGAGGGTCTGGTCCCACGACAGCTCGGCCGCAGCCTTGTTGTAGACCTCGGGCCGGCTGTCGTTGAAGAATCCGTGCTGCGTGTCGTGGTAGATGCAGATCTGCACGTGCTTGCCGAGGTGGTGGAGATGCGCCTCCATCTCATGCGCCTTCTCGGGCGGCGCCCAGTCGTCGTGGTCCGCGTAGTGGCCGAGGACGGCGCCGGTCAGCTTCGACATGTCGGCCTGCGTGCCGGGGCCGGCGCCGTAGTACACCACGCAGGCATCGACCGGCTTGAGGGTGGCGATGAAGAGCGAGAGGCCGCCGCCCATGCAGAAGCCGACGCTGCCGACCTTGCCGGTGCAGGCGGCGTGCGACTTCAGGTAGTCGTAGGCGCCGGACATGTCTTTCGCCGCCTCGGGCATCTTGAGCGACATCATCAGCTTGCCGGCCTCGTCGGGCTCGGTCGTCGTCTTGCCGTGGTAGAGATCGGGCGCGAGCGCGACGTAGCCCTCGCGGGCGAAGCGGTCGGCGACGTCCTTGATGTGGGGCACGAGCCCCCACCACTCCTGGATGACGATGACGCCCGGGCCCTTGCCCGACGGAGGGAGCGCGAGATAGCCCTCGGCTGTGTGGCCATTACTGGGGAACGACACCATCTGCCCGGACATAGCATGCACTCCTACTTGCGTGATCGGTCGGATGAGAGTGCAGGGATCAAAGCACGTACGGGCGGGCGGGACAAGGGCGGGTTGGGCGCTGTTGGCTGTTGGCTGTTGGTCAGCTTCCAGCCTCCAGCTTCTTGCGTCCGGCTTCGCCGCGCCGCGAGAAGAGGGCGCGTGTGACGCGCCGGAGCAGATGGGGGCGCCTGGCGACGGGCGCGCAGGGAGCGGCGTCCGCGCGCTCCGCTCGTGCGCGGCAGATGAGATCGAGCCGGACGAAGTCTGCCTCCCGTTCGCGCAGGATGGCGGCGAGCATGAGTTCGGGATCCATGGTGATGCTCCTTCCGAGGCTGCGACACTCTCTTTGTCTGTGCTAGTCACTAGTTTCTAGCATGTGACTCCCCGCTTGTCAACGCCCCCCCTCCCCGGTGCTGCAACACGAAAGCCGCGCCTTCCAGCGCGGCCTTGACTCGACCATGTTACCGTTGACGCGTTATGTCGTCTTGCGTGCCACCGGCGCGGCCTCGCGGCGGCGGTACTTTATCCGCTTGTCGCGGCGGCGCAGCGTTTCGCCGCAGTGCTCACACGTTGAGACGAGCTTCGTGTCGTGGCCGCACTTCTCGTGCACGATGGCGACGCCGTCGTAGAGGTACTTGCCGCCCCACTGCAGCAGCGCCTCGATGACCAGATCGAGGTCGGCGCCCTGCTTCGTCAGCCGGTACTTCGCGCGCGGCGGGTGCTCCTCGTAGAACTCGCGCTCGACGATGCCGGCGGCCTCGAGCAGTTTCAGCCGGTCGGAGAGCACGTTGGGCGCGATGCCCGCCAGCGACTCCGACAGCTCGACGTACTTGCGCGGCCCCTCGCGCAGCAGGTCGCGGACGATGAGCAGCGTCCAGCGGTCGCCGACGATATCAAGCGACTTCGCGACGGGGCAGGGAAGCCCATATTCCTTCGCCATGGTTGGTTCTCCTCAGCCGCAATCTAGCGCAGTCAGTACGGATTTGCAAGTGACCCCTCACCCCGGCCTTCGGCCACCCCTCTCCCACAAGGGGAGAGGGGCGCACCCGAGGCCGGCGGCCCCGCGCTGGTTCGGCGGCGGCAGCGGCGCTACGATCGCCGCATGATCCGGGACGCGATGCCGGCCGACACGCAGACGATCGCCACGCTGATCCGCGGACTGGCGGCGTACGAGCGGCTGGCGCACGAGGTCGTGCTGGACGAGGACGACCTGCGCGAGCACCTGTTCGGCGCCCGCCCGTACGCGGAGGTGATCCTGGCGGAGGACGGCGGCGTGACCGTTGGGTTCGCGCTGTTCTTCCACAACTACTCGACGTTTCTCGCGAAGCCGGGCATCTACCTGGAGGACCTGTTCGTGCTGCCGGAGCATCGAGGCGGCGGGCACGGCAGGGCGCTACTGGCGCGGCTGGCGCAGATCGTCATCGAACGCGGGTGCGGGCGGCTGGAGTGGAGCGTGCTCAACTGGAACGAGCCGTCCATCGCGTTCTACCGCTCACTCGGCGCGACGCCGATGGACGAGTGGACGACCTACCGGCTCACCGGCGACGCGCTGCGGACGCTGAGTCTGGAGTAGGTAGTTTGTAGTGGGTAGTCCGTATTTGCCCGGATCCTGATCCACTACCGACCACTCACTACCGACCACTCACTACAGGATCGCCAGGTAGCGGTCCATCTCGAAGTCGGTGACGTGGCGGCGGTAGACGTCGTACTCGATCGTCTTGTTCTGCAGCAGGCTCTCGAACACGTGATCGCCGAGCGCCTTGCGCGCGAACGCGCTGCCGGCGAACGTCTCGATCGCCTCCTTGAGGCTGCCGGGCAGCGACTCGATGCCGCGCTTCGCGCGCTCGTCGGCGCCGATCTCGAAGACGTTCTCCTCCGTCGGCGGGCCGAGCGGGTACTCGCGCTCGATGCCCTCGAGGCCGGCGGCGAGCATGACGGCGAAGGCCAGGTACGGATTGCAGGCGGCGTCGGGCGCACGGTACTCGATGCGCGTCGAGACCTCCTTGCCGGGGCGGTACTGCGGCACGCGGATCAGGTCGGAGCGGTTGCGGCGCGCCCACGTGCGGTAGACCGGCGCCTCGTAGCCGGGCACGAGGCGCTTGTAGCTGTTGATCCACTGGTTCGTGACGAGCGTCAGCTCGGCGGCGTGGTGGAGCAGGCCCGCGATGTACGACTTGGCGATCGGCGAGAGGTGATACTCGCCGGCCGCGTCGAAGAAGGCGTTCTGGTCGCCCTTGAAGAGCGACTGGTGCGTGTGCATGCCAGAGCCGTTCTCGCCGGCGAGGGGCTTCGGCATGAACGTGGCGTAGACACCGTTCGCCAGCGCGACTTCCTTCACGACGAGGCGGTAGGTCATGGCGTTGTCGGCCATGGTCAGCGCGTCGGTGTAGCGAAGGCCGATCTCGTGCTGGCTGGGCGCGGCCTCGTGGTGGCTGTACTCGACGCCGATGCCCATGTCCTCGAGCGTGAGCACGGTCTGGCGGCGCACGTCGCTGGCGACGTCGAGGGGCGTCAGGTCGAGATAACCGCCCTTGTCGAGCCCGACCGGCTTCTCGGACGACTGGAAGTAGAAGAACTCCAGCTCGGGGGCAACATAGAAGGTGTAGCCGAGGTCGGCGGCGCGCTTGAGCTGCCGCTTGAGCACGTAGCGCGGGTCGCCGTCGAAGGGCGAGCCGTCCGGGTGCTCGATGTCGCAGAACATGCGGGCGACGCCGCGTTCGCGCGGGCGCCACGGCAGGATGGCGAAGGTCGAGGGGTCGGGCATCGCCACCATGTCGGACTCGTCGACGCGCGCGAAGCCTTCGATGCTGGCGCCGTCGAAGCTCTTGCCCTCGTCGAGCGCCTCCTCCAGCTCTTCCACCGTGATCGCGAAGCTCTTGAGCGAGCCGAGGATGTCGGTGAACCAGAGTCGGATGAACTTGATGTCGTGGTCGCGGCACGTCGTGAGGACGTAGGCCTTCTGGTCGTCTTGCATGAGCGGGTCTCCCTGTCGTGTTCTCCGGTCATTGTATCGGCGCGCGACCGGGGCCGCGGCAGCGATGCGGGCTCGCGCGGCCGGGCGTAACACGAACTTAACGGCACGAGAGAACCGAGAACCCTCACCCCGGCCTTCGGCCACCCCTCTCCCACAAGGGTAGCGGGGATTGCGTGAAACGTTCGGTTGTGATCGAGACGAATGGTGTGTGTGTGCGAAGGCACGACGGCCGGGAGCGGCCGTCCTACGCGCTGCGCGCGGCCGCTCGACGATATCAATGCAGATCAGAGAAGCGTTAGCAGCACCGCACTAGCACGACGGCTGCCGGGTCGCGGCGGAGGTACAATTCGGGGGGAATCTCAGCGAAAGAAGGCCGCCGCCATGATTGGGCACCAACCGTACTGCGACCATCGCCACACACAGGGACAGGCGTGCAACACCGCGCGGCGCATCGGCGCGGCGGCGGAGTGGCCGCCGCACGACGAGCTGGCGGCGCCGAGCCCGACGCCGCTGCTGGAGCAGCCCGAAGCCGTGCCGGCCAGCCTGCGACGCGAAGCGATCGCCGCGTCAGAAATGCCGGCCGGAAGCAGCTACGTCGCGCATGAATGGCACGAGACCGCAGCCGCGATCGAGGCGCCGCGCGATGCCGGACCGGCGCCGGAGCGGCACGATGCATTGCCGCGAGGCGCGCGGCGGTCCCGGAAGCGAGCGGTGGGCATCGTGGTGAGCCTGCTGATGGCGGCCGCGCTGGCGGCCTGCTTCCTGCACGACGCGAACATCCTGGGCGACGACTAGCGCCGCACGCGCTTCGAGCCGGCGCCGCGAACGAAATCCGGCGTTGACATCGAGCGCGGCGCGGTCTAGGCTCAACGCAGTTACTCGCCGCGATGCGGCCGGGAGAGGAGGCGCCACGATGACCGTACACACTATCAGCCTCGCATCGTCGCGCACCCGGAGCGCCCTGGAGTAACGCCGTCTACCCTGACGCATCGACACCATGGCCGCCCTCGGGCGGTCTTCTTGTTGCAAGGCCGCGCGCGAACTGCGATGCGGCCTTGTTTCGATCGCGATAGCGCACACAACGGAGGTGACCTCGATGAACAACGGCAATGCGCAGTCCCGCCTCACTCACCAGCGACAACAGCGTCCAGGAGGACGAACTTGGGACAGAACCGGGACAACGAACAACTGCAGGCGGTCAGCGCCTTCATCGATCAGGGGCTGATCGATGAGGTGCTGGGCGTCGTGAAGAGCGGCAAGGAGGCCACGGTGTACTGCTGCGCGACGAGCAGCCGCAGCGCGCCGCTGCTGGCCGCGAAGGTGTACCGCTCGCGGAACGTCCGGCGCTTCAGCAACGATGCGGTCTACACCGCCGGACGCCAGCGCCAGGGGCATCGCCGCGAGGCGCGCGCGATGGAGAACCGGTCGCGCTTCGGACGCGAGGCCGCGTTCGAGAAATGGGTGGCCGACGAGTACGAGACGCTCTCGATCCTGCATCGAGCGGGGGCCGACGTGCCGGAGCCGATCGCGATGTCCGGCCCGGTGATCATGATGGAGTACATCGGCGATGCGGGGGAGCCGGCGCCCCCGCTCAGCAGCGTCACGCTGGACCGTGACGAGGCCGACGGGCTCTTCCGGCGATTACTGCACAACATCGAACTGGCGCTGGCTTCCGACCGGGTGCACGGCGACCTGTCGGCGTTCAACGTGCTGTACCGGCCCGGCGCGCCGTGCATCATCGACTTCCCGCAGGCTGTGGACCCGCGCTTCAACCCCAACGCGCTCGCCCTGCTCGGACGCGACATCGAGAACCTGCACGGCTACTCGGGCGCTATGGCATCCGCGCCGACCCCTCACGCATCGCCCGCGACCTCTGGGGGCGGTTCCTGCGGTCGGAGCTGTAGGCGCGCTTCGGCCACCCCGCCGGACCTGGCGGGGTGGTCGTCGAAGACTCGCCGTGGAGAGAAGGCGTCGGCGGCGCTACACTGCTGCTCGATGGTGTCACACGAGACGATGCGCCGGGTGTTGCAGGAGCACGTCGATGCGGAGAACGCGCACGACCGCGGCCGCGTGCTCGCGACGTACGTGCCGGAGGGGCCGGAGTTCGACGACGTGCCGACGGGGCGGCGCTTCACCGGCGGCGACGAGATCATCGGCAACTACCGCAACCTCTGGGACGGCTTCCCGGGGCTGGTGCGCCGCATCGACCGCTGGACGTTCGGCGACGACGGCTGCGTGATCGAGCTGACGCTGTCGGGCACGCACGACGGTCCGTACCGCGGCATCCCGGCGACGGGGCGAAAGCTGGAGCTGCGCATCGCGGCGCACTTCGCGTTCGACGAGCGCGGGCTGATCAAGCGCGAGACCGCGTACTACGATTCGCTGACGTTCATGCGCCAGCTGGGGCTGACGAAGTAGGCGTCACCTTCGACTCGACGACACGACAAAGGCCCCGCCGAACGCGGGGCCTCTATCACCGGCAGAGGAAGGAGGTAGCTGGATGACCGTCCCTGCACGACGGCCCGCCGCTACCTAGAAAATCGGCCGCCGGGCGCCGATCTGTTGGGCCTCGGAGCGGGGCACTGGAGGGCGTTGACACGGATGTTGTCCGCCTGCGGCGGCCCTCACCCCGCCCTTCTCTCCACGGCGAGTCCTCGACGGGCACCCCTCTCCCACGAGGGGAGAGGGGATCATGCGGAGTGGCTTGCTCTTCGTTGGGATCGCGAATGGCGGAGGCTGCACCTCACCCCGGCCTTCGGCCACCCCTCTCCACGCTGTGGAGAGGGGCTCACACGGGAGTATTGCGCTTGTCGTTCGGATCGCGGACGCGCACCGGTTTGTGAACGAGGACATCGGCGCAGCCAAAATAGCGTCCGGTGCACGATTAGCCGCGGTCCGGCGCGATGCCTATAATGCGCTCGTGAAGAACGACCTCCGCCGCCGCATCATGGCGCTGTCTGTGCGCTCGAAGCTGCGCTTCGCGTGGCGGCTGTTCCGCGACCCCGATACGCCCGGCCTCGTCAAGGGGATCATGCCGGCGGTGCTGCTCTATCTCGCCAGCCCGATCGACATCATCCCCGACTTCATCCCGGTGCTGGGGCAGCTGGACGACCTGCTGGTGCTCTTCGCCGGGCTTGGCATTGTGCTCTGGCTGACGCCGAGCCACGTCATCGAAGACCATCTCGGCGAATTCGAGTGACGCAGCTGCTCGCGGGCGCGGCGCGTGAGTCGATCGCGCCCCGGCCCGACGACCTCCGCGAGGGGATCTATCTCGGCGGGTTCGGCAGCTATCGCCAGCGACGCGCTACCGGCATCCACGACGAGCCCTTCTGCCGCGCACTCGCGCTGAGCGACGGCACGGCGGCGTGCGTGATCGCATCGCTCGATCTCGTCGGCGCGAGCGGGCCGCTGCTGGAAGCGATCCGCACGGACGCCGCGCGGCTGACGCGGCTGACTGCTTCGAGCATCATCATCGCCTGCACGCACAGCCACGCCAGCCCCGACATGCAGGGGCTGTGGGGCGGCACGGGCGCCGGCTATCGGACGCATGTCGCGCAGCGGGCGGCGGCGGCGATCCGGGATGCGCACGCAGCGATGGCGCCCGCCGCGGCGTCGGCAGCGACGGCATCGCTCGGCGGCGTGGTGCGCAACCGGCGCGGCTGGCCCGACACGGACGAGACGCTGACGAGCCTGCGCTTCGCATCGCCCGACGGCGCGCCGATCGCGACGCTGGTGAACTACGCCTGCCACCCGACCGCGAGCGGCGCGGCGAACACGGAGGTCTCGCGCGACTGGTGCGGCTACACGGCCGACGCGGTCGAGCGGGAGCTTGGCGGCGTGGCGGTCTACATCAACGGCGCCGTCGGCGACGCGAACCCGGCGGCCGACGGCGGCTTCGACGCCGCGCGATCGCTGGGCGAGGCCGTGGCGGCGCGCGCGATCGCATCGCTGGCATCTGCCGACGCGGTCACGGGCGCGATCCGCGCGCGGACGGAGCCGCTGCTGCTGCCGATGAACTTCGAGCGCCTGTCGCAGCGCGTGCAGGATGCGGTCGGCCGCGCCGGGCCCGCCCTTTCGGTGCTGGGCAAGGCGGGCGGGCTGCACGCCGCCTCGGTGGCGCTGCACGCGATGGGGCGCGCGGACCTGGCGCAGATCGTCGCGGCACTACAGGGCATTTCGGAACGCAAGATCGTGCATCGCGACGGGATGACGTACCTGCCGACGCACTGCGGCCACATCGAGATCGGCGACGACGTCGAGGCGTTCGCCGCGCCGGGCGAGGTGCTGTCGCGGCTGGCGCTGCCGCTGCGCGCGTCGATGGGCGCGCGGCACCGGCTGTTCTTCGGGCTGACGCACGACACGCTCGGCTACTTCCTGCCGGAGGACGAGTGGATGACCGGCCGCAACAACAACTACGAGGAGTCGGTGTCGTTCGGCAAGCACACAGGCACGGTGCTGGCCGATGCGCTGCTGGCGCTCGTGCCGCATCGCGAGAAGGCGCAATGAGACTGCCGCTGGTGACGTCGCACGCCGCGTGCAAGGGGCACGCGCCCGAGAACACGCTCGCGGGCATCGAGCGGGCGATCGCGCTGGGCGCCGACGCGATCGAGATCGATGTGCACTGCACGGCCGACGGCGTGCCGGTGCTGATCCACGACGAGACGGTCGACCGCACGACCGACGGCAGCGGCAACGTGCACGACATGCCGCTCAGCGTCGTGCGCGCGCTCGATGCGGGGGCGCGGCAGTTCGTGCCGCGCTTCGCCGGCGCACAGATCCCGACGCTGGCCGAGGTGCTGGACCTGACGAAGGGGAAGGTGCTGCTGCAGATCGAGGTGAAGCAGCAGGGCATCGAGGAGCAGGTGGCGCAGGCGGTGCGCGACGCGGGCGCCATCGCGCACTGCGAGTCGCACTCGTTCTACCCGCAGATCGTGCGGGCGATGCGCGCGGCCGAGCCGCGGATGGCGGCGGCGCTGCTCACCGACGGGCGCCGCGTCGTCGACTGGGACGACTTCTTCGGCTTCGCGCTGTCGCTGGGGGCGCAGGGCGTCAGCGTGTACCACTCGTGGGCGACGCCGGAGCGCGTGCGCCAGGGGCAGCTGCGCTCGTTGACGTTCATGGTGTGGACGGTGGACGACGAGGCCGACATCGCGCGGATGATCGCGGCGGGCGTCGACAGCATCTGCAGCAACTTTCCGGACGCGGTGCGGCGCTTGGTTGACGCGAGCGCATCGGCGCGCGCGTAGCGAGTGCCTCTAACGCTTCGTTAGCGTTTTCTCGACGGGCGAGCGTGCGAGCAGAAGTCGATCGGCGAGTAAGCCGCGCCTCCCCGGCCCTCACCCCGGCCTTCGGCCACCCCTCTCCCACAAGGGGAGAGGGGATTACGTGCGAACTCACGCCAGATCGGAAGCATTACACTGTCACCGCGCTGTCGCGCAGCTTCACCATCGGGGGCGCATCTCTTATACTGCGAGCGCGCAGGAGTGTAGCTCAGCTGGAAGAGCAGCGGTCTCCAAAACCGCCGGTCGGGGGTTCGAGTCCCTCCACTCCTGCCAAACTTCTGAATCTGAGAGTGCGTCAGTAGGGCGACCGTCTCCGCCTACGGCATCGGGGTCGCCCACATCGCGTGCGTTCCAGCCGGTGTTCAGAGCGCAGCGAGAGATCGTGGTGCAGGTGGCTAAGGCGCGCGGAAGAGGGGTGCGCCTAATCAACGATGCCCCCGAACTACGAAGCTAGCGCGCCAACAGTGTCGCGGTAGTCCGACGCGACATACTCAGCGTGTGACTGAGGAACGTCCGACCACGTGAGCCAAGGGAGGGGCCCGTGAATGTCTGAGTTTTGGGATTACGACGATAACCAAGAATACCTGGCCAAAGCGGTTGTCGAATATCTCCTGGCGAAGGGACACGAACGTGGGGCGCGGCTGTTTCTCAATTGCCGTTCGATTCGCCTCAGTCCAGAGACCGGAGCCGACATCGACGAGTACACGAATCGGAGCATTTCAGTCACGGTCTTGAGGGTGACGTTACTGTTCCCGCCACGCCTACTCGATAAGGCTAACGAAGCCCTCTCGGTGGAACGCGCTGCTTTAGAGGAAGCTCTACAAAAGGCTGTCTATGGACTTACCGACCGCGCTTACGACCAGTTCTGGATCGAGACGGCCATGACGGTCGAACGCCCTGCTGAGACATGGCGCGATGAAATAGTGAAGCGCCTTTTGGGAAAAGAGCAACTTACGAACCAGGCCCGAGTGTCAGGCGCCATCAGACAGCCACCTTTCAGTTGGAATGGTCTGGGTTTTCAGTCGGAAACTGAGACGCGCATTGCGAGGGCGTTGTCCGAAGCACATGTCCTGTTCTTTCCGCTGCCCGCTGCCGTCGCGGGTGTTCAAAAGAAAGAGCCAGACTTCCTCGTGTGCGCCGATGGAAAATGGGGCATCCTCGAAGTGCAGGGTGACGAATTTCATCCACCCAAGACGGCCGCGAAAGAGCACGAACGCGGGCGCTGGTTTCAGAGCTATGGAGTCAGGGTCTTCCAGATTTACTCGGCTACCCAGTGTTACTCCAACCCTGACGAGGTCGTTTCAGAGTTCCTGAAGTTGCTGCGCGCAAGCGGTTGATCCTTAGCGGAGACGCGTAAAGTGGAATGCCCGGCGTCGCTCGGACTTTACGCGGTGGCCTGATGGTAAGCGACAGGATACGATCTCGCTCGTGGTGATCGCATTTCTCGGCTTGAGCGATACAGGCGAAGGCGCGTTGATCGCCGTGGGCGGTGGTATCGCAACGCTCGTGGTTTCCCAACTATTCAGCCGTGTTCAGTGGATCGATGAACGGCGATCACGACTCGCAGAGCGCCAAGCCGAGATCGACGCGCGTCAGAAGGAACAGCAGGCCGAGCGCATGGAGTGGTATCGGAGGCTTCTCTTTGAGCGGCGCCTACAGGCCGCTACGGAGGCGTATGGGTGGGCGATGGAGATCAATCGACTCGTCAACGTCGCGTCCTCAAAGCCGCGAGACGAGGCATTGGCAGAACTCCGAGAGACGGTCAAGGGAGCCCGGGCGTGGTACGACTCGAACGCCGTCTACCTGAACGACGGCCTACCGACGTCCTCCAACTTCATCGGCGTAATCAATTCTGCGGCCGATGTTCTGCGTGGTGACCGCTTCGACTGGAAGTGCTTCAACGATTTCTTGGATGAACTCCGCGAGCGCACGCAGGAATTGTTGGCACCAGTGCGGGAGTGAGACAGACTTCCGGGCACAAAGTCGCTTGATCCGCCAGCTTCCCCTCGATCTGCGTAGATCAGTCGATCGTCAGATTCTAATCGCCCGATCTCGCTCATCGTAAGAACTGTCAAACACGCGGCAATTCGCGGATCCCGAAGGCGCATCATCGGCGACGTCATTTGATTGCGCCGCAGCGGATTCCGAGCCATCGCCTCGTAGCTCGTCCCTACCCTCACCCTCACCCGCACGCTCTCCCCGTATTCCAGCGCCCCTCGGATGCCGAAGATCTTGCAGACGCCGTGAACGGGGGCTTCCGCCTCTGCCGGCGCGTGGGGGATGGCGCATGCGGGAGTCGGGCGTAGGGAACATCCCGATGGGGCGCGAGGGTGCGCTGCTGGGGCGGCTCGGCGAGCGGGCGGAGCAGTGGGCGTTTGTGTGCGCCATCGGGCTGTCGGCGTTCCTGCTGTTCAGCCTGGAGCTGCTCGTCGGGCGGCTGGTGCTGCCGGTGTTCGGCGGCGCGCCCGCCGTCTGGACCACGAGCCTCTGCTTCTTCACGGGCGTGCTCTTCCTGGGCTACGTCTACGCCCACTTCGTCGCCGCGCGCATCCCGCCCGCGGTGGCGAGCATGGTGCAGCTCTGCCTGGCGGTCGCCGCGGTGGGCATCGCGTTCGTCGCGCCGACGCACCTGGCGCCGCTGCGGATGTCCGATCTGCCGGCGTCGCTCAACGTGCTGCTCGTGCTCGCCGTCGTCGGCGGCGGGCCCGCGTTCCTGCTCGCGACGACGACGCCGCTGCTCTCGGCGTGGTACGCCGGGCGCGGGCGCGACCCGTGGTGGCTGTTCGCCGTGTCGAACGGGGCGAGCTTCCTGGCGCTGCTGGCGTACCCGCTGTTCATCGAGCCATCGATCGGGCTGTCGGCGCAGCGCGCGCTGCTCGTCGTGGCGCTGGCGGCGTACGCCGTGAGCCTCGTGCCGATCGTGCTCGGCGCGCGGCAGACGGTTGCGGCCGCGCCGGCCGAGGCCGAGGCATCGGTCGCCACGCCGGGCGCGCGGCGGCAGGCGGTCTGGCTGCTCGCGGCGCTGGTGCCGGCGGGGCTGCTCTCGGCGACGACCAACTTCCTGCAGACCGACCTGATCTCCGCGCCGCTGATCTGGATCGGCCCGCTGGCGATCTACCTGGCGAGCTTCGTGGTGGCGTTCTCGGAGCGCGGGCGCGGCCTCGTGCGGGCGTGCACGTGGCTGGTGCCGGCGGCGGCGACGCTGCTCTGGCTGCCGTTCATCCTGCCGGAGGGATGGCCGCCGCTGCCGCTGCTGGTGGTCGAGCTGGGCGCGTTCTTCGTGCTCGCCGTCGCCATCCACGGCGGGCTGGCGGGCGACCGGCCGGACGCGCGGCTGCTCACGCGCTTCTATCTCATCGTGACGGCGGGCGGCGCGTTGGGCACGGCGTTCGTCGCGATGGCGGCGCCGCTGCTCTTCTCTACGGTGTACGAATATCCACTGCTGATCGTGGCAGGGCTGGCCGTGCTGGCGCTGCTGCCGGGCCACGGCCCGCCCGCGCCGGGGCGGCTGCTCAACCGGATGGCCGCCGTCGCCGCGGGGGCGCGCGTGCTGCCGTACGCGGCCGCCGGCACGCTGCTCTACCTGCTCATCGACGCGCAGCAGCCGCACGCCGCAATGGAGGTGCGCAACCTGCTGCTGGTCGGCGGCATCGTCGTCTTCGCGGCGATCACGCCGAAGGTGCTGGCGACGGCGGCGCCGCTGGCGCTGGTGGTGCTCATCGCCTTCACGGCGACCAGCCCGCTGGTGCGGACGCGGACGTTCTTCGGCGTGATCGAAGTGCGGCAGCTCGACGGCGTGCACGCCGAGTACTCCGGGACGACCCTGCACGGCCTACAGTACATGGACGCCCGGCGCAGCGAGCCATCGACGTACTACTCTCGCGTCGGGCCGCTGGCGGGCGTGTTCGACCACCTGCGCGCGACGACGGCCACGGGGCGGGTCGGCGTCGTGGGGCTGGGCGTCGGGACGATCGCGGCGTACGCCCAGCCCGGCGACGAGCTGACGTTCTACGAGATCAACCCGGCGGTGGTGGACATCGCCCGCGACCCGCGCTACTTCACGTACCTGAGCGATGCGGCGGTCGCGCCGCGGATCGTCGTCGGCGACGCGCGGCTGTCGCTCGAAGAGCAGCCGGCCGGCTCGTTCGACCTGCTGGTGCTCGATGCGTTCTCGTCGGACTCGGTGCCCGCGCACCTGCTGACGAAGGAGGCGATGCAGACATACGCGCGGACGCTGCGGCCGGGCGGCGTGCTCGCGTTCCACCTGTCGAACCGCTACTACAGCCTGGTGGCGCCGGTCGCGGCGACGGCGCAATCGACGGGATTCGACGCGCTGACGCTCGGCGGCGCGGTGAGCGACGAGGCGGCGGCGCAGTTCGGCGCGACGGGGTCGCGGTGGCTCGTCGCGGGGGCGAGCGGCGACATCGGGTGGTTCGCGTCGACGGGCTGGGGCGCGGCGCCGGCCGGCGGCTACGTGCTGACGGACGACTACTCCGACCTCGCGCGCTCGCTGCGGCTCAGCGGGTTCTGAGGGGTTCGCGCGGCGGACGCTCGGCGCTCATACGGCAGTGTCCGCTGGCGCGTACCCTGCAGGAGATAAAGAAAGAGTAGATTCCGGGGGACACCCCCGGAACCCCCGGCAGAGAGCGCTGCGCTCTCTGCACTCCCGCTCCCCCGCGCGAGACATCAAGGCACAACAGACGCGCAAGGGACAGGTCTTCCGACCTGTCCCTGCGTGATCAAGACAACTTCTCAGGACGCTGCTAGCCTTCGTCCTCGATGATCTCGATGGCGCGCTCGGGGCAGTTCGTGACGGCGAGGCGGGCCTTCTCTTGCAGGTCCGGCGGCACGGTGCCGTCACCGCGCGGGGTGGCGTAACCGAACTCGTCCACCTTGAACAGGCCGGGCGCCAGGATGTAGCACCGGTTGTGCCCCTGGCACTTCTCGCTGTCGACTGTCACTTTCATGATGGCCACACGATCGGCATGATCCGCGGCCCGCGCACCTGGCCGCCTGCCCACGTCACGTTCTCCGGGTCCTCCAGGCGGAAGTCCGGGATGCGCTTCAACCACTCCTCGATGGCGACCTTCATCTCCATGCGCGCGAGGTTCGAGCCCGCGCAGCGGTGGATGCCGACGCCGAAGGCGATGTGCGGGTTCTTCTCGCGGTCGAGGATGACCTCGTCGGGGTTCTCGAAGACCTCCGGGTCGCGGTTGGCGGCCGGGAAGTTCATGAGGACCCTGTCGCCCTCCTTCATCGGGCAGCCGTTGTACTCGACGTCCTCGGCGACGTAGCGGGCCATGGTCACCGGTGAGTAGGCACGCAGCAGCTCTTCGACCGCGCTCGAGATCAGCTCGGGCTCGGCGATCAGGCGCGCGCGATCCTCGGGGTGCTGCGCGAGGTGCCAGATGGCGGAGCCGATCGAACTCCACGTCGTGTCGATGCCGGCGACCATCAGCAGGAAGCAGGTGCCGAGCACGTGCGGCTCGGGCACGGGCTCGCCGTCGACGGTGGCGGTGAGCAGGTAGCTGAGGAGGTCGTCCTCGCGGAGGTTCTGCTTGCGCTCCTGGATGCGCTCGTTCATGTAGCTGAAGATGCTGAGGGCGGACTGGTTGCGCAGCTCGGGGTCGGTCAGGCCAAGCTCGAGGAAGCCGCGCACCCACTCGGTGAAGGTGCCGGACATCTCCTTGGGGATACCAAGCATGCTGGCGATGACGCGCGGCGGGATCTGCTGCGCGTAGTCGGCGGCGCCGTCGGCACGGCCGCTGGCGATGAACTCATCGATCAGCGCCCCGCACAGCTCGCGGGTCTCGGCCTCCCAGCGCGCCACCTGGGTGGCCGAGAACGGCGGCAGGAGGAGCTTGCGCGCCCACGTGTGGACGGGCGGGTCGGAGGTGATCGGCGGCGCGCCTACGTTGTACTGCGCGACGGCTTCCGGGTCGATGTCGTTGGCGTACTCGGCATCGGGCGGGGGCATGATGTCGGCCACGAGCACGTTGCGCGACGAAAAGTGCTGGATGTCGCGCGCGATGTTGAAGAGGTCGTCGTAGCGCGTCGGCATCCAGGAGCCGCCCCAGCGGTCGGTGTGGGCTACGGGGCAGGCGCCGCGCAGCTCGTCCCAGACCGGGAACGGGTCCTTGATGTAGGTCTTCGAAAAGATGTCGTAGTCGGTCTTCCAGTCCTGTACCGGCTCGGCCATGCGTGGTTCCTTCTCCAAAATGAGCCCCTGTTGGGGGGCGGCGGGATCGCGTTTACTGAGTGAACGCTAGAATAACTGAAATAATCCCGTTGCAAAAGGGTGTCAGAACCCGGCTGACAAGCGGCGTGGGACACCTCTCCGAAATGTGAGGCGTCGTACCTGTGGCGTGGCTAATCTAGGCGCTAAATCCGGCTTGCAGGCCGGCCTAGATCGCCCCCACCCGCCGAGGCGGACAGGGCTGAAGCCCTGTCCCTACGCGTGAAGGCGACGTTGCCGGCACCGTGGTACTCCCGGCGCCCTGGCTGGCGGGAGAGTTTCGCACTTCTTTAACGAATGCTGGACAGGGCGATCATATCCGGCGGCTATGCTGGCAATGTCCTCCTCATACGCAGAGCAAAGGCAGAGACCGCGAGACGCCCTCCTCGCGGTCTTTTGCTGTGCCCGTTTGGTGACTGGTGACTGGTGACTGGTGACTGGTGACTGGTGACTGGTGAGCGTGCGCGCCTGTGCCGTGGCGGGCAAGTCCGGCTGTGGAACCGCTACACCGCGAAGACGCGGCCGCGCATTTCGGCGGGGACGATGCGCTGGAGGCGGGCCTGGGCGCTGGTGTTGATGGCGGCACTCGCCATGCCGGCGAAGCCGAGCGCGATCACCAGCGCCTGCACCTGGTGTGAGTGCGTCGTCGCGGCGCTGATGAAGCCGGCGTAGAGCAGCGCGGCCACGATCAGCGCCTTGACGCCGAGGCGCACGGGCGACATCGCCAGGACGGACGCGGCAAGCAGCGCGCCGACCTCGGGCGCCACGAGCGCCATGCTGACCGTGCCGCCGCCACCGCCGCTGACCGACGGCAGCAGCAGCGCGACCGCCTTGTCGATGAACGTCGGCACGATCCCCGCCATCACCAGCAGCACCGCGGCCGGTTGCGACCGCAGGTAATCCACGAGGCTGGCGGCGTGCTCGTCGTCGTCTTTTCGGCGCGCGAAGTCGAGCGTGTGCGGCAGCGGCAGGATCGCCAGCGCGCTCGCGCCGAGCAGCACGGCCGAGACGGTGAGCGCCGCTGCGCTGCCGGCGCCAGAGACCAGCACGAAGGCGAGCGCGGGGCCGGCCAGCGCGGCCACGTGGCCGCCCGCGCGGTTCAGCGCGACAGCCGCGTCCATGTCCTCAGGCGCGACGATGTCGCCCATCACCGCGCGCGCGGACGATAGGTCGAAGGCGTGGATGGCGCCGGCGAGCGTCGCGCCGAGCAGCAGCCAGACGATCGGGCCCGCGGCAACGAGGCCGACGAGCGGCAGCAGCGAGGCGACGGCGTAGCCGATGCGCGAGATGAGCAGGATGCGGGCGCGCGGCATCCGGTCGCAGAGGATGCCGGCGGGTACCGTCAGCGCGATCTTCGGGCCGATGCGGGCGGCGGCGTAGACGGCGAGGAAGATCGCGTTGTGGCCCCAGGCGACGGCGAGCCAGCCGTGGAGCAGCAATTGCATGCCGCCGCCGATGCTGGCCAGCGCGTTCGAGCCGATAAGCGCGCCGCTGAGGCGCCGCTTGAGCAGGCGCGCGCCGGTCCACCAGGAGCCGCTCGCGCTTGAAGAGGGGGTGCAGGTGGTTGCCATAGGTTGCGGAATCGTCGCCTCCCGGGCACGCGTCCCGTGGGCGTTCGGCTGGGGTGCGGAAGGCACCGGCGGAGTGCATTACGTCGTGTTGACCGCACTGTATGCGATCTCACGACGGGACGCGGCCGGCGCGGGTGCGTACCAGCTTCGAGAAAGGCAACCCGAAGCTGCATAAACCCAGACGTTTACACGATTGTGAGAGCGGGGAGCGACCCCAAACACTCGGCGTTCATACGGCAGTGTCCGCTGGCGCGTACCCCGCAAGAGAGAAAGAGAAGAGTCTTCCGGGCGGACACCCCCAACCCCCTCGCCACGGCGAGTCTTCGACGGCAGAGAGCGCTGCGCTCTCTGCACTCCCGCTCCCACGCAACGATGTTCCGCCAGCGGAAGAGAGGACCGCGGGCGGTCTCGGCTGGCGATCGCGGCGGGCGGTGCTAAGTGCAGGAGCGCGACGGCCGAGGGCGGCCGTCCTACGCGCGGTTCCGCAAATGCTCTGGGAGCAGCTATCGAGCGATAGAAGCGTTACGCGAGAAGGCGCGGCGCCTACTAGACAAAGATGAAGCTCGTGGCGTTGTCGATGGCTTCGAAGAGCTGCTGGGGGTAGAGGCCGACGTAGAAGACGCCGAGCATCAGCGCGGCCGCGAGGCCGTTCATCAGCAGCGGCACGGCCAGCGCGCCTTCGCCCTCGGCGGGCTTGATGACGAAGGCCTGCTTCATCACGGTCAGGTAGTAGTAGAGCGAGATGACACTCGTGACGATGCCGATCGCCGCCAGCCAGTAGTAGCCGGCGTCGGTCACCGCCTGGAAGAGGATGAACTTCGTCACGAATCCGGCGAAGAGCGGCAGCCCGGCCAGCGAGAACAGCGCGCCGGCCAGCACGCCCGCCAGCAGCGGCGCCCGCTCGCGCATGCCGCGGAAATCCTCGATCTCCTCGGTGCCGGTGAGGTTGTACCAGGCGATGATGACGACGAAGATCGCCATGTTCGAGACCATGTAGCCCGTCATGTGCAGGACGAGCGCCGAGGCGGTGTCGTGCGACAGGCCGGCGATGCCCATCAGCATGTAGCCGACCTGGCCGATCGACGAGTACGCCATCAGCCGCTTCATATTGTGCTGTTGCAGCGCGACCAGGTTGCCGAGGATCATCGTCGCGGCGGCGATGCCGGCGATCATCCAGCTCCAGTCGTCGTGTACGACCTGGAAGGCGCCGCCGAACAGCCGCAGCAGCAGCGCGAATCCGGCCGCCTTCGACGTGGTCGAGAGATACGCCGTGATCGCGACGGGCGCGCCCTCGTAGGCGTCGGGCGTCCACATGTGGAAGGGCACGGCGGCGACCTTGAAGCCGAGGCCGGTGATCATCAGCACGAGCCCCATCAGCATGGCGAAGCTGTAGTCGCTGGTGCCGGCGCGCAGGCTGTCGGCGATGTCGCTGTAGTAGGTCGTGCCGGTGACGCCGTAGATCAGGCTCATCCCGTAGAGGAACATCGCCGACGCGAAGGCGCCGAGCAGCAGGTACTTGATCCCGGCTTCGTTCGAGCGCGCTTCGAACTTCTCGAACGACACGAGGATATAGAGGCTGAAGCTGAGCAGCTCGAGCGAGAGGTACGCCGTCGTCAGCTCGCGCGACGCCGCCATGCCGATGGCGCCGACCGTCGAGAGGATGATCAGCGCGTAGTACTCGCCAGGGTGGCGGAACTTGTCTTCGACGAGCTTGCCCGACGCGAGGCAGACAACCGCGCCGGTCGCCATGAAGAACACGCGGAAGTACGTCGTGTAGTTGTCGATCGCGACGATGCGCGCGAAGTTGCTCTCCTTGTCGATCCACGCCAGCGAGACGCAGGCGACGATCGCCAGCCCGGCCGCGGCGATGAACGACAGCCACGACTTGCGCATCTGCGGCACGAAGAGGTCCAGCCCGACGACGAGCACGACGAGTCCGACGAGCAGGTACTCCGGGATGAACAGCGTGTAGTCGAGGTTCAGGCCGTTCGTCATGACACCCCCGGCAGGAGGCGTACGCTCTCCTGGATGCGGTCGATAAACGGTGCCGGGTATAGGCCCATGAACAGCATCGAACCGAGCAGCAGCACGGCCGTGCCGCGCTCGAGGTAGGTCATCTCTTTCAGCTCCGACCAGCGGTCATCGACGGGCCCGAAGAACGCCATCGACATCATGCGGAGGATGTAGACCGCCGTCATCATCGCGGCGAAGATGCCGAGCGCGCCCGCCCACGGGTACGTGCGGAAGGCGCCGATGAAGATGTTCAGTTCGGCGATGAAGCCGGCGAGGCCGGGTAATCCAAGCGAGGCGAGCCCCGCGACCCCCATGAAGAAGACGAACAGCGGCATCCGGTTGACGAGGCCGCTATAGAGGCGCATGTCGCGCGTGTGGGTCTGGTCGTACACCGAGCCGACCATGGCGAAGAAGGTGGCCGTCATGACGCCGTGCGCGAACATCTGCAGCACCGCGCCGTTGACGCCGATCACGCTCATCGTCGCCAGCCCCATCAGCACGAGCCCCATGTGGCTGACGGACGAGTAGCCGATCATGTACTTCCAGTCGCGCTGCGCGGTGGCTGCGAAGGCGCCGTAGACGACGTTGCACGTCGCGAGAATCATCAGTCCCGGCATCCAGAACGTCGCGCCCTCGGGCAGCAGCTGGATGCCGAGGCGGATGATGCCGAACGCGCCGAGCTTCATCAGCACGCCGGCGTGCAGCATCGAGACGGCGGTGGGGGCCGAGACGTGGCCATCGGGTGACCATGTGTGGAACGGCCAGAGGCCGGCCAGCACGCCGCAGCCGATGACCATGAGCGGGAAGACCATCTTCTGGAACTTCGGGTCGAGCTGGATCGCGTAGAGCGTCTGCAGGTCGAAGGTGCCTGCGCCCGCCTCCTTGAAGACGGCGAAGATGCCGAGGAAGATCAGGATGGAAGCGGCGACCAGCATGATCGTCAGCTTCATCGCGCTGTATTCCTTCGTGCGCGAGAAGGTCTCGAAGACGCTGCTGGAGCCCCAGACGGCGATCAGCAGGTACATCGGCAGCACCGCGACCTCGTAGAAGAAGAAGAACATGAAGAGGTCGAGGGCGACGAAGGTGCCGTAGACGCCGGAGACCAGCACCCAGAAGAGCACGAAGAAGTCCTTGTTATGCTCCTCGATCTTCCACGAGATCAGCGCGCCGCCGAACGCCACGATGCCCGTGAGCAGCACCATCGGCGCGGCGATGCCGTCGATGCCGAACGCGAGCGAGATGCCGTGCGGCCCGAGGAAGCCGACCTTCTCGATCCAGTCGTAGCGGATACAGAACTGGTACGAAGAGCTGCAGAACCCGGATTGCGAGGCGCCGCTGCGGCCGACTTCGTACGCGAAGAAGACGTAGACGGAGATGATGAAGAGTCCCGCACCGACGATGGCGCTGAGCCAGCGCACGATGTCCTTGCGGTCGTCGGGGATGAAGACGATCACCGCCGCCGCGATGAGCGGCAGGAAGACCGAGGCGACGAGCCAGTAGCCCGAGTGCATAGTTGTCCTATCCCCTGTATCCGAACGCGACCGCCGCCACCACCACGACGCCGACAACGATCGCCGCGGCGTAGTTCGGCATCTTGCCGGTCTGCGTGAACTTGCCGAGCCAGCCCAGGAACGACGTCGCCTCGCCGGTGCCCTGCACGCCGGCGTCGTTGACGACGGCGCGGTCGAACACGGCGACGACCTGGCCGGTGGCGAGCACGACCCTGTCGATGACGACCTGGTACAGCTCGTCGATGTAGAAGCGGTTGAGGAGGAGCTTGTACGTCAGCGGCGAGAACGCGGCCGCGCGCCGCGACGGCTCCGCGTCGCCGCCCCAGATGGCAACGCCACCGGCCAGGCCGAGGCTGACGAGCACGACCGACGTGATCGCAATGCCCCAGTTGACGGCGAACTTCTCCGGCCCTTCGCCCAGGTTGTAGACGAAGCCGAGCCAGCCGCTGTGGAACCCGAGCGCCTTGCCCACGCCCTCGAACACCACGAGTCCGCTGACGAGCGCGAGGCCGGCGAGCAGCACCAGCGGCGCGGTCATGGCCGGCGCGGACTCGTGCGCGTGCTCGTGGACGTGGTGGTCCTTCGGCTTGCCGAAGAATGTCAACATCACGACGCGCGTCATGTACAGCGCCGTGATCGGCAGCGTGATGAACGTGACGATGACGACGAACGTGTTCATGTGGCCGTTGCGCAAGCCGACCAGGATCTCGTCCTTCGCCCAGTAGCCGCTCAGCGGCACGAGGCCCGCCATCGCCAGCGCGCCGATGAGGAAGACGGGCGCGGTGATCGGCAGCTTGCCCCAGAGCCCGCCCAGCTTGTCGACCTCCTGCTCCTCCGTCGCGTGGATGACGGAGCCGCAGCTGAGGAACAGCAGCGCCTTGAAGAACGCGTGCGCGAAGAGGTACAGCATCGCCGCGCCGACGGCGCCCGAGCCGAGTGCCACGAACATCAGCCCGAGCGAGTTCAGCGTCGAGTAAGCGACGACGCGCTTGATGTCGCGCTGCGCCAGGCCGATGAGCGCGGCCAGCACCGTGGTGACCAGGCCGATGCCGGTGATCAGCTCCGGCATGCCGCGCACGACCTCGAACAGCGGCAGCATGCGCGCGACGAGGTAGACACCGGCGACGACCATCGTTGCGGCGTGGATCAGCGCGGACACGGGGGTCGGGCCCTCCATGGCGTCGGGAAGCCAGACGTGCAGGGGGAACTGCGCCGACTTGCCGCAGGCGCCGGCGAAGATGCACACCGCAGCGGCGGTGAGCCAGTGGCTGTTGATCTGGCCTGATTGGGCGGCGTGCAGAATCGGCTGGATGTTGAAGGTGTGCGTCTGCGTGAAGAGGATGATGATGCCGATCAGCAGCCCGACG
>Ga0315281_10002353_pt1 | contig 28059 bp, 24 predicted proteins | sample YL17G07_0_MG_FD_204540 | JGI IMG/M metagenome (GOLD analysis project Ga0315281, IMG submission 204540) | Sediment microbial communities from Yellowstone Lake, YNP, Wyoming, USA - YL17G07_0 | ecosystem: Environmental > Aquatic > Freshwater > Lake > Sediment | place: USA: Wyoming | collected...
CGCACCGGGCACCTTTCTTTTTCTTCAAAGCGTGGCTATTATAATGCGAAGTGCTTTCTCTTTGGGTTGGATTATTTTGAATGAGGCAGGGACAGAGGGATAGATTTAAAGCGGAAAGCTACATATGTCCTTGGATGGGGATTGCGGTTATATGCGTCAGCCTATTTAGGTCGGCCTATTTAGTATATACCCACGGGTTTATGCCCATGGCACTTTGAAGCCACAAAAGCACCCACTCCTAACTACCTTGAAAGGGGAAACACAAACAACGCATTCGACAACGGGTTGACGCCCGTAGTTGAATGCGTTGTTTTGACAAGAGTTTGTCACAATAGCTTGCCATTCGAAGAATGGCAAGTCTAGCAAATGCGAAGAAAACAATAATCTGCCATAACAGGGTATATTGTGAACACAAACCTTTCATACTACCAGATATCTGGCATAGAACATTTGTGATTAGACCCCAGGGGGAATTATAGGGTGCTGTCGGTTGTAGAATACCTCATTTGGATACCACTGACAAAATGAACTCAAATGCTAAAAACACGTAACCGATCAACACCATGGCAAATATCCACCTACTTTTAGACAGATGCTCCTGGTTATAATTTGGATAGATGACATTTATTGCATGTTTCGCATTAACAACAAGAAGAAACAGCGATCCTAAAAAAAATATTACCGCGTAAGCAATATTAATCCATTTTTGGAATGCATACTGCGTGGGCAAATTCAGCATAAACTTGCATCCATACATGATAGCTCCACAAATGAGTAAATGTTCCATATTATCGAAAACATCATTGATTTTTTTGTTATCTTCAATCCATGCGAACATATATGCCTCCGTGTTTTAATATTTAGAAAAGGTAAGTTATTGGCAATAGGGATGAGCGTATTTTACAGAACGTACCATTGACCAGGTGACGCGGGTAGCAATAACAAGGTTTTTCCGTTTTGATATGTGTCAAGAATGACATATAAGAAATCAAGCGCAGTTGAGTTTAACCACTGCCGAGCGGCTTGTTCACTCTGGCACATTTTTTTTGTGACAATAGCTTTATACGTATGAACCGTTTTTGGATCTGTTGCAGCAACGACGTCTATATAGAACCCATAGTAATCTGCGTTTGCCGGAACATCTGCCGTTAAGAACTCTACTTCAAAATCTATTCCTTTTTTATTTGTGTATTTAGTTTTATTCATATGTCTCCTGATGGTTAAACGTAAAATTTGCCTTGCCGCCATTGCATGTTAAATGTGTCCCCGCATTAGAAGTAGTGAGGCAGACAAATACGGATCTCCTTTTCCGCCCTCGATGTCGGTGCCCCTACCAATGACATTGCTAAGGGCAAAGCACTCCGATCACGGTCCCTGTGCCGCGGTGCCCTGGATCTGACCCATACCCCGCGTTGGTTTTAATAATGACTATTTGCATGGAATCGCCTGAAATCGTACTCCCCGACTTGGCAATACTGCTGGAGACTATCACTGCCATATAAGAAGGTACAGTGTTTGGCGGTGCCGAACTATTTCCCGGGCTGGTGCTCCATGTCTCGCCGCAGTTTATCAGGGTCGCACTCGTCGTATCAGCATAGCCCTTAAATGATGACGGCGCAGAGCCTCCGCTTAAAGAATTTATTTTCCCCCACTGTGAGCCCCAGAATGTCACTGATCTGTTGACCACAGCTTCCTGATCGCCGATAATAAACTGGCCCTTCGCTGGATAGGCGAAGACTGTCAGGGTACCGCTATCCGATGACGACTGGTAAGATGCGTCGCCGCTAAAGATCGACTTCACTGTGGCAGCGCCGAGCGTTGCTGAAACCGACGTAATCGTACAGCTGGCGTTTCCAACATCATCAGTCATTCCCGTGCACGACTGGCTAGTGGATCCGGCGCCGATGGTGAATGTGATGGTCTTGCCGGAAGGAATTGACGTGTTGTCTCTAGCCGCCGTCAGCAACGCTGAGAGAGTAACCGATGCGCCCTGTGCTATAAATGCCGGTCCAGTGTAAGAAAGCGCCGTTTTTTGTTTTCTCTCGCTCTGTATAGAGTATGTCGCACTCTTGATCTTCTCACTGTTGCCCACAGCATCTATTGCGAAGAACTGAAGCGTCGTCGAAGAGGCTATGATAATCGGACTTGTATATACGGCCGAATCTGTCGTCGGCGTCGTTCCATCAATAGTGAAATAGATCACTGCAGATTCGTTCGGCGTAAGCGTCACATTAATGGCAGTGCTGTAATTGCCTCCGGCTGGACTTGCCGTGGTTACCGGCGCATGAGTGTCCAAAAGAACGTCGGCCAGCACAGGGTTCGAGACATTTCCCGTCTGGTCCGTAGCCATTACGCTGATGATATTGCTGCCCTCGGTCATTCCCGCCAGTACAGCCTGCCACGTGGTCGCTGTGGGATAGTTCACCGGTCCGACTATCGCCGTTGGGCAGGTTCCCGTTACGGTCGAGTTTACTTCCATCGTTCCGGTAATCAGTTGTTGAGTGCTGTTGGTCGGTGTTTTTACCGGGTCTATAGTTAGCACCGGCGGTGTCTTGTCGTAGATGATGTTCCGCTGGACCGCGGCCGCGTTCCCCGCCGCATCCGTGGCAGTCACCGTGATTGCGTACGTTTTCTCGTCGCTGAACGTAAGCGTCTGCTGGAACACACCGTTTGTGACCGCAGGCGTAAACGTATTCGTACCGTCGCTCACCAGCACCGTCGCAATCAAAATATCGCTTACCGTGCCTTGAAGCAGGGTATTGGTCTGGTTCGTGGTGATGTCCTGGCCCGGGCTCGTTATTGCGAGAGCCGGGCTAATATTGTCGAACATCACCGTGCGAACGGTCGTGCTGGTGTTTATCGCGAGGTTGGGGTCCGTCGCGGTGAGTTCGATGGTGTTGGAGCCGTATCCATAGCTTATCGGGAAGCTGAAGGTCGGAGATGATACAATGGCAGGGACCGGGTTGCTGCCATTGACCTTAATGCTAATGTTCGCCGGTCTATCAACTGTTCCCGTCACAAACGCATCTCCGGTATTCGTAACGCTGTTGTCCGCAGGAAGCGTTATCGTTATCGCGGGCACCCACTGATCAAGGACGACCGTTCGTACGGTCGTTGTCGTATTGGTGGCCAGGTCTGTGGCCGTCGCTGTTATGGTGTTCGATCCGGTGATAAGCTGAATCGCCTCGCTGAAGGTACCGTCAGCATTCACCGTTAGCGCGGAGTCATTGATAGTGACCCCTTGTAGTGAAATATTGTCCGTGGCCCTGCCGGATATATTCAACGTGGCGTTGTTCGTATAGGCGCCGTTGGGCAACGTTGAAAGCGTCAAGGCTGGTGGAGTGATGTCCACAACCCATGTTATTACTGAGGCATATTCTTCTTTCTGCCAGTTGCCGGCGCTGTCTTTGCCGATAGTGAGAATATTGTGGGTGCCTCCTGTAAGACCCTTTAGTGCTATCGGCGCCGACATCCCCATTTCCGCTGAATAGCTTCCTCCGTCAAGCTGATATTTATAAGCAATGACGTCATCTCCTGTTACGGTAATCAGAGCCGTCGTTGCTTTGGTAGGGCTTGTCGGCGTGCCGATAATAATGGCTATCGGCGGAATGGTGTCCACGGCCCAGGGATAAACCGCGGGCGTAGTAGCGGTATTGCCTGCCGCGTCCGTGGCCCGCACCTGGAAAAGGTGAGCTCCGTCAGCAAGATTCGTATAAATCGCGGGTGCAACACAGGCAGCATAATTCCCCTGATCAAGCTTACACTCGAAAGAGGTTCCAGGTTCGTTTGATATAAAACTGAAGCTTGCTGTATTCAGATTCGTCAGCGCAACAGGTCCGTTCACAATGAGCGTGTCAGGCGCTTGAGTATCAAGGACGACGTCGGCTTGGACTGGGTTCGAGACATTCCCCGTCTGGTCCGTAGCCGTTACGCTGATGATATTGCTGCCCTCGGTCATTCCCGCCAGTACAACCTGCCACGTGGTCGCTGTGGGATAGCTTACCGTTCCGACTATTGCCGTTGGGCAGGTTCCCGTTATGGTCGAGTTTACTTCCATCGTTCCGGTGATCAGTTGTTGAGTGCTGTTGGTCGGTGTTTTTACCGGGTCTATAGTCAGCACCGGCGGCGTCTTGTCGTAGATGATGTTCCGCTGGACCGCGGCCGTGTTCCCCGCCGCATCCGTGGCAGTCACCGTGATTGCGTACGTTTTCTCGTCGCTGAACTTAAGCGGCTGCTGGAACGCACCGTTTGTGACCGCAGGCGTAAACGTGTTCGTACCGTCGCTCACCAGCACCGTCGCAATCAAAAGATCGCTTACCGTGCCCTGAAGCGTGACGCTCGACTGTTTTGTCATGACGTCCTGTGCGGGGTAGGTTATGGCAAGCACCGGGTTTACGTCATCGAAGGTCACTGTGCGCTTGGCCGTGCTGCTGTTTCCCGCAAGATCGGTTGCTATCACTTCGATAGTGTTTTGGCCATAGGCGAGTGACACCGGGAGGCTGAAACTGTCGTTCGCATCGATGACTGCGGGCGCGGGGTCGCCGCCGTTTACCTTTATCCTCACTGCGACGGTCTTGTCTACCGTACCCGTAATAGTCGTGGCTACCTGGTTCGTTACGCTGTTGTCCGCCGGGGCCGTGATCGTTATCACCGGCGCGGACAGGTCGAGAGTGATGGACCGGGTGTCCGTGGTCGTATTTCCCGCCGTATCTGCGGCTACAGTAGTGACGGTGTTCGTGCCCGCTACAAGCGATACCACTTGGCTGAATGTGCCATCGGCATTTATGGGTACTGCCGTGTCGTTAACGGTCAGACTCTGTATCGCAAGATTGTCTGTCGCCGTTCCGGCGATATTCAACGTTGCGTTGTTGGTATAGCTGCCGTCCGGCAAAGCCGAGAGGGTAAGCACCGGAGGCTGGGTGTCGATCGTATAGAGAGAACTTTTTACAGCTTCTGAGCTGCCATAGGCGGAAATAGCGAAAAATTTGATCGTCGCGGTCTGCGCGATGGTAATCGGGCCGTTGTAGATGGAAGATGCCGTCGTCGGGATTGATCCATCGGCGGTATAGTAGATCGTTGCAGTTTCATTTGTGGACAGAATGACTGTCTGCGCTAAACGATACACTCCGGCCTGGGGCGACGCTGTCGTTGTCGGCGGGACCATATCGAGCGTTATGGCAGCGGTATACGCGACTGATATATTTCCGACACCGTCGATGTACTTTACATAGACCGTTTTTGGGCCATTTCCTGGAAAAAGCGGCCATGCCTTGGACGATGCATATGTTTCCGGCGTTGACCAGGTCGCATTGTCGTTGCTGAACTTCATTTGGGCGCACCCGCTCAATGCGTCCGTGCACGTGAGCGTCAAGGCAACGGTCGGACTGTTCGTGGACTTCACTCCTCCGTTGATCGTAACCGTCCCGCTGGGCGGCGTATTGATTGCCAGGTCGATTGAAGAACCGCAGTACAGATCACTTCCCGATGCACTGGATTGCTCGTTCACGATATTGAAAAGCAGATTGCCGCTCGTGTTATCGGTTTCATATACGGTGCCAACGGATAGGTGGGCCGAGGTCAGGGCATTCAACGCGTCCGCGTAGGACATCCCGAGAAGTGCGGGCGCCGTGGTTTTGCAGCGAAGCTGAATGTCCGCGCCTGTATTCGAGTCGAGCGGGAAGACTTCGTCACCGTTCAAAAGCGCCACATCGCTCAGCGTTATCGCCATGTGGTCCGTGGAAAGGCCCGTACCTGCCTTGACGAGGAACCGCGCTATGGTGCCACTGCCCGTGGGCAGCACTGCCCCATTCGTATGGCTCAGGGAGTAGAGGCCGGACCCGCTCTGGAGCATTTCGTTGTCGATAGAGAGTATGCCGTTCGCGCTTCTTGCATTCCAAAAGAAATCGCCGATTCCCGAATTAGATGATGTCGCCGGTCCGATAACAAGAGGCGTTACAACGGATATCACACCTGCCTTCCCCTGCGATGGATCGGACACGCCATTGACAGCGGTGTTAGGGACGCTCGCATTTAACCGAAACTGCGCCGTCCCAAGCCCGCCGGCGGGCACCCCCTCAACAACAATATCGACAAAGAACGTGTCACCATAACCCGCAAGTGCCGTGGACGGAACGACCTTTATGCTTGCAGCGGAGGCTACTCCGGCAAGGCAAGCCACCAGACAGAGCGCAGCTCCAATCCGGCAAGCAGCAATACGCGTTTTAGAGAACAATCGGACAAATCGGGATTTAGTAAACATCGGCCCTCCCGTATTCCTTGGAAAATTTTCCGAATTCCCGCACGTCAACTTTGCCCTCCGGGTCGTCCACGAAATTGTAATCGGGATTGTAGGTCCCATCGTTCGGTGTCGTCCTGTACTGGGCCCGGAACATTGCGAAATCCTGGTCGTCCACCTTGCCGTCGAGGTTGAGGTCAGCAAAGAACCCTTTTAGCAACCCGACGACGGAGACCGTTGCGCTGTTCTGGGGCGATCTTCGGTAATGAGTCAACGTTGAAAGGCTGCCGTCCCGGTAAATTCTGAGCAATATGACCTCACCTCCGGCAACGGCAAGGTTCGCGCCGTTCGCAGCGAAAAGATTGTTCAAGTCCAGGATGCCTTCGGGCGATAAGGCGCCGTCACCGACAAAGGCGCTGATGGGGTAGGCGGCTGCCTGCTGCTCCAGGATTATAAGGTCGCCCAGTCTCGGCTCAGAAGCCGCGTCCAAAGGCCGGACATACACCGGGAGCGCTGCGAGATCATTCGCAAAACCCTGCGTTGCACCGTTCATCATCCGGTAGAGCTCGACAGTTGAGGCGGTTGTCACAGCCTGAAGCCCTGAATAGCTGATGCTGGTGGTATTAGCAGGGTCTTTTGTAACTGTCCGTACATAGTAGGCCGTAGCCGGAAGGAGCCCCGACACCCGCACCTTCATGATGCCCTTGCTCATGGCCGCCTGGGCAGCCTTAACACTGCCTGTGGGCATCGCGGTCATCGTCACGCCGTCCGTGATCCTCTGTTGCATTGAGCTATCGGCATAGACTTCCACCGAGGGGTCCGCCGCAACATCGGTCATCCAGACCACGGAAAAAGACGATATCGTAACATCGGTGATGCGGACTGCCGTGGTTTCGGGAATAGCATAGGCAAACGCAGCCAGAGTGAAAAATGCAAATTGCAGAAAGAAAAATTCAAAATGAAAGCGGAGGAACTGCTTTATCCACGAATTAGCATTTCGCATCTTGCACTTTGCGCTTTCCATTGCCATCACTTTCCCTTCTTCGGACAAGTAGGACAGTCCCCAACCGTCTGTTGGCTCCGTATTTTGTCCGAAATCGTCGCCTCGTATCCGCCGATAAGATACCTGACATCCATATTCGTTCCCTGCAAAAGCTTTCTTACATAGCCTTCCGCATCGTCGGACGCTGAAAAAACGAGGACCACTGGCTGAGTTTTTTTCATTTTCGCGGCAAGGTCTTTCTTTTTCTTGCCGCCGGACAACATCTTTTTCAGCTTCTCTATCCGTTCAGCAACGGTTTTTCCCGCAACAGGCTCGCTGGTCCGGAGAGCGCCCTTCTTCTGTTCCTTTGCATCCCGTAAATCATACAATTTCATCTGCAAGGATTGCGCAAGCGCCCATTTCAGTTCATCGGACGTCACTCCACGGATGAACGCCTTATTTTCAACTATTGGGAGGCCTTCCAGCTTCCACGCCGCAAGCCCCCCCTCGATAATCGAGACCCGTTCCTGCCCGTTTTGCACCAGCGCGTTCGCCGCCTCCCGGGCCGCTTTCTGGCCAAGAGTATCATCAACGAGAATGAGCGTCTTCTGAGGAGGGAACTTTTTATGCGATAGGGTGTCAGCCGGTATATTCACCGAGCCCTCGATATGTGCGGCCTCGTAGGCTGCCGCGCTCCGCACGTCGATGAGCCACAAACCGCTCCCCTCCTTTAACTTCCCCTGCACCCGCGGCCCGTCGATCCATTGCCAGGATGCCGCAGCATAAGTGGCTTGCGCGACAAAGAAAAGCAAACAGATGCCGCACACAATAAGTGCGCAAATACTCCGAACTCCGAACTCCAAACTCCGAACTTTTATTATCACGGTTTCCATCCATCCACACGGGTTTTCATGATGACAATCAACCCATCTCCCTGGCGGAGGGCAAAGTTGGCCCCTGCCGCGGACTTGACGCCTGATACTTCGCGCACCGACGCGGTCTCCCAGAGACCTGTCGGGCTGCTGAATCTTCTCACACTCTGCACATTGTCGAAACCGATGGATTCGAGCAGGCTGTAGGCCGTGTACCCGTTCGGGATAGTGAGCATGCCGATATAATTAGTTCCCGGTAGCAGCGTGTACAAACCTGTTTCGCCGCTATCGGCGACGTCGAGCGAGCCGGTCCCCGAGGCATAAAGACCGATAGCCATGCCTTTCTGCAGCGCGATATCGGTTCCAACAGAGGTATCCATGAATACCCCGCTCTGGCTGCTGTATGCGACGATCTTTTGAATTCCCAGGCTGTTCGTGCTCGCCGTAATCAAGGAACTCGTCGTCGGATATGCCTTGGCAAATTTCTCCCCTACCGCGATAAGATTGAGCCCCGGTTTTATCTCCGCGGAAATGGGAAGAATTTCCACTTGGAAGGGCGACCAGTAGATCTGGCTCATGCCGTCCCTGTCATCCTGCCATACGAGCACCCCCATGCCAAGCGCAGGCTCTTCCTGCCGCGCAGGGTTCGCCGAAAGAAGCGCGCCAAGGCCTGAGCGTGTGTCATAGAAGGCAAGGTTCGGATCAATGGTCCCCGACTCATAATCGGTGTAGACGATGACGTTGTCCAGCACCGTGGCCTGAGAATGATCGCCCTTTCCATAGGTCACGCGGGCCTCGTTAAATTGAGCCGGCGACGCGTAGACGTCCCGCTGGTTGTTCCGCTGGTCAGTCCAGACAAGCGAGCTTCCGGATATCGCGGGGAATGTCTGGTTGAAGACGCTTACCGTATACCGCGTCTCGGTCCTTGCAATCAGGTCGTAGGTGTAGATATTTGCCTGCCCGTACCGGTAGTCTTCCCAGGTAAGGGTCGTGCCCGATATCGCGGGATGCATTTGGTCCCTCACATGGCTTGTGACCTGGATTTGCTCATGAGTCGAGAGGTTGAAGGCATAAATGTCCCAGTTGCCGTTCCTATCGTCCTGCCACACGACCCAGTCTCCGTCGATGGCCGGACGCTCCTGGTTGCCGGCGTCGCTGCAAATGGAAAACTCCTGCTGCGTGGACAAATTATAGCCATATATGTCCCAATTCCCGTTCCGGTTGTCCTGCCAGACTATGATATCGCCGCTAATGGCGGGATACTGGTGATCTGAACCATTCGTCGTTACGACCATTGCATTGCCGCCTGCCGTATCCTTGGCAAATATCTGCCACTCGCCGCTCCGAATGTCCTGCCAGACCACGCGCGTGCCTGATATCTTCGGGTGCTGTTGCGCTCCCATTGGATTCGGATCGAGAGGTTGACCTGTAAACCAATCCGCGACGGTGATCGTCATCGAAGAGGTTGAAGTATGGCTGTTCACCGTGCCCGTGGCGCTGCTGTCCAATCCGTCGGTAACGCTCAAACGGGCCGTATAGGTCCCGGTCGGAACAGGCGACCCCGTGGCATTTTTGCCGTCCCAGGGAATCGTTGCCGTCAGGTCTTTTGTCAAGGATGTCTTGATCGTGCGAACGATTGCGCCCTGGGTAAACGACGCCCCTGTGACAATATCGATTGTTGCCTGGAGCGTGTTCTGGTCGTCCGTTGCCTTGACAGTGAGATTCGTTGTTCGTGCCGCCGCAATACCTCTCGGGGCATAAGGCAAGATCGTGGACGGCGACGCCTGGAATGCGCTGATCGTTGGGGCCGCGTTGTCCACCACGATGGTTGCTGTCTTGACCGCTTCCGCATTGCCCGCCCGGTCAGTGCTGTAGAATTGTAGCGTATAGCTTCCCGAAGCAGCGAGCGCGAAAGGCAAGGCCGGCATGAAGTCCCCGTCGGCGCCAACAAGCTTTTTGAACATCTGATCCACACCGCTCCCGCCATCGTTGTCAGCAGCTATAAACAGAATTCTGGTAGCAGCCGTGATGTATACCGGCTCAGCGCCGTTGGAGAGGCCATCGTACAAGAGCTTTGTGACCGGAGGCTCTGAATCTTCAGCGGGCTTCGTATAGACGAGTCTATAGGTACCGGACGCAGCTGCATCAGTCCGATAGTCGAGAAGGTTCAGAGTGAATATCTTCTTGTAGTTTTTATCCAGACCTTCCTGAATCCAATAGTTGTTAGTATCCAGATGTACACCGTCAGCGCGCACCACATCCAAAAGCTTTAGCAGGCCTTGTGCCGGGTCCGAAGTTCTGGCAAAGACCCATCCGGTCTGGCCGGTCTGTACCGTCATCTGTACTTCTGGAGATGACACGGTAGGCCTGGCGGGACTTGCCAGTACGGGAACGACCGTTACCGGAGAGCGCGCATCTTCAACATTTCCGGCATTGTTCGGGATCTCGGACTCGAATATCGCATCCGGAAGATGATCGGGATCTTTATCCGTGTCCGCGAGAAAATCGAGACGGTTGTCCCTGCCCGGGAGGTTGACTCTGGCGCGGTGAACCAGGTAGTAAGCGTTCGTTTCCTTTATGAGCGAGGTGAGCTCGCCGCCCAGATCCGAGGCATGAGAAAAGCTGGCCCTGAATTCCGTGAAATGTCCGCTGAGAGTCGAAAGCATGTCCCAGTATGCCATTGCGATCTTCTTGCTTTCAAGTGTGCCGATGGAAACGGCGAGCGATGGAGCGACCGGACTGTCATTCACGGAAGCATCGAGCAACCTGAAGTCTATAAGCAATCCCTGTACATTGTCGACTATCCTGGGCTGGGCGGAATCGATTTTGAGGTTTGTTGCCGTACCATAACCGGCATTCATCACCCGAACGGCCAAGGGATAGGGCACCGGGGCTTCGACCTGCGGGGTGTACGGGTTGTCCCCAAGCACCTCAGAAGGCATGAAATAATCAAGAACGAGCTGCGCTTCGGGTTTTACGGTGATCTTGTCCGGGTTGACCGTAACGACTTCCTGCTGGCCGTTCACGGAGTAAGTGAGTGTGGCGCCTACCCAATATTGCTTGCCTGCGGGGTCGCTGCCCCCCGCGCCTGGCGATGGAACGATCAGCCAATGCGCTTCCCCCGTTGTCCCGGCACGGACAATGCCGGTTCCATCCACGGCGCCTAGATTGGCGGCCGTCGGGACGCGAACGAAGAAGATATCGTTTTTGACATTGCCGTTGGCGTCTGTGATCGTTACATCCACGCGAACGTTCGAAAGGTTTTTGTCCGGGATATTATTGGTAATGGTCATCTTGGCGTCAAAGGCTATCCTCTCCAGGGTGAGCTCCTGCAGGATCTCGATGCTCACCTTGGAGCAGGCGGCAAGGGATGCGTGGGGCAATGCAAATAGCGTTACAATGAGCGCCGCGCACGCAACAACAAGAACACGATTCATTCTTTTTTTAAAGTTCATATTCTTCCCCAAGCACACTCGTTTTGTCACGGATAAACATATTATCTTTATGCAACCGTTCGCAGCCGACTTTTCTTTACTCCGAGAATATAGTCCTGAGAACCGTTATACCTGAAGCCTGGACGGCATTCATCAATCCGGCGCCGGGACCATTTACCATGTAGCAAAAAGCGATCTTTTTGCCGTACTTGTCTTCGCCGTAACCTGCCAGGCTATAGGAATCGGGAAGTTGTCCTGTCTTTACCCTGACACTCTCATTCCTATATCCGGGATTGATCGCCCCATCCAACCCGGCGCGTGGAATACTGTCATATAAAACCCTGAACCATGCTTTTTTTGATGCGGCGTAGAAAAATCGAGTCATGGTAGCGGCTGATACCCTATTCTCGCTTGACAAGCCGCTCCCATCAAAGATCGTCACGTCTTGATCCGCAAGCACCGGTTCTCTAACGAAGAAATCCTTCACCGCCCCAACCCCTTTTACCCTCGTTCCCGGCGCACCAAACTGCTCGGCCCCAAGTTTCAGCAACACATTGTCAGCAACGACATTCAAGCTGTGCTGATTCATGTTAGCGATGATCTCCGCCAAAGCCGGCGCCTTCATGCGCGATAGGACACGCGAAGAGACAGGAGCCTTGCCTTTCTTTATATTGCCGGAATGGGAAATGCCTGCTGCCCGCAGCAACGTTTTAAACGTTCCTGCCGCGTAAAGAGCCGGATCATTCAGTCCGAATCGTTTCGATACCGTTGAGTTGCTTAGGCCTGATTTCGTCACGACATATGCAACATCGTCAATCCGGCGTATACCGGCTTGTCCATCAGTACTGAACGCCACGTGAACTGAATCATTCGGCGGTTCCACGCTAAAGTTTGCCTTATCAGCGGACGCTGTCACGGAAACCGTGTGCAGGTCCAGCCCGAGGGCTCCCTGAGAAGCGTAGGCCGGTCCAATCCAGCGCGTTTTATTTAAGTTCGTTGCTTCGAAGAGCGAATCGTCAGCTATGATATCGCCATCGATAATCCGAATCCCGAGGGAATGAAGACCGGCTACTGCCAGGTTAAGTTCTTTAACCGACAATAAAGCGTTCCCGCTTCCAATGATATAGATATTGCCCTTGAGCGTGCCGTCGTGAACAGTTCCATCCGTTGCCACTGTGGTATCGAACGACATTGGCAATCGAGCGTCCCGGTCCAGTGCCGCCGCGGAAACGAAGAGCTTCATGAGTGAACCCGGCACGAGCGCGGCATCCTTGCTATGTTTCACGGACACAAGTTCTTTGCCCGACTCGAGATCAATTGCCGAAAGCTGCCATTGCGCTTGCAGAGGCAGGGACGACTTAAGCAGATCGTCGAGGTAAAGGCTTTTAACTCCCTTGTCTTCAGCCTGGGCACAATTCACCCTCACAGCAACAATGAAAAGAGACAGCACGAGTATAAGCAGCATGCTCGTGAATTTTCGGGTGGACATCATCAAGATATATTGCATAGCGACCTTCGTGCAGTTCCCTTTTTCTGAGTCTATCTTTAGCCAACCTTTTTCTCAGCTCATTCTGTCGGTTTCGTCAGTTGAATAATAGAATCCAAGCAACACTGAAAGGAGCATGATAAACAACCCCGAACCAAGAATGACATTCCCTATTACCTGATCATGCCTCAATAAGTTCAATTTCAGCAGTATGTAGTTCCAGTCATGAATAGAGTCATCACCGCCGCCTACCGAAACCAGAGGTTGTGCCATGGCCTGCGCATCCTTCACGTAGCGCGTTATATTGACAAGATTCTGGCCGAGCCAGAAAAGCACTACTGATGTTGAAAACCTTTCATTACGGAGATAAAAGTACAGGCCAAACGCAATAGGCGCGAACAACTGCCCCATGGTTCCGCCGAGAACCATGATGAATTCGCCGAAATAACTGAAGAGCAAATGCCCTGCTTCATGAGGGACGAGATCCACACGATCGAGAAAACGGTAATCATCCACATCACGGGCGATAGCAAGCCCGTAGACCAACAGAAGCAGAGCGAAACCGGTTTTTACATAATTGCGTTTGTTAGTCATTATCTCAGTATCCGCCGAATGCATGAACGACATATGAGCATCATCCCAATTTCGTCCATCTTAGAATACGTAACACGTTTTTTGCCTTCGAACCGCCGCTTTTTAAAGTGACCCTCCCCCGGCAGGAGCCGGGGGTTCCCTAAATGCTTTCAAGCGATAAGTCTGCTTGTGCCCTTCGGGCTGCCGCTACATCCCCCGGCAGGAACCGGGGGTTTTGTGCGGCTCAATAAAACATCTTCAATGCGCAATGCAACACGAGAAATAGCGTCACCTACCTGTTTCCCGAGCCGCTCAGGATATCTTTGCCGGTCCTGATCATCGCTGAAGATTGCCGCTTTGTTGATACCCCGCACCATGATATGATGAAGAGCGCCTGGAGCATCCAATCGTGGTTTTCGTGGCAAAGGCTGATTCAGTATCCTTTTATGGCTTTTGGTTTATCCAATGCATTTGTCCATTTCAGACACAACGTTCCCAAGATGTTCTTTCATATGTAAGGGACCTTCACCCTCTGATCTATGCCGGTTTATCCCGGCGCTTTCTCAACGTCCCCAAGATGTCCCATTATTCTGATTCTGAAATAAGGAAGGAATGCAGTCCCTCTTCGTTAAAATAAAACTCTGCAAAAGAAAGCTCGCCCGGCTGGTCAGTAAGATATCTTAGCACTCGTCCTTTACTGATCTTTAACTCGTCTATCAAAACTGAGAATCTTTTTTCTTTTCCGACTTCAATAGATATTGATGGCTGACCATATGTCTCGATTACCTTTTCAAGTGAATCTCCAATCTTAACGCCGTGAGCTGTAATCAAAGGGCCAAATGACTTTTTCGGTTTAAATTTTTCATCGCACAATCTTCTTTTAGTTATAATGATCGTTTCCGCAACACGTTCTAGGTTCTTATCCAATACATGGGAAAACTGTATCTCTACCCATACGCTGCCGCCAGGAGAATAGAAGGTCCGACTTTTACCTAAAATTTTATCGCCAACCTTATCTATTCGAACGTACCCTTCTCCAAACTGTGACACCAATTGAGACTCCGTTACTGGGGCAGCTGACAAATTGAAAGGACCAACCTGCGTCTCGATTTTCTGACTGGCCCAGCATAAAGCAACACCACACAAAATGACGATAAAAGATATATAGGTTTTGCGGAGCATCGCTTACCTCCGAGTATATGGAATTTGTACGTTTGGATGACTTTGCTGAAAATCTGTGATTCTTCTATTTAGCTCTTGGACATCCTCATTCTGTCCTCTGGTACAGCCATGCGTTGGTACCCAGCCTTGGCGCGGTGCGTAAGGATCTGGGAGCCCGGTACCACCTCCATGAATATCTCGACCTCGCGGATCGCCAGTATCAATATAAGCTCCACCAGGACCATATGCCGGCGCATTTACGTCATTTATTGGTGTCACATTGGGTGTTGTAAATGGATCTTGCGCACCTGGTTGAGAATTGGTTACATCATTGCGGGTAGTTATTGTATAAGGCTGACCATTAGGATCCTCTGGCCGGGGATCAAAGGTTGTCGTTCCTGCCTCCATATCAGTAGTTACTGAAGCTAATCCCGTTGAGTCTATAAGTTTAGTCGGTTTGTTCCCTACGTAAACAAAAAGATGGTTTCTTCCTCCCAGTAAACCAATGGGATCAGCCTCAATGTACCGTCCAATAGTCGGGTTGTAATCACGGAAGTAATTGTAGCTCAGCCCAGTCTCTGCATCGTAGTACTGACCAGGAAAGCGAATGTTATTCGTGATCGTGGATACAGTGACGGTCGCTTCGCCGAAAGGTTTATAGTCAGCCGACCATACGACGGTACCAGAACTGTCCGTCATCTTCTGCGGGGTGGCAAGATGATCGTTGTGGATCAACCCGCACTGCGACCCCGGCCCAGAAGGAAAAAATGCTGTATCTATTCGGTCTTCCGCGCACAACATACTCTTATGCCGACCCCCATGTTTCAACGTTTTTTTGTAAAAGCTTACGTATAGTTGGCCTATTTAATCATTGTTAGCAGCGCATGTCAAGCAGCAACTCGACCCGCGATACGCGGCATTATCATGGCGATAAAAAAGCGAGAGCCTTCCGAAATGAGATCAGAAGGCTCTCCTGCATTATCTCAATATGCTGGTTCAGAAGATAATACAGCGGGCAAGGAAATCTTTAACGATTGGTCATCAAGTTATGGACTACTCTGAAGTTATCACCGACTCATGACAAATAGCTAAGCATGAATCAAATGATTCCTTTGATCTCTTAAAATGTCGCCTCTATGGCGCTGTTTATGCGATTTATCCTGCTTCACAATAAGATCCACATCACAACTTAACACGCTTAATAGTGAAAGCATTTGGTCAACAGATTTCTTATAATTTGTTTGATCTAACAAGCGATAAAGTTGGCTAGCTGATGTGCCAAGTCTTCTAATAATTTCCCGATGTGATAAACTGCTAGCGTCTAACCACTTTCGAGCCTCAATTGTAAGCTTGTAAAGAAGAGCGTCTCGCAAGTATTTAGGGTCCTTGTTATATTCAAGCACTTGATCAGCATGTACAGTATCCTCATTGCCATTTTGAAGCATATAAGTGAAAGCTTCATTTCCCAACTCAGGATCAACTTTTGCCTCAACAATACGATTGTCTGTTTCAGGTTTTAAACGAAGACAGGCATATGGAAACGTGAGAAGTTTGCCATCAATATCCAATTCAAACGCTCTTTTTTTGTTATTAACGAATACATTTTTAATTTTCATAATAGACCCTCCGACAGAAGCTCCTTCAAGAGATCCTTGATTCGTTTTGATGCGCGGCCGGTCATAGGAGTCCAGTTATCTAGGTCCCACTTGACGATGAATCGCTTGTCTTTGTAAACATGGACATGATGTCCATGATCTCCCTTCCAACTGACGAAAAAATAGTTACCCCTTTTAATTTTTCCCATCCGCTCTCCTACTGACTGATGTATAATATGTTACCATACATGGTAGCACTAGTCAATTCAAAAAACTCCCGCTACCCCAAATATGCCACTCTGCAAGTGGTATGACGTCAGCATCTTTTATACCTTGCTGAACACACTCCTTTTCAATCCCGGTCCTTTTCCCTCGGATGGCATTTGGCGTGGACTTCTTTTAAGTCAGCAATACTAACTCGTGTGTAAACTTGGGTTGAGTCGAGCGAGGCATGGCCGAGCAGCTCCTGGATGTGCCTTATGTTGGCCTTGTTCTTGAGCATCAGTGTGGCGCAGGTGTGCCGGAAGGTGTGGGGTGTAATGTTCTTCTTGATCTTCGTTTTCTTGCTGTAAATCTTCACCAGTTCCCATACCCTGTTTTTCGACATTCTGGTCCCGTTTACGGTGAGAAAAAGATAGTTGTCTGTCGGGTCTTTAACGAGCATGGGCCGGACTCCCTTGACATAGTTCTCGATGTATCTGCAGGCGATCTTTCCGATCGGGACAACCCTGTCCTTGCTTCCCTTTCCGCTGTTCACTCTGACGAAACCCCCGTGATAGTCAATATCTGGAAGCCTAAGATTGATCAGTTCATTCCTTCTTATCCCGGTTGAGTAAAACACCTCAATGATAGTCCTGTCACGGTATCCGGTCGCGGTCTTTGTATTGGGCGCTGTTGTGGTCCGGTAATTGTAGCTAAGCCGAATTCATAAATCCAGTTGATAGAATTATTTCCCACATATGAATAGAGGTTAATTCCGCCCTTCAAACCTAGTGGATCTTTTTCAATAAATCTTCCAATGGTAGGACTATAGTCCCTGAAGTAGTTATAGCTCAGCCCTGTCTCAACATCATAGTACTGCCCAGGGAATCGGAGGTTGTTCGTGATCGTTGATACCGTGATCGTCGCTTCGCCAAAGGGCTTGTAATCAGCAGACCATACGATGGTCCCGGAACTGTCTGTCATCTTCTGTGGGGTGGCGAGATGATCGGTGTGAATCAACCAGTCCGGCGACCCCGTCTCATGAGGGAAAAACGCTGTATCTATGCGGTCTTCCGCACACAACATACTATTACGACACCACTCGTTTTTCGACGCTTTATTTGAAAATATAGGTGTAGTAGACATTAAACCATTGATGACGGTGCAAGTCAAGCGGCTTTAACAAGGATGAGCTTGACTCAGGGCAGAAATTAGCTATAATGCCTTAAGAGGCACTAAATATGCCTATTATGGCATGACTTAATCGAAGGAGGTAATTGCTATGTCATTCGGAAAGAACGTGGCGCGGTTCAGAAAAGAAAAGGGATTGACCCAGGAGAGCCTGGTTAAAAAGAGCGGGGTGGCCGTCTCGCAGATCAGGAGATACGAGGCGGATAAGTCGTCTCCTACCCTCGACGTGATAATAAAGCTGGCCAAGGCCCTGGGGGTTTCGATCGACGAGCTGGTGTTCGATAAGACTTCAGGAATTGCCGCAGGCAAGCTCATGGACCGGGAGCTTCTGGAGCAGTTCGAGATGGTGTCCACTTTGGATGAGGATGAGCGTCAGGCGGTTAAAAAAATATTGGAGGGGATTATCGTGAAACATCAGGTTGAAAAGATGATGCGGCCCGCAGCGGAGAAGTCCTGGTCGCAGAGGTTCAGGGAGATCACGGACAGGCTTGCGAAAGGGGCCAAAGAATATTCACAGAAGGAGATCGACAAGGTGATCGACGAAGCAGTAGCCGCAGCCAGGACTAAAGAGCATGCCCACACCTAAGCTGAAGGCGGTCATCGATACGAGCGTGATGGTGAGCGTGGCCTTTTCCAGGGAAGGGCTGACCAGGGAGATGAGGGACATGATCGCGGACGGGGCCTTTACGCTGGTCACGTCGAAGGCGATCATGGCCGAGCTCTACCGCGTGCTCTACTATCCCCACATTCAAAAAAGGTTCAAGCCGTCTGAAGACGATATCAACGAGTTTATCGGCATGATCATCGAGCGCTCGCTGATCACAAAGGGCCGCTACAGCCTCAAGAAGATCGCCGCTGATCCCTCGGACGATATGTTCCTCGCCTGCGCCCTTGAGGCGAAGGCGGATTACATCGTCTCCCGCGATCCGCATATCAGGAACTTGAAGCAGTTCCACGGCGTCAAGATCATCGATGTGAAGGGATTTTTAGAGCAGGCCAGGAAGAAGTAACGCGATCCGCAACACACGGCCCTGTGGCGGCGATTAAAAAACCTTCCGAAGCGGAACCAGAAGGCTCTCTTGCATTATCTCGATGCGCAAGTACAGAAGAGCGTGAGCAAGAGTTAATATTCTTTGGCTGGTGCTATTGTGACATCTTCTTCAAGAAAAAAACCGTAATCACGCATTTTTCCTATTTTAGTCATCTTTTTTGATTTCAGATCGAATAGATACCATGCGTTAAAAAAAGAAAAGGGCATGTCACGAGACACTTTGATGAGCACATTATCTGACCATTGATCAAAATCAACAATGTCAAATGAGCCGGATAAACTTGATGGATAAGGAATTAATATTTCGTCTTCAACTATATAATCTGAATTACTTTTTGCGATAATATCACAAATGATTATACTATTTTTACAATTAACTCTATCTATTAATGTAAAATAGTCAAAAATATATATTTTGTTGTTTTTAGTAAATATTTTATAGCCCTTCATATGTAAAGTAATCAACGTCTTGTCTGGCTTTTCTGTCGTGCCAATTTCTGTGACACCTGGCTGAACTTCGATAAAATAAAATTCCCCACTCGGATCAACATCGAACCTACTAAATAGGGGTACCTGTTTAAGTGCTCCATTCCTAAAGGTAACACCATTTTGAACATTATCAAACCATGCGACGAATTCGCCGTTATCATTTAAGAATGTAATATTTGCTGGAGCAATTACTGTTTTTAAATCTGCATTCTTAGAAATCACTAATATTTTATCACCTTTATGTTCGCCATATTCCCGTTGGAAGTATAAACTTGTTCCGGAATTATTTCGAGAAACTTGAAATGGAGAAATATCACCATGCCCACTCCTTTGAAGCATTTTTAAAAGATAATCGCGTTTGTAAGCAAACAGATGTGGAATTATTTTTTCATCTTGATACACTTTATTATCCACAGCCCAACAACAATTTTGCCACATTAAGATAATTACAATAAATATTCCTGACAAGCCCAGTTTTAATAATTTTATCATCGTTTAGCCCTTCCTTTCAATTCATCTCTAATTACCATTACATTGGCCTGGAGGGCTGCCTGGGGGTGGGGTACAACGTGGTCCAAATCTTCCACCCGGGGCACCTGGGTTTGTCAAACCAGCACCGGTTAAGCAGCTATTCGCCGCATTATGACAATCATGTATCCCCGGAATCCAGGGCCCATTGTTCGCTGTTTCCCGGCAACATTCCATTACTGGCTGCTCTCTGCCACTACTATCAGGTACTAAATTACACGTTCCACCCTCGAATGGACCTATATCAAGTGGGCTACTCGTATCACCATTTCCGGAACTACCTCTCATACCGCATGGACGGCGTGGATTCGTTGAATCCCACAAATAGGCATGATTGCCGATACCAAAATTGGTCGGCCTACTACATATCCAAATCGCTTTCCCTTCCGGATCGATAAATCTAATAGGTTTATTGTCCACGTAAACATATAAGTGATTTGATGCTTTAACAATACCTATCGGATCAGCCTCTTCATACCGTGCGATCACGGGATTATAATCTCTGAAGTAATTGTAGTGTAGTCCCGTCTCAATATCGAAGTACTGCCCAGGAAAGCGAATGTTATTCGTGATCGTGGATACAGTGACGGTCGCTTCGCCGAAAGGTTTATAGTCAGCCGACCATACGACGGTACCAGAACTGTCCGTCATCTTCTGCGGGGTGGCGAGATGATCGTTGTGGATCATCGCGTATGACGACCCCGGCCCATAAGGAAAAAACGCTGTATCTATGCGGGCTTCCGCGCACAACATACTATTATGACTCCACTCGTTTTTCGACGTTTTTTCGTAAGATCATAGGAGTAGTTGACATTAAACCATTGATCACGGCGCAAGTCAAGCAGTTAAGATAAAAAGCCTCGCCCCTCGGGTTCCGCAGTTGTCGGGGAGCGCCGGGCAGCGGCCGGCAGGCCCCGGAGCGACAGACGCGCAGGAGCGGGCGGCGCGGGACGTGGAGCTACCACAGCGCCAAAGCGGAGCGTGCGAAGCGGAAGCGCAGCAGGATCGCGCGACCAGGCGCGGGACACCACTGCGCACTCTGGCACGCTTGCGCGGCCAAGCGCAGGGGCCTGGCGGCGCGTACAGCATCGTATCTGCGATAACATCGACCTTCCTTCTCTTCCTTTCCTCGCCTTCCCCTTTTTTTTCTTTAACTGCCGGGGAGCCCTGTTAGGGCGGATGGGAGCGCGGGAGAGTCTGCCGGAGCGTTCTGCCGCGCAGGCAGTCTCTCACGCGCGGGGGCGGGCGGGTGCGAGGGCGCGAGCCTTGCGTTTCTTTGCAAGGATCGTGACCGAGCCAGAACAAGGGCTTGACGCTGGAGCGAAGCGGAGGCGTGAAGCACACTTCCGCACAGGGTTTGTTCTTTGCTCTCGTCTTTCGATCCTGGGCGCCCCCTTTGGGGGCAGACGGGAGCGAAGCAGGGGCAGAGGTTTGCAAGCGCCGTGACCCGAAGGGCGCGGGGAGGGTCGGCCCCGCGCAGCATCCTCCCCCCTAGGCGCTACACTATGTGCGCAGAGAGCCCTCCCCCTTTGGGAGTTCCGATGATGGAGGGGGGTGCCAGGGAGGGGGTTTCCAAAGGGGGAGGGCTCGGCGGGGGGAGGGCTGGCGCGGCGCTTGCCTCTGCCCCTGTTTCGCGGGGCGGGCGGGGGTAAAATCATGCCGCAGGGTTTGCGGGGCGATCCATCCCGCAAGCCCGGAGGCCTCCGCTATTCCTTGTCCCTGTCACTGGCACTGCGCTGTCACTCGCCCTCACACCTCACGCTGTCACTCACGGTCCTTCTCCCTCGGATGGCACTTGCTGTGCACTTCCTTCAAGTCCGTGATCGTGACTGATGTATAGACCTGGGTCGAGTCAAGCGAGGAGTGGCCAAGCAGCTCCTGGATGTGCCTGATGTTCGCTTTGTTCTTGAGCATGAGCGTGGCGCAGGTGTGCCGGAAGGTGTGGGTCGTGATGTTCTTCTTGATCTTGGTTTTCTTGCTGTAGACCTTGATCAGTTGCCATACTCTGTTTTTCGATATCTTCGTCCCATTCATGGTGAGGAAGAGATGGTTGTCAGTCGGGTCTTTGACGAGCATGGGCCGGACTCCCTTGATGTAGTTCTCGATGTACCTGCAGGCGATCTTGCCGATCGGGACAACCCGGTCCTTGTTCCCCTTCCCGCTGTTGATCCTGACGAAGCCCTCGTGATAGTCCACGTCGGATAGCTCAAGGTTGATCAGTTCGTTCCTTCTGATCCCGGTTGAGTAAAAGACCTCGATGATGGCCCGGTCCCGGTATCCGGTCGCTGTCTTGGTGTTCGGCGCATGGATGACCTTCTTGGCTTCGGGTCCGGTCAGGATCGAGCGCGGCAGTCTCTTGGGGGTCCGCGCGTAGGACACGTCCCGGCTGGGATCGCTGACAAGGTAGTTCTGTTCAGCAAGGAAGCGGAAGAGTCCCTTGATGGCTTTTAAGGTGTTGTTCTGGTGAAAGACGCAGTTCGGCTCTCCCCTGCTGTTGATCGTCTCGTAAAGGTGCGCCTGGTAGTCCTGAACATGGTCCTTTGTGATTGCGCTGATCTCGGTGATGCCCTGGGCTTCGAGCCAGGCGAAGAAGCGGTTAAGGAAATAGATATAGCGCTTGATGGTTTCAGGGGCGTAGTGGATGACGGTAAGATGTCGGCGGTACTTTTCTTTGAAGGAGTCAAAGTCGCTCATGACGTGGCTGCTCCTTCAAGGACCGGATATCCGGGATGATCTCCGCTTCTTTGTCCCGCTCTCTCGGGTGGCTCATGCTGTGCGTTCTCTTTACCTCCGTGCCGGCGACGCGGATGTAGATATTCGTTGCACTTAAATAAGAGTGGCCGAGCATGTCGCGGACCGCGATAATGTCGGCTCCGTTTCGGATCAGGTCCGTTGCGAAGGTGTGCCGGAAGGTGTGGGGCGTCACTTTCTTTTTGATCCCGGCTTTCTTCGCGTAGTCCCGGACCATGATCTCGATCACCTGCTTTGAGAGAGGACCGCTGAAACGGCTGACGAAGAGGTTACGAAGGGCCTTGTTCTTTTTCGTCTGGCCGGGCCGAACGCGCGTGATGTACTCTTTCAAGAACTTGACGGCGTGCTTGCCGAGAGGCACAACGCGGTCTTTACTGAACTTGCCCTTGACCCGGATCAAGCCGCCTTGGAGGTCGCAGTCGAAGATAGTGAGGTTGATTAGCTCTTCAAGCCTGATACCGGTTGAGTAGAGAACTTCGAGCATGGCGCGGGCACGAAGGCCGTTGATCGTGCCAAGCCTGGGCGCTGCCAGGATCTTCCGAACCTCGTCTTCACTCAGGATCGTCCGGGGCAGGCGCTTCTCCACCTTCGGCTCTCTGATGTGCTCGGCGGGGTCGATCAGGATAACGCCGCTATCTTCAAGGTACTTGAAGAAGCGCTTCATTGACCTGGTCTTTGTGCAGATCGTGCCGACGCTGTACTTGCCCTTCGTGCGCTCGCTCGTGTGCTCCATGATCCGGAGCTGATAGGATTGCAGATGATCGCGGGATACGCGCTTCACGTCTGCTATCCCCTGCTCGGCAAGATGAGCGAACAGGCCCGGAAGGTGCTCAGTGTAAACCGCGATGCTCGCGGGAGAGTAGTTCTTCACCTTCAGGTGTTCGGTAAAGCCGGAGAGATGATCGTCAAACGTGCTCATGATTCGCCTCGTTATGTACTCTTATGATCGGCTGTTTTCCCGCATCCGGTATAGGTGTTTTTTCTAAAAACCGCCAAGTTGAGGCGATTTAGCGAGCAACGCCGCAAGGCTCAAGGGTTTTGTGCATTTCGCTCCCGCCCTACTACCGCCCTCCAACCGCCCTCCAAGTACCCTCCAAGTGGCCTTTTTGGCCCTCCAAGTTGGTCACTCCTCGACCGCGCTGAACGGAAGGTCCGTGATAATGAGATCGTTGCGGTCGCTCGCCTGGACCTCGATACCGCTGCCGTCTCCGAAGCAGACCGACGCGGACGTGAAGCAGCGGAAGTCGCTCTCGTCAACGAAACCGCACATGACGTGCGGAAGATTGTACTTGCGCCAGTTCTTTATGATGGCGATTTTTACGCGGTCCATCGTGTTATCCTTTCTCCGGCTTCCGTGCCGCGATCTTCTTCTTTAACTCCTCGATGCTGGTGAGGCCCATGAGGAACGGCTTGCCGTCTTCGCCGCCTCCGGGGTACAGAAACTCGTAGACGTATTCCTTGCCCTTCTTGCCAACGACGGAGTAGATGTACTCCAGGTCTTCGAGCTGCCGGACGTGGCACTTGATCTGGAAGTCGCTCCATTTGCACCACTCGCGGATGTCCTTCCGCGTGAAGCAGTAAGATTTCGGCTCGATGTTCTGGCGCTTGCATTCAGCCTCGACCATGTCGCGGATCATCTTGAGCAAGAGGCGCGACGGCGGGGAGAGTTCGTCAAGTGTGCGGCCAAGGATCTCGGCGGCCAGGGTGTTGGCCTTCTCGATGTCGTTTAGGACTACCTCGATGTACTGGAGCGCTGAGCCGTTGTGAGAGACGGTCTTTATCTCCCGTTGGTACTGGTGCAGGAAGGCGATGGCCTTGATGAGGCCGAGATACTTCTTGTGATCGCGCCGGGCGCGTAAGGACTCTGACGGGAAGGTAAGATGCCCGGCAAAGGGATTGATGACGTGGAGCGGCCTAAGAAGGCGCTGCGCGTTGTGGTGACGCCTAGTGATATGCTCGGTCTCGGCCTTCTTGATCAGACCTTCGAGTGTATCGCTCTCGCGCTGCTTTTGGAGAATGCGCTCGGTCATTTCCTTTGACTCATCGACGGTAAGGATGATGAAGCGGTTACTTGTCTCATAGTCCAGTTCAACCTCTGTTGTCGTGATCATGAGGGACACGGGACCCTTTACTTTGTACTCCTCGGTCTTGAGCTTGCCGGTGGCCGGGTCTTTGCCCGTGGCCGCGATAGAGAGATATTTTGATGATTGGATATTCCTGATCGAGTACGAAGCGTCACGCGCGCCGTGCTCTTCTTCGATGGCAAGGAGTTTGTGGACCAGGCTGTCTTCCTGCATGTAAAACAGGGCCTGGCCGGTAAGCCGGGTGTACTTGATGTAGTCTTCCTCGGGGACGAGCGAGAGCACGGCGTCTTGAAGCGTGCTCTTGCCTGCCGCGCTCCTGGACTGGACCAGGATGGATAAGGGTTCATCGAGCTTGCGGCTGGTAGCCGAGAGGTAGCCCATGAGCTTGTTTGCGTCCTCGCCCGTGATACCGACCGTCTCGAAGTCAACGAGGATGCGGGAGAAGAGCTCCGGGTCTTTCAAAAACTCCAGGGCCTCGTCTTCTTCGGCCTTCGTCATTTTCTGAGATGGGCTCTGCTCCTTGTTCTCCGGCTTCCAGGACTCGGCCAGATCGATGAGCCGGGTTACGTCTTCGGTGATCACCTCTTCTTTCTCGGTGAAGAGCACGGCGCAGGCTTTGGCAAAGAAGAGACGACTTCGATTGGAGTAGAGATCGACAGTGTCGAGATGGAACCGCTGCGCGGCCTTCTCGCCCCGAACAGCCTTGATCGTCGCTTTGAGCTTCACACCCTCGCGCACGATCCCGCGCACGTCGTAGCGCCGCTCTCCGTATTGAACGACAAGGCCGGTGTCCGTCTTCTCGTAGGCTTTTTGTTCGTGCTTCGTGATCTTGTCGGAGCGGATCGATGCGCGGTGATTGGATTCTTTGAGGAGCCGCTCGAAGATCGCGGAAGCGTCGGCGGTTAAGAGGAAGAAGGAGTTTATGTCTACCTTGTCCACAGTCGGCTGCAGCGGGATCGCTGGAAGCTGCACGATATACGGCTCTATGTTTTTCTCCTTTAACTGTGCCGCAATCTTCGCCGCGCCTTCCTTCCCCGCATCGTCAAGGTCAAAGCAGATATAGACCTCTTTGACCTGGCTGCGAGTAAGAAGATCGAGATGGTCGCGCGTGAAACCGTTCACACCGTAGCACGGGATCACGTCTTTGAAGCCCGCGTTGTAGAGGGTGAGAGCATCGATGATCTTTTCGGTAAGGATGATCGACTTGCTTCGTTTCGTGGCCTGGAAGTTGAAGACGCCGCGGCGGGGACCGGGAAGATAGAAGTGGGCCGTTTCTCCGTCTGTGATCCGGCGACCGTAGAGACCGACAGCATCTTTGTTCTCATCGAAGATCGGGAAGATTGCGCAGCCGTAAAACATCTCGTTGCCGCGCTCGTTCAAGATGCCGAGCTCTTTGAGGTCGGCGATGATATCGCCGTCCTCCGGGATGGTGTTCAGAAGAGTGCCGTTGCTGTAACCGATCGTGAAGTCTGAGAAGACGGCGTTGTCAATGATCCCGCGCGTGCGCAGGTACTCACGCGCGCGAGGATCTTCGCAGAAGGTTTTATGGTAGAAGGAAACGACGCGGTTTAAGAGGTGAGCGCGATTGACGGATGATTCAGGATGCACGATGCCGGGTGCAGGATGATCGTCTTTTGCTTTTCGATTGCCGGTTGGCGAGTGACGATTGAGTTTTTCGACGGCTGCGCGGAAACTGATATTATCCATCTTGCAGATGAAGCCGATCACGTCGCCACCGGCGTTGCAGCCGAAGCAGTGGTAAAGGTTGGTCTTGGGATTCACGGTAAAGGATGGGGTCTTCTCCTTGTGGAAGGGACAGAGGCCGACGTGGTTGGCTCCCTTCTTCTTGAGCTTAATTCCGTAAGCCTCGATGACGGCCCGGAGGTCATGGGCTTGCTTGATCGCCTCGATCTCCTCTTTCGCTATTTTCATGAAAAAGCCCCCTTTTCTGAAACCCTGTCAATAGGAAAGTGCGGATACCGGCATATTTTTTTCTTGTTGATTCTCGGTGCAAGTCATGCTACGATATTCGTAGCACTATGTCAAGCGCTTTTTTGGGAGGTAAATCATGGAACTCAAGAACCTGCTTTATAATGGGCGTGACGTTATACAGGAGGAGTTCGTCATGCCGAAACGGAAGATGCAGTTAAAAGAAAATGTGGAGAGCTTCGGGGAACGTTTGGCGAGGTTGCGCAAGGCCGCCGGGTTCTCGCAGCGTGAGCTTGCGACCGAACTCGGCATCTCATACAGGATGGTAGCCTATTACGAAGGAGAGACGGAACACCCGCCGACGCACCTTCTGCCGCATCTGGCGAAGGCCCTCGGCGTGTCAGCTGATGAGTTGATGGGATTGGAGAAGACGAAGAAGAACGGCAGGACTCAAGACACTCGCCTCTGGCGGCGGTTCAGCCAGGTGGAAAAGCTGCCGCCGCCGAAGCGTAAACAGATCGTGCAGATTCTCGATGCCTTCCTCGGAAGTGAGAAGGTGAAGAAGACCGGATGAGGTGAGGAAAGAACTTCCTCAAGATAAAGGGATAGACGCGCCATTCTCTAACAACAAATTCCCTTTCTTTACCTCCCAGATACCAGCAGATTTTTCTAAATTGAGATACACTGTACCTCTACTTTTTTCACCTGTTACAAATATTTTGTATTCGGCGTGGCCGCTCGGACCGCTATATCGCACAGAATACCCAAAAAATGCTAATCGACTATCCTTCAAAGGTCCTATACTGTTCGTCACTTTCGGGTTGTCGCTAATAAATTTGATGGCAAATTTGTATGCTTCGCCCCGTGTGCCAAGATAATACAAACCACCAAAGAAGCAGGCGATTAAAATTATTGTGACAGCAAAAATTGTCAGCACCTTGTTTTTCCTTTTCATGATACGCCCTCAATTAGTGGAAAGTGATTTCAACGCCGCCAGCTGCACCCGCTCTTAGAGACCAACCCCAGTCGAGTCCGTAGTCGAAACCACCGCCCGAATAAGTATCGACATTATTGCCAGGTGCCAAATTTACCCCAGCGCCGCCACTTAAACCTACATAGGCAGGACCAAGACCAACGCTGCCTTCTCCAAATCCACCTACACTAAGATTCATGCCGTTGTTCCTCTGACATGGATCGTATCCGGGACTTGTACCTCTCGGATCGTAGCTAACGCCGCCGCCTGCTCCATAGCCGCCTCTGAATGATGTAAAAAATCCACCATCAGGATTTACGCCTAAAACGATCCCGCCGCCAAAGCCCCAGTAACCACCTATAGAGACGGACCACAACCCAAGAGGGTCTTTCCGGTTGACCGGATTATTTCCCACGTAAACAAAAAGATGGTTTCTTCCTCCCAGTAAACCAATGGGATCAGCCTCAATGTACCGTCCAATAGTCGGGTTGTAATCACGGAAGTAATTGTAGCTCAGCCCAGTC